>Ga0075017_100001800_pt1 | contig 13302 bp, 18 predicted proteins | sample AleBraG_ABR_2012_FD_71475 | JGI IMG/M metagenome (GOLD analysis project Ga0075017, IMG submission 71475) | Freshwater sediment microbial communities in response to fracking from Pennsylvania, USA - Alex Branch Run_MetaG_ABR_2012 | ecosystem: Environmental > Aquatic > Freshwater > Creek >... | reverse complement strand
CATGGCGACGCCATCCTCGACCCCAGCTACGACGACGTCATCGACAAAGCCCGGGGGATGTTTGCCCGCACGCGTGAAGGTTTCGCTGAAGTCGACGACCTCCCGCCGGGCTACTGGACCGGCGTCATCAACACCGTCGCCCACCTCGCCACCTCGAGCGGTGGTGACCTGGAGCAGGCGAAGACAAAAGCGGAGCACGAAATCCACCGCAGCATCCGGTACCTGCCCGGCGAATAAGGGCTCAGCCCGCGCCGCGCACATCGGAAGTATGACGACAGACGGCCTCGGCAACATTCACGACAACGCTTCCGGACGGTTCTCCGAGAAACGGAAGACGCCGGCCGCCGCCGACCTCTTGCAAGTACCGTGCCGCCGCCGAGCAGCCATCAGCTTGAACGTCCCAGCGTCGATGGACCGGGAGGATGTGGCCATCATCACCGGTACCCGGTTTGGTGATGCGAACGCGACCGCTTACATGTCGTTCGGCGACCTTCGATCCGACCTGCGTGACGGATTCCTGAACTCTGACGGCACCGACAGTGCGAAGGCCGGGGATCCTCTCCGCCCTAAACGGCAAGGTCGCTTCATCGTCCTGACCGACATTCCGGACGGCTCGACTGTCCACGACATGGCCGACCACATGAACGCCGACATCCACGGTGCCGAAGCCACCGTGTACGAGAACGTTGGAGCGCTCCTCGCCGACTATCACGACGGGGTCATCGACCACTTCGGGATGCCAACGAACGCCGACTTGGAACGAACCGCGGTGCCATTAGCCGCGCCGCACACATGACCGGTATGACCACCTCAGACGCGCAAGGCAACCTCCACGCACACGACGGCAAATTTGCGGAGAAAACGAACGCCGAAGCACCGCCCGGTGTCATCGATATCGGAGCACTGAAGCCCACGTCAAAGGACTTCTTCGAGTTGAAGTCCCGTGCAGCCCAGGCCTCTCGAGATGCGGACCGTCTTGGTGCGCGTCTTGTCGCCGAGGAAATCAAGTCGAGGGTTCCGCACGCGGCGTACCTGCTGATGGACGAAAGTGACCAGTCGAATACGACAGGTTTCTGGGCCACCAAAATCCTCGACGAGAACAAGAAACCCATCGGTGATATCGACAACGACTACATCATCGATGATGCCGGCAATGAATTCGAAATCGAAGGAATCGTCTGGGAGGTGCTCACCGACCTTCCCCATGACGCACCAGTGGTCTACGACCAGGCGACAGGGAAGCAAAACTATTCCTCCGAATACGGATGGTTCTCGAAATTCAAAGACGACCAAGCCGTCATCGACCTGAACAGAGCCGTCGCGGATTAAACGAGTGGCCCCAGCCGCACAAGACGTTGGGATAACGTCCCTCGGCAGCGGCGCGCCATAATGCGAAACGGCGGGCTCGAGAAGATGACCGCTCGACACGTTCCCTGCATGCGTCGGCGCCTCGCGGGAGTCGCTGCAGGAGCGCCCCACCAGTCACAATGAGGAGAAATGATTAGCCCTCCCAGGCCAAGGGGGTGAATTGTGACGGCTGCTCATAAAATGGTTGCGTCCTCCCATCGGACGGACTAGCCTCCAAAAATGTTTCCGCTTACCCGAAGCAATGTCGCCCTGCTCGCCATTGGTGTGGTCACCACACTGGCTACATTTAATGTCGCCCTGACCTCATCCGCAGCCCCGGTTTACAAGGTGAGCACATTCGCCACCGGTTCGACATTTGGTTGGTCCACTTCATTAGCAATCGACAACAAAACCGGCATCGCTTGGATAGGCAACTACGAAGACGGCCACGGACCCACAGTAACCGGCGTCCGACTCAGCGACAAAAAAGTTGTCGCCTCCGTTTCCGTCGGTATGGGGCCAACACTCAATGGCGGCGGTCAGGACGGTTCAGACCTGCAAAGCGTCGCGGTCAACGAAACGACCGGAGAGGTATACGCGCTGTCCGGAAATAACGTATACCAAATTAGCGAATCGTCCAGTGCCGTGACGGCTGACATCTCCCTGCCAGGCGCCACTGCATATCCGAATCACCTTGCAATCGATGCCACGTCGAATAAGATTTTCGCTTCCGCCAACGACTACCAGGCGAACACAGGCTTCCTGACCACTATCGACGGCAGCACCCTCGCGCAGTCCACCACGTCGTATCCCGAGATGATCGGTGATATAACCGTCGACCCCGGGGTTCAAACAGTCTGGGCGACATCTGACGGAAAAGCGCTCGCCATCAATGAAAATACCGGCGTCGCAAACGGGGTCGTCACGTCGACGCAAGAAACGATGTTCTCCACCCTCGCGGTCAACTCTACGAACCATCAGGTCATCGTGATTCAGGCTAATTTGGACGCGAACTACAACCCGCTTTATACGTCCGAGGAATTCCTCATCGACGGTACAACTCAGACCCTCACTTCGAGCCTGAGCGCTGCCGGAGACTACTCGAGTGTTGCAGTCGACTCCTCTACCGGAACGCTCTACACCGTGTATGCGACTCCTCAAAATACAATCGAGACGGTAATCGGCCCCGTCGGTCATCCAGGCACAGTGGTCAACGTGGCGAGCGTTTCATTCGTTGAAGAGGACATCGTTGGGATAGACACCGCGTCGAAAGAAGCGATCATTGTGCGGCAAGCGGGTGCCATCGATGCTTATGCGGTGTCCCCGACAATCCAGAGCGTGACCATGACAACGCCGGCGGTGACTGGTTCCCCTAATGCCGGTGCAGTATTGACTGCCCACCCTGGGCTGACGACGCCGCAGTACGCCGCACTGTCATATTCATGGTTCCTTTCCGGTCGACCTATCGCCGGAGCTACGGCCCGAACGTTCAGGGTCCTTCCGGTTGACGCCGGGAAAATGATTACCGTACGGGTGACTGCCACCGCGGCTGGATACCAACCAGTGACACGCAGTAGCGCGAACTTGACGATTAATCGGCTCCTCACGGGAAGCCCGACACCCACAATTGTGGGTACGGGACGTGTTGGAGCCCGGGAATCCGTCCGAGTTGGTTCCTGGAAACCCGCACCCGTGAAGCTGAATTATCAATGGAAGCGCGCAGGAGCAAACATTGCGGGTGCTACCGGAAGCAGCTACGTCCTAACTAAAAAAGACCTCCATAAGAGCATCACCGTCACGGTGATGGGATCCAAACCTGGATTCACCACCGTCTCGAGAACCAGCAAGACTGTGGTTCCTCGGTAGTCCAGGACTGGGGACGTCTCTGCAAGGTATGAAGTCGTCCCGTGAACCGGAACACTGCTCCGCGCGACAGTGTGTCCTGGTGCTCAGGCGTCCGTTGGGCCCGGTGTTGGTTCCGCGCGGGTGTCTGGCGCTGCGGCGGTTGCGGGGCGGCTGGTGAGGTCGTTGGTTCGGGTGCGGTGGACGCTGAGGTTCAGGTCGATGGGGCGTGGAGTCATGCTTCTACCTATGCGGCCGAATCCCCGTCCGCCGCATATCCGTTTCTCGTACGAGGCGGAGCCTGGTGCGGGTCAGCGGAACAACGCCAGGAGGGCATGATGCGGGAGAGTAAAGACTTCGTTGTGAACCGGGTCGGGAGACTTCTCGCGTCCCATCGGGAGGTGGGAACCCCGCCGACGTACAACGATTTCACTCTTGCCACGTACTTGTACAGCCACGGTGTCGGGTTCATTGAAGGTCGCCCGTGTGCTGCTGGGGCGCAAGCGCTCCGCGGCGCGGCCGCCATTTTCACAGCTCACCCGGACGCTGTCATGGGTCCCCTTCTGACGGGGCTTGCCGTTTCCGCGTCGGAACGTGGCGATGATGAGCAGGCGCATGCGTTGACGGACGCGTTGGATTTATGGACGATGGAGCGCCCCAACGTGGACCCGGCGACGTGGCTCATCTCCCGGTCCGTGTACGTCGAAACAGGCGGCGACGGCGACTGACGGTTCGTCCCGCGCATAGCTGAGGTATGCCTTTCACACTCCACCGACGACGGAAGCTTCACTCGCCGTTCCCGCGGACCCTCTTCTGGGACACGTTCTACCCGGAACGGGTTGCCCTGCGGTTGAGTGCCAGGACCATCAGCACGTGGCGTCACGCTGCCGAAGCGGGGAATTTCTTCTGGTTGGAGAAACCACGTCTCATTGCCACGTCTGAACGCTTCGACACCATCCAGAGACCATGGAACGAGATGCGACGTCGCGCTGAACGCGCCCTCGAACGCCGCCCCGATTACCCCGCCATCTACGAGGCGTACATGACCGAACGGTCTAGACGGAACCTTCGCCCAGCATCCGAGATGGAACAGCTTCGCTACGAAGTCACCGAACTCCGCAACCGACTGGATGCCTTCGAGAAAGCTGCCATCGCATGAACATCACTCCGGTTCTCCCAGACGAGCGGATGCGAGCTCTCGGGTTCACCGACCGTGACCCGGACAAGTGGTACTTGTTCCGAAATTTGGACTCCGGGACGACGTTGAACGTCACGGTCGTCAAAGACACGGGCGAGTGGGAGGAGCTCGTGATGGACGAATTCTGTGGCCAGCCGGCGTTTTACGGGCAGATGACGGAACCGTTCCAGACGGTCATCCGCGAGGGAATCGATTCCGCCGTCTCAGAGTTCCGCGCCGCAGGGCTGACCGTCAACGTCGACCACAGCGACTACGTCGGGTAGCGGGTCGCCTTCGCCGCATGGTTCAGGGAGTGCCCGACACCCCCATCTATGACCTGCTGTTCCGTAGGCACCTCGGCGCCGTGTACATCCGACGAACAGTTCTCCCGGAGACGATCAACGGTCACGAGGATGACTTACTGACCTGCGCGGACCTTTTCTGGGGTGTCAACTGGTGGCGGGAGCCGGCCGGTCGAACTGCCGCCGCATAGCGTCACCATGACCATCACGTTCCCCACCGAATTACCTGCCGAAATTGACCGGTCCGAAGCTGCGATGACCCAATTCGACGCCGACACGAAAGACCACCAGCTCACCGTCCTCCATGACGACGGCGTGTACCGGCACCTCCTGTTCAAAACATCTGGCACCAACATGTCCTGGTACGAGATCCTGACCAGCCCGGGGCTTCTCACCATCAACGGTGACATGGGCACGTTCGTGTTCTCCCGTGTCCACGACATGGTGTCGTTCTTCCACGGCCCGCTCGACCGGACCACCCGCAGCCGAATCAACGCCCACTACTGGGCGGAAAAGGTTGTCGCCTCCGACGGTGTCATGGCGTTCGACAAGACCGCATTCGAAAGGATCCTCATCGAGGAGTTCCTGGACGCTACCGAAACCAGCGGCCATGACACTCGAGCAGCCCTGTGGGATGACATCGAATGGGAACTCCTACCCATCGATTCGTTGGCAGAAGCCCACGGTGTCCTCTCCGAATGGGATAATGACGTCATGCCATTGGCTGAGTGGTACGAACTGGACCTCGAGGTCCCGTCGTTCCACTACCTCTGGTGCTGCTGGGCCATCGTCACCGGCCTCGCCCGCTACGCCGCGCTGAGGACTCCAGAGGCCCCTGCCGTGTCGGAGCTAACACCGGCGTGACCAATGCCTTCGTTACTGCTCGGTGCGGGTCTTTCTGATGGAGAGACGCCAGCGGGTGATTCGGATTATCCCGTAGAGAACCGCGGCGATGAGCAGGAACGTCAGAATCGGTTTGATGAACGTCGCAATGAGCGCCAGGATCCCGAGAATGACGATGATGACGACGCCGATGATGACGAAGATGCTGATGATGCCTCCGGTGAGTGCACCGATAAGAGTTTTGAGCATGATGTGTTCCTTTCCTCATCCCATTTATGCGCGGAACCACCAACGTTCGAAAGAACCGGTTCTAGAGCTTCGAGGAGCCTCCTCTCCGGCAGGTAAGCGGCCGCGCACATAGAGGGTGCGAGCCGGCACCAACCGGACGTACGATCCGGATGATGAGGGACACAAGATGACCGGCGAGATTCGCGAGAAAGATAAAGGCGTCCCCACGGATAACGGCGGCCGGTTCGCCGCCCATTCCCGCACCGCAGCCGACATCACCCTCACCCCGCAGTTCACTGCGGACGAAGAAACAGAAATCGAAGCCGAACACGACCAATGGGCACGAGAGACCCAGAAGCCGACGTACACCCTTGACCCGCACCACGTGCGATTCGCCCAAAAAGCCGTCGACGATGCCAACAAACGACTGGCCCGATACGGCATCGACGAACGATTCGAAGCGACATACACCGACGGTGTCGTCCGAGACACCGGCCCCGGCGGCATCCCCATCGAAAAACCTGTCGTCTACATGCAGCTGGACCGCCCCCGAGTCAGCTTCGAAGGGTGGTCCTTCACGGGCGTGCACGACGTCACCTCCGACGGGCAAATGATCCACTTCACCAGCAGCGACCTTCCCGTCCCCGACGTCACCGACACCACCTGCGACTTCTGCGGAAAATCCCGCCGACGCGAACGGGTGTTCACCCTGCACAGTGACACCGACGGTGACAAGCAAGTCGGAAAGTCCTGCCTCGAAGCGTTCATCGGCGTGAAACCGAAAGGCCTCTGGGCCCTCGAATGGACGCTCGACCCCGACGAACTGATGGACGAAGCCGACCGGTTCTACCAAACACGGAAGAACGTGGACGTCTTCGAACGGAAAGAAATGCTGGCGGTCGCCGCCGCGATGACAAACAACGGCGAAACGTTCGTCCCTAAAAGCCGGGCGAGCATGCAAGACCCGGCAACGGCCGACCTGCTCATCAGCAAATGGGACGAAGTCGCCCATCTCGCAACAGACGAGCACCGGGCGTTCGCCGACGAAGTGCTCACCTGGCTGGAAGAACAGCCGGCAGGTAACGACTACCTCGATAACGTCAAAGCGTCCCTACTCACCAAGGATGAAACGAAATGGGTGGCCAAAAGACACGTCGGGATAGCCGCATCCGTCCTCTCCGCCTACCGTCGTGACAAGGACCGAGCCGCAGAACAAGCGGCAAAAGAGAAAGCCCGCGTCGAATACACGCCCGGGTTCCTCGCCGAAGAGAAGACAAAAATCGCTGACATCAGCGCGACCATCACCCGAATCAGTCACACCAGCAGCACCGTCGCCTACGGCATCGAAGCGCCCAAAACCATCGTGTCCATGATCTCCGCCGACGGCCACCAAGTGACCTGGTTCGCCTCCGGAAGCAAAAATTTCACCGTCGGCCAGGAAGTGAAAATTGCCGGCACCGTCAAAAACCATGACACCTACCAAGGCAACGACCAAACCGTCATCACCCGCGCAAAACTCACCCACCCAGACACCGGCGAAAAACTCGGCGACTACGACGACAACTGACACACGACCACGTCCCGTAGTTGGGGGCTGCAGCAATGACGGTGCAACGCAATACCATTCGGTTTGGGGGAACGACCGAACGTACTCCCGTACCCGAAGGAGTTACGTTTTGAATACAGTCATCGGCATCATCGCCGTCGTCGTCGTCCTCGCAGCGATAGTCGCCGCGGTCATCATCATCCGCCGACGGAAACAACAACGCATCGACGCTCTCTCCCCAGCGGAACGAGAACTTCACGACGCACAGACCGAATACAACCTCGCCGTCAAAGCTGCCGAAAAGGCTCACACTGCCGAAGTGAAAGCCCGCGACAAACGCCTGAAAGCGGCCCAAGCTGCCGTCAGCACCGCGAACTCCCTAGGGAGCAAAAACGTCGCCTCGTACCGCGGCAAAGACGGCGCCGTGTCCTATACCGAACTGACCATCACCACCAACCAGGGCACGTTCCCGCTCGGCACCGACATCACCGCTGTCGCCGACACAGCCGGCAACCTCGCCACCAGCAGCAAAACAAGTCTCGGCCGAGTCGCAGCCGGCGGATTCCTCCTCGGCCCCGCAGGCCTCATCCTCGGCGGCGTCGCCAAGAAAACAACCATGCACGACACCCGGGAGCTGTACCTCCTCATCGACGCGCCTGACCGGTTCGCCGCCCTCATCACCTGCAACCCCGACGACGGACAGAAAGTTCGACAGTTCGCCATGGGCATCAAACAAGCAGCGCTGAACATCAACACGTTCGCAGCCCGTCGCGAAGCCGCCATCGCCTCGAGCACCCAAACCCTCGAACTTGAACAGGGCAACCTCACCTCCCTCAACCAGGCCGCCGCAGCACTCGAAGCCGCCCGCAACAACTCCGGCCGTGTCGACGCCGCACAGCTCGCCCTCCCCGCCGCACCCACCGCCGCTAGCGGGCCTGGCGCGGCCGCGAAGTAGCCCGTATCAGCGAGGCGTCCCGACTTTCACATCAGGGCGCCTCGTTGTCATTTCCAGGCGGCGATCACGGAGGTTGAGTCGAGAGTCGCTGTCGTTTTGACCAGGGTCGGCTGCCCTCCTGTAATCGGGACGGTGTAGATGGAGACCGCGCCGCCTTGGGTTGCCAGGAAAGCGACGGTCTGTCCGTCGGGGGAGACCACGGGAGAGGCGACGGTGAACCCGGTGCTTGCTGGGGTCAGGGCCTTACCACTTGTACCCCAGTCCATCGGGTCATACTTATCTTTGGAGGCCAAGGTACTGGAAAGCCAGACCTGGCTGCCATCGGAGTCCACGCCGAGCCACTGTTTTGCGTTGACCCAGGATTCGACGCGGAAGGAGCCGATGCCAGGTGTGACGTTCTCTTGGTACCAGTAGTCCCCGCCATTCATGCTGGTGACGACGTGGTCGGGGTTCATCCAATACCACTCGCCGTCTGTCGGCGCCCCTGGGACCGCGGTCGGTTTTGCAGGTGACGTCGCGCTCGTCTCCATGAAATTCCCTGGGGAGTATTGCATGCTGCTGGTGTTGTCGGTGAAGTAAAAGTTGCCGTCAGCACCGAACTGCGCGTTCCGATAGGTGGGAACCGCAGCAAAGTCACCGGTTTTCCACAGAGGTGTGGTGACATTTGTAAATTCGCCAGTCGGCGTCAGCCAGCCGAGGTCCTGGTGTGCCGTGCTGTCGGTGTCAGCGGCTGCGACTCGTCCGAAATCGGGTGAGAAGACCGATGCCACGGCGACAGGTGTTGCACCGTAGTCTGTGACCGCGTCCGTGTCGATGCTGTAGGTGTCGCCGGAAGCCGCACGGGCTCCCGCGAATGAGTCCACCGTCGTTGCTGTTCCGGAGGTGGGATCCACTGTCTGAACGTCCACGTTGGACGACAGGCTCGAGAGTCCGGTGACAATGAACAATGTTGCTGTCGGCGTCTGCGTCGGGGTTGGTGTGGGAGTGTCTGGCTGTGTTGGCTCGGATGTTGGGGCCGTATTCGAGTCGGTATTCGTTGACTCGGCCGTGCTGGATGGCTTGGATGCGCACCCCGCGAGAACGAGAATGAGCGCACTCATGGACAGCCACCTTGCGACAACCAAATTCTTCTTCATGAGCTTCTCTCCGGTCGATTAGACGGAATTTAGCAAGAAACTTGCACCAAGCGAAAGAGCACAGAACAGACTATTGGCACCCGAAAGTGCCGTGCGCTGCGCAGCGACGAACGGGCACCGATCCTGCCGCACACATGCCTGATATGAGCATCGACAACAGCGGCAACCTCCATGCTGGCGACGGCAAGTTCGCCGGCCACATTCGCACTGCGGATTCCGGTGTCACCCTCACCATGGAACGCCCCCTCCCGGGCCCCATTGACGTGCGCTTCGGCGACGTGCGACACGGCGACGAGATTCTGGGCGACGCCGGTGAATCGTACGGGTTCACCATTGGCACGTCTGTCACCGACGGTGTCGAACGAGTCCTCCTTCATGACGGCAGCCGAGTCCGGCTGGACGAGAACGCGACGTTGACGGTCCGCCGCCGGACGGAGCCGCTGCCGTTCGACGCGGACAGCCACGACTACTGGGGGCAGGTCGCCGCCCTCCGTGACCCGAACCAGGACGTCGCCGTCCTCGAACAGGTGTCGAAACTGGTGTGCGAGGACGACTGGATGCTCGCCGTCGTCCAACACGGTAAGGCCACCCCTGAGATCATCGACAGGGCCGCCCGCCACAACTCCCTCGTCGTCCGCTCCGCCGCCATCGACAACCCGAACACGTGGACGTCGACGCTCGTTCGGATTCGTGGCGAGGCTGAGGACTCCGCTGCCGAGGAGCAACGACTCATTAAAGCGGAAGGCATCAACCCCAACACCGTCTACCGGCAGCAGACCCTCATGGCTTACCAGTCACTTGCCGGTGACGCCGCGGACCGCCTCGCCCGTCTCCGCGACGGGCGCTAACCGCACGTCAAAATCGGACGCGCCTCCGCGCATAATGCTGTCATGAGCGCGCCCAAGAAGCTTCCGAAGATCCCTGACACCATCAACGCGACGGAAAACCCGGCGTTGAAATCATCGGCGGAACTCGACGAGGAAATCGACTGGCGCATCGCCAACGGTGACGAGGACTCCGACCGCTTTCAGGCCCTCTACGACGAATACGAACGCTGGTCCTAAATAGGACCACGTCCGGCGGCGTCCGCGCATAGACCTTCCGACAGGCCAACGGAAGGTCACCATTATGGTTATCGAATGCGCTCTCTGCGGAGACATCACGCTGAACACCCGCTTCTGCGAGCCGTGTGAGGCGGAGACCGCCACGGAAGGCACCGTGCAGTAGCCCAGCGAAGCCCACCATAAGGGTGCCCACCACTAAGCGGACGGACGACGACCGTTTTCGGGAAGAAAGCTAAGAAACCCCAGGCTCTGTATGCGTTCTGCGAGCGCGTCACTGCGGGCCCCGAATCACCGCCCTCACCCGTTTCTCCGCCGGTACCGTTTCATCAAAGTCTTCTCGGTAGGCCTCGTCGTCGGAGTCGGCTGTGTGCGCCTCATTGTCCGGCGGGGGAGTGACAGGCACGATGCTCGCTTCGTTCGACGGCGTTGGTCTGCCAAGACTATGGTCGGCCGGCCAGCAGACGAGATTGCCGACGGGTGAACCTGGGACGGTTTCGGGGACCCGTCTCCGGTGCCGCACACATTTGGGTCATGAGCGAAACGACGACCCGCAAGAAGGAACGCGGCCTGGCCGGGAATGGCGGCGAATTCACTTTCAAGGTGAACACCATCGATGGCATCACCCTCGTGTCACTCGCCTCCGACACGGAAGGCCCAACAGCAGAGCATGTCGCGTTGGCTGCGCATCGTGCGACCACCAACCCGGGGACCAACGGTGCCCACCCGAATTACTGGTGGCGTCTTGACCGGGCGAGAGCATTGACGGCACCGGAGGAGCCCCTTGACCTGACCGACGCGGAGCACACCGGCTGGGCGTCAGTGGACCGCAATGTTGTCCCCTTGGTCAAGGAATGGTTGAACAGTCAGCCGCTTTCCTGGGTGAGCTATCAGGTCGGCCGACAAGAAGACGCATCCCGCATGCAAGCATCCACCGCCGTTGGTCTGACCGACAAAGTGGCGTGGGCCGCTCGCGCCGACCGGCTTGCCACTCTCGCTAAGGACCTTGGCGTTCTCGCTGCCGAAGAGGACGCAGAACGGGACGCAGAGCGTGACTCCGCGCGCCGGACCCCCTTCGCTACGCCACCGGTATCCGCCACGGCCGCGGCGCTCGGGACGGCCGGGAAGGACCGTGCGGTGACACCTGTGGCCGAGAAACCTCCGGTGTTTGCCGAGGTGAATCGGATGCGTCGTGGTCAGAAATTCTTCACCGCGGAGATGACCAGATGGCCGAAAATCGGCACCCATCAGGACACACCGTTGGCGGAAATCCCCATCGTCGGGCATTTCTTCGCCGGCCCATTCGACTTCTACGCCGCCGAATACGACCCACAGACCGGTGAAGCGTGGGGGTTCACACGCATCAACGGTCTCGGAGAAGGCGAATGGGGTTACACCAGCATGTGTGACCTGGAGGAGCAGCTCATCGGCCCGTTCAAACAACCCATCGAGCGGGAGTCCGGTTGGTTGGAGAAGGCCTTCGGGACACTCGACCGCTTCTGACAGTCGAAGACCACTGCCGTGGCCGGTGCGGTCCCCTGGCTGCGGCAGTCCCGCATAGGAGCTTCTGTCGAACCCGCAACTGGCAGGAGCATTGATGACCCGGTGGAACCGCCAAAGGGTATTCGCGGTGACAGCAGTAGCTGTCGCTGCGGTTCTGGGCGTCGGGCTTCTCGTCAGCCTCACCGCCCACCACGAGGCCGCCCATGCGACGGCCAGCACCGTATTCACCGTGAATGTTCGGACCAGCGGCGGTCAGGGGGACCTCAACGCCTGCAATGGGGCTGTCGATGTCACCGGCATTTACCACGTTCGGACTATCGCCGAGCACGACCGGTGCGGTGGGAACGCGTTCCCGAAATCACCTGGCAGCATCGTCCATCTCACCGGCGTGGACGCAGGTACCTACAGGGTGGATGGCATCATCGCGCACCTTGACGGGTTGAAGAACACGTCCGCCGACATTCCACGCGGGTACGACGTCGTCTTCCAAACCTGTAACACCGGGTACACCGACATGACCTTTACCGGCCTGACCCGCACGAACTAGGACCGGCGTCGTTCCCGCCGCATTTGCTTTCGTACCTACCCGTATGACGACTGCCGCAGCTTGGAGAACACATGACAGATCTTTGGTTCAACCCGGACGAACAGTTCATCGGCGCCATCGGCCCGACCACGCTTCGTGAGCTCGCCGACGAAGTTTTCAACGATGACAGCATCCTCCCAGCCCTCGGGTTCGACGATGACGTGGACGTCACGGTCGACGATGTGGAAAACGCGCTCGATTTCCTGGGCGTCCGGCACCTTGACGTCAACGATGACGTTCTCCGCGAGGACACCTGGGATGACACCGCCGTCCACGAAGCAGGACCGGGCGACGAGCCCCGCACCGGGACCACACGGGTCCTCGGCGTCCACATCTGACACGAACCCTGCCGACGGCCTTTGCAGAGCGGGCTGCAGCCGGGTCAAGCGAACTCGAGCTCATCCAAAGGAATAGGCACCCATGCTGCCGGCGGCACCGAAGAGACGACAGGGTCCGGTGCGACGACTACCGGGTCAGGGGCGACTACAGCCGGCTGTGGGAGAACCGCGACCGTGTCAACCATCTCTCCGCCGTCCCTCCGGTCGAGGGTGACGGTGTCGTCTTCGTCAAAGAGGAACCTCTCGGAACCGTCCAGAGTGACGGCCATCATCCCGGCCAGAACCCCCACCTCGGTCAGCTGACCAAAGAATCGGCGGCCGCGGAACGTGAATTCAACTTCCTGACCGACGTGCGCCTCCGTCAACAGCATCACGGGCCGGCGAACCTGCGTGGAAGATCGGACGGCAGTCTGCACGTCGCCTCGACCGGGTTCACGG
>Ga0075017_100001799_pt1 | contig 13303 bp, 11 predicted proteins | sample AleBraG_ABR_2012_FD_71475 | JGI IMG/M metagenome (GOLD analysis project Ga0075017, IMG submission 71475) | Freshwater sediment microbial communities in response to fracking from Pennsylvania, USA - Alex Branch Run_MetaG_ABR_2012 | ecosystem: Environmental > Aquatic > Freshwater > Creek >... | reverse complement strand
GTATTGCGGGACGGTTTCGCCGGCGAAAATCGGCGCGGACGGCAAGATCGAGGAGCACGATCTCGCGGCGGCATTGCGCGCCATCGGGCCGGATGATCGGGGCTGGGCGACGGAGAAAAAATCCGTGAAGTGCCAGAGCTGCCAGGCGATCACCGTCTTTGATCCGAACCACGCGGCGCAGCGCTGCGAGTTTTGCGGCTCGTCCGCGATCATCCCCGTGGAGCAGCAGGCGCGGGCCATCCGGCCGGACAGCCTGCTGGAATTCAAAGTTCCCGAGCCGAAGGTGCGCGATTCGATCCGCCAGTGGTATGGCACGCGGTGGTTTGCGCCGAACAAGCTCGGCACGCGCGCGCTGACGGACACGGTGCGCGGTATTTACATCCCGTACTGGACGTTCGACGCTCAGGTCAGCGCCGACTGGACGGCGGAGTCCGGAGATTACTACAACGAGACGGAGTACTACACGGATTCCGAGGGCCGGCAGCAGTCTCGTAGCGTGCAGAAAATCCGTTGGTATCCGTCGAGCGGTCACTTGGATCATTTTTTCGACGATGAACTCGTGCCTGCAAGCAAGGGCGTCGAGCCGGGGCTGCTGCGCAGCGTCGAACCGTTTCCGACGACGACTGACTTGAAGCCTTACGATCCTGCTTTCCTGAGCGGCTGGGTAGTGGAGCAGTACCAGATCGATCTGGTTGCCGCTGCGCAGGCGGCGCAGGCCATCATGCAGCAGAAGACCGAGCAACTCTGCGCGCAGGAGGTGCCGGGCGACACGCACCGGGACTTGAACGTGGACGCGGATTTTTCCGGGCAGACCTTCAAGCACATCCTCGTGCCGGTGTGGCTCCTCGCCTACACCTACGGCAGCCAGAATTTCCAGGTGGTGATCAACGGCTACACCGGCGCAATTTCCGGGCGCTACCCGAAGAGCGCGATCAAGATCCTGCTGCTCGTGCTGCTCATCCTCGCGATCATCGGCGGCATTATTTACATGACCAACCGGCCCCGATGAACGTGCGCGACGGATGGTGCCGCCGATTTTGCGCCGATGGATGAGCTTACCCAACTCCTGCGCGCTGGCGGTGAGCTGAGCCAGGCCCGGGTTCGCGAGGCGGTCGCCGCGCTCGTATCGGAGCACGTGCCTGGTGATGGGAAGAAGGAATTCCTGAAGGCGCTGCGGGCGAAGGGCGAAACCGCCGCGGAGATCGCGGCATTCTCCGCGGCGCTCCTGGCGCACGCCGTGAGGCCGGAACTGGATCCTGCGCGCCTGCCGGGGCCGACGCTGGATGTGTGTGGCACCGGCGGAGACCAGCGGGGATTCTTCAATGTCTCGACGGCGGTGATGTTCGTAGCGGCAGCAGCGGGCGCGTGCGTGATGAAGCACGGCAACCGCTCCGTGACCTCGAAGACCGGCGCCGCGGACGTGCTCGAGGAACTCGGCGTGCAGCTCGAACTCACGCCCGTGCGCCTGCGCCAGTGCCTTGAGCGGCACGGCGTCGCATTCCTGTTTGCGCCCGCATGGCATCCGGCTTTCAGGGCCATCGGTCCCGTCCGCAGGGAGCTTGCCGCCGAGGGCGCTCCAACGATTTTCAACCTGCTCGGCCCGCTACTGAATCCCGCGAGTCCGGAGCACCAGATCATCGGCCTGTTCAGTGAAGTGCTGCTGCCGAAATATGCCGAAGCCCTGCGCATCCTTGGTCGCCGCCGCGCGTGGGCGGTGCATGGCGACGGCACGGATGAACTCGCGCTCACCGGCAGGACCGAAGTGCGCGCGGTGGCCGGCGCGGACATCGCCGCATTTTTCATCAAGCCCGAGGAGGCCGGCCTCCGGCGCTGCGAGCCGGCGGCACTTGTGGGCGGCGACCGGAAGGAAAACGCGCGCATCCTTCTCACAATCCTCGACGGCACCGAACGCGGGCCGAGGCGCGACATGGTGCTGCTCAATTCCGCTGCCGCGCTGGTGGTTGCGGGTCTTGCCGCTGATCTGAAATGCGGCGCGGACATTGCCCGCCGCGCGATCGAAAGCGGAGCGGCGTTGGCAAAGCTGCGTGCGCTGCAGTCCTTCCGGTAAGCAGGGACTGCCGGATTGACTTCCCCGTTCGTCTTCCTCCAAGCTGAGCGACCGAGTCCCGAACCCAGCATGGCCCAGAAAATCCTCGTCATTGACGACTCACAGACCGCCGCGGAGATCGCCGAAAATGTCTTCGCACGGCATTTTCCGGGATGCGACGTGCTGGTGGCGCCGCGCGGCATTGATGCGTTTGAACGGCTGAACGCGGCGAGCCCCGATCTCGTCCTGTTGAACGACACGCTGCCTGACGCCGACGCAGGCGTAATCCTCGCGCGGCTCGCCGTGGATCCCTTCGCGGCAAACATCCCGGTACTGCTACTCGCGGATGCATCGGCGAATGGCGAATACAGCGGGAAATTTCAGAACATCGCGCGCGTCCTCATCAAGCCCGCCTCCACGGAGGCGCTCATCGAGGCGGTCGCGGGAATCCTCGGAACGAACGCATCGAGCCGCCGCATTCTGCCGGGCCGCCCGAGTGGGGTCGCCTTCAGCGGCCATACGGGGATCGTTTCGTTACAGCAGGCCCTGCACATGGCCCAGGGCGACAGGCTGAACGGCGTGCTGCGATTCCAGCTCGGGCGCCAGCCGATTGAGCTCTGGATGAAAGCAGGGCGTTTCCTTTTCGCGACGACGCGGAATTTCCAGCTCTACTGCGGAGGCAGCCCCGTGATCCTCGCAGGGACGAATCTCGGCCTCATCGTCGAGGCGCAGATGAACCAGCAGATCACTGGCTGCCCGATTTTTCTTTTCCTCAGCGTGCGCAACGGATTCCCGCACGAGGATGTGGTGCACATCACGCGCGAGCACGGGCAGCGGCTGTTCAGCCACCTCCACACGGCGGGGCGCATCACGTTTGAATTTGAGGAAACGACGGTGTTTCCGGACTACGTGGAGAATTTTCCACCGGGCGGCGACGACGCGGACAACTGGATCCTGGGGTCGTTGCGGCACGTGAAATTCGATCAGCTCGCACCCGCGCAGCGCCCCGACCCGGGCGGCTCGCCGGCCTATACGCGGCGCGGTTACGAACTCGTCCAGCGGCTGAAACTGAACGACGTCGAGGGGCGCTTTGCCTCGGCCATCAACGGTTCGGAGCCGCTTCAGGCGATCGCCCAGAAACTCGGCATCTCGATGGGCGATGCGCTGATGATCGTATTCCGGTTCCAGGCGCTGGAGATCATTGATTTTTGGAATCCAGGCGCGCTCGCTCTGCCGGCGGGTTCGTAGTCGAATCGCGTTTTTCGGGGGCCGGCCATGGTGCGCCAACTGGTGTCTGAGATCGACATTGCCCGGCGCCGACGGCGCTGCCAGACGTGCGCCGTATGAAATCGCGCCCCCTCTTAATCCTTGCACCATTGCTTGCCGTGACCGTTCTCGCTGCCGACTTTCCAGCACCCGGCGAGTTGCCTGCTTCTGCCTCACTGCCGGATCCTCTGGTGATGCGCGACGGCACGCGGGTCACCACGAAGGAACAATGGCTCACAAAGCGCGCCCCGGAACTCCGGGAGCTCTTTGCGCATTACATGTATGGCGCTCACCCGGCGTCGCGCACGGTCACGGGGAGCGTCATCCGTGAAGACAAGGCGGCGTTTGGCGGGAAAGCCACGGTGCGCGAGGTCTCCGCAGATTGCGGGCTCGGATCTCCGGTGCACCTGATGATCGTGATCCCGAACGCGCGGACGAGACCGGCCGCCTGTTTTCTCGGGATGAATTTCAACGGCAACTACCAGCTTCTCGACGACCCGAAAATCCAACTGCCGCAGGGCTGGGTGGGTGACAAGTTTCCCGGCGCCGAGCCGAATCGCGCGGCGGACGCGGGGCGCGGAAAACAAAAGGACAAATGGGCGCTGGAGCAGTCCATCGATCGCGGTTACGCGGTCGCGACTTTCTTCAGCAGCGAGGTGGTGCCGGATGACAGGGTGCTCGCCGAGGCTGCGTTGAAAAACCTGCGACCGTCGGGCAGTGAAGTGCGCGGCCCTGCGGATACCGCGACCATCATGGCGTGGGCGTGGGGATTCTCCAGGATGCTCGATTACCTGCTGACGGTCCCGGAGATCGACGGAAAGCGGATCGCCGTCGTCGGCCATTCACGCAACGGAAAGACCGCGCTGGTCGCCGCCGCATTCGACGAACGCATCGCGCTGGCAATACCGAGTCAGGCCGGCTGCGGCGGCTCCGCGCCGGATCGGGTTGCCCCCGAGCTCGCCGCGTGGAAGGCGAACGGCCGCCCGACCGTTGAAACGCTGCCTGTGATCAACAAGTCTTTTCCCTACTGGTTCTGCGGCAACTTCAAGCTCTTCAACGAGGAACCCGCGCGCCTGCCGTTCGACCAACACGAGCTCATCGCCCTCTGCGCGCCGCGCCCGGTGTTGCTCTCGAACGCCACCGAGGACGCGTGGGCGAATCCTCCGGGACAGTTCGAAATGTTGCGCGCCGCGGACCCCGTCTACCGTCTCGTCGCAGGCGACGGACTCGGCGCCGAAAAAATGCCGGAGGTCGGCAAACTCCTCGACTCGCGCCTCGGCTACTACATTCGCGAAGGCAAACATTCGATGACAACGCCTGACTGGAAAGTGTGGCTCGATTACGCCGACAAGTGGCTGAAGTAGCGCGGCGCCAGCGGCGGGCTGGGCTGGCCGATCTACCTCGGAGCACGTTCCGTCGTTTCCCCGACTGCCTCGGATTTCGCGGGGGCTCTTGCGGGCTCTTTGCGATCTCTGCCGAGCCAAAGAACGATCGCGATGATCACGATGTTTGCCGCCGCAATCGCGTAGAAAATCGTCCGGACGCGGTCTGCGGCGCGTCGGCCTTCGGGTGTGATGGGTGTCGGCTTTTCGGCAGGCATCGGAGGATCAGCGAAGACCCGAATACAGCGCGGCATAGCGCGGCGCGAGCGTTGCCCAGTCGTAGTTATTCCAAGCCCACGTGGAGAGGGCGGCGCGTTCTTCCGAGGTGATGCGGGGTTTGGAAAAAAACCGCGAAAGTTGTGTGCGGATGTCTGCGACATCGGGTCGCGCGATGAAGCCGCGTCCGGAGCCAAGCGAGCCGGCCCACGGCGTCCCGGTCGTGGTGAGAGCGGGCGTGCCGACCTGGCAGGCTTCGAGGACGGCGAGGCCGAAATTCTCCGAATGCGTCGGAAGGCAAAAGAGATCCGCGCCCTGGAAATACGGCCAGCGTTCGTCGCCCCACACGGGGCCGATCCAGTCGGTCCGCGGGAGGCACGCTGCATTTTGTGCGATGAATTCGCGACACTGTGCTGCGTAGTGCGCCTGTTCGTCGGGGCCCACGATCACGAGGCGCGTTGCCGGCGGCACCGTTCCTTGGAGCCCCGCGAGCGCGGCGAGCAGCATGTCGAGGCCCTTCTTCTCATGAATGCGGGAGAGAAAAAGCAGCACCATTTCGTCGGGATTCCATCCGAGTCGTGATCGAGCGGCAGTGTAGTCAGGCCGTTGGTCCGCAGTGAGCCCGAGTGGAAGCGCCTCGATACGGCTCCGCGGAAAAATGTCGCGCAGTCGCGCGGCCTCCGGCTCCGCGGTTGCGAGCACGAATGCCGCACCCCCGATCCATCGCTTTTCCACGAGGTGAAAATACGGCCACTTTTTCCACCACTTCTTCCGTCGCGCCCACGGCTCCAGCATGCCGTGCGGGCTCACGACATACGGGATGCCCTCGCGCCTGCAGGCTGTCGCGAGCGATGGAAAATTGCGCTGCCACAGCCCGTGGAAGTGCACGGCATCCGCCTCGCCCCGCACGGGAGCGCTCGCATTGATTTGCACCTCGTGACCGAGCGATTCGAGCGCGCTGCGCAGTGACTCGATTGCGGCGTCCAGGCCACCGGCTTTTTGATCGAGCGGTGGTTCAAAGAATCGAAGTTTCACGGTATGCGTGCGATGGCATCGCGATAGAGCGCCTCATAGCGCGCGGCCATCATGTCGAATGAGAACTGCTCCTCCGCAAGCCGGCGTGCGTTCTTTCCGCGCAAAGCGAGTTCATCGGGGTTGGCAAGCGTCTGCGCCCATTCACCTGCGTCGTCAATCGCCACGGAGTTCGTCCCGTTGAGGAAGGGCATTTCGCGGAGCAGATTCGGCGAGATTACGCACGGCAGTCCGGCGCTGAGTGCTTCGAGGATTGCGAGAGGCAGCCCCTCGAATTCCGCGAGGTGGAGAAAGGCGTCCGCGGCGAACAGCATGTCGCGCACGTCACTGCGCCAGGGCAGGCGCTGGATGACGTTGCCGAGATGGCGCTCCGCGACCCAATGATCCCACTCGGCAGCGAGCTGGCCATCGCCGACCCAGATGAACCGCGCGTGGGGGAGCCGTTCGAGAATGCGCGAAGCGAATTCAAGAAATGCGATGGGCCTTTTCTGCGGGACCATTCGTCCGACGGCAACAAGCAGCAGCGAGTTCCGCGCGACGCCGAACTCATGCCGTACCGCATCGCCTACCTTCCTGCGCTCGGAGAGATCGTAGAGTTCGACGCCATTCGGGATCGCGTGGATGCGATCACTCGTGCGGAGAAAATTCGCGAGATCCCGCTTCCGCTCCTCGATCACGGCCACGAGCGGAGCGCGGTAGCGCTGGAGTGCGCGGCGTGCGATCCAATCGCGGATCCAAGGCGTCCTCGCGCGAAGGTAGCGCGCGCTTTGTGTGAGATGGACGGTGCAGACGCCCGGCAGTCCGCAGTCTCCGGCGGCGCGCAGGAGATCGAGTCCGTCCTCGAGGTTCTGCTTGTTGAGATGGACGACGTCGGGTGCGTGCAGCCTCCATGAGCGGACTACGGCACGTGCTGTTGCGCGATCGAGGTAGCTTGCGACCGATCGAAAACGCCGGTCATAGGTGTTTTTGTATTCGTGCCTCAGCACTTCGCCGAATGCGGCAAACCGCGCGCAGAGTTCGTCCATGCGCGGATGCGACGACGCCCACAGCGCGACCTGGTGGCCGCGTGCCGTGAGCGCGCGACCGAGGTAGACGAGGTAAAGTTCGCCGCCGCCGCGCGAGCCGCTGCTAGTACTCACGAGGAGAACTTTCATGCGCAGACCGTGCGCAGTGCATCCGCCCATCGCTCCGCTCCGCGTGCCGGCGTCCAGTCCGCGAGAGTGCGGCGTGAGGCCTCGCCATGCGTGCGTGCGAGTTCGGGATTCGTGGCGTAGCGAAGCATGGCTGCGGCGAGTGCATTCGCATCACCGGCGGGAAAGGTGAAGCCGTTTTCGCCTTCGCGCACTAGGTCGTGCGCCGCACCGACGCAATCGCTTGCGATAATCGGCAGGCCCGCCCCGAGCGCCTGATTCACCACGACACCCCAGCCGTCGTAGCGACTCGGGAGCACGAAGGCATCCGCTTGCGCGAAAAATCGCGGCAGCGCGTCGGGTGCCTGAAAGCCGGCGTATCGCACGCGTTCACGCACCGGCGCAGCGAGATTCGCGAGCAGCGACGGCAGATCCGCCTCGCGGCCAACGAGGAGCAGGCGCGCATTTTCCGGCAGCGTTGCGAAGGCTGCGAGCAACTGGTCCACGCCTTTGCGGCCGATCATCTGGCCGCAGAAATGAAACGTGACAGTGCCCGGCTCACGCAGAGGTCTCGGCTCGTTCGCGAAAGGCGCGAGTTCGCAATGATACGGAATGTTGAAGACGCGCGTTTCCGGAAATCGCGCGGCATAATCGCGCGCGGCCCAGTTTCCGATGGCCGCGATGCCCGATGCCCGATGAAGCGGTGCGGTGAGGAAGTCGTGCCGTGCGCTCCGCGCGCCGAGTTTCTCTCCCCAGAACATCCAGCGCGCACGACGGAGTTTCCTACGCATGAGCCACTGGCCGGTGACCGACATCAGCGTGTTGCAGACGATCACGTCGTAGTCGCGCGGCGATGGCAGACGCCAGTTCAGGTGGACGCGCGCGCCGCGCAGTGAAAACCAGAAGCCGGGCAGATACTGCTCATGGGCTGCAAGCGGACGGTCCGGCCACGGCGAGTCCGGCGATGCGCGTTCCATGTAAAAAACGCGCGGCGACAGATCCTCACGGGCGGCGAGGGCGGCGAACAAATCGCGCTGATACGGCGACGGCACGACGCTGACGAATGCGACCCGGATCACGACGCGACCCTCGTTTTCCGGCTGGTGAACGGCTTTTCCACGATGAAATGCGCGAGCCATGCGATCACTAGGCAGACCACTGATCCGGCGGCAGCCCATCCGAAATGACCGGGCAGCGTGCCGCCGGCTGATCGGCTCATCACCCATCCGGCGAGGAAAACAAGCACTGGCATGTGGATGATGTAGAGCGTGTATGACATGTCGCCGAGCGGCTTCAGGCGTGCGAGAAGATGAAGCGACCAGCCGCGTTCCTGAAGCCCAAAGCAGCAGGCAAACAGCCCGGCAAATCCCAGCCCGTAGAATGTGTCCGGAATCCATCCATGCGCGAGGAGCGGCCAGTGTTGCGCGAGCTTTGGCAAGGTGAGTGGAAGCACGGGCAGGAGCACGGCGAGCGGTGCGAGCGCCTTCCAGCGAATACGGATACGGCCAGTATAAATGTCGGCGAGCATCGCCCCGAGCCACCAGGTGAGAAGCGCCGTGAAAATTCGCGCGACGAAAAATGCAGCGCCTGTGTCGGGTCCGGCCAGCCAGCTCAGCGCGAAAAGCGCGGCGACGATCACCGTCGCAGCGATCGCCGAGCGGCGCGAGATCAGCCAGAGCGCCGGGTAGAGCATGTAAAACCACCATTCATAGTGCAGCGACCACAGCGGTCCGTTCGAGCCCCAGCAAGGCACCCAGCTTGTCATGAGGAATGCGAGATTTCCGATCGCGACTCCGATGGAATGATCGCGGCCAATCTCCGAGTTGATGAGCGCGTAGGGCGTCGTGCCATCGTATATGTTCCATCCCTGCGCCGCGCCCGTGGTGTCGAGGATGAAGGTGAGCAGCATCGCAAACGCCAGCGGCGGATACAGCCGTCGCGTGCGGTGAATGAAATAGCGCGGCCAGTCGAAGCGCGCGTCTGCCCCCTCTGCGGCGAGCTTGCGCGCGGAACCGAGATGGATGACGAAGCCGCTAAGCACGAAGAAAAACAGCACCGCCTCGTGACCGTATCGCAGCGGGGCGAGCGCGTACGCCAGCGCGCGACCGGCTGCAGAATATTCATGGGTGTGCCGCGAGAAATTCTCCCAGCCCTCCCAGAGCAGCCAGCGCGCGTGGTGCAGCAGGACCCAGAGCGCGGCAAGCCCGCGAAGGCCGTCGAGGAACGCGATCGATTTGACGGGCTGCCTGGACAACGGCGGCGTGCTATTCATCGACCGGCGGGGGTGCCGGCGGGCGGTTGCGCAGGCCCGGGGGCAGCACTGCGCGGGGTTTCAGCTTCTCGCGGATTTTTGGGAGCAGGTACTTCCCGAGCACGATCCCCGCTGCGGACGGGAGAAGGGCGGTTGTGAGCGAAAAGAAGGATCGCATTGTGATCGTGACGGCAAAGAATCCGGACGAGTAAACGAGCAGGCCGAGTTCCGAGTTCCTGGGCGATGCGAAGCGGTTCCAGAACGTCGCGAGGATGCCGAGCAGCATTCCCTCGATCGCCACGGCAAAAAGTCCCCCGGACATGTAAGCCTCGCCGACGAAAGTCGCCGCGATGGTCACGCCTTTCGCATTGAACACCTGCTCGACGGAGATGGACATGCCGATCGGTTTTCCCGGCCAGATCGCCCGTGGGATCGGGCGGATGAGCGCGAGATAGGGAATCTCGAAACCCAGATACTTACCGCCATTCAGTTTTGGAAAATACCGGGTGATTCCCGCGATCGCCACGAGATTGTCATCCACAAAAACCGCGGAGGTGTAGCGGCCCACTTGCGTGCTCCTCTCCCCATCCCACCACCGTTTGAAACCGATGGTGCGCATATCGAGCATCATCTTTGTGGCCATCACCATCATCGCTCCGCAAACCGCGGCCACGAGGATGATTTGTCTGCGTCTATGCGGCGGGGATGAAAACGCGAACGCGATCAGAAACGTGATCAGATAAGCCGCGAAGACGGTCCGGGTGCCGGCGCAGAATCCGAAAAAGAGCAGCCAGAGGAATGCGAGCAGCGCGAGCAGGAGATTCAGGAACGAGTAGCGTTCGCGACGGCCGAACATCATCCCCACAATCGGCGGCACGAGGTAGAGCAGCAGCTGAAGTTCGGTGATGAGCGCCTTCCAGTCGCCGTATTTTCCACGGGTCCAAGGCTGGTCAAAGCGCGCGCGCATCATGGCCTCGATGATTTGTGGTACTTCAAAATTCACGCCCAGCAGCACGTAGAGAAAGCCGATGAAGAAGCTCGCCCAGAGAATGGCGACGAGCCAGCCCGGCGGCAGGGGTCTCGTCATCACTTCCTCAAACGGCTGCCCGCCTCGTGGCACAAGATGCCGGCCGATGAACAGTCCGACGAAGCCGATAATCACCGCCCAGAGCGCGAGGTAAACGGTGCTCACATCACTGACCATCGCGTCGAAGTACGGCTGCGGAAAAAGAAACTCGTAGAGGGTCAGGTAGTAGAGTGCCAGGATGCCGACGAGGTCCGGACGGATAAGATTCTTCAGGCCGCCGCGTGCCTCGAATGCGAAACTCACGATCAGCGTGACAAGGACGCCTATCGACGTCGCGCGCGCGAGCGTGGAACCGTACTGGTCACCGGCGTTCGCCATTGCGAAGGCGGTGATGATCAATCCCACCAATGCGGCGAGCGTCGCGTCGGCGCGCGGCCATGGACGTTCGTCGCCGGCATCGTCGAATGGCGCGGCGTCGGGGGCGGATTTCCGCGACGGCGGCCGGGCCGGCGGAGGGCCCTTTCGGATTGGTCGCGGAAAATTCTTCATGAGATCAGTGCAGCCTCGCTCTGTGCAATAAGCGTGCGAGCGCCGGTGCCCCACGTGAAGTTCTCATTCGGACGCGCCGGATGCTGCTCCCACCACGCCAGTTCTGCCGCGAGCGCGGCGGCGTCTCCGCCCGGAAAAATGCTCCCGTTCTCGCGGTGCCTCACGTAGTCGCGTCCGCCGACCCGGTCGCTCACGATCACGGGACAGCCGCAGTTCAGCGCTTGCGGCACGACCAGCCCGAAACCGTCCTCCAGCGACGGCAGCACGAGCACGCTGCTGCCGCGCATCGCACGGGCGAGCTGCTTCTGCGGCAGTGCACCGTGAAAGGTGAGCGGCGTCGCGCCATGGTATCGGGCGATATCCTTTGCTGTGTCATGGGAGCGCGCGCCGATAAACTCCATTTTCCAATGTGCGGCTTTTGCGAGTGTCAGCGCCTCAAGGAGCGTGTGAATTCCCTTTCGCAGACAGACCTGTCCGGCGAACAGGATTCGGAAGACTGGCGGCGGGGACGCGTGCTCCGCGCGGTGAAAGACGCTGGCATTCGTATCCGCGCCATACGGCACCACCCAGATGCGCCCGGCCGGAATGCCGGAGGCGATAAGTTGATCGCGCACGACTGTGGAGGCAGCGCAGTGAAAATCCGCGAGCGCGTATTCCTCGTCCTCACGGGCAAAGCAGGCGTTGTCGTACGGGCATTCCTTTTCAACCCGCATCCCGACGCGCTCGTATTCGGGGCGCATGATGCGCATCACCTCGCGCGCGGGCCCGGTCGCGTGGTTGAGCACCGTGCGGATGCCGAGCCGCTTCGCCGCGCGGAAGGTGTGCAGCGCCTGGCCGGGCATCGCGTGGATGAAATCACACGGCTCCAGATGCGCGCCGACCCAGCGATCGAAGCCCTCGTCCTGCCATCGGAAAAGGCTGCGCGATGCCGGCCTCAGTCCCGGCGGAACGTATTTGAGCAGGGCATAGACGACATTCGTCCTCAGGCTGTGGCAGCGGAGCATCCGCGGATCCGCGCCTTGGAGTTTCCACGCCGGATAGCCGGAATAGTAGAGCCCGAGGGCGCCTTCGCGCGCGACAGCCTGCGCTGTCGGCCACATGTGGCACGGATTGGTTGCGGAAATGGAGATTTTCATGGCCTGCCGCTTGCGGAATCAACCGGCAGTTTATTGTGCCGGCGGCGTTCGCCATCCATGTTGGGTGTGATTTGCACGTGGCGTGAGACTGGCAGCCCTTATCCCGCGACAGTCCGCCACGGTTGTCCATTGCGAAGTTACGAATCCTCGCAGCGCGCCGCGGGGATCTTTGCCTGGCCGCGGTGAAAACCGGTTGCCCTCGCGCGCTGCGGCGCGCTATTCCTGCCGGCCATGCAAGTCGTCATCCTTTGCGGCGGTCTCGGCACGCGTCTCCGCGAGGAGACGGAGTATCGTCCGAAACCGATGGTCAACGTCGGCAGCCGGCCGATCCTCTGGCACATCATGAAGACTTACGCGGCCCACGGGCATAAGGACTTCATCCTGTGCCTCGGCTACAAGGGCGAAATCATCCGTGAGTTTTTCCTCAATTACCTCGCCATGACCAGCGACCTCACGCTGCGCCTCGGGCGTAATCCTTCGGTCGAATACCATTCCACTCATGACGAGGAGGACTGGTCGGTCACGCTCGTCGAGACCGGCCTGAAGACGATGACCGGCGGCAGGCTCGCGCGGGTCCTCCCGCATGTGCGCGAGGAGGATTTTCTGCTCACCTACGGCGACGGGCTTACCGACTCGGACATCAATGCGAGCATCGCCTTTCACAAAAAGCACGGCGGTCTCGCCACGCTCACCGCAATCCTGCCGGAGAATCGCTTCGGTCACCTCGGCCTCGAAGGCACGCGCGTTCGCAGCTTTCAGGAGAAGCCGCACAGCAAGGACGATTTTGTGAACGGCGGCTACTTCGTGCTCAACAAAAGGATCGCCGGCTACCTTTCCGGGGATGAGTGCGTGCTGGAAAAAGAACCGCTCTCCCGGCTCGCGGCCGAGGGGCAGCTCCATGCCTACGAGCATCGGGGATTCTGGCAGTGCATGGACAATTACCGCGAGTACGAGCTGCTGAACCGCCTGTGGGAATCCGGCGAGGCACCGTGGAAGATCTGGTGATGCCTGCCGAACCTTTCGCCGGCTTTTACCGCGGCCGTCGCGTCCTCGTCACCGGGCACACGGGTTTCAAGGGCGCGTGGCTTTCACTCTGGCTTGCGCGTCTCGGCGCGGAGGTGTCCGGCCTCGCGCTCCCTCCCGCGCCTGGCCCGTGCCTTTACTCGCTCATCCGCCCCGGCACCTTTGCGCATGAGGAAATGCAGGACATTCGCGATTTCGACGGCCTCCGCGCGGTGCTCGCGGAGCGGAGGCCGCAACTGATTCT
>Ga0075017_100001798_pt1 | contig 13309 bp, 8 predicted proteins | sample AleBraG_ABR_2012_FD_71475 | JGI IMG/M metagenome (GOLD analysis project Ga0075017, IMG submission 71475) | Freshwater sediment microbial communities in response to fracking from Pennsylvania, USA - Alex Branch Run_MetaG_ABR_2012 | ecosystem: Environmental > Aquatic > Freshwater > Creek >... | reverse complement strand
ACCTCGCAGGTCTACATCATCACGGACGTGCAACCGGTCGAGCAGGAGAAGCTTGGTAGTGGCTTGGTTGACGACGATGGTGAGCTGGCCAAGTTGTCGAGCAGTCAATCCGAAGGTGCGACAATGATTGGGGTGTTCCCCAAGCATGTGCGTCTGCACATTGGTGAATCCGTCCGTGTCGGAATCATGACCGACCGGTTGTACTTCTTTGACGCAGAAACAGGGCTGGCGGTGCGCTGAAATTGTCTAGACGATCACGCGGTGTGGCACTCGTTGCGAGCATCGCGGTCGGGGGAGTCGTACTCGTAGCGTCAGCGGCCGCGGCAGGCACGACAGTGTCGCCGGCGCCGGCTTCGATGTCGAAGCCGGAATACCGCTACCCCTTGGCCGGTACGTCGACGTACTTCGTCATGACTGACCGTTATGCCAACGGCAGCACGGCGAACGACACGGGCGGTCTCGGGTCAGACCCGTCGGTCAACGGCTTCAACCCGAGCGACCCCGGCTACTTCCACGGCGGCGACCTCAAGGGTTTGACCGGCAACTGCACCGGGCCCACGGGATTAATGCGCATCAAGAACCTGGGCTTCACGTCAATTTGGATTACGCCCCCCTTCGGCCAAAACACCGTGCAAGGTGGCTCAGCCGCGTATCACGGTTACTGGATCAACAAGTTTGACCAGATCGATCCGCACCTTGGCACGATGCAGGACTTCGCAAACTTCACTGCGTGTGCAAAGAAGATCGGTCTGAAGGTCATCATCGACATCGTTGTTAACCACACCGGTGACGTCATCCAGTACGCGAACGGTTACAACTACGACAACACTCCGTACAAGGACGCCAACGGCGTCACGTTCAACGCGGCCGACTACGCGACGGTCGGCTCGACGACCTTCCCGGTCTTGAACGCGGCCAGTTTCCCGAAGCAAGCCTTCATTGCGCCGGCTCAACAGAACGCGAAGAGCCCCGCCTGGCTGAACGACATCACGAACTACCACAACCGTGGCAATCTCGATTTCAGTACGTGCAACACCGGTGACTGCCTCACGCAAGCCGACTTCTATGGCCTCGATGACCTCTTCACTGAGAAGTACAACGTCATGAAGGGTCTCGCGGACGTCTACAGCACCTGGGTGAAGAACTACCCCATCGCTGCGTTCCGTATCGACACTGCTCCGTACGTTGACTACAACTTCTTTAAGCGCTGGCTGCCGCTCGTTACGTCGCAAGCCCAGGTGGGTAGCAAGACTTTCACCGCATTTGGTGAGGACTACAACACCGATCCGTACAACCTGTCGTCACAGTTGCGCAGCCGCGGGTTGCCGAGTGTGCTCGATTTCGCCTTCCAGGACAAGGCCGTTTCGTACGCGGCCGGTCTCAAGGGTGGCCACACGATGGCCTATCTCTACGGACAAGACGACCTGTATACGACGCCGACGACAAATGCCTACTCGCTGGAAACCTTCCTCGGTAACCACGACATGGGACGCGTCGGCTGTCTACTCATGGGCGATGGCTTGTCCGGTAGCGACCTAGTGAATCGCGACAAGTTCGCACACGCCTTGCTCTTGTTGTTGCGCGGTAACCCGGTCGTTTATTACGGCGACGAAATTGGTATGACTGGCGGCGGACTCAACACCGGCTGTGGTGACAAGGCCGCTCGACAGGACATGTTCCGCACCAAGGTCGCGGGCTGGCAGACAGAGTTGCGCATTGGCAGCACGCCCATCGGTGCCCGCTCCGGATTCGACATGACGGCTACCAACCCCATCGCCAAGCAGATCATCGCGCTCAACAAATTGCGTTCGCAGTACGTAGCACTGCGCACGGGCGCGCAGATCACGCGCGTTCAGTCCGGCGGGTATTTCGCGGTCAGCCGCATCGATGCCAAAGCCCGCACCGAGTACCTCGTCGTGTTCAACAACGGCTCAACGGGCAAAGTCAACGTTCCGACCGCGACGCCGTCCGTCAAATGGGTGCAATTGGCTCGCAGTGATCGCGCAATCAAGAAGACCGACGGCGCTGTCACTGACAAGAAGGGTGTCATCTACGGTTTGCAGTTGCCCTCGGTCGGCTGGATCGTGCTCAAGGCGACGAAGCCGTTGCCAGTGGTCACTCCTAAGGTGACGTCGCTGACGATCAATCAAGATTTCCTCTCTAACCTCTGGTACGCCCAGGCGAACGTCACCACGACCGACCCGGTCACCGTCACCTTCCTTACTGAGGTCGTTGGCACGAACAAGTGGACGGTTGCTGGCGTCGACGACAACCCGTCGTACCGCATCTTCCTTGACCCGGCTAACTTCCCGGCTGGCGCGAAGGTGGCTGTGCAAGCACTGGTGCGCACGTCGTCGGGCAAGGTCATCGCATCGTCGATCAACACGACATCGTTTAAGTAAGTAGGCGTTCGCGTTCATGGCACGAACATCGGCTCGGTCTCGTTTCGGCCGAGTCGATGTGGTCGGTGATTCGATGCTGCCGACGCTTCGGCCGGGTGATCGGCTCGTCGTCGAGTGGGGTGGCAAGGTGGCCCCCGGTGCCATCGTTGTCGTGCGACGTCCCGGAAATCCGGGCCTACTCGTCGTCAAACGCGTGCGCGAGCAGCGGAAGTCCGGCTGGATCGTCATTGGCGACAACCCGTCCGAAAGCACCGACAGTCGCAGTTTCGGACCAGTCGCCAGTCACCTCGTCGAAGGCGTCGTGGTCGCTCGGTATTGGCCGCGACCGAAGCGATTTCCGATTCCAGCCTGATTCCGCGGTAGTCGGAGTGACCCGATAGTTCAAATGCGGCCACACTGGACCGTGGGTACAAGTCCGGGAGGATTCATGCGAGTTCGGTGGGTTGCAGTCACGGCCGCGGTCGCCACGACTGTCGGCATCGTTGCGTTGGCAGCTGGGGCCGGCGCTGCGCCAACCGTGGCACTGTCCGTCAATGTGCTCTCCGCACGGCACGCCATTAGTCCGTTCATCTATGGCGTGAACTTCGCATCGGACGTCGCTGGGCTCAAGAACGCGTATCGCGTGCCCGTCAATCGCTGGGGCGGGAATGCCACATCGCGCTACAACTACAAGACCCAGTTCACGAACACTGGGTCGGACTGGTACTTCGAAAACATTCGTCAGACTGGGGCAGCGACGCTCGAGAGCTTCGTGGCTGGCAACAAGAAAGCAAAGATGACGAGTGTTGTTACGGTGCCGATGATCGGCTATGTCGCGAAGCAAGGTTCAGCCACTCAGCACCCTTTCACGTGTGGCTTCACGGCCGCGATGTACCCCCAGCAAGACAGTTTCGATCCGTACGACCCCAATTGCGGCAATGGCCAGCACAACAACCAACCGTTGCAGCCGCAAGCGCCGACCGTGACGTCGCAAGCAGCGCCGGCCTCGTGGGACGGGGCCATGGTGTCGTACCTAGTCAAGAAGTTCGGCACAGCCGCCAAGGGTGGGGTGAGCATCTATGAACTCGACAACGAGCCCGTGTTGTGGAACAGCACCCATCGCGATGTGCATCCGAACCCCCTGAGTTACAACGAACTCAAGTCGAAGTCGTTGGCCACCGCTGCTGCTATCAAGAAGGCGGACCCCACCGCCAAGGTGCTAGGCCCAAGTGACTGGGGTTACTGCGCCTACTTCTATTCCGCCGTCGACAATTGCGGGCAAGCAAGCAGCGATCGCGCCGCGCACGCGAACATGGATCTGGCCCCTTGGTATTTGCAGCAGTTCGCAGCGGCATCTGCGAAGGCGCACAAGCGGCTGCTCGATTACTTCGACGAGCACTTCTATCCGCAGGAACAGAGCGCGACTCAAGGTGTCGCCCTATCACCAGCCGGCGACGCGGCCACGCAGGCCTTGCGGTTGCGCTCGACGCGCTCGCTATGGGACCCCACCTACACTGACGAGTCGTGGATCTCCGGCCAGGCGCATCCGAAGTTGGCTTTCATCCGACTCATGAAGTCGTGGGTAGCTAAGTACTACCCGGGCACGAAGACTGCAATCACGGAATACAACTTTGGCGGACTGGAATCCATCAACGGCGCGTTGGCAGAGGCGGACGTTCTCGGGATTTTCGGACGCGAAGGGCTCGACCTCGCGACGCTCTGGGCACCGCCAACCGCCGACCAGCCAGGTGCCTTCGCCTTCCGCATGTTTGAAAACTACGACGGCAAGTTCTCGCGCTTTGGCGATGTGTCGGTCAAAGCAGCCAGCACTGATCAGGGCCAAGTCGCCGTGTACGCCGCGCAACGCACGTCCGACAAGGCCTTGACGATGATGGTGATCAACAAGACGGGGAACCCGCTCACGGTGCCGCTCAATCTTTCGGGTTTCACGACTCGCGCCGCCGCCATGAATTACCAATATTCCAGCGCCAACTTGCACGCGATCCTCCGGCAACCTGATCTGCGCGTGACGGCTGGTCGGATCACCGCGACTTACCCTGCAAACTCCATCACGCTGCTGGTGCTGCCGAAGAAGTAGCGGTACCGATTGGCTACGCAGTCACCGTCGCGCGGATAAGGCGCGCAAAATTATCGACGTCGTCCGTCGTCGTGTCCCACGAACACATCCAGCGCACCTCATGCACGGACTCGTCCCACTCGTAGAACGCGTAATGCTCTTGCAAGGTCGCGATAGCGGCACCCGGCACCGTGGCGAAAACCCCGTTCGCCTGCGTTGGGTGAGTGACCTTGACCCCGGGAATGTCGCTTACAGCAGCCGCGAGCCGCTGCGCCATCTCGTTCGAATGCGAGGCCAGTCGGTGCCAGAGATCGTCACGCAGCAAGGCAACGAGTTGCGCGGAGAAGTAGCGCTGCTTGCTCGACAATTGCATCGCCTGCTTGCGGATATTGAGGACGTGCGACGCATCGATGTTCGTATTGAGAACGAGCACGGCCTCGGCGCCAAGTAGACCGTTCTTCGTTCCGCCAAAACTCAACAAGTCAACGCCGACGTCCGTCGTGAAGTCCTTGAAGCCAAGGCCGAGTCCGGCTGCCGCGTTCGAGATCCGCGCTCCGTCAACATGCAGGAAACCGTTGTGGCTGTGCGCAGCCTCAGCCAACGCGCCAAGTTCGTCCGCCGAATAACGAGTGCCGACTTCTGTCGACTGTGTCACTGACACGACGCGCGGTTGGACAGCGTGTTCGTCGCCGACACGGCACCAGACACTGTGCACGTCGGCGGCGGTCAGCTTGCCGTGTTCGGTCGGCACGTCAATGATCTTGGCGCCCAGGTAGTGCTCGGGTGCGCCGCCTTCGTCAACGTTGATGTGTGCGGTCGAGGGCGCTATGACGGCCTCCCACGGACGCAACAGCAATTGCAGTGACACGACATTGGCGCCGGTGCCGTTGAACACGACGAAGGATTCGGTCGCAGGTCCAAAGTGCTGCTTGAAGAGGTCGCGCAATTCGGCAGTGACAGGGTCATAGCCGTACGCCCTCGCATGATCGACGTTGACCCGTTCGATTTCGGCGAGTACTTCTGGGTGCACCGGTGCGTAGTTGTCGCTAGCAAAACCGCGCACGGCGGTCCTCCCTCAGGTCAGCAGATCGTGGTGGTCGGACGCGGTTCGCACGTCCGCATCCGTCCGTCCATCATGACGGCTCGACCCGCCCTCAACCACACGAGGTAGGCGCCGAGCCGACGCTGGCGATGGCTCCGGCTGCCGGTAGCGTCGACACATGCTTGCTGCCTATGCCGCGTCAATTAGCCGCGAAGATCCGCTCAGTGGCCTCGTGGTTGGCCCAATTGAGATGCCGGAACCGCCCGCCGGCTGGGTGCGCGTGCACGTCAGGGCGGCCGCTCTCAACCATCACGACTTGTGGTCACTCCGCGGTGTTGCCCTTGCGCAGGACCGAGTCCCGATGGTGTTGGGCACCGATGCGGCCGGCGTGACCGATGACGGACGCGAGGTCGTCGTGCACGCCGTCATTGGCGACCCCGACGCTGGTGGTGGCGACGAAACGCTGGATCCGAACCGCTCGTTGCTCAGTGAGGTCTACCCCGGAACCCTCGCAGAAACGGTCTTCGTGCCGTCTCGCAATCTTGTTGCCAAGCCTGACTGGTTGTCGTTCGAAGAAGCCGCGACTTTACCGACCGCCTGGCTGACGGCGTACCGCATGTTGTTTGTTAAGGCCGGTCTTCGTCCGGGCAACAGCGTGCTCGTTCAAGGGGCGAGTGGAGGCGTGGCTACGGCACTCATCGCCTTGGCGCACGCGGCAGGCATGACGGTCTTTGTGACCAGTCGCGACGAAGCCAAGCGGGCGAGCGCCTTGACACTGGGAGCCGACGCGGTCTTCGAGTCCGGAGCCCGACTTCCGCATCGCGTTGATGCTGCTCTAGAAACTGTTGGGCGCGCGACCTGGGACCACTCGATCAAGTCATTACGTCCGGGCGGACGGTTAGTCGTGTCTGGCGCAACTAGTGGCTTCGACCCAACCGAGGACTTGCGTCGGGTCTACTTCCTGCAGTTGTCGATCGTCGGTTCGACGATGGGGACGGTTGGAGAATTGCGTGATCTCATCGCATTTCTTGGCGCGACCGGACTGCGTCCGATGATCGATCGCGTGTTGCCTTTGTCGCAAGCGCGCGACGGCCTGTCGGCCATGGAGTCGGGCAGTCTCATTGGGAAGATCGTGCTGCAACCTTGATTAGTCCAGTTCGTCAACGTCATCGAGGCGCGCCAGCCATGTCGCCAACCTTTCGACCGGCACCTCGAAGTCTGGATTGAGATCGACGAACGCACGGAGCCGCTCGGCAAGCCATGCCACGCTGATCTGCTCTTCGCCGCGCCGGCTTTCGAGTTCTTCGATGCCGCGGTCGGTGAAGTACATGAGTTACTGACCCTCACCAAACGCGTCGCGCAGCAATTCGTCTTCCTCGTGCTCGTGTTTCGTGTGTGAACCAACCGCCGGTGCGGACAGTGCCGAACGCGACGCGCGTCGCATCGGACGATCGAGCAGTGGCGCAACTTCAAGACCGACATAGGGCCACGGACCTTGATTGGCAGGCTCTTCTTGCACCCACACGAGTTCTGCCGCGCTTGGGTACCGGCCCAGTTCGGCTCGCAGAGCATCGAGTGGGAACGGGTAGAGCTGCTCCACACGGACGATGGCAACATCGTGGCGTCCGGCGGACGTGCGGTGCGACTCGAGTTCGTACGCCGCCTTCCCACTGGTGACAAGAACGCGCGTGACATTGGCCGGGTCGACCGTGCGGTCGCCGAGCAGCGGTTCAAATGTTCCTGCGGTGAATGCAGCCAATGGACTCACCGCAGCCTTGTGCCGCAACAACGACTTCGGCGTGAACACGACGAGTGGACGTTTAACGGCGTCGAGGGCCTGACGTCGCAGCAAATGGAAGTACGACGCTGGCGTCGATGGTTGCGCAATCGTCATGTTGTCTAACGCGCCAAGTTGTAGGAACCGCTCGATGCGCGCCGATGAGTGGTCGGGGCCTTGACCTTCCATGCCGTGCGGCAGCAGCAAGGTCACGGCAGAACGTTGCTGCCACTTCTGTTCACCGCTGGAGATGAACTCGTCGATGATCGTCTGTGCTCCGTTGACGAAGTCGCCAAACTGCGCTTCCCACATGACTAGGGCGTCCGGACGGGCGAGCGAATAGCCGTACTCGAAACCCATCGCCGCAAATTCGGACAGCGGCGAGTCGTACACGTACAACTTCGAGTCGTTGTACAACTGCTTGAGCGGCTTGTATGCCCAACCGGTTTCGCGATCGACGATGACCATGTGACGCTGACCGAAGGTGCCGCGGCGCGAGTCTTGCCCGGCCAGACGGACACTCACACCTTGTGCGAGCAGCGAACCTACGGCTAACGCCTCGCCCGTGGCCCAGTCAATCGCGTCGTCCTCGACCATCTGGACGCGGCGTTGCAGTTGCGGCAAGAGGCGCGGATGTGCGGTGAAGCCGGTCGGCAAAGTTGTTTGCGTTGCGACCACCTTGCGCGCCAAGTCGGCGTCGATGGCCGTCGCTACTTCGGTATGCGCCACATCGGACGGTGCTGCCTCGCTTACCGAGCCCAAGGATTCGCGGGTTTCGGTGAAGACGCGTTCAAGTTGCGCCTGGTAGTCGCGCAACGCTTCTTCGGCTTGCTCGACGGTGATGTCGTTCCGGCCGATGAGCGCTTCGGTGTAGATCTTGCGGACGCTGCGCTTGGCGTCGATGAGGCGATACATCAACGGTTGGGTGAGCGATGGGTCATCCGCCTCGTTGTGTCCGCGACGTCGATACGAAATGAGGTCGACGACGACATCCTTGTGGAACTTCTGGCGGAACTCGTACGCAAGTCGAGCCACTTCGACCGCCGCTTCGGGGTCGTCTCCGTTGACGTGGAAGATCGGCGCCTGCACCATGCGGGCGACGTCAGTGGCGTACGTCGTCGATCGAGACGCGTGCGGTGCCGTCGTGAAGCCCACTTGGTTGTTGACGACGATGTGGACTGTGCCACCCGTCCGGTATCCGCGCAGTTGCGACAAGTTGAGTGTTTCGGGCACGACGCCCTGTCCGGCGAAGGCAGCATCGCCGTGCATGACGACTGGCAAAACGGTGAAAGCGCCGTCGCCCTTGTCAAGAATGTCTTGCTTGGCTCGGACCATTCCTTCAAGCACTGGGTTGACAGCTTCGAGGTGCGAGGGGTTAGCGGCCAGGAACACCGGGACGGTGTCGCCGCTCTCAGTCGTGAAAATGCCCTCGGTGCCGAGGTGATACTTCACATCGCCTGACCCTTGGACGCCAACACTCACGTCTTCAAACTCGCGGAAGATCTGGGCGTACGACTTGCCAGCAATGTTGGCTAGAACGTTGAGGCGTCCGCGGTGCGGCATTGCGACGCCAACGCCGTCGAGGTGATCGCTGGCGGCAGCATTGAGGATCTCGTCGAGCATCGCGATGACTGTTTCGCTGCCTTCAAGCGAAAAGCGCTTCTGTCCGACGTACTTGGTTTGCAGGAATCGCTCGAAAGCCTCGGCGGCGTTCAGCCGACGCAGGATTCGAAGCTGTTCGTCGGCCGACACCTTCTCGTGCGGTCGTTCAACTCGCTCTTGAATCCACTGGCGTTCTTCGGGGTCTTGGATGTGCATGTACTCGATGCCGATACTGCGCGCATACGAGTCGCGCAGAATTCCGAGAATGTCGCGCAACTTCATAAACGGTCGGTCGCCGAACTTGCCGGTGGGGAATTCGCGTTCAAGGTCCCACACCGTGAGCCCGTGCGTCGACATCCGCAAGTCCGGATGCGAGCGCTGCGCATACACCAATGGATCTGTGTCAGCGATCAGGTGGCCGCGTACGCGGTAGGCGTGGATGAGTTCTTGCACCCGCGCCACTTTGTTGATGTCTGTGTCATGCGGCGTTGCAACGTCGGTCGCCCAAAGGTATGGCTTGTAGGGAACGTTCAGGGCCGCGAAGATCTCGTCGTAGAAGCCCGATTTCCCTTGCAGCAGTTCACTAATACGGCGTAAGAACTCGCCGGACTGGGCGCCTTGAATGATTCGGTGGTCGTAGGTACTCGTCAGCGTGACGACCTTGCCGATGGCCTGTTGAGCCAGGTTGTCGGGCGAGGCACCTTGGTATTCGGCCGGGTAGTCCATTGCGCCGACGCCGACGATGGCACCCTGGCCTTGCATGAGGCGCGGCACTGAGTGAACAGTGCCGATGGTGCCCGGGTTCGTGAGGCTGAGCGTGGCGCCAGCAAAATCGTCCGGCGCGAGTTTCGCGTTGCGAGCGCGGCGGACGAGGTCTTCGTAGTTCGCCCAGAACTGGCCGAAGTCGAGAGTGTCGGCATTCTTGATGACAGGCACCAGTAGTTGCCGAGTGCCATCGGGCTTAGCCATATCGATCGCGAGGCCTAGCCCAACGTGTTGATGTTGAATGACAGCAGGCTTGCCGTCGACCAGCGTGAAGCTGCGATTCATTTCTTCGAGCTCAGCCGTGGCGCGGACAATCGCCCAACCGATGAGATGCGTAAACGAGACTTTGCCGCCTCGATTGCGCGCGAGATGTTCGTTGATGAACGTCCGGTTCTCGATGAGTAGGGTCGCAGGAACAGAGCGAACCGACGTCGCGGTCGGCACCGCCAGACTCGCTTCCATGTTGACGACGACTCTGGCTGCGGGTCCGCGCAGGTTTGTCACTTCGTCAGCGGACGCCTCGGCGCTCGCGGCCGGCGCCGTCGGCGTCGCCGGTGTCGGGTTAGGTGCGGGTGCGGGTGCGGGCGCAGGAGCGGGCGCGGTGGGCGCCGCGTGCACGGGCGGCACCGGCTCGTCGGCTGCCGGCCCGGTGATCTCGATGACGGGTTCAGGGATCGCGACGCCGTCGGCTGCGAGTCGCACCACGGTGTGGTCGGTCGGACGGTAGTCGGCGAAGAAATCCCACCACGCCGGGTCGACTGCGTCCTTGTCGTGCAAGTACTGCTCGTAGATCTCGTCGACCAACCACTCGTTGGCCCCGAAAGGGGTCGGGGTGCTGGCTGGTGTGCTGGCGTCGGCGGTCACGCGTGGCCTCTTGTCAGTGAGGGGGAGATATCTCGATATCAAGATTAGTCCCGCCGCCTTGCGTCCACCGCCCGGCGGTCGCCCAATCCGTCCGGGCTCGGTGTCTAGAAGCCCATGGTCTTGCTGATGACGAGAAGTTGCACCTCGCTGGCGCCCTCGACCACCCGCAGCATGCGCAGGTGGCGCAGCACCCGCTCGACCGGACCTTCGCGCATGAGACCTTGACCGCCCATCGCCTGCAACGCTCGGTCGGCGACTTGGTAGGCACGTTCGGTGGCCTGCAGTTTCACGACGGACGCATCGCCCATGATTGACAGTGGGTCGGCGCCAGAGTCCACCAGCCACGCCAGTCGGTAGACGAGCCAACGAATGCTTTCGAGATCAGCGTGACTTTGCGCGAGCGGGAAACTCACACCCTGGAACTTCGCCAACGGCTTGCCGAACGCCGTCCGCACTTTGACGTGATCACTGGCGGCCCGAAGCGCCCACTCGCCGAGCCCAAGTGCTTGGGCGCCAATGAACGCACGACCGGCGTTAAGAAACGACATCGCACCAAAAAACCCCATACCGACCTCGCCGACAACGTGGTCTTCAGGGATGCGGACGTTGTCGAAGATGAGTTCACCAGGATGCGAGTCGCTGATGTTCCAGTTCGTCCGGCCGCGCATCGAATCATCAAGGGGCACAAGGAAAGCAGTGATGCCACCCGCTGCTCGTTTCTCCGCGTCGGTCACCGCAAAGACGACGGCGACGTCGGCTTCGCCCGCATTCGTGATGTAGTGCTTGTGTCCGTTGAGTACCCATTCGCCACCGTCAAGCACCGCGCTTGTGCGGATGGACTGCGCATCAGACCCAGCATCGGGTTCGGTGAGCGCGAAGCACATCGTCTTGTCGCCGCGGACGAGTGGCGGCACCCACTGGGCGCGCAAGTGGTCGGGGAGTTGCAGCAGCAAGGGCGTAGGCCCCGCTGGATTCGGAGGCGCAACCGCCGCCATCGCAAGACGCAGGCCGGACGCTGCGGCGTCTTCGACCAACAGCGTCATGCCCAAAGTCGGCAAGTCTTGACCGCCATACTCCGATGGCATGTACGCAACGTAGAAGCCAGCCTCGGCAGACTTCTTCACGATCTCCTTCGCGGCTGCGTACCACGGCAGGAAGTCGGGCCGAGGGTCGCTGAGTCCTGCCGAGAGTTCTTCCTCGCGAGGTCGAACTTCGCGGTCGATGAAGTCAGCGAAGGATTTGCGGAGCGCTACGAGATCGGGATCGAGTGAGAAGTCCATGATGCGCATCGTGCCCGGGTTTGGGCGCCGATGCAGCCGAACGACTCAAGGCGCGCCGGACGCCATCGCGCAGCAAGTCCGGCGTTAGGCCACGTCTCGTCGCAGCGTGATGCCAAAGGCAGCCAGCAGAAAGATGCCGGTGTAAGCCAACAGCACGAGCGCACCGGCCCACGGTGGAAGTGTGTCTGAGTTGGTCGCGCTCGTTGCTGACACGACAGATCCGACTGCACTGGCGGGTAGCCACTTGGCGATGTAGTCGAGGTGCCAGAGGAGCGTGAGGAGTGCGGTAATGACGCCTTCGAGAATGAACACCCAGAGGACCGCGAGGACGATGCCAACGATCTGATTGCGTAGCAGCGCGCCTAGTGCGACTCCAACAACTGCCGTGAGGACGAAGGCCAACATCGCACCAAGTGCCGTCGTGCCAAGCTTTGCGAAGTTGACGGGCGCATGTGGCGTCGTTGCCAGCAAGATCGTGGTGGTGCCGTAAACAGCGACCACGACCGCCAAGCCGATCGCGCCGCCGATGATGCCCAGCGCCGCCACTTTGGCTAGAACCGGTCGAGGTCGCTGCGGCGTCGTGAGAAAGGTCGGCACGATCGTTGCGAAGCGGAACTCGCTGGTCATCGCCACAACTCCGAGGATCAGCGTGAACATGTAGCCCTGACTCGCGCCCGCGTTGGCGTACAGATTTTGGACGCCAGCAGGATCTTCCAAACCGATCAAAGTGTTGCCACCTGTTGCGCCCGCGACAGTTCCGGATTTGGCGACGAAGAACGTCGCTACCGTCTGAACCAAGACGAGAAAGACAGCGCCCAGACCCAAGAAGAACCAGGTCTTCGTGCTCAAGACTTTGCGAAGTTCACTACGCAATTGATTCACGACGCCACCGGCCCTTCCGACGCAGGCGTCGGTTGCTGCGGTGGCGCGGGCGGCGGTGGCGGCGTCGGCGGTGCAACGTCACGCGGCGCGGTCAGTTTGAGGAAGACCGTCTCGAGGTCGGCGCGGCGCTCGCGCAACTCGTGGATCTCGACGCGCTCCACGAAAGCGACGTGGCCGATTGCTGCCGGACTTGCGCCAGCGACCACGACCCACGGTCCCTGCACTAACACCGAGGAACCTTGGGTCGCGGCATTCGTTTGAAGTGCGGCACCAAGGCGACTGGCTTCCGGTGACGACACCAGCACGTCACCGCTTTGCGGTCCCATGACCGATGCCAGTGAACCCGCCGCACGAAGTTGTCCTTGCGCGATGATGACGACGTCATCGACGACCAAAGAGAGTTCGGCCAACAAGTGGCTTGACACCAACACCGTCCGACCCTCGTTGCCAAAGGTGCGCAACATGCCACGCAGCCACGCGACGGCTTCTGGGTCGAGTCCGTTGGCGGGTTCATCGAGAATGAGGACATCAGGGTTTCCTAGCAACGCAGCCGCCAAACCAAGGCGTTGCTTCATCCCGAGCGAATAGCCGCGGACTTTGCGACGCGCGGCTTCGGTGAGACCGACAAGTGCGAGCATC
>Ga0075017_100001797_pt1 | contig 13312 bp, 10 predicted proteins | sample AleBraG_ABR_2012_FD_71475 | JGI IMG/M metagenome (GOLD analysis project Ga0075017, IMG submission 71475) | Freshwater sediment microbial communities in response to fracking from Pennsylvania, USA - Alex Branch Run_MetaG_ABR_2012 | ecosystem: Environmental > Aquatic > Freshwater > Creek >... | reverse complement strand
GCCAGTGCGCGGCTGCCAAGATCCCGACGTCGCCACACGCCGGGCACTCGTCATATCAGCAGACTCCGCACTCAAAGGCGAGAACGCCGCCTGGCAAAAGCGCTCGCAGTTAGTACTGCAATGTCTGCTGCACGCTGCGGCTCTTTCGGGTGAGGGAGTAACGGCGTTTCGCCGCTGGGCATCAAACCCGGTTCTGGCTAGGGAGGCGCTGGCAGTACTTGACGGGCCTGAGGCCGCGTTGGGCTGGCAGGCGGACTTGATGGGCATCATCGACGACGACCCGCGCAACACCTCCAACTCCTGGATCGGGGTAACGGCCGCAGCTGCACCCCTGTCATCACCGAAGGTACTCGCCGCACTGAATCCGAAGGGGAATAGCGAGCAATTCGACCCCAAGGCCTTCATTGAACAACGTGGCACCTTGTACTTGATAGGAACGAAGAGTGGCGCAGCTTCTGCTGGACCTTACCTGTCAGCTCTGATTGACGACATTGACTACGCTGCCAGAGAGATGGCGTTCGTTTCGGCTGGTGGACGGCTGGATCCACCGCTGTCACTCATCCTGGATGAGATCGCCAACCTCTCTCCTTGGCCAGGCCTGCCAGTGGCACTCTCTGACGGAGGCGGAATCGGCATCTCCACACTTGTTGTTCTGCAGTCTCTGTCCCAGGCCCGCTCTGGCTGGTCGATGGACGAGGCCGCCACGATCTGGGATGCGGCCATCATCAAGGTCATCTTCGGTGGTGGTTCCGACGAGCGCGATCTCCGCGCACTCGCAGGCTTGATTGGGGAACGGACATTGACGTTCAACACCCGCTCTTGGTCGGCACAAGGGCGTCAAGACGGCGAGCAAATCCGCGAGTCACCAGTGATCCCGCTACACGAAATCCGTCGGCTCCCTGTCGGCACGGCCATCATGCTCGGGCGCCGCAGCCGCCCGATCCTGCTGGACCTTCGCGAATGGCACAAGCGAAAAGACGCGGCGCAGCTGGGTCGGTCCAAGGAGCAAACGGAGCTTGAACTGCTCACCGGACACCTCAAACGACAACATGAGCAACAAATGCCCATCCCTGCACAAGAACAGGAGTCATAGCCATGGACGAGGACGAATCCTTTGAATACGACGTCGAGAACGGTGCCGAAGACAATTTCGCGGCACTGCTCTTCGGTTCAACGCGCGGCCTCCGCTCCGAACGGGTCCCCATGACCTATCGGTGGCGGGACATGGACCCGCGCACCGCCGAGACCGTCTGGAAGCACCTCGGCAGCTGGGTCCGCTGGCTCGTGGAAACCTACCGCCTGCCCACCTCCGTGATTCCGGACTGTTGGTGGCGGCACTCGGACATTGTGGCTGAGCTGTATGCGCTGCAGCGGGCCGAGCAGGCTTCTTACACCGAGGACGACGGCGGATTCGGCCCCTTGGGTTTTCATGAGCGCATGGAGCGCAGCGTCGTCCGTTTGAGGGATCTAACTAGGACGGCTGGCTGTGTCAGCCTGCAGCAGCACCGCGAGCCACCCATCCGCCGGTTGCCTGACGACGGCCCCAGCATGTCCGGGGCCGGAGAGTAATCGAGGCATGAAGCCATGGAAACTCCATTTGAACCAACTGTGCAAAGGCCGGTTGTCGTCAAGACGAACGGGGGAGCGCCTCCCGCTTCTCACCCCGGGCCTGAGCAGCGCGTTACTGAACTCACCGAAGCCTTTTATCCCCTGCTGGCGGCAGCCGTGGAGTATCCGCGCCAATGGCATCAGTTACTGGACGCCTCAGCAAGAATGTGGCGATACTCCGGCGGTAACGTCGCCCTGCTGATGATGCAAATGGCTCAACGCGGCACCGTGAAGCCAGCCCTCGTCGCGGGGTACAAGGAATGGGAACGGCACGGCCGTTACGTCTTGAAAGGCGAACACGCGCTTTATGTCATCGCGCCGAGAACAGCCCGCATCGCAGAAGACGACAACCACCCCGCCACACCGGAGGGATCGACACCCGACCTTGCCGCGCCCGGTGACGGCATCCACAGATCCCGCATTGTCGGATGGCGTGGCCAGGCAGTGTTCGACGTGTCGCAAACCGAGGGCGAGCCGTTGCTTGTGCCCATCTCCGGCCAGCAGGATGCGCCGCTTCATGTCAATTCATGCGCTCAGTTGTGGGAGTCACTCGCGGCAGTGGCGAGAAACGCCCGATACAACATCGTCGTCTCGGAAAAGCAGGCAGGACTGGCAGACGGCTACACGGACCATGCTCGTCGATTGATCAGCATCGGGTCCTGGCTCGACACCGAGGACCGAGTTGCAACGCTGGCTCACGAAATCGCTCATGCTTCATTGCACGTTCCAGGCGACGCGATCGGTGCTCTCTACGGCCGTAGCTCGGAGCACCGAGGTCTTGCCGAGATAGAGGCAGAGTCTGTCGCCTATGTGGTTCTACGCGCTCACGGCATCGACCGAGGTCAACAGTCCGCTGCCTACCTGACCGGATGGGCAGATGCCGTGCTGGAAGCCGAGGCCGATTCAATCCTGCGCTGCAATCGCGACAGGAAACCGATGTCCCGCGTCGACATTGCCAAGTCCGTGCTGGGTCGTGTAACTTCCGTTGCAAAGACGGTCCTCGAAACGACAAATCCGCCCGGATTCGGCGGCAGGCTGGGCGTCGTGGGTCCATCCCGACGTCTGGATCGAACGGCGAACGCACCAGAGGTCCACGATGGAAGGAATCTGCGCGGCTCGAATTTCGATGTTCAAGGTCCGTCAGCCGGAGGGTGACGGCAGTGCGCCGGGGCTTAGGACAGATATTTTCCGCTACGGTGGACAACCGTCTATATCGAATGGTCACGGGGAGTCATGGGGTTGTGGCAAGCGTTCCGTCGGTTGCTGGACATTGGAGGGGTCTGCCCCGCCGAATACCGCTCTTCGCTGGTCTGCTTCGTATGGGCGCGGCATGTCTCTAAATTGATGGTGTATGTACCGATCAAAGCAGATAGTTTCGAAACAAGGTTAGGGAGAGTTGCCATCCGTTGAGGAAATTGCACAACTCCGCGAACATTGGGCAGTACCTCGGCGGCGGCCGCCCGGTCGGTGGGACATCTCGTATTCCTGAGACTTACGAGAAATGCGGCTAGATTTCAGATATCCTCGGATATCGTGCATCTTCAGGGCGCAATGAATACGTGCACCACTGGGCTCCAGTGAATGATAACCAACACGGGACGTCCGATATTCTTCGGTCGGAGTTATTGGAGGCAAAAAATAGTTGGAAATGATTTGAAAATTTTAGGCAAATTCTGAAGGAAAAGTACGATCTAAATCGTGGCCAGTCGTTAACTCTGTAGGATGCAACCAAGGGCACACACACGTGTGCCTCAAACTTGGGGGGACTAGATGAGCTACCGGAATAAGACTTATGTGGCGTTTGCGAGTGAAGACATCAAGCAGTATTACCTGATGGAAGCTTGGCGCGAGAACGAGAAAATCGATTTTTCTTTCCACGATGCCCACGATCTTTTCATCAGCATTGATTCAAGCCAGCCGGAGACGATCAAGCGAAACCTTCGCGAGCGAATGAAGAACGTTAAGCAGGTGGTTCTTCTGGGCAGCTCGGACGGATACCGTAAGGGCTCGAACGGTTCGTCTTTTTTGGCCCATGAGATCAAGGTCTTGCAGGAATTCAATTTGCCTGTAGTGGTTGCGAACCTTGATGGCGACCGGACTGTGGATCGTAGCTTCATCCCTCAGCCGCTTCTTGACAACAATTACTACACTGTTTCGACTTCATTCCAGCCGAAAATTATTCAACACGCACTCGATAACTATGCTACGAGCTTCACTCGGAGTGCCAAAGAAGGACCCCACCTGTATCCTGCTTCAATCTATGCAGGTCTCGGTTTGTGAGCGGTATTCCAAGTGAGCTGAAAAGTAGGCGCTTTCTAATAAAGTCGGCTGGCCGATCACTCGCTGCTCTGGGTGCTTTTTCTGTTGTCTTCGGCGTAGTTGACGTCTTCTTCCCTGGGTGGCTTGCGAACTTCGGAGTAGCTGTTTGGCTCGCACTCGGATTGTCCTGCATTATCGGTTTGAGGCTGGCCTGGCCACAGCCCATCGAAGCCAGCTACTCCATGCCACAAACATCGGTTCGAATTCTGCCAGGGGACCTGTTTGACAACGAGGCCGCCGATGAACACCTGATTGTTGGCGTAAGTACATCTTTCGACACGCGTTCGCCGATCATCGCACCAGGTAGCCTGCAAGGCCAGTTTCTACAGCGTGTCTACCAAAATAACGCGGACAAGTTGGATGAAGATCTAGCTGTAGCGCTCACGTCTTATGACGGCGAGGCAAAAGTCATCGAGGGAAAAATTAACGGCAAGAAAATGGCCTATCCAATTGGGACTACGGCTGTTTTGCAAGCACCCAGCCGGACGGCTTTTCTTCTGGCCTACACAAACATGGACAAAGACGATCACGTTTCGACGGACGTGGACCTGGTATGGGAGAGCCTCACCTCTGTTTGGAATCGCGTCCGGGTTCGGGGAAACGCAACCGTGGTGAGAATGGGTATTGTAGGTGGCGGTTTAGCCAACCTGTCATCGACACTTCCTGCCATGGACGCAATTCGATTTCAGGTTCTCTCGTTTATGCTTGCCTCCCGCCGTGAGCGAGTGTGTGACGGACTCACGATTGTTGTTAGGCCAACGCTGTACGAATCATTGGATCATGCGGTCCTGCACGATTTTCTGAAATCGTTGGAGTCCTAGTGGGACTCCAGGTGCCGACCAGTGACGTTTGTGCTTTCTGCGCTTATCTCAACGGAACGCGGCCATTTACGGTTTTGTGGCGCGATCAAAAAGTCGCGGTTCTGGTAACACGGGAGCAAAGGGGTATCGATCACCTTCTGGTGCTTCCTCGCCACCACTACGCCACAGTCCTTGAAGTGCCTGACTCGGATGCCGAGGAGCTTATGATCGCCATTCGCGACGCTGCTCAGACCATATCTCGCACAAGCGATCCGAAGGGCGTTGCGGTTTGGCAGAACAACGGCGTGCCGGCTCACCAGGCCATTGCACATTTACACTTCCATGTTGCGGGAACATTCCCGGGCGGCGGTACAGAGCTTGGAGAGGTTCCCGAGCTGTCGCTTGCCGCCACTGACACAATCGCGTCCGGGCTGTTGCCTCACATCCCGCCAAGAGTTGACCGTAACTTGGCCTGACGTATGGTCCATCACGCAGGGACACGTTTGCGGACCTACTAAATGGGCACGTGGGTAATGCACATTTGTGGTGAATACTTTCATTTAGTGTCTCGAAACCTGACTGACTCATAACCCGTGGGATGCCAGGACGGAGTTGCATTGTCTGTCTGCGTTTCGGACCAAACAGTACTCGATCCCAATGTAAACTTTCTGATACACGACAACTGCCATTCCTTCGACGAAGAGACTTCATGACATCACTGACAACCAAGGAGCGACTTATCAAGTCGCGCCACCGGGTGAAGACGCACGGAGAGGTGTTCACCCCCCGCAGCATGGTTAACCAGATGCTCGAACTCGTCCGTCCGGAACTCGAGACTGGCCCCAACTTCGTCGACAAGACCTTCTTCGAGCCCGCCGCTGGCGACGGAAACTTCCTTATAGCGATCTTCCAGCGCAAGCTCCATGCCATTGAAAAGCGCTATCAGCCGGCCGTGTGGCCGACCGAGTCGTTATTCGCGCTTGCCTCGATCTACGCGGTCGAGCTCCTGTCGGACAACCACGTGGCCGCCCAGACGACGCTGCTGAGTGAGTTCGTCACGTTCCACGAGCGCGCTGGAAATGCGTGCGGCCCCCGGACAAATCTGGGTCGTTCGGCTGCCGAGCTCGTGGAGCGTAACATCATCTGTGGCAACACGCTTACTGGCCTTGACGTCCATGGTGACGAGATCCATTTCTCGTGGTGGCACCGGGTGCTCAATGAGCCGGGCATGGTTCGCCGTGACCCGTTCACGCTCGCTTCATTGCGCGGAACGTCCGACGGTATTGCTATGTTCGATTTCACCACCTATGACACCTTTGCTGTGTGTCGCATCGACCACGTCTACAAAGGGGTAAAGACCGATGGCTAATCCGAAGATCAGCACTTTCCGTGAAGTCGTTCCAGTCGTCTACTCATGGATGACGCCAGACGTGCCTAAGTACCAGGGTTGGGAGAAGATCGGCTACACGGAGCAGGACGGCGGAGCTGACGTGCGTATCGCTCAGCAGGCGTCGCAGCTGGGCATCGAGAAGCGGAAACTGTGGTCGCAGCGCGCCTTCTTCACGTCCGAGGCAGGTGGTGCCTTTACCGACAAGGATTTCCACGCCTACCTCAAGCAGGTTGGCGTGAAGCGTGAGCTCACTCCGCGAACCGAGTGGCACCGCTTCGTTGACGTGCCCATGACCTCGAAGCAGCACTTCCTAGAGTTCGCCAGCCAGGACGGCGCAGAATTCCAGCGCACCGGTACCGAGGACTATGACCTGCGCCCGGAGCAGCAGGCCGCTGTCGCGCAGGCCCTGGAAGCCTTCACGTCCGGCCGACCCGAGGTCCTGTGGAACGCCAAGCCCCGTTTCGGTAAGACGCTCACGACCTATGACCTCATGCGCCAGCTCGATGCACGAAGGGTGCTCATCGTCACCAACCGCCCGGCGATCGCCAACTCCTGGTTAGACGACTTCACGCGCTTCATAGGCCACCAAACCTCGTACGTCTTCGTCTCGGACTCGGCCTCGCTTGCTGGTCGCGAGACGATGTCTCGGAAGCAGTGGAGCCAGCACACCACTGAGCAGGAAGACCCGCGCATTGTCGAGTTTCTCTCCTTGCAGGACCTCAAAGGTTCGCAGTATTTCGGCGGCCCCCACAAGAAACTCCAACACGTCGCGGAATTGGAGTGGGATCTGCTCGTCATCGATGAGGCCCATGAGGCCATTGACACGACGAAGACCGGTATCGCGTTCGACAAGATCAAGCGCCAATGGACGCTGCACCTCTCGGGCACGCCGTTCAAAGCGCTGGCCTCTGGCAAGTTCGATGCCGAGGAAATCTTCAACTGGACCTATGAAGACGAGCAGACGGCTCGCGCTGAATGGTCGGACGCCGCGCAGGAGAACCCCTATGCGACGCTTCCGACGCTCAACATGCTCACGTACCAACTCTCGCGAATGATCACCGATCGTCTCGCCGAGGGAGTCGCTATAGCTGAAGACGAGGCGAATATTGATTACGCTTTCGATCTCGGCGAGTTCTTCGAGACGAAGGGGAACGGCGTCTTCGAGCACCGCGAGCAGGTTCTGAAGTTCCTCGACTGCCTCACGACGAACGAGAAGTACCCGTTCTCCACCGCTGAGCTTCGCGATGAGATCCGCCACTCGTTCTGGCTGCTCAATCGGGTTGCGTCCGCGAAGGCGCTCGAGAAGCTGCTCAAACAGCACGAGGTCTTTAAGGACTACACGATCATCCTCGCCGCCGGTGACGGCCGAAGCGATGACGACAGCGACACGGTCGCCACCGCCAAATCTCTTGACAAAGTCCACATCGCCATCGCCGAGGCCGAGAAGATCGGCGGCAAGACCATCACGCTGTCGGTGGGCCAACTCACCACCGGAGTGACCGTTCCTGAGTGGACAGCGGTCCTCATGCTCTCGAACCTGTCCTCACCTGCGCAGTACATGCAGGCTGCCTTCCGCGCACAGAACCCGCACACCTTCATGCGAGGTGAACACATGCTGCGGAAGCAGAATGCCTACATCTTCGACTTTGCGCCGGAGCGCACGCTCACCATCTTTGACGAGTTCGCGAACAACCTGCGGCCCAACCCCTCAGGCAGCCCTGACGTCCGCCGCGACAATATCCGCACACTCCTCAACTTTTTTCCCGTCCTCGGTGAAGACTCCGAGGGGCGCATGGTCGAGCTCGATGCCGCGCAGGTCCTCACGTTCCCGCAGGTCCTCAAGGCCAAAGAAGTCGTGCGCCGAGGGTTCCTCTCGAACCTCCTCTTCGCCAACGTTGCCAGCATCTTCCGGTACTCGGAGCACATAAAGTCGATCCTTGAGAAGCTGCCCGAGGCCAAGGACGGCAAGCTCAAGACCGGAACGGCAATCACCATCGAGGAACCGCCACCCGTCACCGACCACAAAGGCAACGTCCAAGTCGATTTCGAGACCATCATCAATCCGAAGGTCGCCGAGCTCGGTGCTCCGGTGTGGAGCGCCGGGGAGATCCCAACGATCACCCCGGCCACACCAGCGAAGACCGCAGCCAAGGAACTCGCTTCCCTCGTGACACAGAAGGCGCGCGAGACCCGAGAGAAGCTCAAGGAAGAATACGACCTCACCGCGGCGCAGGTCACACGCGACGAGAAGCGCACCGAGGCGACCGTCGCCACAGCCGTCGAACGCGCCTACATCGACCGCGAGATCGCCCAGAAGCACCTAGAAGACGAGCTCGAAGCGGCCACGACCGACGAAGAGGTGGCCGCCGTTACGGAGAAGCGCGCGGAGCGGGAGAAAGCCTTCGAAGCCGATATCGTAGCGATCCTCAAGGAGACGACGGCGTCGATCACCACCGAAGTCGTCATTCGCGAGGAGACGAAAAAGGAACAGAAGCGCGCGAACACTGCCATGGACGACGCGCGCTCCCACCTGCGTGGTTTCGCCCGGACAATCCCACTTTTCCTCATGGCCTACGGCAACTGGAGCATCCGTCTGTCGAACTTCGACAACCATACTCCCGACGACGTCTTCGAGGAGATCGCCGGCATCAGCAAGGCGGACTTCCGTGTTCTGCGCGACGGCAAGGAATTCACCGAGGACGACGGCACAATCACACAGATCCCAGGCCTCTTCGACGATGCCGTGTTCGACCAGGCGATCCAAGAGTTTCTTGCGAAAAAGACTCAGCTTGCCGACTACTTCGACGAGAATCTCACCGAAGACATCTTTGCCTACATCCCGCGACAGAAGTCATCCCTAGTCTTCACCTCGCAACCTGTGGTGAAGCAGATGGTCGACCTCCTCGAGCAGGAGAATCCCGGAGTCTTCGAGGATCCCACGAAGACCTTCGCCGACCTCTTCTCCACAGCAGGCTTGTTCCTCATGGAGCTCGTGCGCCGTCTAGACCAAGGATTGGCGTCGTCGATCCCGGACCAGGACGAGCGCCTGCGGCACATCCTCACGAAGCAGATCTTCGAGATGAGCCACAACCAAATCCTCCACGACATCACTATCGAAGCAGTCTCCGGTGGCCTCGACAAACGCAAGAAATGGCTTAAAGAATCCGGTCACTATCGCGTGGGCAACCTCGCCGCGATGACCGCTGCCGAGCGCGAAGCGATGCTGAACGACATGCTCCAGGAAGGCCACTGACCATGACCAAGAAATTCGATATCGTCATCGGCAACCCCCCATACCAGGAGGATTCGAATGGCGAGGCAACACACGCTATGCCGATTTACCATGAGTTCATGGAAGCTGCGTACGAGGTGGGCACGAAGGCAGTGCTCGTCACGCCGGCACGCTTCCTGTTCAATGCCGGCTACACCCCGAAAGCCTGGAACGAGAAGATGTTGCACGACCCGCATCTGAGCGTTCCCCACTATGTGCCCAATAGCAACGATCTGTTCCCTGGGACCGACATCAAGGGCGGCATCGCCGTGACGTACCGAGATGCCAGCCGGGTGGGTGAGCCGATCGGAACCTTTACCAAATTCCCCGAACTCAACGACATCCTGCAGAAAGTCCAAGAAGAGCATAGCGAGTCACTCGCATCGTTGATCACCAGCTCACGGTCGTATGCGTACACCGATGCCATGCACGCCGCGCATCCGGCCGCTGCCGCCACCATGGCAAAGGGCGAGCACTACAAGATGAACACCAAGACCTTTGAGTTACTCCCATTCCTCTACTTTGAGGGCAATCCGATCGATGACCTCGACTATGTCCAGGTGCTCGGGCTCATCAAGAACAAGCGCTTCCACCGTTGGATCCGCAGCGAGTACATCACCGGCCCCGAGAGCTTCAACGCATACAAGGTGGTGCTGTCGAAGGCGAACGGGACTGGCAAGCTCGGTGAGACCCTGTCCTCACCGCATGTCATTCCGCCGAAGACAGCCGTAACGCAGTCCTTCATCACGATTGGGTGCTTCCCCGATGAAGATGACGCCAGTGCCTGTCTCAAGTATGTGAAGACGAAGTTCGTACGAACGTTAATCGGTGTCCTGAAGATTACCCAAGACAATCCTGCAAGGGTCTGGAAGCATGTTCCACTGCAGGATTTCACCACGAAATCCGACATTGACTGGACGAAGACTGTCGCCGACATCGATCGGCAGCTCTACGCCAAGTACGATCTCACCCCCCAGGATATCGACTTCATCGAGACCCAGATCAAACCGATGGAATGAGCGCGCCGGCCATGCTTCCCTCCACATCACCTATGTTCGAGATCGCCAGCCAGGTCCGCGGCGCCCGCGCGGCCCGCGGGTGGTCCCAACATGAGCTGGCCGCACACGCAGGTGTCTCCCGCCCTACTGTGGCCCGTGTCGAAGCGGGCGACGATGTAAACACGGCGAAACTCATGCGAATCACAGAGGCCCTGGGACTAGTGCTCCGAATCGAGGAGCAGGACGTCCCGTGGGGCGAGTAGAACGCCACCTGCTGGTTAAGCACTAGCATCGCGCCGCACGCGACAGATCGAAATGGCACGTGCACCTTAGGGTGAAGAACAAGTCGGACTTGCAGTTCTCCACCCGTCCCGTTGTCCCTGAATACTAGCGGGCGACCCGAGGCGAGCGCCCTTCCAGATATCCGAACTTCTCCACGCTGTAAGAGCACAGATCGTTCCGTAGCCTGACCGGATCCCAGTCTGTGCTCGAGAGCAGCGGCTGCATCCGGTGCGGAACTCGGTGGCCCGTCGACCAGAGATGCTAGCTTCAGTCCGGCATTGGCGCCCTAGTCCGTCGGAACCCTCAGCCAGGTCCGCGGCCAGCTCATGCAGCCTCGCGTCACGGGCCAACGCCATCGCCGGGAGCAGACCGACTGCGGCACGAGGTTCGGCTCATCAAAGGAAACCGAGACCGCGGACGGTTTGTGGGAAACTTGTGCCTACGAGATGCCAGTCTTTTCGTTGAAAATTGCTTTTAAGCAAGTTTCATTTTCCGTGAAAACACGGGCAGTTTCGGCTCAAAATTCCGTCGGCGCTCGATAACCTTCGGGCGCTCGAGGCTTAGACCGGACGGACCTACGTCCTCTCCAGCAGGACTAACGGATACGGCTAGCCCGGGCTCGGGAAAGTGGAAGGTCATGGGTCGGACGTTTCTACTGCTGACTTCCTGAATCGCAATCGACAAGGCCCAAGGCAACACGCTTAAACCTTGGTCAGACCCACAGTGACGAATGCATCATGCTCTTGCCATAGATGGTGCTATCGCCAGACAGGCATGGGATCGGAGGTAGTAGGTTGGCGGCCAAGGTGCACCAACCTGGATTTGCGTCGGATCAGGGCGGATGAGCAAGACGGAATCAGGCCATATGGCAAACGTGCCGTTTTCTATCCAGACTGGTTGAACGTATCCGAACTTGTTCCAGCGGATGGTTGCCCAAGAGCCAGTCGGTTGGATCTCTTCGAAACTGAGGACGGTGATCTCAGCGGTGGCTTCGTGTTCACCTTTGATCCGGGTTAAGTATTCCCACTGCCGGTTGGCAAATTGCTGCCACTGGCGCCGTCCCTGAACCCGCCGGGCCCAGCGCAAAGCAATCACCCCTGCGACCAAGATCGCGACGCCGAACGCGATCCAAATGCTCTGGAATCCTGGCCATGCGATGACGATCGCGGCGACCAAGTACAGCAGAGCCACGCAGACGATGACGGTCGTCGCTACGAGGAGGCCGTCGCTGAGCTGCGGCTTGATCATCGGGTTGCTCTCCATGGCTATCTCCTCCGCTCCTATTCTAAATTTCCCAGCCGACATTGGTAAGGGCAGCACCAACGGAAACCTTCACGGCGGTGGATCCATCGCTGGCGGCAACAGCGGATTGCAGCCGAGCCAGTTCTGCTTCGAGCTGCCGCCGGTCGTTGGAGCGCTCCCACTCGTAGTCTGCCGTGGGAGGGCCCAACGGTTCCGGGTCGTCCCCGATCTGCCAACGATCCCTGTAGATGGCTATTTGTTCCGCCAACGTGTTTCGGTCTATCGCATTGATGCCGCTCGGGAGCCTGCCATCCACTCGCTGTATCCACGTGTCGGTGCCGGCCAGCACCTTCACTTTCAGCTCCTGGACTCTGGCTGCAGCGAGGCTGCGTACTTGGGCAATCATGTCCGACAGATCCGGCCGATTACTGGTGAGCTCCTCATGCAGCCAATCGTCGAGACCAACCGATGTGCTGCCGCCGAGAAGGCGGAGCCGCGCATGCAGCACAGCCATGACGTCCTCGGCGTCGCCGGGGCGTCGGATGGTGTGCTCCAGCGTTGCTACGGCCGCACGAGGATCACGGGCTGTGGCCCGTCTCCAGGCGCCAACACCCGCACCCCACGATGGTGAGCACTCCAAGATGCTCGCAAGGCCTGGCAGCACATGGTCGACGGTGACATGCAGGCCTTCTGCGGCCGCGATCTGGGCGAGGTAGTCGTATTCAGCAGCGAGGCGGTGCAGGGAATACGCATTCTCCTGTTCCTCGTCGCGAACCTCGTGCGCGGCTCGCTCGGATCCTTGGGCTGCCAGGACTTCACCGATGATTTCCAACCAAGTCGACTCGGGCTCCTCATGCAGCTCGTCGTCACTGGCGGGGCTGGATTTACACACGTAGGCGGTGTTGCTGTCCCGCCCACGCGTCATGCCGACGTAGAACAGTTCACGCGTCAGGCAACCTTGGGTAAGCAGGGTGTGGCTGGTGCCGACAGTGATGCCTTGGGAGCGGTGGGCAGTCGTCGCGTATCCGAGCTCGGTGGATTCCGTGAGGTATTCGCTGCTCAACCGGATGCGCTTGCCGGTATCGAACCGGCGGCCCATCACTGATCCATCGCTGTACGGCGTCGCGGTGATTTTGATGAGCGTGCCATTGCGGATGAAGTCACCGGAGTCATCAGTGAGGCGTCGATCGTTCTTGCGGGCAATGACAGTGTCACCGCGGCCTGCGTAGAGCTCGTCGCTGAGCCGCACTGTCAGGACGGCATCAACAGTGCCCTTGTCCACCAGCTCCGCGTGGGCACGTTCATTGAGGGCTGTGACAGTCTCATTGTCCGGCGCAATGAGAATGGACGAGACCCCGGCCTGAATGTCCGAGGCCCACCGCTCATACGCCTGGTCAACCAT
>Ga0075017_100001796_pt1 | contig 13321 bp, 9 predicted proteins | sample AleBraG_ABR_2012_FD_71475 | JGI IMG/M metagenome (GOLD analysis project Ga0075017, IMG submission 71475) | Freshwater sediment microbial communities in response to fracking from Pennsylvania, USA - Alex Branch Run_MetaG_ABR_2012 | ecosystem: Environmental > Aquatic > Freshwater > Creek >... | reverse complement strand
AGCTTCAAGCACTGCTCGCTCGAACTCGGCGGCAAGAATCCGATGATCGTTCTCGACGACGCCAACCTCGACCTCGCCATTGAAGGCGGGCTCTGGGGCGCGTTCGGCACCACCGGCCAGCGCTGCACCGCGACCAGTCGCATGATCGTGCAGAAAGGCGTGTACCGCGAGTTCGTTGATCGCCTTGTCGAGCGCGCCATGAAATTGAAAGTCGGCAATGGCCTCGATGAAACCGTGCAGATGGGCCCCGCCGTCAACGAGAAGCAGCTTCAGACCGACCTCAGCTACGTCGAGATCGGCAAGAACGAAGGCGCGAAGCTGGTCTGCGGCGGCAACCGCCTCGATCAGGGCGACTATCAGTACGGCTGGTTTATGGAGCCGACCGTGTTCACCGACGTCGATCCTAAGATGCGCATTGCGCAGGAAGAAATCTTCGGCCCCGTAGTTTCCGTCATTCCCTGCGACGGTCTCGAAGACGCGATCGAAATCGCCAACGGCATCGAGTACGGCTTGTCGTCGGCGCTCTACACCAAGGACGTGAACAAGGCATTCTCGGCGATTCGCGACCTGTATGCCGGCATCACCTACATCAACGCACCCACCATCGGCGCCGAAGTGCATCTCCCCTTCGGCGGCACCAAAGCCACGGGCAACGGCCACCGCGAAGGCGGCATCGGCGCCATCGACTTCTACACCGAGTGGAAGTCGGTTTACGTGGATTACTCCGACAAGCTACAGAAGGCGCAGATCGACCGAGAAGACTAGGATCTCAACCACAGAGGACACCGAGGATCACAGAGGCGAACAATCTCTGTGCGACTCAGTGTCCCCCGTTGTTAAAGGTTTTTTCTCTGCGTGCTTTGCGTCCTCTGCGGTTAGAATTTCCGTATGCCGCTTACCGCCCACGAAATCGCCGCCGCCTCGCGCCTCACCAACGTCCGCTACGCCATCCGCGACCTGGCCTGCGTCGCCGACGAGGTCATTCAGCAGGGCCACAAGGTCCTGCCGCTGAACGTGGGCGATCCGCTCAGTTTCGATTTCCAGACTCCGCCCCACATCATCGAAGCGGTTTACAAAGCCATGCGCGACGGCAAGAATGGATACGCGCCGTCTCCCGGAGTGCCCGAGGCGCTCGAAGCCATTCGCGGCGAAGCGGCCCGCAAGGGTATCACGACGGTGCAGGACGTTTTCGTAACGGCAGGCGTCAGCGAGACTGTCGATCTCTGTCTCTCAGCGCTGGTCAATCCCGGCGAAGACTTTCTCACCCCCAGCCCCGACTACCCGCTCTACTCGGCCGTTCTGTGCAAGCTGGGAATCAAGCTCAACGCTTACGATCTGAACGAAGACGACGCCTGGCAGCCCGAACTGGCCGACATCGAGCGCAAGCTCACCCCGCACACCCGCGGCATCGTACTCATTAACCCCAACAACCCTACGGGCTCGCTGTGCACGCGCCAGATGCTGGAGCAAGTCGCGGAACTCGCGCGCCGCCATAACCTGATCGTCTTCTCCGACGAAATCTACGACAAACTGATTCTCCCCGACTCTAACGGAGACGTCACGCCGCACGTCGCCTTCGCCTCAATCGCGCCCGACGTCCCCTGCGTGACCTTCGGCGGCATGTCGAAGAACTACCTCGTCCCCGGATGGCGAATTGGATGGGGCATCGTCTCGGGCGACGCCGCCGCAGTGAAGGCTTACACCGAGGGCGTCCATCGGCTCTTGCGCGCGCGCCTCTGCGCCAACCATCCTGAGCAATACGCCATCAAGCCCGCGCTCGAGGGCCCCCAGGACCATCTCCTCGAAGTGCAACGCAAACTGCGCTCCCGCCGCGATCTCACCCAGAAGTGGTGCGAGTCCACGCCGCGCATAAGTTGCGTCGCCCCGCGCGGGGCTTTTTATGCTTACCCCAAAATCGATATCCCCGAGAGCGACGAGATCTTCGTAAAGGAGTTGATCCGCCAGAAACACGTCATGGTAGTCCACGGCTCCGGCTTCGGCCAGAAGCCCGGCACCCAGCACTTCCGCATCGTCTTCCTGCCGGACGAGCCGACGCTGACGAAGGCCTATGCCGGAATAGCGGATTTCATTCGCGAGCGATACTGAACGTGGGACGCTTCGGCTCACCCCTCGGGAGCGATCTGGTTCATCCTGCGACGGATCGCGAGCTGCAACTTATTTATCATCTGTTTCAGCAAAGCAGCTTCCTCCACGCTCAGGTGAAGCGTAGGAGATCCGACAATATCTGTAGAGAAGTTCCGAGTTCGCCAAGGCCTTACCGAGTAATTCTTGCTGTCTGAATGAGCGTACACCGAATGACGTAGTTCGATCATTCGAGTATGAAACGCGTCTTCCTCTTTGTTGAACTTCTTAAGTTCTGGAGGAAATCTTGGCCAGCCACGGCTTGCTGTGAACGGTCGCGCATACGCTGTAACAAGAGCCGACATAAAAGCCGATTGCTGTAAGTAGATGGTTCCACGCTTTTCCCATGGTTGACAGTGCCATCCCTTCTTCAGGATCACTCCCACATAATATTGCGCGAAATCGAGGTCAAGGCTCGATACGTGCAGCTTGCTGTATAACCTTGCTTCATTTTCTGGCAAATGGATTTCCATTTAATTCTTCTCCAGCCGAATGCGATCATCGTGAGGCTTGCTCATGGTAATCGCAGGAGGCAGGGCTGAGGCTAATCGTTGTGACCATGGTACAATGACCATGATCATACAGCCGTAATGAAAACCAAAACCATTCCCGCAGGCCAATTCAAAGCCCGCTGCCTCGCCATCATGGACGAAGTGCAGGCGAAGCGGCAGGCCGTCATCATCACCAAGCGCGGCAAGCCCGTGGCCAAGCTCGTCCCGGTCACTGACGAGAAGAAGGACGACATCTTCGGCTTCCTCAAGGGCAAGATCGAAATCACCGGCGACGTGGTCTCCCCTGCCTTGACTCCCGAGGAGTGGGGAGATCTCTATTGATCCTGCTGGACACGCACGTGGTTGTCTGGCTTGCTTCGGGCGATGCGCGCATGTCGCGGCCAGCGCAAGCTGCGATAAACGAAGCTCGTCGTAGCGTACGGGGCTTGGCCATTTCCGATTTCACGTTGTTCGAGCTGAGCATGCTTTTCCGCAAGAAGAAGTTCGACCTCGTCATCAGTCCGGAATCGTTCCTAGCAGAAGTGGAACGGCGCTTCGTGGTTCTCCCCGTCACCGCGAACATCGCGTTGCAGGCATTCGAACTTCCGTCGACCTTTCCAAAGGACCCCGCCGACAGGATTATAGGTGCGACCTCGCTGGTTGAAGACATCCCTTTGCTTACCGCAGACGCAGCAATCCGCAAATCGCACGCCGTTCCGACGATCTGGTGAGCCAGTTCCTCCTCCAAAATCGTCGGCGTAGATTTGCGAAGCCCCGGACGCCCTTTCTGCGGAGGCAGCGCGGCGCTGCCCGGCGGACGGGGGCGTCCGCCGCTCCACGAGTCACTTTCGCACGCTTTCTCTTTCCCCGCGAATCTGCTTAAATCAATTCAGCGCAACCCTGGCGGCGTGCCCGGGTTCGTATTCATCGTGGTTGACATTCATTCCCACATTCTCCCGGAAGTAGATGACGGACCCAAATCATGGGCCGTTGCCGTTGCCATGTGCCACGCAGCGGCCGCTGACGGCATCACCCACCAGGTCGCCACACCCCACGCCAACGACCGCTACCACTACGATCGCGAATACCTACAGGGACTCCTCACGCATCTGCAGGAACTTGTCGGCAACGCCCCCAAACTGATCCTGGGCTGTGACTTTCACCTTTCCTACGACAACCTGCAGGACGCCATGGCCAATCCCACGCGCTACGTCATCGAAGGCACGCGCTACCTGCTGGTCGAGTTCAGCAACTATAGCGTCCCGCAGCAGACCACCGATTCCTTTCTCAAGCTGGGGGATTGCGGAATCACGCCGATCATCACCCATCCCGAGCGCAACCCGATTCTCCGCGAGAGTCCGCAGCGGGTGGTGGAGTGGGCCGAGCAGGGCTGCGTCATTCAGATGACGGGATCGGCGCTCACCGGATTCTGGGGCGACCGCACGCGCCGGGCCGCGCATTGGCTGCTCGAGCGTCAGGCCGTACACGTGCTGGCTACGGATGCCCACGATTTGGAAAAGCGTGTTCCCGTTCTGTCTACCGCACGCGAGGCCGCCACCGAAATCTGCGGAGAAGAGGTGGCCGAGGCCCTGGTTGAAGGCAATCCGCGCGCAATCATTAGTAACCAGCCGCTGCCCTATTTTCCCCGCCCCGTAGCAAGTGACTATCGTAAGGTCTCACGCCCTTAAACCGCACGGTTTAGCCGCTTTCCCACAGTAAAATTGCGCACGGGGGAGTCGGTGGCAAAGCTGACGGGACATGCATTTTTCCGGGCTGAAAAGTGGGCGGTAGTCCTCGGTCTTACCGTCCTGCTTGCGGGTTGCGGGGGCGCCAAGTCGTCCGGCGGAGGTGTGCCAGCCCCCACCGCGACCTTAGCTGCCAGCCCCACCGCGATCACCGCGGGTCAAAGCTCGACGCTCACGTTCACTTCCACGAACGCCACCACGGGAACGATGAACAATGGCGTCGGGCAGGTTGGGGTCAACGGCAGCATCCACGTCTCTCCGACTCAGACCACCACTTACACCATCACGATAGCGGGGCCTGGCGGGAGCACAATGGCATCGGCGACGGTAACGGTTGCGCCGCCGCCACTACCAACCGTAACTCTGACTGCTAACCCCACGTCGATCGCCTTCGGTCTAGGCTCGACCCTCACGTTCGCCTCCACGAATGCGACTACCGGCACCATCGACAACGGAGTGGGGCCGGTTGGAGTCAACGGCACCGTCCACGTCTCCCCAACCCAGACCACCACTTACACGATCACGGTGACGGGTGCTGGCGGAAACGCCACCGCATCGGCAACGGTAACGGTTGCGCCGCCGCCGCTTCCGACCGTAACTCTAACCGCGAACCCCACGTTGATCGCCTTCGGTCAAGGCTCGACCCTCACGTTCGCTTCCACGAATGCGACTACCGGCACCATCGACAACGGGGTAGGGCCAGTTGGAATCAACGGAAGCGTCCATGTATCCCCGACTCAGACCACGACCTACACCATCACGGTGATTGGACCCGGCGGGAGTGCCCAAGCCTCGGCAACCATAACGGTTACGCCTCCTCCGCCGCCGACCGTGACTCTAAGCGCCAATCCCGCGAGTATTCTCGCCGGCCAGACCTCAGTCCTGACGTTCACTTCCACGAATGCCACCACGGGCACCATGGACAACGGGATAGGTCCGGTTGGAACCAACGGCAGCGTACGAGTTACGCCGACCCAGACCACCACCTACACCATCACGGTAACGGGTCCTGGCGGAAACGCCACGGCGTCGGCCACCGTAACCGTTTCGCCCGCGCCCCTTCCGACTGTAAGTTTTAGCGCCAGCCCCGCTGGAATCGTCGCCGGTCAGCCTTCAACCCTGACGTTCGCGTCTACGAATGCCACCACCGGCACGATCGACAACGGTGTGGGTTCAGTTGGAGCCAACGGCACTGTCCCGGTCTCGCCGACCCAGACCACCACGTACACGATCACGGTGACCGGCCCGGGCGGAACCGCAACCGCCCCGACTACCGTCACCGTCTCGGCTCTGAATTCCTTCGACGGAATGCTTCCCGATTCAACCAACTCCACTAAGACGGATATCGACCCCAATGGCGCGGTGGGCACCAAGCAATTCCTGGCGTATGTGAACACAGAGTATCAGGCGTTCGACAAGACGACCTTCGCGCCGGTGACCATAAACGGGGCCAGCAGTTCCGGCCCGCAATCCATCGGAACCCCGTGGAACAACATGACTCCCGCATCGCCGTGTGCGGATCCGGGCATTCGGTTGGACAGTGTGATCAATTTTGACCGGCTGGCGTCACGCTGGGTCATTGCCGCCAAAGCCGTCAGAACTGCCAGTGGTGGTCTTCAGGTGTACGACCTTTGCATCGCCGTCTCCAGCACGGACGATGTCACTTCCCCCAGCTTCGTCTGGTACCCCTACTTCTACTCCCTGGACAACGTTGTCTTAAAGAACGCCTCTGGAAAATACTACTTCCCGGACTGGCCCAAACTTGGAACCTGGCCGGACGCCTACTACGAAGCCATGGATCTGCAAGACCTCGACCAGGGCAACGCGCAGATCGGCGTGGCGGTTTGTGCTTTTGACCGCACTACTATGCTGTCCGGCGGCGCCATGAGAACTCCCCAGTGCTTCACCAATTCCGATTCCACTCTGATCAGCAACGGTGTTTACCTGGCACACAGCCTGATCCCTGCCGATGTGGACGGCACAACTGCACCTCCCGCCGGACGAGATGAGTTCCTGGTCAGCATCGAGAATCCGGTCAACGATGGTTTTACGCTGACCACGAGCACATTCAACTTGTGGGATTTTCACGTCGATTGGACCACGCCCGCAAACTCCACCTTTACTCTGACAGCGCAGCCGGACGTAACCACCTACACGCCGGGATGCTATCTCTTCGTTGCGAGCGCTCCCACAATCACGAACTGCGTGACCGAGCCCGCCGGTGGAACCCCCGGCCAAACCGTAGATTCGGTCGGCGACCGGTTCATGCCCCGTTTCGCCTACCGTAACTTCACTAGTTCCGCGAATCCCTACGAGTCATTTCTGATTAGCCATACGGTGACGACGGCTGTCACCGTGCAGAACCCGAATCAGACCGGCGTAAACTGGTACGAACTGCGGGCCAGCCTCAGCGGAGCCTCCTCGGCCTGCCAGTCGGGCACGATCAGCCTCACCGCGACTCCTGCTGTCTGTCAATCCGGCACTATCAACCCAGACGCAATCCTCTTCCGCTTCCTGCCCAGCATCGCTCAGGATAAGAACGGGAACGCCGCCGTGGGTTACAGCGTGTCCAACAGTTTTACCGACCCTGGAATTGAGTTCTCCTATTGGAACCTCGGCACTCTCAACGCGGTGCCCACTGAAATTGCCATCCTCAATGGCACAGGAGAGGAAATCACTGCCGGAACCGGTCGTGGCGATTGGGGAACTTACTCCAGCATCACGGTTGATCCTGTGGACGATTGCACCTTCTGGTATGTAAACGAGTACTGGCCTACCGATGTGTCGTGGGCAACGCGGATCTCCAATTTCAAGCTGCCCACTTGCCAATAGTTCCCCATGCCGCCGCCCCCGAAGGGCAGGCGACTCACTTCCACTTTCACAATCTCAGGTAATTAGAGTTACTGCGGACGCGGCGCGTCGTCGCCGGAAGTTGTGGTGGGCTGCGGTTTGGGGGGCGGAGCAGGATTTGCGGCGCGAGGTGCAGCGGGCCCGGTGGTCATGGCGCTCTCCGGATTCAGCAGATGGTCGTGGCTCGGCCCCAGCCCCAGGCTAATCAGAGCCCGCGAATCAGGCACGGTTTTCGACTGCCATCCATGATCGGCCTGATAGCGCCGCATGGCCTCTTCGCTGGCCGGACTCCACGTGCCGCTCGCCTCCCCGTTCAGGTAGTGCTCGCGAATCAGGGCTGTCTGTATAGCCTGGGCTCGATCCGAGTCAATTTTCTTCTGGCCCCGCGCACGCATCGATTTCTTCTTTCGCGAGGAAGCCTTTCCCCCAGACGCGCTGTGAGTCGTGGTCCCAGATTTCGTAACCCCGGTTGATCCAGCAGAAGCCTTAGCCGCAGCCTTGTGATGCTTCCGGGTAGTTGTCTTCGTTGTGGTGGACTTTGTGGTCGTGGGCTTCTTCTCCGCCGCAGCGCTGCCGGTCGCGCCCTGGCGCGCACTCGCCGCCGGAACCCACGCACACGCACACACAACAATCAGCGCACAAGCGGCACCGAATCGTGCCCTCCGGATTCCAGCCAAACCCTGAACCATCAACGCGAATCCTTCACTTCAAGCAACTGCGCCGCGTCCAAAAGCCCCACAAAAACAAAAAGGCCCAACCGGACGCTGGCATTGTAAGCATCCTCGATTGGAGAGTACAGTGCCAGTTCCCGTTGGGCCCGACTTACGTTACGGAAGTGTACCGGCCAGGAAGATCGTTCCATCCTGCTTGGTCGAACCCCGTTGCCGCACCAGGAAAACCACGTCCTGGCCGCTCTTCAGGCCCGACTCCAGCTTCGCGAAATCCTCCTCGCTGTTCACCGCCTGCTTGTTGATTTCCAGAATGACGTCGCCGCGGCCCAGGTTGATGTCCTCGGCAAACGAGCCCGGCTTCACATCCTGCACGATCACCCCTTTGCCCGCGGGCATGTCGAAGCGGTCGGCCATCTCAGCGGGCACTTTGCGCACGGTCACGCCAAACTTGCTTTGTTTGGGCGTGCTGCTGTCTTCGCTGTCCTGATCCTCGCCCAGCCGCGCGGCAAACAGCTTGGCGCGATCAGCAATGGTTACCGTCGCGTCCTGCGTCTTGCCATTGCGCAGGAAGCCCATGGCCACCTTCGATCCCGGCTTGCGCGACGCGATATCAGCCACCAGCTCCGCGCCCTTGGTGACTTTCTTGCCGTCGACGGTAGTAATGGTGTCGCCGACCTTCAATCCCGCCTGGTCGGCCGGACTGCCCGGCACCACGCTGGAAATAGTCACGCCCGACCCCGAACCGTACACGCGCGTGATCGCAGGATTCTCCACCGCGTCGAACATGATCCCGATTGAGCCGCGCGAAACCTTGTGCTCCGGCCCGGTCAGCTGGTTGTAAACGTCGACCACGGTCTTCGACGGCAGCGCGAAACCGACGCCCGCGTAGGCATTGGTCTCGCTCAGAATCGCGGTGTTGATGCCGATCACTTCCCCGTTCATATTGACCAGCGGCCCACCCGAGTTTCCCGGATTGATCGCCGCGTCGGTCTGAATGAAAGTCTGGAACTGCCGGCCCGGAACGATGTCGCGTCCCTTGGCCGAAACGATTCCCGCTGTCACCGTCTCCGACAACCCGAACGGGCTGCCCACGGCCAGAACCCAGTCGCCCACCTGCATACTGTCGGAATTGCCCATCTTCGCGGCCGGCAGCGAGCGGTCGATGTCCACCTTGATCACGGCCAGATCGGTTTCCTGATCGGTGCCGATCACCTTGGCGTCGTGCTGCACGCCCGGAGGATCATCCTCAAAGCGCACCCGGATGCGGTCCGCCTTCTCGACCACGTGCCGGTTCGTAACGATATAGCCCTTCGCGTCAACGATCACGCCCGAGCCCAGCGAGCGCTCACGAATCGCGCCATCGCCCGGGCCTACTCCACCCTGTCCGCCCGGACCGCCGAAGAAGTGGTTGAAAAAGTCGTCCATGCCGCCGCCGTCTTGGTCATCCTGCCCACCACCACCACCACGACGCCGGTGAGGGTTCTTGATGGTCGATTCCGTGTTGATGTTGACCACGCTCGGTTCCAACTGCTTGGCGATCTGCGAGAACGTGTTCGACATCTGTTGCGGCGAAGGCAGGCTGAGCGGTGTCGCGTCGCTCTTCTGCCCTTCTTTCCCCTTGACTCCCTGGGAAATCACTGTCCCGATCAGAATGCCGACCGAAAGCGTTGCCAGAATACTCAGCGTATAGGCCCAGCGATGAGCCTTCATACGCATCCACATTGCGCCCGAATCCATAGGTCTACTTCCCTCCGTTACTCACAAGCCCTTCTATTATACCCATTTACGCAATGCGGCCGAAGCCGTGCGCACAGGCTGACGCTGACCACCGTCAAGGGCCTCGGACTATTAGACGCGCCAAAGGGCAAAATCGTTTGATGGCGGGTGGCCCCATCTTTTCAACATGCCGGGAACAACCAAGACAGTGGGTGCCCCGTCCTTCGCGTTCTTTGCGAAGGGCGGGAACCGCACTGCTGGCGGCAGAAGGCTTGGGCTACTCACGCCACCCGATCCCGAAACGAAATCTCCCCCCAAGCCCACATTCACCCGGACCGGCCCCGCTTCGTCCAAGAGGTAGAACCGATAGCTGCTCCACCGCCATTGCTCGGGCGACTCCACCAGTCCCCGCTTAAGAGGTGGCCACCCGCCCGAAGTGCTCGCCGGTGCCGGGCCGCTCGCTTCAGGAAATGGTCCGCGCGGCGATTGCGGGGACCGCCCTGCGGCGTGAAGCATCGCGGCTGAGGGTTCGGTAAGGAGGCGTCTTCGAGGCGTTCTGGCGGCGAGTTAAATCGCTTTAACGACGAGAATTAAGCGTAGTGTTTTCATGGCGATAGCTGGAATATTTGTCACAGGGGGTGAAGTGCGTAAGTATCCAAAGAATCAGCCGGTTGTCAGGCTGTTGCAACGTTTTTAGTGCAATCGTCTTTGGTGCAATCCCCGAAGAGCTTGCCTTAGCCTGAGGTTGACCCGGCCCTACTTCGCCTCGTACACCGTCTTCCCCCCGACCACGGTGCGCAACACCTTTGTCCCCAACAACTTCTCCGGCGACGACGCCGTCAGGTCGCGGTCGAGGACGACAAAATCCGCCAGCATCCCCGGCACCAGCTTGCCCTTCTCCTTCTCTTCAAACTCCGCGAAGGCCGAGCCCATGGTGTAGGCCGCAATCGCCTGATCCATGGTGAGCCGCTGCTCGGGAAAATGTTCCTGCTTGCCGTTCTCGCTCTTGCGCGTCACCGCGGCGTAGAGCCCGCGAAACGGCGTGACCGGCTCGACAGGATAGTCCGTGCCAAACGCCAGCGTCACGCCCTTGTTCAGAAATCCAAGCCACGCATACGAGGTAGCCGCGCGCTGCGCCCCCAACCGGTCCTGCGCCCAACGGATGTCGGTGAGCAGATGACAGGGCTGCATCGAAGCAATTACCTTCAACTCTTTAAAGCGCGCGACCTGCGCCGGCGAAGTAACCTGCGCATGCTCGACGCGCAGACGATAATCCTCGCCGCCGTTGGCCGCCTTCACCTTCGCTTCCTTGGCTGCTTTCTCCGCGCCGGCGAACGCGTCCAGTGCCATCTGCGCGCCCTTGTCGCCAATGGCGTGAAAGCCAATCTGGAAACCGGCCAGCACGCGTTCTTTGGTCATGTCATTCAACTTGGCCGCATCGTAACGCGGGATGCCGGAGTTCTTCGCATCGTCCGCATATGGCTCCAGCAGCGCCGCCGTGTGCGAACCGAGCGAGCCGTCCATGAATCCCTTGAGCATCCCGGTGTGCAGCATCAAGTCCGACTGCGGATGCGAATCGCGCTTCTTGGTGAGTTCTTCGACAGACTCATCGAAGGGCAGCCACTCGCTGATGCGCGCCGTCAGCTTGCCTTCCTTTTCCAACTCTTCGTAGATCTGAAAATTTTCCCAGTCGGGTGAATAGTCCTGCGCCGAAGTTACGCCATGCTCGGCCAAATCGGCGAGCGCCAGCTCGATTCCCTGCCGGCGCAAATGGTGCGTCAGCCTGGGAATCACTCCGTCGATTGCGCCCTGCGCGGTCTCCCGCAGAATGCCGGTCGGCTCGCCAGCTTCGTTGCGGTCAATGTGCCCGCCCTGCGGATCGCGGCTTGCCAGCGTGATGCTGCCCAACTGCAGTGCGCGAGTATTGGCCACCGCGATGTGCCCGTCAATTCGCCCCAGAAACACAGGATGGCCGCCCGACACCTCATCCAGATCCCAGCGCGTGGGCGTGGCTTTCACCGGCCACAGAGTTTCGTCCCAGCCTGATCCGAGAACCCACTCGCCCGGCTTTGAATCCGCGACCTTCGCCGCCACGCGCGAGCGCAGATCGTCCAGCGACTTCACACCGGTCAAATCGACGCTGAGCTTCGTTTCTCCCGCGCCCTCCAGGTGCAAGTGCGCGTCGTTGAATCCGGCCATGACGAAATGCCCGCCTAGATCAACGACCTGCGTCTGGGGACCCTTCAGCTTTTCGATGTCGAGGGTCTTGCCCACCGCCTCAATGCGGTCGCCGCGCACGGCGATTGCCTCCTCGCGCAGAATCGAACTGAACGGAGTGTTGGCGGGTACGCCCGTGTAAACATTCGCGTGCATGAAAATGATGTCGGCCTTGGGCTTGGATTCCGGCGCGGGGGCGCCGGAGGGCGGAGCCTGTGCCCCGCACAACAGGCAGAATACGAGCGAGCCGAGCACAACCACAGGGGCTGAAGCCCATGCTGCTATGAGGCGATTCACGCGGCCCTGAAGGGCCGCTCTTCCACCACGGTGACCCGCACGACAGGGACCCCCACGATAGAGACTCAGACTCATTCTCCCACCCCCGCCAGCGCCAGCATGGTCAGCAAAATTCGCTTCAATCCCAGTTCGCGCCCGTTGGAATCGAACCACTCCTGCAACGTATGTGCTCCGCCGCCCGACCCGCCGCCGCCGATGGCGATCGCTTCCAGCCCCAGCGACAGCGGAATATTGGCGTCCGTCGAGGCGCGCTGCACCTGCGCCGCGTTGCCCAGGTGCGCATCGACGGCGCGCACCACCTGCAAAATCCGCGCGCCCGCCGACAGTTCTCCCGCGGGACGGTTGCCGATCACCACGACTTCGCAACTCACCCCGGACGGCCGTTTCTGCACCGATGCTGATGAAGATGACCGCATCTCCGACTCCATGGTCTCGTCTTCCACGGCGCGATTCAGCGCCAGCCGCATCGACTGCTCCAGCCGCTCCATCTCGGTCATTGAGGTCGAGCGAATGTCCACCTTCATGCTGGCCGACTCGGGGATCGAATTCACCGAGGTGCCGCCGCGAATCACCCCAATGTTGAAAGTCGTCTTCGGCGTGGAGGGAACGCGCGTGGCCGTGAAGGTCTCGATCGCCTTGGCCAGAATCACAATCGGATTGGGTGCCCCGAAATCGCTCCATGAATGCCCGCCCGGCCCGCGCACAATCACTTCAAAGCGACGGCTGCCCAGGGCTTCGGCCACAACCGTGTCCGCGCCGGCGCCATCGAGCACCAGGCTGTAGGCAATCGAATCCTTCCAGCGCGGCGTGGAAAAAATGTGCCGCATGCCGCGCAGGTCGCCCTCGCCCTCTTCACCCACGTTGCCGATAAACACAAACGGCAGCGCATGCCGCAGGCGCACCGCGCGCAGCAGCGCCGCGATTCCCAGCATGGCCACTACGCCTGCGCCGTTGTCGGAAACTCCCGGCCCGTAGATGCGGCTTCCCTGCTGGCGAATATTGAGCGGCGTGTTCGCGGGAAAGACCGTGTCGATGTGCGCGCTCAGCGCCACATGCCGCCGCCCGAACCCGGGATGCGTGCCGAACACGTTGCCGACGTCATCGGTGCGAACATCGTCGAGCCCGACTTCGCGAAAGCGCTCGGCCAGCCAGGCCCCGCGTGCCGACTCGCCAAACGGAGGCGCCGGAATCC
>Ga0075017_100001795_pt1 | contig 13323 bp, 14 predicted proteins | sample AleBraG_ABR_2012_FD_71475 | JGI IMG/M metagenome (GOLD analysis project Ga0075017, IMG submission 71475) | Freshwater sediment microbial communities in response to fracking from Pennsylvania, USA - Alex Branch Run_MetaG_ABR_2012 | ecosystem: Environmental > Aquatic > Freshwater > Creek >... | reverse complement strand
CTCCCGCACCAGGGCCAGCCCCAAGCCGTAGCTGCGCCTGCCCCCGGCCGGGGTTTCACTGGTGCGGGCAAATCGCTCGAACACCCGGGCCTGGTCAATTCCGGAGATCCCGGTGCCGGTGTCGCTGACGGTGATGCGTACGTCGTGTCCGGAACGCGCCGTCTGCACCGTCACCCGCCCACCCTCCGGGGTATGGTTCAGCGCGTTGTCCACCAGCCCCATGACGGCCCGGCGCAAACTGTTGGCCTGGATGCGGACCTGGGTGTCGCCGTCGTGTGTGAGCTCCAGATGCACGCCGCGGGAAACGGCCAAATCCTGTAAATCCGTGGTGACGCTGTCAACCACGGCGTTGACGTCAACGGGATCAGCCGGCATGTCGGTGTCCCCGGTGGCCGCCAGCAATAGTTCCTGGACGGTGGCGGTCAAGGCTGCAGTGTCCATGCGGATTTGTGCCAGCAACCGTGCAGCGTCACTGCCGGCGGCCACCTTGTGTTCGGCCAGCTGGACGCGGGCATCAAGAATTGTCAGTGGGGTGCGCAGTTCATGGCTTGCGTCCTGGATGAAGCGTCGCTGCATCACCAAAGCCCGCCCCAACGGCCTAATGGCACTTCGTGCACTGAGCCAGCCGATGGCACCTGCGGCGAGAATCCCGCCAATTCCTGCGATTGCCATGGCCTTGAGCATGTCATTGGACTCAACATAGACACGGGCCGACGACGCGTCCGTTGCCGGAATTTCCGGGTGACCTGACAGGTAGAGCATGTAAAACGCGGCTGCAATGATCACCACAACCACCATGACGGCGCAGGCGACGGCAATCCGAAGGCCCACGGTCAAGGCGGCACGCCTTAGCTGGCTCGCATCTGCTGCGGTGAAGTCGCTGCTCAAGGGGCATCCCCGATCTGATAGCCCATGCCGTGAACGGTTCGGATCACTGTCCGTGAGACCTTCTTGCGCAAGTAATGCACATAAGTATCAATGACAGTCTGAGAGTCATCCGGCTGGAACAAGGCTTCCATCATCTCCGGACGGGTGAAAACCCGGTCGGGGTCTCCAGCGAGCAGGCCCAACAATTCGGACTCCTTGGCAGTGAGGGAAACATGATCCCCATAGGGGGACCGAAGGGTCCGGTTGGTTGGGTCGAGCTCCCAGTCGCCGATGGCCAGCACCGAGGAGGCAGGAAGATAGGAACGCGAAATAGCGCGCAGCCGGGCACGCAACTCGCCGGCGTCAAACGGTTTAGTCATGTAGTCGTTCGCACCGGCGTCGAGTCCCTCAATCTTCTCCACAGTGGTGCCCAACGCGGTCAGGATCAGGGCCGGTGTGGCAATCCCTTGGCGGCGCAAGGCCTGAACCAGCTCCACTCCGTCCATGACAGGCAGACCGCGGTCAATGACCATCACATCCCACTCACCGGTCAGGCCAAGATGAAGGCCGGCCTGCCCGTCCGGGGCCAGGCTCACGTCGTAGTCCTGCGCCAACAGCTCGGCAATCAGGGGCCCCAAGACGGGATCGTCCTCCACAAGCAGAAGCTGCTGGCGCTCATTGGTGTGCATGTTCCTTATTGTCTCGCGCGGAACCTTGTGTTGGGTGCTGAGCCGCAATGCGGGCCGTGCGCCGTGAGTGCAGAAGCCCGATCGCCCCCGGAAGTACCGAGACCAGCACCATCAAGATTGCGATGATGTCGATGTTCTTGGCGATGAACTCAAAGCGGCCCAGCCATGTACCCAACAGGACCACAGACACGGCCCAGGACACGGCGCCGGCAATGTTCCAGAGCGTGAATTTCTTGTGGTTGTACTGCGCGATGCCGGCCACCAAGGGGGCAAACGTTCGTACCACGGGCACAAATCGGGCCAGTACGATCGCCTTGCCGCCCTGCTTGGCAAAGAACGCCTCTGTCCGCAGTAAATATGCGGTTTTCAGGATCTTGGCGTCGTCCCTGAACCAGCGCCGGCCGAATTTGCGGCCCAGCATGTAGCCCACCTGGTCCCCGGCCACCGCGGCCAGAACAACAACCCCTATCAGCACCGGAAGGGTCAGGTTCAACTGCTGGTGCAGCAAACCTGCCGTGAACAGCAGGGAATCACCTGGCAGGAACGGGAACAAGACCCCCGATTCTATGAAGATGATCAAGGCAACCACGCCCAGAGTTGCAGGTCCAAGCCCCTGCAGGAGGGCCGCAGGGTCAAGGACGGAAGACAGCCCTGCGGGAAGCACGCCCGAGAGGGTGGACGGTAGTGCGCTGGCAAGCGTAAGCATCGGCAAGCCCCTATCGCGAGTTGTCAGGGGAGGCAACGGGGCCAAAACGCCCCAGAAGGGGGATGCGCGGCAAGATGCGTTCCTGGTAGCGGTTCCACAAGCCGGCGAAGAGGAGCACCATTGCGCTCGCAGCCAAGAAGGAAGCCAGTACATCGCTGGGGTAGTGGACACCAATGTACAGGCGCGACCAGGCAACGATGACGGGCGCGGCAATGCCAGCGATGATGGCGAGGTTGGTCCACCGGGTGTTCCTGGCCAGGAAGAAGAGGGCCCAAGCCAATCCGGCTGCCAGCGCTACGTGTCCGCTGGGGAAACTGTTGGATCCCGTTTCAGGGGCCAGCGGGTCAAAAAGCAGTGCCGGGTTGGGCCGTTGGCGTTCCACGAGAACCTTAAAGAATTGACTCGACAGCCACCCTGCTGCGGCGACACCGCCGAAGGCCAAGGCATTGACGGGTGACTTTCGCACCACCAGAAGGTACAGGGCCACCGCTGCGATCAGCAGGCACCCGGCCAACGGGGAAAATAGGTAGTTCAACGTCATCGCCACGGCTGTCAGTGCCGTGCTGTGGTGCCGGCTGAGTGCTTGATCGAGGGCAAATTCTCCCGGGCCAAATCCTGGCAAATCTTTGGCAGCCAGTCCCAGTGACAGGACAGCGGCTGAAAGTAGAACGACCCACAGGAACCAGAACCGGGGTTGGGGCAGCACGGCCAAGCGGGTAGACCGGTTTGGCTGCTCAGTTTCAGGAGGAGGTGAACTTCTCGGCCCATGCAAAGGACGGGCTGGGGCGGTATGCGGCACTAGTTGCTCCGAATCGTGGCGGGCAGTGGGAGGCGACCCGAAGGTCTTTCTTTCACTGTTCCGCACACGAACTAAGAACTTACTAAGAAGTACCCGCACGCTCGCTCACCTGAGGGGCAGTTTTGGAGAACGTTCCTTTATCTATGAAGGTACGTTCCGTCTTTTACTGCCACAAGTGAGCGAGCACCGGGGATTAGTTGGTGGACATTTCCGCGACCAGACTTCGCACGACGGCGCGCAGGTCACCTTCAGTTGCGGCGGCCACGGCGCGTTGGCGTTGGTAGCCGGCGCCTTTGGCGATGATCTTCTCCACACCGGCCAGCTCGTCGGAGCAGCCTAGCCTGGCAGCGACGGGTTCGAGCTTGTTCAGCAGTTCCACCGTGTGCTCGGTGACAAGCTGTTCCTTGCCGGCTGCGTCAAGGATGATGATGGCGTCCATGCCGTAGCGGGCGGCCCGCCACTTGTTCTCCTGGATGTGCCAGGGAGGCATGGTGGGGATGGTGCCGCCGTTGTCCAAGGTGTTTGAGAAATCCTCCACCAAGCACTGGGTGAGGGCGGCGATGGCACCGATCTCTTCAAGCGTGGACATGCCGTCGCAGATGCGCATTTCAATGGTGCCCAGTCCGGCGACCGGGCGGATGTCCCAGCGGATTTCATTGGTGGCGTCAATGACCCCGGTGGTGAACATGTCCTGGACATAGGACTCGTAGGCTGCCCAGTTGGGGAACTGGAATGGCAGGCCGGCGGTGGGAAGCTGCTGGAACATCAAGGCACGCTGTGAGGCGTATCCGGTGTCCTCGCCGTTCCAGTACGGGGACGACGCCGACAGGGCCTGGAAGTGCGGGAAGTAGTTCACCAGCCCATCGAGAACGGGCATGGCCTTGGAGACGTGGTCCAGGCCAACATGGACGTGGACGCCGTAAATGAGCATCTGGCTGCCCCACCATTGGGTCCGCTCGACAAGTTTTGCGTAGCGCTCCTTGTCGGTGACTTCCTGCGTGCGCGGGTTGCTGAAGGGGTGGGTGCCGGCACTGAGCAGATCCAGGCCCAACGGTTTGGCAGCCTCGCGGACAATGTTCAGGTTGCGGCGAAGGTCCTCGGTGCCCTCGGCCACCGTGTGGCAGATGCCGGTGACCAGCTCCACCGTGTTCAAAAGCATTTCACCCTTGATATGTGGGTGTTCGTCGTCGTTCATGACCTCTGGATGGGCCTGGGCTACATTGGCCAAAATACTGTTGGCCTGGGGGGTAAGGTCGCCGGACACGCTGTCCACCAAAGCGATTTCCCACTCCAGGCCGAGGGTGGACTGCTCAGATTTAGCGAAATCGATTTTCACCGTGGTGTCCCCCTCTATGATTATTGCCGTAAATTATGGCGCCACGGCATGGCGCCGGATGCATCTTAATTCTAATGCAGGAAATAGGGGCAGAATGGGTGGGTGCCTATTTTGAACAAAGACATGACATTGTGTATCTCCTTGGCAGCGCGCCCCAGCAATATTGGCACGCGCTTCCACAACTACCTTTACGATGCCCTGGACCTGAACTATGTGTACAAGGCCTTCGCCCCCGTGGATCTGGCCCAGGCCGTGACGGGGATCCGGGGGCTGGGCATTCGCGGGGCAGCCGTGTCGATGCCGTACAAGGAAGCGGTCATTGCCATGGTTGACGTCATGGACGCCTCCGCCGCCGCCATCGATTCCGTCAACACCATTGTCAATGACGCCGGTGTCCTGACCGCGTACAACACCGATTACCTGGCGATCGCCCGACTCCTGACGGAGCACAAGGTCCCGTCTGATTTTACGGTGCTGTTGCGCGGCTCCGGCGGCATGGCCAAGGCGGTCGCCGCGGCCCTGCGCGACGCCGGGCTGGCGGGCGTCACGATCGTGGCCCGCAACGAGGCGTCAGGCAAGGCGCTGGCCGGACTCTACGGTTTCGGCTGGCTCCCCGAGGTGGGTGCCGCAACTGCGGACCTGCTGATCAATGTCACGCCGCTCGGGATGGCCGGGGCCGATGAACGGGTGCAGTCCTTCGCCGACGCCACGGTGGCTGCCGCACGGATGGTCTTCGACGTGGTGGCCCTTCCCTCCGAGACGCCACTGATTACAGCAGCCCGCGCCGCCGGCAAGCCCGTCATCACCGGTGCGGAGGTCATTGCTATCCAGGCGGAGGAGCAATTTGTGCTGTACACGGGGGTGCGCCCCAGCCCCGATCTGGTCCGCGCCGCCTCCGAATTCTCCCGAAGCTGACCCAGCTGGCTAGAGCGCGCGCGGCCCGTCCACCGGGCCGTGCGGCTCAACCACGACGGCGACACGGTCATCCCCGATCCGGGTCAGGATCAGCGTGGCCTTGTTTGGACCCTTGCCGGAGCCCGTCAAAAGGGCCCTGCGCAGTTCTTCCGGAGTGGTCGAGACACCCCGCTTCTTGATGTCGAGGACCCCGATCCGGTTGGCCTTGACCCAGCCCTTGAGTGCCTTGACGTTGAAGGGCTTGACCTCCAGCACCTTATAGCCGCGGGCAAAGGGTGTCTCCACGGGTTGCTCCGAGCAAATGTAGGCGATGTGTTCATCGATCAGGTGCGCGCCCATGGTGGCGGCCAGATCCGCCACCAGTCCGGCCCGGATGACGGCGCCGTCGGGCTCATACAGGTACCCGGCGATCGGGCCGAGCTCAACGTCCTGGTGGGCGGGGTCGAACGCGACCGCGCTGGTGAGCTCGTTCATACCGTTCGACCCCACCACCAATGCGGCCCGGCGGATCCCGGGGCGGGCCAGGGCGTTGAAGTACAGACCGGCCTCGACCACGTCTCCGTTGACAGAGATCCACTGGGCCTCTGCGGTCTCCGGCACGGCATCATGCGGAATGCCCGGACCCATCTTGACGCCGACGGCCTTGCCGGAATCGGCAAGTTTTTCTACAAAGGACAAGGGCGGGGAGAACGCCTCCGGGTCAAAAATCCGGGTGGTGCCCGATGTGCTGGTGGTGCGGCGGGCAGGGTCAAGCCAGACGCCGTCGATGCCGTCCAGAACAGTGTCCTCCGCCCGCCCGCAGATGACTCTCGCATGGGGGAACGGCATCAGGTTCACGGTGGTGCACGCGGCCGTGACCTCGTCCATTTCGACGGCGGTGACGTTGATGTCAAGGCTGGCCATGGCCAGGGAATCCGCGCCGATGCCGCAGCCCAGATCGGCCACCGTGGTGATGCCCGCCGTCGTAAATCTTTGGGCGTGCAGGGCGGCGATGCTCAGGCGTGTGGCCTGTTCCAGCCCCGCCTGGGTGAAGAGCATCTGGTGGGCGAACTCGCCAAATTTTGCCTCGGCCTTGGCACGGAGCCGGGACTGTGTCAGTGCCGCTGCAACCAGTTCGGGGGAGTGTCCGGCCTTGCGCAGCGTTTCGTTGAGCTTGAGCGACCCAGATTCCTTGTAGGGGCCCAGGGAGGCCAAAAGTTCCCAGCCTGCGACGGTCAGGAGGGGGGAAATTACGTCAGGAACCATAGATAAAGCGTAGCCGTCAATGGGATGGTGGTGAGCGTCACCATTAATAGCGCAGTAATGATTTGCGTAATTATTCTTTGACGTAATAGGTTATTAGGACCGCTTGTAAGGATTGCCTTAGCTAACCAAGTTCTGGAGATTACCTGATGTTGAAGAAGCCGCTGCTGACGTTTGCTGCCACCGCCGCCGTACTTGCCCTGACCGCTTGTGGACAGGGTGCCACCGCCGGCTCCGAGGACAAGGCTGCAGGGACCGTGTCCATCACCCATGCCCAGGGCACCCAGGATGTTCCGCTGAACCCGAAGAAGGTTTACACCTTTGACTTGGGTGTCCTGGACACCTTGAACGTCCTGGACGTTCCGGTTGCGGGCGTGCCGCAGGCCAATTTGCCGGCTGCCTTGAAGGAATACGGCTCCAAGGATGTTGCCAACATTGGGACCATGAAGGAGCCAGACTTTGAGGCCATCAGTGCTGGCGCCCCCGACCTGATCATCATCTCCGGACGCACGGCCGGCTCTTACACGGAGTTGAGCAAGATTGCCCCAACCATTGACCTGAGCGTTGATGCGAAGGCTCCCCTTGAATCCTTCAAAACTGTTTCCACGAGCCTGGGCAAGATCTTTGACAAGGAAGCAGTGGTCTCCGAGAAGATCAAGGCCATCGATGCCAAGATTGCAAGGACCAAGGAGAAGGCCCCGGACGCCGGAACCGGCTTGATTGTGCTGACCAGCGGTGGCGAGCTCACAGCTTACGGGGCAGGATCCCGCTTCGGCTTGATCCACGACGTCCTGGGGGTTCCTACAGCGAGCGATGTCAAGGCCGAGGGCTCACATGGTGAGGCCATCTCCCACGAGTTCATTGCCACGGCAAACCCCGGCAGCCTGTATGTCATTGACCGCGACGTCGCAACGGGCGAGTCCGCCGGTGCGGCGAAGGCCGTTCTGGACAACGCGCTTGTCAACGGCACCGATGCGGCAAAGAACGGCCGCATCACCTACCTTGATCCGGCCAGCTGGTACCTGGTGGGTTATGGCCTAAACAACGTCGACGCCATGGTTGGTGCCATTTCCGACTCCGTCGCCAGGGCCTAATTCTCCACAGCTGGCATGTGCAGACCGTTGGCGCACTGTTCCTCAACGAATGAAATGACAAAACCCAAGGATTACCTGTGTCGACTGCAACGGAGATGACTGTGCAAGAGTTGGATCCGTTACGGCGCTCAATCGGGCCCGGCCTTAGGCTGGCGCTCGGTGGGGCGGCCGTGGTGGCACTGGCTGTTGTGAGCATGTTTGTTGGCGTCAGCGATGTGTCCCTGCCCGGCTTGTTATCGGGGGACCCGGCCGCCTGGCATGTGCTGTGGATCAGCCGCTTCCCCAGGACGGTCTCGGTGATCTTGGCCGGGGCCGCCGTCAGCGTGGCCGGATTGATCATGCAGCTCATGGCCCGGAACAAGTTCGTGGAGCCATCCATGGTGGGCACAGTCGAGTCGGCTTCCCTGGGAATCCTGGTTGTGACTGTGATGCTTCCTGCGGCCTCCCTGTTGACCAAGATGGGTGTGGCAAGCGTTTTTGCCATGGCAGGAACCGCCTTGTTCCTGATGATCCTGCGCAGGATGCCCTTGCGCAACACCTTGATAGTTCCCTTGGTGGGCATCATGCTTGGCGGTGTCATTGCCGCCGTCACCACCTTCTTTGCCTACCGTTTTGACCTGCTGCAAACGTTGAACTCATGGATGGTGGGCGATTTTTCCGGCGTTCTTCAGGGCCGGTATGAGCTGCTGTACATCGTGGGAGCCTTGACAATTGTTGGCTACATTTCCGCCGACAGGTTCACTGTTATTGGTTTGGGCGAGGAATTCACTACCAATCTGGGCATGAACTACAAGCGGATCATGGCCTTGGGCCTGGTGATCGTGTCGTTGATTAGTGCCGTGGTGGTGGTCTCGGTGGGGGCCATCCCGTTCCTGGGCCTGATAGTTCCCAACCTGGTGTCCATGTTCTTTGGCGACAACGTCCGCCGCGCCATCCCGTGGGTGGCAGTTTTTGGTGCCGCCTTTGTCCTGGTGTGCGACATCATCGGCCGCACCATTCGCTACCCGTTTGAGATCCCCGTGGGCATCATCGTCTCTGCCGTGGGCAGTCTTATCTTTCTTTATTTGCTCCTGGGAAGGAAGGGAAAGAATGGCAACTAACCCGCTTCCGGCCGCCCTGTCCATTAGTGCCCGTAAGCCGGGCAGAAGGAAACTGGAGCTGCGCTCGGGTGTTCTGCTGACCGCCTTGGCTTTGATTGCCGCAGCCCTGGTTCTGGTTTTCATGACCATAGAGTTGCGCGGCAACCTCGGCTACATCCTTCCGCGCAGGGCCATCAAGGTGGGTTCCATGATCCTGGTGGCCTACGCCGTGGGAATGTCCACGGTGCTCTTCCAGACGGTCACAGCCAACCGCATCCTGACCCCGTCCATCATGGGCTTCGACGCCCTGTACATCCTGCTGCAAACAGTGCTGACGTTTGTGCTGGGCGGGCAGGTGCTGCTCTCAATGGCGACGCCGTTGAAGTTCGGCATACAAGTACTGTTGATGGTTGCCTTCTCACTTGTCCTCTACAGGTGGCTGTTTACCGGAAACGGCAAGGGCCTGCACCTGATGCTGCTGGTCGGCATCGTCTTTGGCACCCTGTTCCGCGGCATCTCGGCACTGATGCAGCGACTCATGGATCCCAGCGAATTCCTGATCCTGCAGGACCTTTTCTTTGCCTCCTTCAACCAGGTGGACGGGACCCTGCTGCTCGTAGCGATCGCCGCCGTCGCCTTTGTCTCCATCCCGGCATGGCGCCTGCGCCGCGAGTATGACGTGCTGGCCCTGGGCCGCGACACGGCCATCAACCTCGGCGTGGACCACCGCAAGGCGGTCACCACAACTCTTGTCATCTGCTCGGTGCTGGTGGCCGTGTCGACCGCGCTGGTTGGTCCCATCACCTTCTTTGGACTCCTCGTTGCCTCGCTTGCCTATCAGCTTGTGCCCAAGTTCAGGCACGTAACAGTTCTGCCCGTAGCCGTGCTGCTGGGCATCATCGCGCTGGTGGGCGGGCAGCTGGTACTTGAACGCATCTTTGATTTCAACAGTGCGCTGAGCATAGTCATCGAATTTATTGGCGGCCTGGTCTTCATCGGGCTGCTGTTGAAAGGGTCCCTGAAGTGATCGAAATTTCCGGTGTCAGCAAATCCTATGGCGGCCACAAGGTGGTGGACAACGTCACAGCGTCCATCCCGGCAGGCGGCGTCACCTCCATCATCGGGCCCAACGGTGCAGGGAAGTCCACCCTGCTTTCGATGATCAGCCGCCTGCTGCCCATGGACTCGGGTGCCATCAGCGTTGGTGGCCTGGACGTCACCACCACGCCCAGCCGTGAACTCTCCCAGACCATGGCGATCCTGCGCCAGGAAAACCAGCTCAGCGTCAGGCTCTCCGTGCGCGACCTGGTGGGCTTTGGCCGATTTCCGCACAACGGGGGCCGTCCGACGGCGGCCGACAAGGCCCACATCGAGCAGGCCCTGGACTACCTGGACCTGGGGCCCCTGGGGGAGAGGTTCGTCGATGAGTTGTCAGGGGGCCAGCGTCAGCGCGCCTTCATCGCCATGGTGCTGGCCCAGGACACCAAATACCTTCTCCTTGACGAGCCGCTGAACAACCTTGACATGAAGCATTCCGTGCACATGATGCGCACCCTGCGCAAGATGGCCGACGAACTGGGCAAGGCAATCGTCCTTGTCATCCACGACATCAACTTTGCCTCCTGCTACTCGGATAACATCCTGGCCATGAAGGACGGCAAGCTGATCGCCCGGGGCACCCCTGCCGAGCTGATGCACGCCTCCGTGCTGCGCGAAGTTTATGACATCGACATTCGCATCGAAGAAATCGACGGTAACCGGATCGGCGTCTACTTCGCCTGAGAGCAGGAAAAAGGTCGGTCCGCGCCCGCGCCTAGGTATCCTTGCGGATCCAGCGGAACGTCATCTTGCACAGGATGAGGCCCACCACCAGCCACAACCCCATGACGAGTGCCACGGCGCCAAGGTTCCAGGCCCCACCAGGTTCCACCGACTCGAACGACGCCGGCAGGAACACGCTGCGCATGCCCTGGGCCATCCACTTCAGCGGGAAAATGCTGGCAACGTTTTGCAGCCAGCCGGGAAGCTGGGCGAAGTTCAGGTAGACACCGGAGATGAACTGCAACAGGAGCACGATCGGGATGACCACGGCCGTGGCGCTCTTGCCGGTGCGGGGCAGCGCCGAAAGGGCAATGCCCAGGACACAGCTGGTGATGACGCCAAAAAGGAAGACCCAGGCAAACGTCAGCCACTTGCCGGCCTCGTTGGGCAGCGCTACGTCAAAGGCGAAACGGGCCACCAGCAGCAGCAAGGTCACCTGCAGTACAGAGCTGACAAGCACCATGCCGATCTTGCCCATGAAATAGGAAAATACGGGCAGGGGAGTGCCGCCCAGCCGCTTGAGCGTACCGTCGCCCTTCTCCCCTGCGATGTCCACGCCCAAATTCTGCACACCGCTCAGCAGCATGCCGGCGGCCACCATGCCGGGCAGGTAGAACGCGGCAAAGGTGATGCCGCCGCTCCCATCAGGGGCGGCGCCCAGCTTGGGGCTGGTGCTGAACGCGACGGCGAAGACGGACAGCATCAGGATGGGGAACAAGAAGGTGAAAAAGACGGAGTCGCCCTGCCGGAAGTAGACCCTCAGTTCATAGCGGATCCGGGAGGCGCCCAGGGCGAGGGTCCTCATGCGTCCTCCACCTGCGTTGTTGCGTTGCTGCCGACCAGCTGCAGATAAATGTCCTCCAGGCTGGGGCGGGTGATTTCCAGCCCGTCGACTTCTCGGCCGGCCGCTGCGTAGAGCCGGGCGGCGAGTGCTGCCGGCTCTTGGGTACGTACTTCCTTCACGACGCCGGACTCCCGCCAGCGCACCAGCGGAACCCTTGCGTTCGTCCCGCCGATCTCCTCCACTGTGCCGATGTCCACCAGCTTGCCACCCATGATGACACCGGCCCTGTCCGCCAGGGTGGCGGCCTCGTCGAGGTAATGGGTTGTCAGCAAGATGGTGGTTCCCTCATCCTTGAGCTGGTTGATCAGCCCCCAGAATTGGTGCCTGGCCTCGGGGTCAAAACCCGTGGTGGGCTCATCCAGGAACAGCAGCCGGGGCCGGCCAATGATCCCCAACGCAACATCGACCCGTCGCCGCTGGCCGCCGGAAAGCTTGCCTATACGGGTCTTGGCTCTTTCAGTCAGGCCGACAGCTTCCATGACGTCGCCAACCTTGCGCGGATTGGGGTAGTAGTTGGCGAAGTGGGTGAGCTGCTCAAACACCGTGACGTTGCCGCTCTCGCCCGTGGATTGCAGGACGATGCCCAGCTGGGCCTTCCAGTCCAGGTCGCCGTGGTGTGGGTCGACGCCCAGGACGCTGACGTCCCCGCCGCTCCTGTCCCGGTAGCCCTCCAGGATTTCAATGGTGGTGCTTTTGCCGGCGCCGTTGGGTCCCAGGAGGGCAAATGTTTCCCCTTCGTGGATGTCGAAACTGACACCATCCACCACATTGACCCCGCCATAGGACTTCTCTAACTCACGCACCTGGACCAAGGCCGTTGAAATCGTCATGGCCCTATCGTCGCACCATCGGTGTCTCCCCAACAGGCTTCCCTCGCAATGCCCGGGTGCCAAGGCCCGGAAAACGGCGCACCAATTCCGTCGGCGCTGCAAGCGGCGGAACCCATGGACTCAGCTGTGCCGCCCCCGATCGCTATCAAGACCGCGCCAGCTTCACAGGAGCAGGCAATCTTGAGCTCGCAATTGATAGCAGCGGCTGAGAGTATCGACGCCGCGGAAACCCGTCGCCTGGTGGCGGACGGCGCCGAGGTTGAGTTCAAGGGTGCCGAGGGGCGCTCACCCCTCTTGGCCGCAACGAAGTCCGGTGCAGTGGCAGCAGCCAAGCTAGTGAGGGGTGCCGGTGCCGACGTCAACGCCCAAGATGACTGGCAGGATTCGGTTTTCCTTAGCGCGGGGGCTGAAGGCCTTGATGAGATCTTGGCGATGACGCGCGCCCACGGCGCCAATGTCAAAAGCACCAACCGCTACGGTGGGACAGCCCTGATCCCTGCTGACCAGGTAAACAACTGGGGATGGACGGGCCTGTTGGCGGCCGTGATCCCTTGAACCGGTGGGGCCGAGCATCAAGAGGTAGTCCGGATGATGATCGACGTAGGGGCGAACGTCAACCTGGCTGGCTTCACGGCGCTCACTCCGTTGGCGTACGCCCGTATCAACGGACAGGGAGCCATCATCGGGTTGCTGAAAAGTACCGGCGCCCGCTGACCCCGCCACATGCACCGGTCGGGTCGCCAGCAGGCACCCGGGATGCGCCAACAGCGAAAACCGCGGCGCCGACGTCGGACATTAAGCGCGTGTTTCCGGGGACAACCGGGGGTGGCGGTAGAAATAATTAGCACTCGCCTTGACCGAGTGCTAATGGATTCAATAGAGTCGTAAGGTAGCACTCTCGCCATGAGGGTGCTAACTTGCTGAACTTTTGGCCATGGGATCATCACCGGCACCGCGACGACGGTTGGGATCCGCTCAACATGGCCGTAAAGCTCGCCAGTCATCCATAGAATTTACTCATGTGAAGGAGAGGTCCGAGTGTCGGTCTCTATTAAGCCTCTTGAGGATCGTATTGTTGTTCGCCAGCTCGAAGCAGAGCTG
>Ga0075017_100001794_pt1 | contig 13323 bp, 14 predicted proteins | sample AleBraG_ABR_2012_FD_71475 | JGI IMG/M metagenome (GOLD analysis project Ga0075017, IMG submission 71475) | Freshwater sediment microbial communities in response to fracking from Pennsylvania, USA - Alex Branch Run_MetaG_ABR_2012 | ecosystem: Environmental > Aquatic > Freshwater > Creek >... | reverse complement strand
TCCCAGACTAGAAAAAGGGGAAGACCCGATCGCGAGAATCCGCACATCCGTGAGCAACTTCTCGAACCCACGCCTGTGGAGGAGCACCCACCACGTTCGCTCAAGTCGTGCAGCACCCGGTGCGCTCCACCTCGCCGTCGCTGGCCCTGGGAACCGCCATGACGCGGGGGACGAACGACTTGGCACGACCCCAAAGCCCTTACTGAAAAGCCGCTGACTCACTATGGTGAGGCGCATGTCGACCACGGAGTATCTCTGGGCACAATGGGGAGTGCTCGGGTCGATAGTCGCGATCTTGGTTCTGACTGTCCTTGAGCTTCCGCCACCGATCGGCTTTGAGACGCGCGCGCAGAGCGATGTATCTCCGCTCTGGCTCGCTCTTTTCGCGACCATTCTGATCAGCGAAATTGCGGCAATGCTCCTGATCTTCAGGCGACCGATATGGGGAGCCAGGTTGGCTGTCATTGCTGGCTGCCTAAACATTGTGCAGATCCTGGCCGACCAGTTGCATCTGATGCAACCCGAGGCTGCCCCAGCCGGGTATGCCGTGCTTGAGCTCGTCGTCGGCGCGTTCTCCATCAGCGTGATCTACTTCGCGTGCAGGGTCCTGAGAGTCGCGCCCGCTGAGTGACCAGAACCCGCTCGGCCTTCTTCCACCCCAGATTTCGCCCCCGCGCTCAACGACGAGATTGAAGCAGGAGCGGCGTCAGCGAATTGCAGCCCTGTTCGGCGACAGGGATCACGCCCCCACTATTCCAACCGTCCTGTTCCAACCGTCCCGGGCAGCATCCACCTCGTTGCGGTGAAGTTTCACGTGAAACATTCGCGCGCGACGTCGCTCGGTGCACACGACGATCGAACCAGTGAAACACCGTGGTCGAACCTTGAGGAACTAGAGGCGCCCGCGGCTCCTGAGCTCACTTCGAGGCGGCACTGACCTCAACAAACCCGTCAACGTCGACACAGAGAGACACCCCGTTGCGCGGCGCCTTCAGGACCCGCGTGCGCTCGAATCGTCGCCCGCACAGTCGCCGAGGCGACAATTTGGGCGCACGAGAGGGCAGCCATCGGAGGCCCCACTGATCGACTCTGCACCGAGAAATGGGCCAGGAGCGAGAACAGTCGCGTCACGAGGAAGGGAGAAACCCGCGCGCCATTTGCTTCCGTTCTGCCCCGGAAGCTCGTCATCGCGCCGGCCAAATATGTCATAAGGTGGAGCGCGGTGCGGATGTTTCAGGGGCCAAATCGCAGACCACTCAAACCCGATTTGCCGAACGATGCCACGAGCCGCCGCCCCGGCGATGCCGCATTTCGCTACCGTGACGCACTCACGCGCACCCCGCATCCGGCCGCACTCGGGTTAGACCGAGCGACCTGCACCTCGCCAAAACTCAGTCGTTCACCCGCTCGAGCCACTCGCGCCAACGGCGGTCCTCGACGAGGGGAGGCGGCCAAGGAGGGAAGCCGGAGGTGGAGGTGAAGGTGAAGGTGGACCACGCGCAGGAGACTCAGGCATGCCCACCGGTTCCACCTGATGCACCAGGCGCACCAAAATTCTGCAACAACGGCACCCTCATTCATCGAGGATGCCCGTGAGGAACCGCAAATTCGACGAATGCAGTGTTTCACGTGAAACGCGAGGTGACACCCACTAAACAAGCCCTGATCAGGACTTTAGTCCAAAAACACCATCACTGTCGGTTTGCCAACATACAAGCCAGGCGAGCCTGGAAGATTTGATCCTGTCGATTCTGGGCGACTCGAAAATGGCAGATTGCTGCACGTTGACACCACATCTGGACAAGCTCACTGAGCGAATGGCTCGACCCGGGCAAAACAAAAGGCGCATGTTTCACGTGAAACATGCGCCTGAAGTGTGGGGGAGGGGCTAGTGAGCACCGAAACCCGGCTCGCCGAGGATCCCCAGAATGCGATTCAGATCACCGATCGTCGCGAAATCGACAGTCACCTGCCCCTTTCGCGCACTCAGCTTGATTTTCACGCGAGTGTCGAGGCGATCTCCGAGGCGCTCAGCGATCTCATTGAGCTGCCCCTGACGTCCACCGGGCGCCGGCTTGGGGGCAACCGGCTCCTGCGGAGTCGACAACGCGGCAGCGGCCTCTGCGGCACGCACCGACAGGTCTTCATTCACGATCTTGTCGGCCAACTTGAGCATGCCTTCGCGGTCGGTAACCGAGAGAATCGCACGAGCGTGACCCGCACTCAGTACGCCGGCTGCAACGCGCAGCTGCACTGATTCCGGAAGCTTGAGGAGGCGCAGTGTGTTGGTGATTTGCGGTCGTGACCGGCCAATCTTTGCGGCCAGCTGATCTTGCGTAATTCCGAAATCGGCGAGCAGCTGCTGGTACGCAGACGCCTCTTCCAGCGGGTTGAGCTGAGCGCGGTGCAGGTTCTCCAACAGAGCGTCGCGCAACATGTCGACGTCGGCGGTGTCGCGCACCACGGCAGGAATGCTCGTGAGTCCCACCTCGCGCGTGGCGCGCAGTCGACGCTCACCCATGACAAGTTCATATTTTCCGGGGCGGTCGGGGTGAGGACGCACCACGATCGGCTGCAGAACACCGATCTCACGGATGCTGTGAACCAACTCAGCGAGATCGCTCTCGTTGAAGACGGTGCGCGGCTGCTGCGCGTTAGGGATGATATCGCTCGGGTTCAGGTGAGCCAAACGGGCGCCGGGAACGGCCAAAAGCTCGTCGGCGTACTCAACTTCGCGCTTCTTCACACGCGGGGCATCCGCCGGACCCGACTGCGGGAAGAACACGTCGACCGGACGCGCAGGTTTTGTGTCGTCCTGCATCGGGATCAATGCGCCGATTCCGCGGCCGAGGCCAGTGCGTTTCGCCATTATCGCTGTGATCCTGTCTGTGGAGCGCCCCGACGGGCGATTTCGGCCGCTGCTTCGAGGTAGGAGAGCGATCCTGCTGAGTTCAAATCGTAGCTGATGACGCTCTGACCGTAGCTCGGCGCCTCAGAAACGCGCACAGAACGCGGAATCAGGGTCTTCAGGACCTGTTTGGGGAAGTGGTCGCGCACATCTTGCGCCACCTGGTTCGCCAAATTGGTGCGGCTGTCGTACATCGTGAGCAAAATCGTCGACACCGACAGGTCGGGGTTGAGGTGCTTCTCGATCAGTTCGATGTTCTTGAGGAGCTGGCTCAAACCTTCGAGGGCGTAGTACTCGCACTGAATCGGGATGAGGACCTCACGGGCAGCGACAAATGCGTTGATCGTGAGCAGGCCAAGCGATGGCGGGCAGTCGATGAAGACGTAGTCGAATGGCTCGTCGAGTCCTTGCATGTACAGGTCGAGTGCCCGACGCAGGCGCTGCTCCCGAGCGACGAGAGAGACAAGCTCAATCTCGGCACCGGCGAGGTGAATTGTGGCAGGGACGCAGTAGAGAGCGCCAAACTCGGGGCTCTTCTGCACGGCCTCACCGAGAGGAAGGTCATTGACGATGACGTCATAGACGCTTGCCGTGTCGGCACGGTGGTCGACACCCAACGCGGTTGAGGCGTTGCCCTGCGGGTCCAGGTCGATCACCAGCACGCGGGCACCTTGACGGGCGAGTGCGGCGGCGATGTTCACGGCCGTCGTGGTCTTACCCACGCCGCCCTTCTGGTTGGAGATCGTGATAACCCGCGTCTTCTCGGGCTTCGGCAGGCGTTCGGATGCGATGGCCTGCCGACGACGTGTCAGATCGGCAATCTCACGAGCCAGGGGAGTGGCCCCATCAAATACCGAAGCGCTGTTGCTGCTGTGCTGGTCTTCACCAGGATGTTTCACGTGAAACCTTTGCGTTGTGACGGTCGATTGGCCACCCGAAAAAGCATTCGGATGACACTCCAGCCGGGGCAGGCGGAGGAATCCGGGGACTAATCTACTGTAGCCCTAATGACCCGGGTGACATCCTGAAGCACGCCCTCGCCGAGGGTAATTACCTCAACATCAGTCAGTCGATACTTGCGAATCGCCTTGGCTGCGGCGTCGACTTCGCCCTGTGCGCCGGCGCCCTTCATCAATACGAGCTCACCGCCCGGACGAAGCAGGGGAGCGGTCAGCGGGATGAGGGTGCGAAATGCGCTCACCGCACGGGCTGTCACCTGATCGAATGGCTGCGTCAAGCGCACGTCTTCGGCACGGGCCCGATTGACCTTGACGTTGGTCAGGCCGAGAGCCGCAACCTGATCGTTCAGCCAGGCGACGCGACGCTCCATCGGCTCGATGAGCACGAACGACACATCCGGGCGGGCAATCGCCAGCACCAATCCGGGCAGGCCGGCACCCGAACCGACGTCTCCGACAAGTCCGGGGCGAAGCAAAGGCGCAACAATTGCACAGTTCAGGATGTGACGGCTCCAGAGCCGGGGGAGTTCCAGGGGTCCGATCAGCCCGAGCTCCTCGCCCTGGTCGGCGAGGTTCTGAGTGAAGGCGCGGGCAACCGGTAGCTGCTCACCGAAAAGTACGGCGGCAGCGGCGGGTTCAGCCTCAAGAAGATCGGTCATCGTTTCACGTGAAACTAGGAAGCGGTGATGACGGTGTGTCGGTCGCGGCCTTCGCCCTGCGACTCGGACACATAGCCACGCGCGGAGACGATGTCGTGAACGAGCTTGCGCTCGTAGGACGACATGGCGGGCAGGTCCGCTTCGGTTGCGCCCTCTTCAATGCGCTCGATTGCCCGGGAGACCAGGCTCTGCAGCTCGGCCTCGCGCGCATCCCGCGATCCGCCGATGTCGAGGATGAGGCGGGAGAAAGAACCCGTCTGATTCTGCACGGCAAGACGGGTGAGCTCCTGGAGCGCGGTGACTGTCTCCGGCTTGGAGAGCAGGCGCAGGTTGGCGACCTCGGTGGCGTTCACCGACAGGTAGGCGCGGCCATTGCGGGCATCGATATCGATGTCTCCGTCGAGGTCGCAGATATCGAGGAACTCCTCGATGTAGTCGGCGGCGATGTCACCCTCACGCTCGAGCTGGTCAAGAGTGGGCGCATCGCTGCTGGAGGCAGTGCCGGACTCGGCTGCGTCATGCTGGGCCGACGCATCGTGCTCGGCCGGTGCCGTTGCCGCAGCGGCGGCATCCGTGTCAATCAGGTCAAGGTTGTCAGTCACTTTGATCTTCGCCTTCTACTTCTTCGGCCCGGTTTGCTTCTTCGCGCGAGTCTTGCCCACCGGCTGCTGACGCTGCGCCGGCTTCTTGGGCTCCTCGACCACGATTACATCGCCGTCTTTGGCGATGAGTTTGCCCTTGCGAGCGAGACGTTCCTCGCGGGCCTTTGCTGCTTCACTGCCCGGTGTGGGCATGTTACGGATGACGAGGAACTGCTGGGCCATCGTCCAGACGTTCGAGGTGAGCCAGTAGAACATCACGCCGAGCGGGAAGGCGACACCGGAGAAGGCGAAGACGAGGGGCAGCAGGTAGAGCATGATGCGCTGCTGCTTGAACATCGGGCTGGCCTTGGTCTCCGGCGACATGTTCTTGGAGACGATCTGCAGCTGCGTGATGAACTGCGAAGCGGTCATCAGGATCACCATCGTGGCGGCGATCCACATGACCTCGGAGTTGAACGACTGACCTGCGGTCATCAAGGTCCACTGCGAGGCGAAGGAATCTTTCAGCGGAGCGCCGAAGAGAGTGGCGTTGGCGAAACTGGCCGAAAGCTCCACGTTCAACGGGCCGACGCCGCCCTTGCCGTGCTGGGCATCGTTCAACACCGAGAAGAGGGCGAAGAAGATCGGCATCTGCAGAAGCAGGGGAAGGCACGAGCTCAGCGGGTTGGTTCCCGTGCGCTTGTAAAGTTCCATGGTCTCGCGGGACATGGCCTCGCGGGAGAACTGGTCTTTCTTGCCTTTGTACTTGTCTTGGATCTTCTTGAGCTGCGGGGCAACCTCAAGCATCTTGCGCTGGCTTTTGATCTGCCGAACGAAGATGGGGATGAGGGCGGCACGAACAACCAGGACCAGGCCGACAATTGACAAGACCCAGGTGATTCCGGCGGCCGGATCCATTCCGACGGCGGTGAACAGCCCGTGGAAGGCAACGAGAAGAAGCTCAACCGCCCATTTCAGCGGCCAGAGAATCGTTCCAATGATGTCCATACTTCGGGTCAGCCCTTTCCATGGCTTGGTGCGACGACAAAACCAAATCGCGTCACTTCATAGCGACGCGTGCGTTTCAACGGAACGTCATCGATTCCGCCTTCCGCCCAGGGATGACACCGGGCCAGCCGACGAGCGGCCAACGCAGAACCAACCACCAACCCGTGCTCCTGCACCGCGCCCAAGGCGTAGGCCGAACACGACGGGTAGTACCGGCAGACATCGCCGTACAGCGGAGAGATCACAGCGCGGTAGACGCGAAGAAGCAGCACTCCCACATTGCGGGGGAGAAGCCACAGCGTCGACAGGATCCTGTTCATCTCTCGTGCGTCACCATTTACCGAGAATTGCCCTTACGCAATGCAGCCGAAAGTTCGGTCTGCAAAGCGGACCACGTCGCCGCGTTCACCGACGGCAGCGCCCGGATGACGACATCCGTTCCCGGGCGCACCGTCGACAACAATTCGTAGCTCGCAGCTTTCAAACGGCGGCGAATGAGGTTGCGATTCACTGCATTACCCACATTCTTCGCAACAATGAAGCCAAAACGCGGCGGAGTTCCGTCGGGAGTCGTGCGGAGATAGGTCACCAAATGGGGACCTACAACGCGAGAACCCCGGCGAACGACTGCTTTATAGTCGCTCCCGCTCGTAATGCGATTGGCCTGCGCGAGCACCGGAGTGCTTAGGCGGAGAGTTCGGTGCGACCCTTGCGACGGCGAGCACCGAGGATTGCACGGCCGGCGCGGGTACGCATGCGCAGACGGAAGCCGTGCACCTTGGCGCGGCGGCGGTTGTTCGGCTGGAAGGTTCTCTTGCTCATTATTCGTTCTCCACGTCTTGAATTTCCGCATGCCAAGCACAGGCCGGGAAAGAAAATTGGGCAGCCCATGGGCTGAGGTCAACTGATTAAAACTACGGCCTTGCGTAGTAATGGTCAAACCCGGCAGCTCCAAACGACGAATTCTCCACAATATTCATCCCAACCCTCGCAGTGACACGCCGAGAAAACTAGGGTGAGCTTGATCCTGAACCCGTCAATTGACTACCGTGAACACGAGTTATCCACAGGTTTTTGTACGGAACCTGTGAGTTGTACCCGATTTACCCACAGGCAGTGGATAACTTTGTGAATACTTTGACTGACCCTCAGCAGAGCGGCCAAATTCGGCAGAACGGGCACGACCCGCGCTCTCGGGCGGCAGAAAAAAATACAGATTGTGGAGAACCATGGCAGACGGGGAACAACCGATCGCGGATACGTGGCAGGCAGTCCTGACCACATTGGAGTCCGACGACACCATCACCCCGATGTTGTACGGCTTCTTGAACCTCGTCGAGCCCAAGGGAATCGCCGCCGGAACCTTCTATCTGGAGGTTCCCAACGAATTCACGGCGAGCATGCTCAACCAACGGATGCGGGTTCCGCTCCTCGCTGCAATGGGGCAGCTGGACCAAACCACCGCGGTTTCGACCTTCTATGTGGTCGTCAACCCCGAACTTGAGCAAGAATCCCTGCGCCCGATTCACGAAGAGATTCCGATTCCCGACGTGGAAACGCCGGCAACTCCTCAGTCGGTCTTCGAAAGCACACCGCAGGAACGCCCCCACGACACCCGGCTGAACGCCAAGTACAGTTTCGATAACTTCGTCATCGGGCAATCGAACCGGTTTGCGCACGCCGCAGCGGTCGCCGTGGCTGAAGCGCCGGCCAAGGCCTACAACCCGCTGTTCATCTATGGGTCGTCTGGACTCGGCAAGACTCACCTCCTGCATGCCATCGGCCACTACGCGATGAGTCTCTACCCGGGAATCCGGGTTCGGTACGTCAGTTCCGAAGAGTTCACCAACGACTTCATCAACTCGATCGCCAACAACCGCGGCTCGTTGTTCCAGTCGCGGTACCGCAACATCGACATCCTGATGATTGACGACATTCAGTTCTTGCAGGGCAAGGCTGAAACGCAGGAAGCCTTCTTCCACACCTTCAACACCCTGCACGACCACAACAAGCAGGTGGTCATCACCAGCGACCTGCCGCCCAAGGCCCTCACCGGGTTCGAAGACCGCATGCGCTCACGGTTTGAGTGGGGCCTGATCACGGATGTCCAGGCTCCCGACCTCGAGACCCGGATCGCCATCCTGCGGAAGAAGGCGCAGAGCGAGAAGCTGCAGGTTCCACACGACATCCTCGAGTTCATGGCGACCAAGGTCTCCTCGAACATTCGAGAACTCGAGGGAACCCTCATCCGAGTTACGGCGTTCGCCAGCTTGAACCGGACCGTCGTCGACATGGACTTGGTTCAGACCGTTCTGAAAGACCTCATCACGCTCGATGAAGACAATGTCATCGCGCCGGTGGACATCATCACCAACACCGCCGACTACTTCAAGCTCACGGTGGATGACCTCTACGGGTCCTCCCGCTCCCAGGCTGTCGCGACGGCCCGCCAGATCGCGATGTACCTCTGCCGGGAGCTGACGAACCTTTCACTGCCGAAGATCGGTCAATTGTTTGGAAACCGGGATCACACCACGGTGATGTACGCCAACAAGAAGATCAGTGAGCTCATGAAAGAGCGTCGCTCGATCTACAACCAGGTGACAGAACTCACCAACCGGATCAAGCAGAACCACCGCTACAAGTAATCCGACCCGCCGGGTTAAGAAAATTTTTTTCTTTACACACCTGTGGATAACTCTGTGGAAAGTTAATGAACAACTGGGCTCCAACTGTTGAAACTCGCCGGGCTCATGTGAAAACTAACAATTCTTGTCATTCGAGCTCATGACCGAGTTACACAAAATCCCACAGGCTCCCCACAACTCACAAGGTTGTAGTTCCCAATGGCTGATTGAAGAATGACAAGTTATCCACAGTTTCCACACCGGTTAAGACCATTAACAATTAATTTAAGATTTCTGTCATTCGACAACCTTGACCGGCCAGAGGGCCGGGTCGCCGGGCAGAACTCGAAGACGACTAGCATTGAGGCCAGCATCAACCGCCTCCCATCGACAGGAGTGAATTCGTGAGATTTCAAGCCAATCGGGATGTCTTCAGCGAAGCTGTTTCATTCGCTGTCAAGCTCCTCCCTCAACGCACGACCCTGCCCATCCTGAGCGGTGTGCTGATTGAGGCGACCGAAAACGGCTTGATCTTGTCGTCATTCGACTACGAAGTCTCGGCTCAGACCGAAATTGCAGCCGATGTTGAAGAAACCGGCAAGGTGCTCGTCTCCGGCCGGCTTTTGGCTGAGATTGCAAGCCGGATGCCCAACGCACCGGTTCGTTTTTCGACAGACGAGTCCAGAATCACCGTGAAATGTGGTTCGGCCAGCTTCACGCTGCTGTCGATGCCGGTCGAGGAATACCCGAGCATCCCGCAGGTCAACACGGAATCGGGTCTCGTTCCCGCCGAAGAATTTGCCGCAGCCATTGCTCAGGTCGCCGTCGCCGCATCCCGTGACGATGTCACCCCGGTGATCACCGGGGTGCAGCTGGAGGTTTCTGAGAACAGCCTCGGTCTCGTCGCCACTGACCGCTACCGCGTTGCGGTGCGTGAGATCAATTGGGATTCGGGCAGCAACAGCAACCCGGAAACCATCACCGCGCTGGTGCCTGCTCGCACGTTGCAGGAAGTCGGAAAGACTTTCGGCCACAGCGGAACCATCTCAGTCGCCATCACAAACACCGACGACCGTGAGCTCATCGCCTTCACCGCCGACAAGAAGACCGTGACGTCTTTGCTGATCAAGGGCAATTTCCCGCCCGTCCGTCGGTTGTTCCCCGCCACGGTCGACAACTACGCGGTGATGAACACGGCTGATCTGATCGAAGCGACACGTCGTGTGCAGCTGGTGCTCGAACGTGAAGCTGCCCTCCGTTTCACCTTCACGTCAGAGGGCCTCACGCTTGAGGCCATCGGTTCGGAACAGGCCCAGGCTTCCGAAGCAATCGACGCCATCTTGACCGGGTCTGACACGGTTGTCTCCCTCAAACCGCAGTTCTTGCTTGATGGTTTGGGCGCTGTGCACTCCGAGTATGTGCGGATCTCGTTCACCAAGACCGAGAACCCGAACAAGCCGGGCCCCGTGCTGATCACCAGCCAGACGTCGCGCGAAGAGCCCGGAGCCGACAGCTACAAGTACCTGCTGCAGCCCAACCTGCTGCTGCGCTAAACGTTTCACGCCCAGTTTCAAACCGCAAAGGATCACCACATGCACATCGGCATCATTGGTCTCGGAAAAATGGGCGCGAACATGCGCGACCGACTCCGGAGCGCAGGGATCGAGGTCACTGGTTTCGATCAGAACCCCGACCTCACCGATGTGGCTTCAACGGCCGATCTGGTTGCGGCGCTGCCGGCTCCCCGTCTCGTCTGGGTGATGGTTCCGTCAGGGGCCATCACCGATTCGGTGATCGAAGATCTCTCCCAGAAGCTCGACGCCGGTGACCTCGTCATCGATGGCGGCAACTCTCGGTTCACCGAGGATTTCAAGCATGCAGCGTTGCTGGAGACGAAGGGAATCAACTTCGTCGATGCCGGCGTCTCGGGCGGCGTCTGGGGTTTGACCAACGGTTATGGCCTGATGGTGGGTGGAAAAGCCGATCAGGTCGAGCGGGCAATGCCGGTCTTCGACGCGTTGCGTCCGGAGGGTCCGCGTGACGAAGGCTTCGTCCACGCCGGCGAAGTCGGTGCGGGGCACTACGCGAAAATGGTGCACAACGGCATCGAATACGCGCTCATGCAGGCGTATGCCGAGGGCTATGAACTGCTCGACAAGCGCAGTGATCTCATCACCGACGTTCCCGGAATCTTCAAGGCCTGGCAACGCGGCACCGTCGTACGGTCCTGGTTGCTCGAGCTGCTGGTTCGTGCACTCGAGCAAGATCCAGAGTTCGAAGACATCGAAGGTTTCGTTGAGGACTCCGGCGAAGGCCGGTGGACCATCGAAGAGGCTCTGGCCAATGCGGTACCGGTTCCGACCATCAGCGCATCGATTTTCGCGCGCTTCGTCTCGCGCCAGGACGACTCGCCGGCGATGAAGGCAGTGGCGGCTCTGCGCAACCAGTTCGGTGGCCACGCTGTGAAAAAGGCAGACTGACCAGGAGTGCGTGTCACCCACCTGTCACTGACCGACTTTCGCAACTATCGGCAAGCCGATGTTCCCTTCGAACCGGGGTCAAACCTCATCGTCGGGCGCAACGGCCAGGGAAAAACTAACCTGGTTGAGGCTCTCGGTTATCTCAGCACACTCGGTTCCCACCGTGTCTCGAACGACAAAGCGATGATCAGAGCCGGCCTGGATGCCGCGATCATCCGCGCAAAACTCGAGTACAACGGGCGTGAGATTCTGGCTGAGGTTCAGCTCAATCGCACCGGACAAAACCGCGGTCAGGTGAACCGCTCGGTCATTCGGATGCGTGATCTCCCGCGTTACTTCTCCAGCGTGCTCTTCGCACCGGAAGATCTGGCTCTCGTGCGCGGCGACCCGTCGGTGCGTCGTCGTTTTCTCGATCAACTTCTGATCTTGCGCACCCCAAGGCTGGCCGGTGTTTTGGCTGATTACGACCGAGTTCTGAAGCAGCGCAACACTCTTCTGAAGTCCGCCCGGGCCGCGGGCGCACGCGCGACCCAGCTGAACACTCTCGACATTTGGGACGAACGGCTCGTCGCGCTCGGTGCCGAGATCATTGACGAACGCGCTGAACTAGTGCGGTTGCTCGGTGATCCGCTGAAGGCGGCCTACCACGCGGTGGCCGGTGAAGACCACGGTCCGGCCTTGATCTCCTCGCTGAGCATTTTGGGCGCAACGGATGACGACGCCGAGTCCGGCGGTGTGGGGATCTCGACAGGCTCTCGGGTCTCGACAAGCTCGACCACAAGCTCGAACACCGGCTTGCCCACCGTCGGCACGAGCACCGCCGACGTTTTTCGTGCGGCGCTGGCCGGACTGCGTCGCAAAGAGCTCGAGCGGGGATTGACTCTGGCCGGCCCGCACCGGGACGACCTGGTCTTCATGCTCAATTCGCTCCCGGCGAAGGGATACGCCAGTCACGGCGAATCCTGGTCGTTCGCTCTGGCTTTGAAGCTCGCTTCCGCTGAATTGTTGCGCCGGGATTCAGCCAGCGGCGACCCGGTGCTCATTCTTGATGATGTGTTCGCCGAACTCGACCAGTCACGCCGGCGCCGGCTGGCTGACGCGGTCGGCGGGTTCGAGCAGGTACTGATCACCGCGGCGGTACTCGAAGATGTGCCCGAATCATTGGCCGCGCACATCGTGCGCATCGAGGCAGGTGCGGTCGTCGATGGCTGAGCCGAGCGAGGCATCCCGCGTTTACTCGCGGTTCAAAGACGTGTTCGGCGACCCCTATGCGCGGCGCTCGAAGGGCAGAAAACGACAGCAGGATCAAGCAGGGTCGAGCGTTCCCTTCGGGGTGGGCCGTGACCCGCGAGGTTTGGGCGACACCATCAATTCCCTCACCATCCAGCTGGGCTGGAACTCCTCACTCGCCCAGTCTGAGCTTCTGGAATCCTGGGCGGAGCTTGCCGGAGAAGAGACGGCCAAGCACTCGCGCCCTGCCGGAATCGACGAAGGCGTTCTCACCGTGCATTGCGAGTCGACGGCGTGGGCGACTCAGCTGCGATTGATGCGCGTCGAAATCATGACTCATATCGCAACTCGGTACCCAGACGCGGGAATCCAGTCGATCCGCTTTCAGGGACCCAACGCCCCTTCCTGGAAAAAGGGTCCCAGATCAATTCCAGGGCGTGGTCCGCGCGATACCTACGGGTAGCTAAACAAATTCGGTCAACCTCGCCAACATAACGCGTCAGATCAGCGATTTGGCCCGAGCGACTCGCCCGATTTGGTAGACTGAAGAGTCGCCAGAGCGACAGAGCGGAGTCCATCTTCAGATGACAGTAGAACCTCAGACCGAGCCGGCACACGAGTACGGCGCAGACGAAATTCAGGTTCTCGAAGGACTTGAAGCCGTACGCAAACGACCCGGAATGTACATCGGTTCTACCGGTCCCCGCGGGCTCCACCACCTGGTTTACGAGATCGTCGACAACTCTGTCGATGAGGCGCTGGCCGGGTATTGCGACACCATCGACATCCGGATTCAGGCGGATGGTTCCGTCCGCGTTGCCGACAACGGTCGCGGTATCCCGGTCGATATTCACAAGTCAGAGGGCCGTTC
>Ga0075017_100001793_pt1 | contig 13324 bp, 14 predicted proteins | sample AleBraG_ABR_2012_FD_71475 | JGI IMG/M metagenome (GOLD analysis project Ga0075017, IMG submission 71475) | Freshwater sediment microbial communities in response to fracking from Pennsylvania, USA - Alex Branch Run_MetaG_ABR_2012 | ecosystem: Environmental > Aquatic > Freshwater > Creek >... | reverse complement strand
GACCGACGCCCCGGCGGCGGGCGAGCAGATCCTCGGCCAGGTCGAACGTGCGATCGCGGCGACGCTCGAGCACCATGCCAACCTGCGCCTGATGCCCGCCTCCGCCGGCTATTAGACCACCTTCATGCGCCGCCATTAGGGTTCGCCGGATGGACGAGGGCCTGCCGATCGCCTATCCGCTGCTCGAGAAGGGCGTCCGCGTGATCTCCGGCGACGGCGAGCCGGTCGGGACCGTCCACCACGTCGTCGCGGCCGAACAGCAGGACATCTTCCACGGGCTGGTCATCTCGACCTCTCGCCTGGGCCGGCGCTTCGTCCCCGCGGAGGACGTGGCGGCGCTGCACGAGCAAGGCGTCGAGCTGCGGATAACCGCGGCCGAGGTGGCCGCTCTGCCGGCCCCCGGCGGTGGCGCACCCGTCTACAGCGAGGACCCGTCGGCGAGCCGCTGGAGCCATTGGGCGGGCCGCCTGACCGGGCAGGGCGACTGGAAACGGCGCCAGTGAGTCCGGCCGGGCCCTCCGCGGGCGCTGGCACAATCGAGCCGTGAGCGCGAGGAGCGAACAGGGAGCCGTCGCAGGGGCCTTCGCCGGGCGGCGGCGCGAGGAGGAGGAGCGGCTGCTCTGCGATCTGGCCGCTCGCTCCTACCCGGCCGTGCGCCGCCACCCCGAGGAGGACTGCAGCCTGAGGACCCCGTTCCAGCGCGACCGCGACCGGATCGTCCACTGCAAGGCCTTTCGCCGCCTGACCCACAAGACCCAGGTCTTCGTGGCGCCACGAGGCGACCACTACCGGACCCGCCTGACCCACACGCTCGAGGTCTCGGCGATCTCGCGGACGGTGGCCCGCGCGCTGAGGCTCAACGAGGACCTCGTCGAGGCGATCGGGCTGGGGCACGATCTCGGCCACCCGCCCTTCGGGCACATCGGCGAGGAGGTCCTGGACGGCTGCCTGAAAGAGCGCTTCGGCCTGGACTTCCGCCACTACGAGCACTCGCTGCGGGTCGTCGACGTGCTCGAGCGCGACGGGGTCGGCCTCAACCTCACCGAGCCGGTCCGCGACGGGATCCTCGGGCACTCCAGCCGGGCCGAGCCGCCGCGGACGCTCGAGGGCAGGATCGTCAGGCTGATCGACCGGGTCGCCTACATCAACCACGACATCGACGACGCGCTCAGGGCCGGGCTGCTGGCCGAGGGCGATCTGCCGGGCGAGCCGATCTCGGTCTTGGGGGACACCGGCTCGCGGCGGATCGATGCGCTGGTGCACGACGTCGTCGAGCACTCCGAGCGGGCCGGGGACATCGTGCAGGGCCCGACGGCCGGCCCGGCGATGTCGGCGCTGCGGGACTTCATGTTCGAACGGGTCTACCTGGGCCCCGCGGTCAGGGCCGAGCACGACAAGATCTCGTCCGTCCTGAGGCGCCTGTTCGCGCACTTCGTCGAGCATCCCGAGCTGCTGCCCGAGAGCCCCGCCGAGGGGAGGAGGGGGGGCGAGGGGGGGCTCGCGGCGCGGGTCACCGACTATCTGGCCGGAATGACCGACCGCTACGCGATCCGGGCCTACACCGACCTCGAGGTGCCACGGGCCTTCGCCCGCTAGCGTTGCCGTCGTGGCGCTCTACACCAAGGAGTCAAAGGACCGGGTAAGGGACGCCGTCGACTTCGTCGAGCTGGTCTCCGCCCGCACGGACCTGCGCCGGGCCGGCCCGGCCCGTTACGAGGGCCTGTGCCCGTTCCACGAGGAGCGGACGCCCTCGTTCGGTATCGACCCGAACCAGAAGGTCTACTACTGCTTCGGCTGCCAGGCCTCGGGTGACCTGTTCACGTTCGTCCAGGAGTCCGAGGGACTGGACTTCCGTGGCGCCCTGGAGCTGCTGGCCGAGCGCTACAACGTCGAGCTCGAGCGCGAGGAGGAGGACCCCCGCGAGGCTGAGCGCCGGCGCCGGCGCGAGCGCCTGCTCGAGCTGCTCTCGCGGACGGCCGGCTACTACGAGCGCTGCCTGTGGGATTCCGCGGAGGCGGGCCATGCCAGGGCCTACCTGGCCGAACGGGGCCTGGGGGAGGAGATCCTGCGCCGGTTCAGGGTCGGCTATGCGCCGAGCGCCTGGGACAGGGTGCTGCTGGCCTCGCGCCGCGGCGGCTTCTCCGAGCAGGAGCTCTACGCCACCGGCCTGGCCCAGCGCTCGCGCGAGAACGGCCGCCCCTACGATCGCTTCCGGGCGCGGATCATGTTCCCGCTGTCGGACATCCGCGGCCACGTCCTCGGCTTCGGCGCCAGGGCGCTGGGGGAGGAGGGGCCGGCCGAGGCCTCCGGCCGCCGGCCCAAGTACCTCAATACGGCCGACACCGAGATCTACCACAAGGGTCTTCACCTCTACGGCGCCGACCTGGCCCGTGCACATGCGGCGAAGGCCGGCGCGGTGATCCTCTGCGAGGGCTACACGGACGTGATCGCCCTGCATCAGGCGGGCCTGCACAATGCGGTCGGGCTGATGGGAACGGCGCTCACGCCCGAGCAGGTCGGCGAGCTGGCCCGGATGGCCCAGACGGTCCTGCTGGCCCTGGACGCGGACAGCGCCGGGCAGGAGGCGATGCTGAAGGCCTCGAAGCTGGCGGCCAGGAAGAAGCTCGAGCTGAGGGTCGTGCCGCTCCCGGCCGGGACCGACCCGGCCGAGCTGATCCAGCGCGACGGGCCCGAGGCGATCGGTGCGGCGATCGGAAAGGCCGTGCCGTTCGTCCGCTTCCGCGTCGAGCGGGTCCTGGCGGCCGGTGATGAAAGCTCGGCCGAGGGCCGCGACAGGATCCTCGAGGAGCTGCGGCCGGTCTTCGCGACGCTGCCTCCAAGCGCGATGCGAATGGAGCTGACGAGGATCGTCTCGAGCCGCCTCGCGGTCACCGATGCGGTGCTCGAGGAGATGCTGGCCGCCCGCCCCGAGGCGCCCCTTCAGGCCGGCGAGAGCCCGGGTTCGGCGCCCCGGCGCCAGGCCCGGGCCCGCAGCGGGCCGATCTCGCGCCGCGGGGACACCGAGCGGGCCTTCCTGGCCCTCTGTCTTGCAGCTCCCGAGGAGGGCGCCGTGGCGCTGGGGGGTCTGGACGTCGAGGAGGACTTCTCGAGTGAGCTGCTGCGCCGTGCCGCCCGGCACCTGCGGGCCGGTGACCTGGCCTCGCCGATGACCGAGAGCCCGGGGGAGAGCGTGGCGCTCCAGGACGACCCCGAGCTCAAGGGACTGCTGGCCGAGCTGATCGTCGAGGCCGGCAGCGAGGAGCCCGACCCGGCGATGCTCGAGGTCCAGCGGCTGCAGCTCGAGCTCGCCCGCCTGGAGCGCGGCATCCAGCAGGCCAGGGGCCGGGAGGACAAGGACGTCAGCAGCCTGGCCCGCCAGCGGGCGGCTCTGAAAACCGAGTTCGACAGGGCCTACTCGAGGGTGCTGGAGAAGACGGGGGAGCGGTAGGGGGCGGCGCGCCAACCGGGCCCCGAACACCCGGGCCTGCCACGAAGGGGCACCCGATGCAGGAGTTTCGTCCCAAGCGCGCGGGACAATCGGGGGATGGATCGGGACTCACTCGAGCGGCTACTGGAGCAGGGCCTCTCGCTCGCTGATATCGGCCGCCGGTTTGACAGGCATGAATCGACGGTCGCATATTGGGTGGCGAAAAACGGGCTCGAGGCGGGCGGCAGGCAAGTGCATGCCGCCCGTGGCGCCCCGTCCAGAAAGAGGCTTCAGCGGCTGGCCGCGGGCGGTCTATCGATCGCTCAGATCGCGGCCGAGACCGATCGAAGCCGCACCACGGTCCGGCACTGGATGCGCCGTTACGGGATCAGGACCCAGGGCCAGCAGGAACGCCAAAGTTCGACGGCGCGATCCAAGGCCGAGGGCAAGGCGAGCCTCACGAGGACATGCCCCAGGCACGGGCTGACCGAGTTCTGGCTCGAGGGGCGCGGCTACTACCGCTGCAAGCGGTGCCGCTCCGAGCGGGTGAGCGCCAGGCGCAGGAAGGTCAAGCAGATCCTGATCTCCGAGGCCGGCGGTTGCTGCCTGCTCTGCGGCTATGACCGCTGCGTGGCCGCGCTGCACTTCCATCACGTCGATCCGGCCAGCAAGAGCTTCCACCTCAGCATGCAGGGCGTGGCGCGCTCACTCGCGGCTGCACGGGCCGAGATGGCGAAGTGCGTGCTGCTGTGCGCGAACTGCCACGCCGAGGTGGAGCAGGGCCTAGCGGTTCTCCCAGCGCAGACGGTCCGCGACGGTGTTCCCTAAGATTCCGGGCACGGTCCCCGGCAGCTCGATTGGCCGAGCGCTCGACTGTTAATCGAGAGGTTGTGGGTTCGAGCCCCACCCGGGGAGTTTCCGCGCGACACGCCGCCAGACTGCTGGAGGTCGAGCAACCGCCCGTTGGCAGTACGCATCGGACCGTGGCGGGCCGTTGAGTCAGATGGCGAGACGCTCGAGCAGCCGGGCGGCCTCACCGGCGGGATCGTGCTGCCTCATCCAGGCCTCGATCTCGCGTGCGCGGGCCCTGATCGAGGGCTCCTCGAGTGCCCGTTCGACCGCGAGGCGCACCCCGCGGGGCGAGACGAAGCGCCGTGGCAGCCGCACCCCGGCGCCCGCCCAGTCCAGGCGGGCGGCGTTCTCGTTCATGTCGCCGACGGCCGGGCAGGCGACGACGGCGCTGCCGCCGGCCAGGGCGCGGGCGAGGGTGCCGTGCCCGGCATGGCAGACGACGACGTCGCTGCCGGGCATCGTCTGCGAGTAGACCAGCCAATCGACGACCGTGGCGTTCGCCGGGACGGGGAGGGGCCGTGAGGGCAGTCGGCGGTTCCAGGTGGCCAGGACCCTGACGGGGGCGTCGGCGAGCCCCTCGAGGGCGGCCCGCAGCAGCCTGTGCTCCGCGTCCTGGGCGGTCGAAGGTGCGACGAGGACGAGCGGCAGCTCGCTCGGCCCCGGCGCCGACGGGGCCGGCGAGGCGTCCGCGGGGGGCGGCTCCCAGATCAGCGGGCCGACGACGTGGACGTGGGAGGGCCAGGTGCGGGGGTACTCCAGTTGGGGGAACGTGGCGACGATCGCAAGGCGGCGGCTGATGCCGCCGTGGACGTGGCCGAGCGCCGGCAGGCCGAGCCGGGCGCGGGTGTCGTTCAGCTCGACCTGACCGCGCTCGAGGCCGCGCTCGACCAGCGGGTGGGCGCGGCGCCAGAGCGCCCGTCCGGCAGCGGTCCGTGGCATGCGGGCCCCGACCGAGTAGATCGGGAACTCCGCCTCGCCGTCGGGGAAGACGTGGGGGACGAGCGTCGCCCAGGGGACCCCCTCGGTCTCCGCTGCGAGCGCCGGGGCAAGCGTCAGGATGTCCGCCACGGCCAGCTCGGGTCGCAGTTCCCGCACGAGGGGGATCGTGTCCCTGGTCGCCTGGACGACGGCCTCGTAGAAGTCCAGTGGCGCGGGCCCCTGGGGGAGGACCTGATACTCGGGAGCCGGGGCGAAGGCGATCCCCTCGGCCTCGACCTGCTCCTGCCAGCGCGTCCAGGTCTGGAGCGTCACCCGGTGTCCGCGGGCGACGAGCGCCTTGCCGAGGGCGATCATCGGGAACGCATGGCCGGCGTCGCCGAAGGCCCCCAGCAGGATCCGCCTGGGCGGCGCTGACCCTGTCACCGGCCCGGGGCTCAGGCTGCGAGCTCGGCCAGCAGCCTCAGCTGAGCGAGGCGCTCCTCGGCGGTGAAGGCCGTCGGGGTGACTCCGAGCGTGCCGACGCCGGCGTCACGGTAGACGGCGAGGCGCTCCTTGATGACGTCCCTGGGGCCGCACAGGGAGACGGTGTCGATCAGCTTGTCGGGGATCGCCGCCATGGCCTCGTCGCGCTTGCCTTCCAGGTAGAGGTCCTGGATGGTCTGGGCCTCATCCTCGTAGCCGTAGCGGCGGACCAGCTGGTTGTAGAAGTTCTGCTTGCGCGAACCCATCCCGCCTACGTAGAGGGCGATGAAGGGGCGCATCGTGTTGCGGGCTGCCTCGAGGTCGTCGGTGATGCAGAGACTGACCGTCGGGGCGATATCGAAGCCGTCGAGCGATTTGCCCGAGCGCTCGGCGCCTTCGGCCAGCAGCGGGCGCAGCTCGGAGACGTGCTCGGGGGAGAACAGCGTGGGGATCCAGCCGTCGGCGATCTCGCCCGCGAGGGCGGTGTTCTTGGGGCCGATCGCGGCCAGATAGATCGGGATCCGCTCCTGGACGGGGGAGATCGTCAGCTTCAGGGGCTTGCCGGGGCCGTCGGGCAGCGGCAGCTCGAGCGTCTCGCCGTGGAACTCGACCCGTTCGCGGGCCAGAGCCATGCGGATCACGGCTACGTACTCCCGGGTCCGCTGCAGCTGCTGGGCGAAGCGCTGTCCGTGCCAGCCCTCGGCTACCTGGGGCCCGGAGGAGCCGATGCCGCAGATCATCCGCCCGTCGGAGAGCTGGTCGATCGTCGCGGCCGTCATGGCGGTCATCGCCGCCGAGCGCCCGGGCATCTGGAAGATCCCCGAGCCGAGGCGGATCTTCGAAGTCTGCCCGGCGAGCCAGCCGAGGACGCTCGCCGTGTCCGAGCCGTAGGCCTCGGCCGCCCAGACGGAGTCATAGCCGAGCTTCTCGGCTTCCTGGACGATCGTCAGCTGATCCTGGGAGGTGAGGCCGAGACCCCAGTAACCGATGTGGACGCCGAGCTTCATGCAAGTTTCCTTTCAGCTGCAGGGATTCTTTGCCGAGGGCAATGCCGTGACCTAGGCTTGGCCGCGACCCGCTCGTGCTGCGGTGCTGCGGCGGGCCAGAGACTATGCGAAATCGCCCAACCCGATCGAGGAGCTCAATCGAGAGCCTGCGCCTGGCGATCGACTGCATGCCGATCGCGACCCGCGAGGCGATGCTCGAGGGCCTGCGCGGCAACGAGCGGATCATCGTCGGCGCCTACGTGGACGATCAGGGCGGCGTCTGCCCGATGCTGGCGGCCCACCGCAACGGCGGCCGGACCGATTTCATCTCCTTCGCCAAGACATGGGACCGGTTCACCAACGCCGCCGGCAGATCACGCCGGGCGACCGGCCGCGAGCTCCGGATCCTGATCACCCACCTCGAGGACAGCCTGGCCCGGTCCAACGGCATGGAGCTCGACCGGGCCATCGCCGAGCACCGCGAACTCGTCGTCCGCGGCAGGCGCCGCCGCCGGCGCCTGCCCGACCGCGCAGACCCGTCCGGGCCGATCATCGCCAGGTGCCTGCGCCGCGGACTACGTGGCCCCGGGTCGGCTTCCACCCGGCCGGCCGGGACCGAGGCGGGGCGCTCCGCGCCGGTCCTCGCCCGCCCCTGAGCGCCGCCCGCGGTGACGGGCGCGCCGACGGTCTAGAGCGAGTCTCCAGGACGGATGAACATGATCTCCGGGACGACGCAGGCGGGGGAGACGCGCAGCATGAAGCGGACCGACTCGGCGATGTCCTCGGGGCGGATCATCTCCTCGGCGGGGACGTGCTCCTTGACGAAGTCGGTCATCGGCGTGTCGACGAAGGCGGGGCAGAGTGCGATCGACTTGATGCCGTCGCCGCCTAGCTCCTTGTTCATCGCTTCGGTCCAGCCGACGACGCCGTGCTTGGAGGCCGAGTAGACCGACAGCCAGCCCTCGCCGTGCTTGCCCGAGATCGAGGAGGTGTTGACGACCAGGGCGCTCTTGTTGGCCGCCGCCGACTCGCGGAGCATGCCGATGCATTCCCGATAGAAGACGACGATCGAGCGCAGGTTGATGCCCAGCTGCATGTCGATGTGCTTGGTCTGGATGTCGGCCACCGATGCGCCGATGCCCACGCCGGCGTTGTTGACCAGCACATCCAGGCGGCCGTAGCGCTCGGTGTGGGCGGCGACTACCTTCTTGATCTCCGCCTCCTCGGCGACGTTGGCGGCCACACCGTGGACGTCGAAGCCGTCGTCCTGCAGGCCCTTGACGGCGCCGTCGAGCTTCTCGGCCCTGCGGCCGGACATGGTGACCCCGAAGCCTTCCTCGCCCAGCACCCGGGCGATCGCCAGCCCGATACCGCTTGAAGCCCCCGTGACGATCGCTGCCTTGTCTGCCATCTGCCATCCCTCCTGTGGTGAGCGGAATCCGAACGGCCGCCCGACCGGTAGCGGCGGCGGCCGGAGCATTCCATATCTCGCTGGTAGCGTCTGCCCGGTCCGTCCGGGATCGGTCCCGGTGCGGGCGACGGGCCCGTAGCTCAGTTGGTTAGAGCTGCCGACTCATAATCGGTAGGTCCCTGGTTCGAGTCCAGGCGGGCCCACATTCGGAAAGCCCTGCTACGGCGGGGCTTTCTGCTTCTCGGGGGGCTTCCCAGGACGGCACAGAAGCCCAGGGTGTGAACGGAAGTGTGAACATGGCCCTTGCCTATGAGGGTCTGAGGCGCGGGTCGGCGAACGGCTGCGACGGACGGACAGAGGAGCTGCAGTTGTTGTCGCAGGCGCTGGACGCGGGGGCGTGCGAGTCGACCTGAAGCCCCCCACGGTCGAAATGGGGAGCCCCGCCCGTGAGGGCTGGCGGGGATCGGGCGGGTGCCGCCGCGGGCGCAATATCTGCCCTACGCACGCCCGCGTGGGGCAGATATCGGTAATCACGCCTGCTTGTGGCGGAGGCGAGCGTCTGCTGGGGCCTGTCCGAGACTGCTGGTTTTCGTCGTGGGTGTCGCATCGTCCGCTGCGGTCGTCTCGTCGGTGTTTGGTCGGACGCTCGCTTAGCCTGGCAAAGCGCTAGCGCCCTCGGTGACATGTACCCGTTAAGCACAGGCCTCCATCCCCGTCGTGTCTGCTCTACGGCTGGGTGTAGAGGTTTTCAGGCGTGTTGCCGAGGACGGTGCCGCCAGCTTCGACGAGGATCGCGTATTTGCCGTCATAGATCCCGCCGCCTTTGTTGCTGGCTTTGTTTTCGGTGATCTTCGTTTTGGGGTTCAGCGTGGCCGTGCCGAGGTTGTAGATCCCGCCGCCGAGCGCGGTGGCTGTGTTGCCGCTGACGGTGGCCTTGTTGAGCGTGGCCGTGCCGCCGTAGTTGTAGATCCCGCCGCCGCGTACGGCTGTGTTGCCGCTGACGGTCGAGTTTTCCAGCGTGACCGTGGCGACTTCGTTGAAGATCCCGCCGCCTTCTTCAGCCGTGTTGCCGCTGACGGTCGCCTTGCTGAGCGTGAGCGTGCCGGAGTTGTAGATCCCGCCGCCGTCTCCGGCTGTGTTGCCGCTGACGGTGGACTTGCTGAGCGTGAGCGTGCCGCCGTAGTTGTAGATCCCGCCGCCGTCTCCGGCTGTGTTGCCGTTGACGGTGGACTTGCTGAGCGTGAGCGTGACCGCGCCGACGTTGATGATCCCGCCGCCGAGCGCGGTGGCTGTGTTGCCGCTGACGGTCGCCTTGCTGAGCGTGAGCGTGCCTTCGTTGTAGATCCCGCCGCCGTCGCTTGCTTTGCCGCCGGTGATCGTGAGCTTCGAGACCGTGACCGTGACGCCGCCGATGATGGTCACGACGGAGCCGCTGCCGGTGCCTTTCAGCGTGGTTGCTTCGGGCGATTTGCCGATGATCGTGAGGTCTTTTTCGACCGTCGTGTTGCCTTCGCAGGTGCCTGTGACTTTCAGCGTCTGGCCGGCTTCGGCCGCGTTGACGGCTGCCTGGAGTTCGGTGTATTTGGCTTTGCTCGTTTTGTTCTGGACTTCGCACGCGGAAGCCGCCTGGGCTACGACGCCCGAGACGGCAAGTACCACAGCAAGCACCAGGCCCGTCCGAATACCCATAGCCTTGAACATGCCCGACCATCCCCCCTCAAATCCGTTTCACGGCGCGGCCAATCAGCATCCACGCCCCGTTTAGCTGCCCACCCTCACAGCCCGCAGGCGTGAAGTCAAGCCAAGGGACCGCGGCTCCCACAAGCAGGAACCGGACCGCCATCCGCCCCAGCTATGACCGAGCGACTCCCCAGGCGAACCCGGACTGCCGCCTTCAGAGCTAAGCGAGCGTCAGGCTAACCTCGCCTCGCGCTACCGCAGCGGACGATGAGCACTCGTCTCGGCGCGGGCCAAGGAGACGATCGCTTTGGCCTCGTCGAGGCCGAAAGCAGTAGCGCGGGGCGCGCCCGGCGAGACGCCTGCTGCTCGTCCGTCACGACAGCCATCTTGAGTCGATTGCAGGCGCCCGCTTCAATCAGGAACCGGGAGCGCGGCAAGTGGTCGAACCTCAGCCCCCTGGGCTGTGGTGGGCGGCCAAGTCCAACCACTCCACTCGACTCGGAGGCGCGGTCACGCCGCCCTCCTGAAGGGCGCGCCCAAGTCGCTCGTTCATGAACTGCTCCTGCGCCTGCCGGGACCCTCAAACCTCGAACACGACCCAGCCCCTCGGCCTTGCGCCGCCGGCGTGGAACAACATGCCGGGAGGCCAATTGCCCTGGCCGCTTTCAGGGTCGATCCCCAGCCGTTCGTTCACCGCGTTGTACTCCCCGCGCCCGATGCCCTCGAACGCCAAGATCAGACCCTCCGCCATGTTTCCCTACCTCCTGGATCGATGTACGTTCTCCGGCGGCATCCTTCTAATGCCTCCTTCGCCGCGTCAGGACGATACGGGAGACGAGCGCTTCATCCGCGTCTTGATGCTGCTTTCGGCGGGCGAAGGAGGTGTCCGTTGCGCGCCCGGGGCCGCCTCGGCGCTAGCAGCGAGCAGCGCCAGGTCGACGTGCCCGGGCGGACAACAGCCTCAGCGCGCCCCGCGCCACATGGTTGCCACCGTGCGGCTTGCGTCGGGCGTGGAGAACTCGCCCATGCGCCTGAACCCGAGACGTTCGTATCGCTTGTCGTTGTCTGGGTTGCTCGACTCCAGGTAGGCCGGCATGGCCTCTTCGTCGATCTTCGCGAGGTTCTCAGCGAGCAGGGCCATCCCTTGATGGTTGATCCCACGGTGGCGCGTGTGTTTCGGACGGTTTGTAGGCAGCAGGGTCGGCTGCGGCCGCCCGGCAGAGGTCGTCGCCGAGGAGCCCCTCAAAGGGCTTGTCGAGCTCGCCCGGACATCGGAGCGTGTCAACGATCATCGGCGGACGTTTCTTCTCGGCATGCCCGGCGGCTGGTGGCGGGGGCCGGTGTTCGGCCGTCCCCGAGAGCGGCTATTTGGGGCTGTCTCCGTGGTGGCTGCGGCGAATGATCCCGATCATCTTGAGGTTGATCACGGCGAACCGCCACAGCTGCCATGGGATGAACGTGCGCGTGAACACGGTGAACCTGGTTGGCTTCGTCGCGTAGCTGGCGTGCTCGGTTTCCATGTGTCTACTCCGGTATCCGGCGCCAGCCGGGCCGAAGGCGCGCCTTGTAGAGGAACAGGTGGTGCAGCAGGATCTTGATCCAGTGGCCGGCGAGCCCTATCTCCCCGAACGTGCGGTCCTTGTCGCGGCCGTACTCGGGATACCGATCGAAGTCCGGGACGATCGGATAGACGGTCATTGAGGCGGCCGTGCCGGTGAACGGGTTCGCGCCGGCCGAGGCGACGCATGCGGCGCCCATCTCGGCCATCGACGCGGTATGGGTCGGCTTGTCGGCGCCGCGGATCATGTCGACAATGCTGCTCGCGACAGCCTTGCCGATCATCGCTGATGGCATGCCGGTGCGGGGCGGCGCCGGTGCGATCACGGTGCCGTTCGGGCTCTTGCGAGGCACCGAGATCGGGTGCGGCGGTGCGAACGCTATGCCCGCCGCGAAGATGTTCTTGTAGTCCGGTGACTGGTAGGTGCGCGGCCAGTCCGCTGCCTTCCACTCCTCGTAGGCCTTGGGCGTGTAGTCGGCATCGACCCGCATGAACTCGTTCGCCATGAAGAGGCGGTCGGTGATCTCGGCGCCCTCGCGGTCGAAGGCCTTCAGGCCAACGCCGGAGAACGGGGGGAGCAGCATCGCGAAGTCGAATGCCTGCTCTGCCTCCTTGCCGTCGAGCGTCTCGTAGAGGACGCGCTCGGGCTCGACCTTCTGCACGTGGGCTCGCGTGATCCAGTCGATCCCGCGCTCGGCGAACAGCGAGGCGTTGAAGATGCTGCTGGGGGTGATGTAGCCGCCGCGCTTGAGGTGCATTCCGCCCATGCCGAAGTCGCCGAGCTCGTACTCGTTCGTGATCCAGGTGATCTCGGCTTTGTCGCGCACGCCGCGGTGGCGCAGCTCGAACTCCAGGTTGACGATGTACTCGAACGCCGCGCCCTCGCAGGTGCAGGTGCCGTGGCCGACGCCAACGAGGAACCGCCGGCGCTCGCCTTTGCGCATCCGCTCGACCTCCTCGGCAAGCGCGGCTGCGGCCTGCGCTGCATGCCCGGGGAGGCACACCGAGAGGCTGTGGCCGCCGTCGGGGCCCAGGCCCTCGGTCTTGTCGAAACGCAGCGCCGGACCGGTCGCGTTGATCAGGAAGTCATACGGCACCCGTTTCATGGAGCCGTCGGTCGCCTCCGCCGTGACGTAGGAGCCGGGGTCCTCGCGGTTGCCCTCGGGATGGATCTCACGCGCGGACGCCAGCACAAACTCGATCCCGGCCCGCTCATAGACGGGGGCCAGCGGAAAGGCCACCTGCGCCGGCTTCATCAGCCCGACCCCGACCCAGATGTTCGAGGGCACCCAGTTGTAGTCCGGCCGCGGCGAGACCACGGTCACCGTGTCGCCGCGCCCGAGCCAGCTGCGCGCGAACGCCGCCGCCGTGTGACCGGAGATTCCAGCGCCAAGTACGACGACGCGGCTCACGCCGACACCGGTGACGGAGCGGCGGAGCGCGAAACCGACGCCGTCCCCAGACAAACACAAACACCCGTGTGTGGTTGTTTAGCGGTGAACATGGGTCCACGATAGGTCCTCGTAACAATTGGGTCATGCGGGTAAACTACGGGCGCGGCCGAGGGTTTCTACTGCGCTGCTCAGCCGGAGCTGTGCTCTTCGGCCCAAACGCCGCCGACGGTCACGGCGCCTCCTCAGCCTCGCGGATGAGCTCGGCAATCCGGAGGCGCAACGGAGCTGGGATCGGCGCCGTGTCTCCCTCGCGACGCAGCGCTGCGAGAACGCCGGCCGCCGCCTGCAACGAGGCGGGGCAGCTCGGACAACTGTCAAGGTGATGCTGAACTGCGATCGCCGTGACCGGATCGAGCGTTTCCTCGAGCAGCTCGTGGACGTGCGAGCGTGCGTCACGGCAGGCCTCTCCTGGCTGCCGCGCGGGACCATGAGGCTCCGCCAGCGTCGCTACAAGGCGAGCGCGTGCGCGCTGTACCCGCTTGTGGGCGGCCTCGGTGCCGACGCCGAGCAGCCGGCCGACCTCGGAAGCAGGCCACTCCTCGGCGTCGTGGAGAA
>Ga0075017_100001792_pt1 | contig 13327 bp, 15 predicted proteins | sample AleBraG_ABR_2012_FD_71475 | JGI IMG/M metagenome (GOLD analysis project Ga0075017, IMG submission 71475) | Freshwater sediment microbial communities in response to fracking from Pennsylvania, USA - Alex Branch Run_MetaG_ABR_2012 | ecosystem: Environmental > Aquatic > Freshwater > Creek >... | reverse complement strand
ACCCCGGACGGCACCTGCGTCCGCGACTACATCCACGTGGCCGACCTGGCCGACGCGCACGTGGCGGCGGCGAGCCGCACGGAGGCCGGCCAGCCCGGCTTCGGCGCCTACAACATCGGTCGCGGGATCGGCTCCTCCGTGCGCGAGGTGCTCGCCTCGGTGAGCACCGCCGTCGGCGAGGCGCTCGATGTCGAGGTCGTCGCACGTCGGCCGGGCGACCCGGCTCGCCTCGTCGGCTCGGTCGACCTCGCACGCGCGGAGCTCGGCTGGACGGCGGCTCGCGACCTCGACGCCATGACCGCCAGCGCCTGGTCGGCGTGGCTGGCGAACCCTCCCGGGTGACGGGGTCGCGGCGCGACGTCCACGGGTCGCGCGCTGACGGCCCTTGGTGCTTCGGGCCACCGCAGCCCGGATAGGATGCGGCGTACCGCCTCTCACCACTCTCCTGGAGCGCGCCGTGGCCCGCGTCGTCGTCGACGTCATGCTCAAGCCCGAGATCCTCGATCCCCAGGGCAAGGCCGTCGAGGGAGCCCTCGCCCGCCTCGGCCTCGCGGGGATCGCCTCCGTCCGGCAGGGCAAGAGCTTCGTGCTCGAGTTCGAGGGCGCGGTCGACGACGCCCTGCTCGCCCAGGTGCACGAGCTGGCCGCGTCGCTGCTGTCCAACCCGGTCATCGAGGACTACGCGATCCGCGAGGTCACCGCGTGAGGATCGGCGTCGTGACCTTTCCCGGCTCGCTCGACGACCGCGACGCCGCGCGCGCGGTGCGCGTGGCGGGCGGCGAGGCGGTGGCCCTCTGGCACGGCGACGCAGACCTGCACGCCGTCGACGCCGTGGTGCTGCCCGGAGGCTTCTCCTACGGCGACTACCTGCGCTGTGGTGCCATCGCCCGCTTCGCGCCGGTCATGGGCCCACTGGTCGATGCCGCCAACGGCGGCCTCCCGGTCCTCGGGATCTGCAACGGGTTCCAGGTGCTCTGCGAGTCGCACCTGCTCCCCGGCGCGCTCGTGCGCAACGACTCGCTGCACTTCGTCTGCCGCGACCAGCGCCTGCGCGTCGAGAGCACCGACACCATGTGGACCTCGGACTACGAGGTCGGCCAGGAGATCGTCGTCCCGCTGAAGAACGGCGAGGGCGGCTACGTAGCCGACGAGGTCACCCTCGACGAGCTCGAGGGCGAAGGTCGCGTCGTCGCCCGCTACCTCGAGCTCAACCCCAACGGCAGCCGTCGCGACATCGCGGGCATCAGTAACGCCCGCGGCAACGTCGTCGGGCTCATGCCCCACCCCGAGCACGCCGTCGAGGCGCTCACCGGCCCGACCACCGACGGTCTCAAGTTCTTCACCTCGATCCTGAAGGGTCTCGTCGAGGCATGACGCCTGCCGCAGCTCCCCGCAAGCCGGACACCGTCGCCGACGCTCTCGCGCACCCCGAGCGCGAGCAGCCCTACGAACAGCTCGGCCTCAAGCCCAACGAGTACGCCGAGATCCGCGAGATCCTCGGCCGCCGCCCCACCAGCGGCGAGCTGGCGATGTACAGCGTTATGTGGAGCGAGCACTGTTCCTACAAGTCCAGCAAGGTGCACCTGCGCCAGTTCGGCGACAAGAAGCCGGAGACCGACACCCTGCTCGTCGGCATCGGCGAGAACGCCGGCGTCGTCGACATCGGTCAGGGCTGGGCGGTCACCTTCAAGGTCGAGTCGCACAACCACCCGTCCTACGTCGAGCCCTACCAGGGCGCTGCCACGGGCATCGGCGGCATCGTGCGCGACATCATCTCGATGGGCGCGCGTCCGGTCGCGGTGATGGATCCGCTGCGCTTCGGTGCGGCCGACCACCCCGACACCCGCCGCGTGCTGCCCGGTGTCGTCGCCGGCATCGGCGGCTACGGCAACTGCCTGGGCCTGCCCAACGTCGGCGGCGAGATCGTGTTCGACCCGTGCTACCAGGGCAACCCGCTCGTCAACGCGCTCTGCGTCGGCACGCTGCGCCACGAGGACATCCACCTCGCGAGCGCCAAGGGCGTCGGTAACCTCGTCGTGCTCTACGGCGCGAAGACCGGAGGCGACGGCATCGGTGGAGCGTCGATCCTCGCGTCCGAGACGTTCGACGACGGCGGCCCCACGAAGCGCCCCGCCGTCCAGGTTGGCGATCCCTTCATGGAGAAGCTGCTCATTGAGTGCACCCTCGAGGTGCTGCACGCGGGCCTCGTCGAAGGGATCCAGGACCTCGGTGCCGCGGGCATCTCCTGCGCGACGAGCGAGCTCGCCAGCAACGGCGAGGGCGGCATGCACGTGCGCCTCGACGCTGTTCCGCTGCGCGACGCGTCCCTCACTCCTGAGGAGATCCTCATGAGCGAGTCGCAGGAGCGGATGGCTGCGGTCGTGCGCCCGGACAAGATCGAGGAGTTCCTCGCGATCTGCCGCAAGTGGGACGTCGTCGCCGACGTCATCGGCGAGGTCACCGACACCGGCCGCCTCGTGATCGAGTGGCACGGCGAGGTCATCGTCGACGTCCCGCCGCGCACGGTCGCGCACGACGGCCCGGTCTACGAGCGCCCCTACGCCCGGCCCGGGTGGCAGGACGCGCTGCAGGCCGACGACCCCGGCCTGCTCGCCCGCCCCGTCACCTCGAGGGAGCTGCGCGACACGGTGCTGACCCTGGTCGCCTCGCCCAACCTCGCGTCGAAGACCTGGGTCACCCAGCAGTACGACCGCTACGTGCTCGGCAACACGGTGCTGGCGCAGCCCGAGGACGCCGGCATCGTCCGCGTCGACGAGGAGAGCGGCCTCGGCGTCGCGATCTCCACCGACTGCAACGGTCGCTTCGCCAAGCTCGACCCTTATGCCGGTGCGCAGCTGGCTCTCGCCGAGGCCTACCGCAACGTCGCGGCGACGGGCGCCGCGCCGCTCGCCGTCACCAACTGCCTCAACTTCGGCTCGCCCGAGGACCCCGACGTCATGTGGCAGTTCGAGCGGGCCGTCACCGGTCTCGCCGACGGCTGCCTCGAGCTCGGGATCCCGGTCACGGGCGGCAACGTAAGCTTCTACAACCAGACGGGTGACGTCGCGATCCACCCGACCCCGGTGGTCGGCGTCCTCGGGGTGATCGACGACGTCGCGCTCCGCACCTCGATGGCGTTCCGCGAGATCGGGGACGTCGTCGTGGTGCTCGGCGAGACGCGCGACGAGGTCGCCGGTTCCGAGTGGGCGCACGTTGTCCACGGCCACCTCGGCGGTCTGCCGCCCACGGTCGATCTCGAGGCCGAGCGTCGGCTCGCGCAGGTGCTCGTCGCCGCGTCGCGCACTTCGCTCGTCACGGCGGCCCACGACGTCAGCGACGGTGGCATCGCGCAGGTCCTCGTCGAGATGGCGCTGCGGGAGGACGTCGGCGCCACGATCGCCATCCCGGCCGGCCTCGAGCCGTTCGTGTTCCTGCTCGCCGAGTCGACCGCCCGGGCCGTCGTCACCGTCCACCCGGATCGTGTGGGCGAGCTCGAGGAGCTGGCCACGCAGCGCGGGGTGCCCGTCGCCCGGATCGGCATCGTCACCGGCCCGGCCGACGACCTGCAGGTCGACCTGGTCGGCGGCGAGTCGGTGCTCTGGACCCTCGACGAGCTGCGCGGCGCGGCCGACGCCACCCTCCCCGCCCTCTTCGGCTGACCGCTCCGGCGGGAGACACATCGGCGAGACCGTGGGCGCATTCGACTCGTTGCATCCACAATGTCCGGCATGGCGCGGACACCTGCGAAGAAGACCGTCAGCACCGTCGTCGACCGCGGTGACGCCTGGTGCGTCGTCGGCGCCGGACCGCACGGGATGTCGGCGCTCAAGGCGCTGCTGCAGAACGGCATCGAGGCCGACGGATACGAGCGCGAGTCCGACGTCGGCGGCAATTGGAACTTCGGCGCCGAGAACTCGCGTGTCTATGAGTCCACGCACCTGATCTCGAGCAAGCCGTTCACCCAGTTCCCCGACTTCCCGATGCCCGACTCCTACCCGGACTACCCGAGCCACCGCCAGGTCAAGGAGTACTTCGGGCGCTACGCCGACCACTTCGGCCTCCGCGCCCGGATCCGCTTCTCCAGCGACGTTGTCCGAGCCGTCCCCGTCGACGACGGTCGGGCCTGGGACGTCACGGTCTGCGACCGGGGCACCGTGCAGGAGACGACCTACCGCTACGCCGGGCTCGTCGTCGGCAACGGTCACAACTGGAATCCCAAGATCCCCGACTACGCCGGCCGCGAGGAGTTCCGCGGCGAGGTCATCCACTCGGCCGACTACAAGGGTCCCGAGGTGCTGCGCGGCAAGCGCGTGCTGGTCGTCGGCGCCGGCAACACCGGCTGCGACGTCGTGGTCGAGGCCGCGCAGAACGCCACCCACGCCTGGCACGCCACCCGCCGTGGCTACTACTACAACCCGAAGTACATGACCGGTCGCCCGAGCGACCAGGTCGCCGACAGCCTGCTCGCGCTGCGTCTCCCGCTCGGCCTGCGGCGGGTCCTGTTCAAGGGCTCCCTCGCGATCGCCGTCGGTGACCTCACGAAGTTCGGGCTCAAGCGCCCCGACCACAAGTTCTTCGAGACCCACCCGATCGTCAACCAGCAGCTCGTCTACTACGTCGGGCAGGGCGACATCACGCCCACGGACGACATCGACCACTTCGACGCCGACGGCGTGGTGTTCACCGACGGCTCGCGCATCGACGTTGACCTTGTCGTCTTCTGCACGGGCTACCTGGTGCGCTTCCCGTTCCTCGAGCAGGACTGGCTCAACTGGAAGGACGACCATCCGCACCTGTTCCTGCAGATGTTCACGCCGTCCTACGACAACCTCGTCGTCAGCGGCCTGATCCAGCCCGACAGCGGGCAGTGGACCCTCGCGCACTGGCAGGGGATCCTCGTCGCGCGCGTGGCCGAGGCCCTGAGGGCACGGCCGTCGGTGGCGCGCGCCTTCCTGTCCCGCTCGGCCGCCGAGGCCGACCGCCGCTACTCCGCGGGCGCGCACTACAAGGACTCGACCCGGCACTACTTCGAGGTTGCGCACCAGGACTACCTCCGCGCGCTCCAGGACGCGATCCACGAGCTAGAGGTGTCGGCATGAGCAGCGTGAATCCGTTGCGCCGCAAGACGTTGGCGATGCGGCCCTGGGACTGGTCGTTCCCGTCGCCGCCGGTCAGCCACCGCGAGGTCGTCAGCGCCCAGCCGGACGAGCCCACCGGTCTCCCGCCGCTGCTCATGGTCCACGGCCTCGCGCACGCCGCGTGGTGCTTCGGCGAGAACTGGGTCCCGGCCGCGGCCGAGCGCGGCTACCCGTCGTACGCCGTGAGCCTGAGGGGTCACGGCGGATCGGCCGGTGCTCGGCACCTCAGGCGCACGATGACGCGCGACTACGTCCACGACGTGATGCAGACCATCACCGAGCTGCCCGAGCCGCCGGTCCTCATCGGGCATTCCAACGGCGCGCTCGTCGCCCAGCTGGTCGCCGAGCGCTACCCGTTGCGAGGCCTGGTGCTGCTGACACCTGCACCGATGCACTCCGCGATGGGCGACCTGGTCGCGATCGGCAAGGACCGTCCCGCCGACCTCCTGCGTGCCGTCGTCGGGCAGACGCTGTCGATGGAGCCGGACATCCTCTTCGAGGGTCTCGACCCGCAGACCGCGCGCACCTACTCCGACCGCACCGGTCCCGAGTCCCCGCTCGTGCAGTGGGAGCTGCTGCTGCGGCGCAGGGTCGGCCCGGTGCGCTGCCCGGTGCTCGTCATCGGCACGCCGCAGGACCGACTCGTGCGGCCCGCCGACGTCGAGCGCACGGCGGACTCCTACGGCGTCGAGCCGATGTGGTTCCCGGGCATGGGGCACGACGTCATGCTCGACACCGGGTGGGACGACGTGCTCGACCAGGTCCTCGGCTTCGTCGCGGACCTGCCGCCGTGGGGGACGGCCCAGGTCCGGTGACCGACGCGACCGAGCTGCTCGATCTCTGGGACGCCGGCGGCACCCCGGACCGTCTCGCGGTGAAGATCGCGGTCAAGGCCAGCCTCGCGACGCTCGTCGACGCCGCGCCGGGCCACGCGGTGGAGGTGCGGGTGCCGCCGTTCGCGGCCGTCCAGGCGATCGAGGGCACGCGGCACCGTCGCGGCACCCCGCCGGCCGTGGTGGAGTGCGACGCCCGCACCTGGCTGTCGCTCGCGACCGGTCGCGTCGCGTGGGCCGACGCCGTCGCGGACGGCAGGGTCCGCGCCAGCGGCGAGCGCAGCGATCTCTCGGCGTGCTTCCCTCTGTCCTGACCGGGTGGAGACTGGCAGGGTGTGGTCGACATGACGTACGAGGCGATCGACGCTCCGGTGCGCAACGGCCTGCTGCGAGCAGGCCGTTGGCGCCCCGAGGGCGGCTCGCCGTACCCGACAGTGCTGGCGGTGCACGGGGTCACGGCCACGCACAGGTCGTGGGACGCGGTCGTGGCGCAGGCTCCCGACCTCGATGTCGTGGCTCCCGACCTTCGCGGCCGCGGTCGCAGCTCGGAGCTCCCTGGACCTACCGGTCTCCACCAGCACGGAGAGGACCTCGCGGCGCTCCTCGACCACCTCGGCCTCGGCCGGGTCGTCGTGGCTGGTCACTCGATGGGGGCCCTCGCTGCAGTGGTGTTCGCCGACGACCACCCTGACCGCGTCGAGCGGCTGGTGCTCGTCGACGGCGGGCTGCCCCTCCCGATGCCTGCGGGGTTCACCGTCGACGACGTCATGACGGCGACCCTCGGTCCGGCGACGGCACGGCTCGCGATGACCTTCGAGAGTCGCGCGGCCTACCAGGAGTTCTGGCGCGCGCACCCGGCATTCACCCACGGGATCGACGCGAGCATGGCGGCCTACTTCGACTACGACCTCGTCGAGGTGCCGGGCGGGTTCGCGAGCAGCGTGCGGATCGACCTGGTGCGCGACGACGTCGCCTCGCAGCTCGACCCGCACGTGCTCACGCCGGCGCTCGAACGGCTCCGCGTCCCGGCGACCTTGCTCCGGGCGCCGCGAGGACTGATGAACCAGCCCGAGGCGCTCTACCCGCCTGATGTCGTGCGGGAGTGGGACGAGCGGCTCCCGCTGCTGACCGTCGTCGAGGTCGACGACGTCAACCACTACACGATCGTCTTCGAGCCGCGGTCCGCCGGACTCGTCGCCGCCCAGCTCCGCGACCCCCGTCCCCGATCCGAGGAGATCCCGTGACCGACCTGCTGCCCGGAATCGCGCTGCGCCACGTCGAGACCGACCGGCTGCGGACCGCGCTGCTCACCGACGGCCGCACCGACGGCGAGGTCGTCGTGCTCGTGCACGGCAACGTCAGCTCGTCCCTGTTCTGGCAGCAGACGCTGCTGCACCTGCCCGCCGGGTTCCGCGGCATCGCGCCGGACCTACGCGGGTTCGGTGACAGCGAGACCAGACCGGTCGACGCGACACGTGGCCTGCGGGACCTCTCCGACGACCTGGCCGCGCTACTCGACACGCTCGGGACCGGTCCGGCGCACCTCGTCGGCTGGAGCATGGGCGGCGGGGTGGTGATGCAGCTGCTGCTCGACCGCCCTGACCTCGTCGCGTCGCTGGGACTCGTGAACCCGGTGTCCCCGTACGGCTTCGGCGGCACCAAGGGGGCCGACGGCGAGCTCGCGTCACCCGACGCGGCCGGCTCCGGCGGCGGCGGTGCGAACTCCGAGTTCGTCGCCGCGATCGAGGCGGGCGACATGGGCGACCGGTCGCAGAACTCGCCGCGCAACGTCATGAGCGCCTTCTACGTCGCGGACGGCTTCCGCAGCCCGCTCGAGGACGTCTTCGTCGCGTCCATGCTCACGACGAAGCTCGGGCCCGACAACTACCCCGGCGACTCGGTGCCTTCGGACAACTGGCCCGGGTTCGCGCCGGGCGCGCGCGGCATCCTCAACACGATGGCGCCTCAGCACCACGACGTCAGCGGAATCGTCGACCTCGACACCAAGCCGCCGATCCTCTGGGTCCGCGGGACGAAGGACGCGATCGTGTCCGACGCGTCGTTGTTCGACCTCGCGACCCTCGGGCAGATGGGCGCCATCCCGGGCTGGCCCGGTGACGAGGTCGCCCCGCCGCAGCCGATGGTCACCCAGACCCGCGCCGTCCTCGACGCCTACGCCGCGGCCGGCGGAAGCTACGTCGAGGTGGCCCTCGATGCCGGTCACAGCCCGCTCATCGAGAAGCCCGAGGAGTTCTATGCCGCGCTGGCGGACCACCTCCGCGGCTGAGTGGCCCGGCACGGGGTGACCTCGCGACGGACCCGGGATCAGGCGAGCCCGTGTGGGTGGAGGCGTCCGGCGAGTCGGGCCGCGCCAAGACGACACTGCTGTCGAAGGGGCCGACAGAGGTCGGCCATGCTCATGCTCGCGCGCAGCGTCGGACAGTCGGTGGTGCTCGTCGACCGGAACACCGTCACCGTTCGGCGCGGTGATCTCGTTCGCCGTCTCCCGCTACGACTTCTTCGGCCGCGAGCCGATCAGCTTCGTCGTGATCCTGACGATCGCACTGCCGGGCATCATCACCGGTATCGGCGTCACCTTCGGACTATTCAGCGGCGGGGCGACCTTGGTGGCGATACGAACGCTGTCGGCGACGCCCGAGTCACGATCGACCATCCACCGGCCGATCATGCTCTCGCTCGCGCCCCCCGCGTAGCTCTCCACAGTGTCGAACAGGGTGATGCCGAGATCCACCGCTTCGTCCATGGCCGCGTACGCCGAACGCTCATCCAGCCCGCGTCCCACAAGGTGCGGACTCCCGCCGATCCCACCGAACGTGCCACAACCGAGGACGAAAGGGCCGAGACCCCATTCCGGTGGCGGGTTCACGCTCCGGATCTCAGGCACGCCGACCCAAGCGGCGCTGCTCGCACGAAGGAGCACTGCGGCGTCCGGTGCTGCCTCCCCGTCGGGTGCATCCCTCCGTCTTCGGGCCAGGTCGACCCCAGTGTCGGGTACGGCACCGTCGTTCGCGCCACGTGTCGTGCTCCGGCACGATGGCGTTGTGGGTGATGACGACTTGGTGCTGACGCGGGTGGCTCCGGAGCCGGATGTCGTGGTGGCGTTCGGGCCCGGGGCGGACGACGTCGCGGATGTGCAGCTCGGGGGCGACGACCAGCCGCTGCTGATCGTGGTGCACGGCGGCTTCTGGCGGCCGGCGTACGACCGCACGCATCTGCGCGCGATGCTGCACGCCCTGGCGGCTGTCGGCTTCACTGCCGCGGCGCCGGAGTACCGCCGGATCCCGGGCGATCCGGACGCCGCACTCGAGGACGTGCGGGTGGCGCTGCGAGTGCTGCCGGTCGAACTGCGGGGCCGACACGACGGTCGCGTCATCGTGCTCGGCCACTCGGCCGGAGGCCACCTCGCCCTCTGGGCGGCGGCCGTCGCTCCGGCGGCCGGGCTGGTCGCGACGGTGGCGTTGGCCCCGGTGGCCGATCTCGCCGGCGCCGACCGCGAGCGGCTCGGTTCAGGCGCTGTCCAGGCGTTCCTGGGCGTTCCCGCCTCGTCGCGCCCCGAGCTCGACCCGGTCCGGATGATGGCTTCGGCGCTGCCCGTGACCCTCGTGCACGGAACGGCCGACACTGTCGTGCCGCTCAGCCAGTCCGAGGCCTACGTCGCCGCGCACGCCGCGACCGGGCTCCGCTCCCTGCCGGGCGCGGGGCATTTCGCCCTGATCGACCCGGACTCCGCCGCCTGGCCCGACGTCGTCGAGGCGATCCGCGATCTGACCCGGCGCGCGCCGGTCGGTGCGACCCCGTGACGCAACTACACTGAGGCCGTGCCTCGCGGTGACGGACTGCTGAACCACGACCTGATGCCCGGTGAGAAGGGGCCGCAGGACGCCTGCGGCGTCTTCGGGGTCTGGGCCCCCGGCGAGGAGGTGGCGAAGCTCACCTACTTCGGCCTCTACGCGTTGCAGCACCGCGGCCAGGAGTCGGCCGGCATCGCCGTCAGCGACGGCTTCCACACCGTGGTCTACAAGGACATGGGCCTGGTCTCGCAGGTCTTCAACGAGGCGTCGCTGGAAAGCCTCCACGGGCACATCGCGATCGGCCACGCGCGCTACTCGACCACAGGTGCGAGCATCTGGGAGAACGCCCAGCCGACCTTCCGCGCCACGGCCACCGGCCACCTCGCGCTCGGCCACAACGGCAACCTCACCAACACCCATGAGCTCGCCCGCCGGGTCCGCGAGCGCGCCGAGGCCAGCGGCGAGCTGCCCCTGGGCCATAGCCGCACGAGCACCAGCGACACCGACCTGCTGACCGCGCTGCTCGCGTCGCACCCCGACCTCTCCCTCGAGGCCGCCGCGATGGTGGAGCTGCCGCTGCTCACGGGTGCGTTCTCGCTCGTCTTCATGGACGACACCACGCTCTACGCCGCGCGCGACCCGCAGGGCATCCGTCCGCTCACGATCGGCAAGCTCGAGCGGGGCTGGGTCGTCGCGAGCGAGACCGCCGCGCTCGACATCGTCGGTGCGTCGTTCGTGCGCGAGGTCGAGCCGGGCGAGCTCGTCGCGATCGACGAGAACGGTCTACGTACCCAGCGCTTCGCCGAGGCCGACCCCAAGGGCTGCCTGTTCGAGTTCGTCTACCTCGCGCGTCCCGACACCACGATCTCCGGGCACAGCATCCATGCGGTGCGCGTCGAGGTCGGTCGGCAGCTCGCGCGCGAACACCCTGCCGACGCCGACCTCGTCATCCCCGTGCCGGAGAGCGGCACGCCGGCAGCGGTCGGCTACGCGCAGGAGTCCGGCATCCCGTTCGCGCAGGGCCTGGTGAAGAACGCCTACGTCGGACGGACCTTCATCCAGCCGTCGCAGACCATCCGCCAACTCGGCATTCGCCTCAAGCTCAACCCGCTGCGCGAGATCGTGCAGGGCAAGAAGCTCGTCGTCGTCGACGACTCCATCGTGCGCGGCAACACCCAGCGCGCGATCGTCCGGATGCTGCGCGAGGCCGGTGCGCTCGAGGTGCACGTCCGCATCTCGAGCCCGCCGGTGAAGTGGCCGTGCTTCTACGGCATCGACTTCGCCACGCGTGCCGAGCTCGTCGCCAACGGCCTCACCGTCGACGAGATCCGCACCTCGATCAGCGCCGACTCGCTCGGGTACGTCTCGCTCGACGGCCTCGTCGCCTCCACCGGGGTCGCGATGGATCGGCTCTGCCGCGCATGTTTCGACGGCGTGTACCCCGTCGAGCTGCCCGAGCCCGAGCTGCTCGGCAAGCACCTGCTCGAGGGCATCGAGGTTCTCGAGAAGGGCCTGCGCGACGCCGAGAACCCCACGCCGACCCTCGACGTCGACGGCCTCCCGACCCTGCTCGGCGGCGGCGGTGCGGCCGACGCCCTGACCCGCCCGTGACCGAGCCGATCGCGGGCGACGTCCTCCGCCACGGCACGCCGGCGCCCGCCACCTACGCCGCAGCCGGGGTTGACGTCGAGGCCGGCGAGCACGCCGTCGCGCTGATGAAGGCCTCGATCGCGCGTGCCCAGCGGCCCGAGGTCATCGGCGATTTCGGCGGCTTCGCCGGCATGTTCGACGTGTCGGTGATCAAGGGCATGAACCGCCCGCTGCTCGCGACATCGACCGATGGCGTCGGCACCAAGGTCGTCGTGGCCCAGAAGATGGACAAGCACGACACCATCGGCATCGACCTCGTGGCGATGGTCGTCGACGACCTCGTCGTCTGCGGCGCCGAGCCGCTGTTCATGACCGACTACATCGCCACCGGCAAGGTCGTGCCCGAGCGGATCGCCGCGATCGTCGCGGGCATCGCAGAGGGCTGCCGGCAGGCGGGCTGCGCGCTCGTGGGTGGCGAGACCGCCGAGCACCCCGGGCTCCTCGGGCCCGACGAGTACGACGTCGCCGGAGCCGGTACCGGCGTGGTCGACGCGGACGACTTGCTCGGCCCGCAGCGCGTTCGCGTCGACGACGTCGCCATCGCGATGCGCGCGAGCGGCCTGCACTCCAACGGCTACTCGCTCGCCCGTCACGTGCTGCTGACCTCGGGTCGGATGCGGCTCGATGAGCACGTCGACGTGCTCGGCCGCACCCTCGGCGAGGAGCTGCTCGAGCCGACCCGGATCTACTCCCTCGACTGCCTCGACCTCGCTCGCGCGGCCGACGTCGATGTGCACGCGCTCAGCCACGTCACCGGCGGCGGGTTGGCGGCCAACCTCGCGCGAGTGCTACCGAGCGACATCCACGTCGTGGCCGAGCGTTCGACGTGGACTCCGCACCCGGTGTTCTCCCTTGTCGGCGAGGTGGGCCAGGTGGCCCTGTCGGAGCTCGAGAAGACGTTCAACATGGGCGTCGGCATGGTCGCGATGGTGGCCCCCGGTTCGGTGGCGACAGCGCTCGACCGGCTGGCTGCCCGGGGCGTCGAGTCCTGGGTCCTGGGTGCGGCGCGCCTGCGCGCCCAGGGAGAGGTCGGCGATGCGCCGGCCAAGGGCGGCAACGGCGGAGCGGTCACGCTCGTGGGCGACCACGCCCGCTGATCCCGGTGCGACGTCGCGTCGATCCTGGGTTGAGCGAATCGTGAGGCCAGCACGACCCCACTACGAGTTCGTCGGGTCACGCTGAGCGGTGTTCCGGTCCCGAGCCTCTGGCTCCGGCCGCCGCCACGTCGACGAAGACGGCCCCGCATTCACCGCGTCTGCCCGCGCAGCTCGACCGGCGCCTCCGCCGTCGAGTACTCCCTGCTCGTGACGGTGCTCGGGGTCACCCTCGTCGTCATGCTCGGGTTCGGGCGCGCCGCGCACACCTCGTGTCCACCGCGAGCTGCGCCGAGGCGCAGTGCACCGCCACCCCCGCCGTGACAGCGACCACCGCCGCACCGACCGGCGCCCCGACCCTGACGACCGCGGCGGCCGCCCCCGTGGTCAGCCCGACGTCGACCGGGTCCAGCATCGGCAGCTCGAACGGGAACGACTGAGCCGTCGAATTATCCGTGGCCCGGCCCCGCGGGTGTCGGGCGCGGCACCACCACGCCGTCCTGGGGTCGCTGACGCCGACTTCGCCAGGACGCAAGACGGGCGCCCACCCCGCAGGGTGGGCGCCCGTCCGAGCGCGGTGGGACTACTCGTCGTCCTCGTCGTCGATGTACTTCGAGTACAGGTCCTCGTCCTCGTCCTCGTCGTCGACGGCAGCGACCGGCGCCGGTGGGTGATAGCCACCACCGGTGAGCTCGGCCTGCAGCGCGCTCAGGTCAGTGTTGCCACTGCTGTACTTGAGCTCGCGTGCGACCTTCGTCTGCTTGGCCTTGGCCCGGCCGCGCCCCATGGCTCGACCCCCT
>Ga0075017_100001791_pt1 | contig 13329 bp, 9 predicted proteins | sample AleBraG_ABR_2012_FD_71475 | JGI IMG/M metagenome (GOLD analysis project Ga0075017, IMG submission 71475) | Freshwater sediment microbial communities in response to fracking from Pennsylvania, USA - Alex Branch Run_MetaG_ABR_2012 | ecosystem: Environmental > Aquatic > Freshwater > Creek >... | reverse complement strand
TCTCCACATTGTTCTTCTTCAGCATCGAGATGTGCGAAGGGTCCAGCTTGCCTTGATCCTTGATGCGCCCCACCTGAATCGCCAGCAGTTGCGCTTTGGTGATCTCGATGATCATCTTCGCCAGCTTCTCCTGGACCAATTGGTGGCTGGCAATCGGGCGATTGTCGAACTGCTTGCGGTCAATCGAATATTGCCGCGCGGTCTCGTAGCAGTCCATGGCGGCGCCAATCACGCCCCAGCCAATCCCAAACCGCGCCTGGGTGAGGCAGCTCAGCGGCCCTTTCAGACCCTTGGCGCAGGGCAGCATCGCGGATTCCGGCACACGGCAATCGGAGAACGCCAGGCTCGCGGTTACCGATGCGCGCATGGAAAGTTTGCCGTGCAGCTCAGAAGACGTGAATCCCTTGGTTCCCTTCTCGACGAGAAACCCGCGAATCCCCTCCGGCGTCCGCGCCCAACAGATCGCCACATCGGCCACCGTGCCATTGGTGATCCAGGTTTTTTCGCCGTTGATCACCCAATCCTTGCCGTCCTTCACGGCCTTAGTCGCCATCCCGGCTGGGTTGGACCCAAAGCCCGGTTCGGTCAGCCCGAAGCAGCCCAGCGCCTCGCCCTTGGCCATCTTGGGCAGCCAGCGTTCTTTCTGTTCATCGGAACCGTAGGTCAAGATCGGATACATCACCAGCGCACCCTGCACCGACACAAAACTGCGCAGTCCGGAATCGCCGCGCTCCAGCTCCTGCATCACCAGCCCGTACTCCACGTTGCTCATACCCGCGCAGCCGTAGCCTTCCAGGTTGGCGCCCAGAAACCCCAGGTGGCCGAGTTCCGGAATCAACTCCTTGGGAAAGCGCCCCTCACGAAAGCAATCCTTGATGATCGGCATCACGCGATCTTCCACAAACTTGCGCGCGGTTTGCCGCACCAGCAGTTCCTGTTCTGAGAAAAGCGAGTCAATGAGGAGGTAGTCGACGCCTGCAAACTTGGCCATGGAGATTATTGTACGAGACCTACCGGCACGCGCTCCGCCGTACCCACAGAACCGCAAGGCTGGCATGCGCCCGTTGGCCTCCCACACCACATCCGGCAACTGTCTCGCGTCAGCATAACCGCGGACGGCGCCACGGGAAGCGCGATCAGCACCCAAGGTTGTAGCCGCCCGGTTGCGCTTGGGCCTACGGTGCCAACGTAACCGGCTCCCACTAAACCATTGTGAGTTTGGCAATGCCTCTCAAGGTACCCGCCTTACGATGCGCAGCGTGGCCATTGCTTTGGCCACCAGGCGTCCTTCGGCGTCCTGAAGTTCCGCCGCCACTTCCGCGGTCCGATCCTCCCGCACCACCACTTGTGCCATGGCTTTCAACGTCCCGAGTGGAGCTGGGCGCAAAAACGAAGTGTCCAGCCGCGTCGTCACAGCAGTGAGTTCCGGCGGTAGTTGCGACATCAGCGCAAACCCCGCGGCGGAGTCGAGCATCGCCGCCAGCAAACCACCTTGCACCGTGCCGTGCCGGTTGGCAAATTCGGGTTTCGCTTTGTTAGGTCAGGTAAACCTGGCCAGTTTCCGAATTGATGGACACTAACTCGCGCCCCAACAAGACGCTGGCTGGCGGACGCGGATCAATCACGCGATGCACCGCCGGAGAGCCAATGTAAGGTTATGCCGCTATAATGTAACAATGTGTAAATTTCTCACCTGTCTTCTGTTGGCTGTCCTGCCGGCTTTAGCGCAGTCTGAAGCCGCATTTGCCACGCTCAGTGGCACCGTAACCGACCCAAGCGGCGCCGCGATTGCGAACGCCAAAGTTACCCTGGTCAATCAAGAGACTGGTCTTTCGCGGAACACCGCCACCAGCGTAGCAGGCTTGTACAGCTTCTCTAGTACACCAGCCGGTGTGTACGATCTGACAGTGGAATCCGCGGGGTTCAAACTGAGCCGGGCTGCGGGGGTCGTTCTCCACGTGGGTGCGGTTGCCACCTCTGACGTGCGGTTGGAGGTGGGAGCTACATCCGAGACGGTGAATGTATCGGCGGACGTTGCGATTGTGGAGTCGACCCGTTCGCAAACCTCGACCACGATTGCGACTCAGCAAGTGCGCGACTTACCCATCAACGGGCGCAATTTTCTGGACTTCACGATCCTCACGCCCGGCGTCGTCCGCGATCAGACCCGCTCCGGAGACCTCTCCTTTGGGGGCCAGCGTGGCACAGGAAACAGCTTGCTGGTGGATGGGGCCGACGCGAACAATATTTTCTTCGGGCAAACCGTTGGCCGGACGGGTACCGGCCGCAATCCTTACAGCTTCAGTCAGGATTCGGTGCAGGAGTTTCAGGTGAACACCAACACCTACGCGGCGGAGATCGGCCGCGCCGGAGGCGGAGTGATCAACGTCATCACCAAATCCGGAACGAACGCATTTCACGGCGATGCGTTTGAGTTCTATCGCGACAAGGCGCTGAACGCCAATTCCTGGGAGAACAACCGGCGAGGCCTAGCCAAGCGCGCCTATCACTTCAACCAGTTTGGCGGGGACATTGGCGGTCCGGTGCGTCGCGACAAGATGTACTTTTTCTTCGACTACGACGGGCAGCGGAACACGACGCCGAACACCGTATTCTTGCAGGTTGCGCCTCCCTCGGACGCGCTCTCGCAGCAGGCATATCAGACTTTGCTGCCGTTTCTGGGCTCGTACGCCAATAGTTTGAACAACAACGTGTACCTGGGAAAAGTGGACTGGAACTTCCGGGACAATCAACGCATCACGTTCCGTTATAACGCAAACCGCTTCCAAGGCCTGAACTACGAGAACGCCGGCGTAGCCAGTGCGGTTGGCCACACGGGAAACAGCAATGTGACGACGGATGGCTTGGTCATCAACCATACGCTGATCGTGGGTACGCGCGGCGTGCTGGAAACACGCTACGGCTTTACGCGGGACGACGAACCGGGCTTTGCTAATTCCACCGCGCCGGAAGCCGTGATCCGTCAAAGCGGCGTTACGGTGCTGTCCATCGGCCGCAATAACTTCAGCCCGCGCTATACCAACGTGAAAACCAACCAGTTTGCGTCCAGTTATTCCTATGTCAAGGGCGCTCACTCCATCAAATTCGGCGGCGATATAAACGTCCAAAAAGTGGGCAACTACTTTCCCGGGAACTTCAGCGGGTCCTTCACCTTTAACAGCTACGCGGACTTCGCATCAAGTACGCCGTTTTCCTTCACGCAGGCCTTTGCCGGCGCCGGGACTAACGGTCCGCTGTCTAAACCCAACGCCAATGAATATGCCCTATTTGCACAGGACAGTTGGCGCATCACGCCCCGGCTGACGGTGAACTACGGGGTTCGTTACGATTTTTATCAGTATGCACAACCCAGTGTGCTAAACCAGGATCCAGGTCTGCTGGCGGCCAATCTAAACACCTCGCGCATCAATCGCGACAAGAACAATATCGGGCCGCGATTTGGCTTCGCGTATAAAGTGAACGACAAGGGCAGTTGGGTTCTGCGCGGCGGCTACGGCATCTACTACGGCCGCACCCCCGTCATCCTCACTGGGACATCCTTCACCCAGAATGGAATCCAGGTGCAGACCTACACTTTGCTGGCCCCGAACGCTCAGATTCCCACGTACCCGAATATCCTTAGCGCTCCTCCGGCGTTGAACCGCACTCCGGACATTTACGTTTTTGCGCACAATTACGTGCAACCGATGACTTCCCAGTGGAGCTTCAACAGTGAGCACCAGCTAGGCAAAGACTATTCCGTGACCGTGGGTTACCTGGGTGTACGCGGCGAACACCTGACGCGCAGCCGGGACATCAACCTGTTTCCACCGCAGTTGGTGAGTGGCACGTTGAGCGGGCAACCGATTCAGTATCTGCGCTACAACGGAACCGGGACTCTGGTCCGGCCGAATCCGGCGTTCGGCCGCATTACCGTGTTCGATAGCGGCGCGAACTCCATCTACCATGGCGGCTTCATCCAGTTGAACAAGCGCCTCTCGCGCGATTTTCTGGTGCAAACGTCGTACACCTTCTCGAAAGTGATCGACGACCGTCCGGACTTTACGCAGGTCGTGGTGGGGACCGACGATTCCAAACAGGTGTTCTATCCCACTCTGCCCGGACTCGATCGTGGCCGCGGCAACAGCGATATTACGCACCGGTTTGTGTTTTCGGGGGTATGGGACATCGATTATGCCAAGTCCTGGTCGAACCCGGTGAGCAGGTCGATATTCCGGGGCTTCCAATTCTCGTCGATTGCTCAAGTGCAGAGCGGGCGCACGTTCAACGCCAGTGTCAGTGGCGATTCGAACAACGACGGCGTCACGGCCAATGAGCGGCCTCCGTTTGTTGGCCGCAACACCATCATCGGCCCCAACTTCATGCAAGTGGATACGCGTTTGTCAAAGGACATCGTTTTCGCCGAGCGGGTGCGATTGCGGCTGATCTTTGAGGCGTTCAATCTGACCAACCGGGCCAACTTCGCTACGATCAATACGACCCAATACTTGTATACGGCTGCGACGAGAACCTTTACGCCCAACAATACCGGCGCGACGCCGTTCTTGTCACGCACCACGACTTTCGATCCGCGAATCTTGCAGTTGGCCGCGAAGGTCACTTTTTAGCTCCCGACGCGAACGGGGACACTGCGGGCTCGAGTCTGAAATCCTTCGCTTGAGACCTATCGCAGCAGTGTCCCCTTGGCGCTTGGGCCGAAACCACACCTTCGACCGCGCGGACGGGATTGTTCACTCGCCCGAAGGCCGCTCCCGGCGCGGACGGGGACACCGCGGGCTCGAGTCTGGAATCCTTCGCTTGAGACCTATCGCAGCAGTCTCCCCTTGGCGTTTGGGCTATCACCACGCCCTTGAGAGTGCGGAGGGGACAGCTTGTTTCATCCGAAGGCCGCTCCCGGCGCGGACGGAGACACTGCGGGCTCGAGTCTGAAATCCTTCCCTTAAGACCTATCGCAGCAGTGTCCCCTTGGCGCCTGGACTGACACCACTCCCTTGAGAATGCGGAAGGGACGGATTGTTCACGTCACTCGCCCGAAGCCCGCTCCCGGCGCGAACGGGGACACTGGGCTGTCACCACGCCTTCGGCGTTGCGGATGGGTTGTTCACTCGCCCGAAGGCCGCTCCCGGCGCGGACGGGGACACTGCGGGCTCGAGTCTGAAATCCTTCGCTTGGGACCTATCGCAGCAGTGTCCCCTTGGCGCTTGGGAAGCGACCCCAAAGCCCGTGCAACCGCTGCGCCTCACGCGATCCGGCGCACCATCCGCGCCGGCAGTGTGATCAGTGCCCAGATCAACTCCAGCACGCCGCCCACCGCGATCCCCACGATTCGGAATGGCAGCAGAATCAGCCACACGATGGGATAGAGGATCAGTGCAAATAGCGCCACCGGCCAGCACAGAAGGAACAACAGGCACCACAGCAGGAAGGTGATCATGCGCTTAACTCCTGTCTGGATTACGCTCGCGGAATCCGAAAAGTTCGAGAGGGTTTGGAGCGGGAGACCGGGTTCGAACCGGCGACATCAACCTTGGCAAGGTTGCACTCTACCAGCTGAGTTACTCCCGCACAAAGACCATTGTCTCCGTTTCTAGGGGTCGTGTCAAACTAGGTCGCGTGGCTGGAGCGTACTAGTCCATCGTAACCAGTTGTTTACCAGAAATTCACCCTCTCCGCAACGCCGCTCTCACGACATTTGCCGCACTCTGTGTTTTATTTAACTATATGAAAACAATGGAAATAATTTTTGAAAATCAGAAGATCGGAATCGCTTCCAAGTTGTGTTAGACTGACTTTTCCGCAGCCAGGTTGGGGCTTTGGTACTAAGTCTTCGCCTACGCGCCGTCTGAGCGGTTCCCCCGAATCGAGAACCCGATTTGCAGTTTTCCACATGGTGTGGAAAACATGTGCATATCTTGTGTTCCGGAGGGGGAGCGTTTGTCTTGGGGCATGAAAACGCTGCGTCAGGGAATACAGTGAACATGAATTGTTGGGAACGGGTCAAGGAGATTCTCTCCAAGAAGATTAGCGCCGAATCGTATGATGGCTGGCTGTCCAGAACCACACTGAAGAGCGCGGAAGGCACGCTCATGAGCGTCAACGTTCCTGACGAGGTGACCAAGGAGTGGATGCAGCAGGAGTACGCCAGTGACGTCTGGACAGCGGTTCGCGATTTGGATCTCCCGTTCCGTCATATCGTCTATGAGATCGCCACAGCTCAGCCCAGTAGTGTCGCTGCTCCGGCGATTCCGGACAACTTGTTCAGTCCTTCGATGAGCCTCAACCCCAAATTCACTTTCGAGACATTTGTGGTCGGCTCGTGCAATCAGTTTGCTCACGCCGCCGCTAAGGCAGTGGCCACCGTCCCCTCTAAGACCTACAACCCTCTTTTCATCTACGGCGGGGTGGGCATGGGCAAGACGCATCTGATGCATGCCATCGGCACCGCGCTGCACGATCACTATGCGGGCATGAAGATTCTCTTCACCTCCAGTGAGCGCTTCATGAATGAGATGATCAACTGCATCCGGTTGGATCGCATGCAGATGTTCCGGATGCACTACCGCTCGGCCGATGTCTTGCTGGTCGATGACATCCAGATTCTCGCCGGCAAGGAACGCACCCAGGAAGAGTTCTTCCATACGTTCAACGACTTGTTCGAACATCAAAAGCAAATCATCATCTCGAGCGATTCCGTGCCCAAACAGACCTCTGGTTTAGTGGAGCGCCTGCGCTCCCGGTTCGAGTGGGGACTGATGGTTGATGTGCAGCCTCCGGATCTGGAAACCAAGATGGCCATCCTCGACAAGAAGGCGGAAATCGAGGGTCTCAAGCTGCCGGAGGAGGTCCGCATCTTCATCGCCACCAAAACCAAGTCCAATGTGCGCGAGTTGGAAGGTGCTCTGGTGAAGCTGATGGCATATTCCTCGGTCACCAATTCCCCCATCACGCTGGCCATGGCCCAACAAATCCTCAAACACCTCGCGCATGCTCCCGAGAAGCGCATCACCATCGAATCGATCATCAAAGCCGTTGCCGACCGCTTCTCGTTGCAACCATCTCAGCTCAAGCAGAAGACCAATGAGCAGAAGATTGCCTACCCCCGCCAGATTGCCATGTACATCGCCAAAGAACTCACTCAATCCTCACTGCCCGAGATTGGCCGGGCCTTCAGCGGCAAGCACCACACCACCGTCCTCCACTCCATCAACAAGATCGAGCAGCGCCGGCAGAAGGATCAGGATTTGAACAGGCTCATCCACAATGTAATCGATTCAATCCATTAGGTTTAGTAAGTTTTTCCACAAGCGTATGTCCGTTTGCCTGTGCCCGGTTGTGAACAAACCTCGCGAGACCGGTTTTTCGCACTCAGCTCAACGCGAAACCCCACCGCCGGACGTAGCGGAAAGTTTCTGGATTTTGTATAATTTAGAGAGAAATCAACATTTCCACAGCCCCTACGGATACGGTTTACTTTTAGACTACTTCTGGTAGAGGAACAGTAGGAATACACGCAGGGAGACGGCGCGATGGAGTTTACGGTTAGCAAAGCAGATCTCGTTCGTGAGCTGAATCTGTCCCAGGGCGTGGTCGAACGAAAGACCACCATACCGATCCTGTCCAACGTCCTGGTGGAAACCGCGGGCGACCGGATCAATCTCACGGCCACGGACTTGGAATTGGGTATACGCTGCTCCTGTCCAGCCAAAGTGAAGAAAGCGGGCGCAGGGACCATCCCAGCCAAGCGACTGCTGGACTATGTTCGGTTGCTTCCCGACGCCGACCTCGATGTCAAACTGGCCGAGAACCAGTGGGCTAGCCTCACCTGTGGCCGTTCCCGGACCCGCATTGCTGGCATGTCGCGCGAAAGCTACCCCGAACTGCCCCAAATGCCGCCACCGCTGGCCAAGATTCCCGTGGCCGCGCTGGCCTCCATGATCGGCAAAACCATTTTCGCGATCTCGGCGGAGGAATCGCGCTTCACGCTCAACGGCGCGCTCCTGATCGTCAAGCGCGAATCCTTGACCATGGTCGCAACAGACGGCCATCGTCTGGCCCTGGTGGAGCATCCTGTGGACCTTGCCGATATGGACGAACAAGGCTATCGGGCCCTGCTGCCGCGCAAGGCTATGGGGGAAATCCTGAAGCTCGCCGCCGAGACACCGCCGGATGCCGTCATCGGTTTCGCCGGCGATGACAATCATTTGTTCTTTCAGTTGGGCGCCCGGCTCTTGCTCAGCCGCAAGTTGACCGGGAATTTTCCGGACTTCGAGCGAGTGCTGCCCAAAGAGCAGCCCTATTCGATCAGCCTCAACCGGGAAGAATTCCGCCGCGCCATCGAGCGCGTTTCGCAGTTCTCCGATGAACGGTCGCGTGCGATCCAGGTGGAGAGTTCGCCGGGCGAAGTCAAGATTCACTCTTCTCTCTCTGAGACCGGAGAAAGCGAAGAGAGCCTGCCGGTGGAATACGACGGAGTGCCGGTCAAGATCGGCTTCAACGCGGGCTATCTGCTGGAATTCCTCCGTGCGGTTCCGGAGGATGAGATCAAGTTCAATTTCAAAGACGCCCAAAGCGCCGGTGAACTCCGCCCCGGCTTGGCCGCTGGGTACAAATACCGCTATGTCGTCATGCCGATGCGTATCTGACGAGCACGGGCCGGGGAGCGGAAGCCTGAGGTTCGTGAGATGACGGGACATGAATTATTGGGAGCAAATCAAGCAGATCCTCTCCCGGAAAATCAGCCCACCATCGTACCTGCGCTGGTTGGCGAGGACCTGGCTCAAGAGAGCCAAGGGCACGGTTTTGTCCGTCGCCGTCCCCGACGAGGTGACGAAGGAATGGATGCAGCATGAGTTTGCCGGGGATATCTGGAGCGCGATCCGCGAACTGGATTTTCCGTTCCGGCAAATTGTTTACGAGGTCAGTGCGGCAGAAGAAGAAGGCATTTTGAATTCAACATGGCAACAAAAGAAGTAACTCCGGTAGAAACGTACGATTCCAGTAGTATTCGAGTCCTTGAGGGACTCGAGGCGGTGCGCCTCCGGCCTTCGATGTATATCGGGTCCATCACCGAGACCGGCTTGCACCACCTGGTCTACGAAGTGGTGGACAACTCGGTGGATGAAGCCCTGGGCGGTTATTGCGACCGCATCGAAGTCACCATTCACAGCGACAATTCCGTCACCGTAGTCGACAACGGCCGTGGCATCCCGACCGAGATTATGGAGGAGTTCGGCGTATCGGCGGCCGAGATCGTGATGACCAAACTCCACGCCGGCGGCAAGTTCGACTCCAGCAGCTACAAAGTGTCCGGTGGATTGCACGGCGTCGGCGTGAGTTGCGTGAACGCCCTCTCGGAACTGCTGCAACTGGAAATCTGGCGCGGGGGAGGCACCTATGAGCAGGAATACCAGCGCGGGATTCCGCAAGGTCCGCTCAAGCAAACCGGAAAATCGAAGAAGACCGGCACAAAGATCACCTTCAAAGCCGACGGCACCATCATGGCGGCCACCGAGTTCAACTACGACACGCTATCCCAGCGCTTGCGCGAACTGGCGTTCTTGAACAAAGGCCTCACCATCACGCTCAGCGACGAGCGGGTGGATCCCGTGAAGCAGCATGAATTCCACTACAGCGGCGGCATCGCCGAATTCATCAAACATCTCAATCGCGGCAAATCCGTGTTGCACGAGAAGCCGATCTACATTGAAGGCGACCGCGTGCTGCCGAATGGCGACAAGCTCAGTATGGAAATCGCGCTGCAATACAACGACGGTTATTCCGAGAGCCTGTTCAGCTTCGCCAACAACATCAACACTGTGGATGGCGGTACGCACCTCAGTGGATTCCGCAGCGCGCTAACCCGCACCATCAACTTCTACGGCCAGCAGGCGCAGTTGTTCAAGGACATGAAGGAAAACCTGAGCGGCGACGATGTCCGCGAAGGCCTCACCGCCGTCATCAGCGTGAAAATTCCGCAGCCGCAGTTTGAGGGCCAGACCAAAGGCAAACTGAACAGCGACATCGCCGGCTTAGTCCAGAATTTCGTCAACGACAACTTGGGCGAGTTCTTCGATAAGAACCCCGCGGTGATGAAGAAGATCGTCGGCAAGGCGATCGACGCGGCCCGGGCCCGCGAAGCCGCGCGTAAAGCCCGCGATCTTACGCGCCGCAAAGGCGCGCTCGATTCCGGCGGCCTCCCCGGCAAACTGGCCGATTGCCAGGAAAAGGATCCGGAGCGTTGCGAGTTGTTTCTCGTCGAGGGCGAGTCGGCCGGCGGCACCGCCAAGACCGGACGCGATCGCCGCTACCAGGCCATTCTGCCGCTAAAAGGCAAAATCCTGAACGTCGAGAAAGCCCGCTACGACAAAATGCTGGGTCATGAGGAAATCCGCTCCATGATCACCGCCATTGGCACGGGCATTGGCAAGGATGATTTCGATCCGCTCAAGCTCCGCTACCACAAGATCATCATCATGACGGACGCCGACGTGGACGGCTCGCACATCCGCACCCTGTTGCTCACGTTCTTCTTCCGCCATATGCAGGACTTGATCAAGCGTGGCAACGTTTTTGTGGCTCAGCCGCCGCTGTACAGCATCAAAAAGGGCAAGAGCGAGAAGTACATCAAGGACGACAAGGAGTTCACCCGCGAAATCCTGCGCCGCGCCACCGAGAACCTGACTGTGGAGAGCGCCGCGAAAGTCAAACTGGAAGGCTCCGAGCTCCGCTCCTTCCTGATGTCGCTGGACGAGAATCTGCAGATCTACCGCCGCATGGAGCGCCGCCTGCGTGAGCCGCGCGTGGTGGAAGTGCTGGCCGACGTGGCGTACACCATCGACACCAAGACGGATTTTCAAAACAAAGCCAACGTCGAAGCTCTGTTCGCCGCCTTGAAGGCAACCAAGCTGGAGGTCGAGCTGTTGCCGGAGCCGGAGCACGATGCCTGGAAGGTGGAATACAAAGATCCGACCAAAGCCACCCGCAAGCTCGATACCGACATGGTGACCTGGCCGGAGTACCGCCGCCTGCGCGCCATCGCCCGCCAGATCGCCAAATACAACCAGGCGCCCTTCACCGTAACGCGCGAAGGCAAAGCGGAGACACTGCCCGGCTGGCGCGAACTGCTCGAGCATGTCAAATCACAAGGCACTCGCGAAGTCACCGTCAAGCGCTACAAAGGCCTGGGCGAGATGAACTCCGAGCAACTCTGGGAAACCACCATGAACGCCGAGACCCGCACCTTGCTCAAGGTGGACCTGCAGGACATGGCGGAAAGCGAAGCCATCTTCTCCACTCTGATGGGCGAAGACGTGGAAAGCCGCCGCAAGTTCATCGAAGAGAACGCGCTGGACGTGCGAAACCTCGACGTGTAGCGGTGGATCGCGAGGCGTTTCAAGAAGCACTGCATTTCGGTTTGGGAAGGGCGATCCTCTACGCCCGCGAAAATGACGTCCAGCAGTTTCGCGACGTGATTCTGGACACTTGCCTGCGCTGCCATGCCGTGGACCCACAGTGTGAAGGCACGCGTGCAGAGTACATGCTCGAACTGTTGAGCCTCACGCCTGACCGGCAATTCTACTGCGATGAAGTCCTAAAGGCATTGCCAGGGAGCGGAGACGATTGGGATGCCGTGCAGCGCTTTGAGTTCGCGACTCAGATGGCATTCGACGGAGAAGAACGCGCCAAGCAGGTCATGTACGAGAGCTTCGATCCCGGCCCGTTGATGGGAGAAGATATTGCCAGCAAATTCGTCCGCCTGGACGGCTTGAAAGGCTTACTTTTTGCGGTACCGAAGATCGGTGCGCTGCTCCTATCCAACCCGGAAGAAGTGGATCAGGGTTGGCTGTGGTGGCGGGCGAAGAAAATCTGCGGCGAGCAGGAAGCCACGGCCGCGTTACGCGAAGCCGCACAGCAAAGAGAACTTGGAATCAGCGGCGAAGGGTCTGCTTGCCGCGCAGGCTCCAGAAGAGCAAATCCAGTATCTGCGAATTTTCGTTCATCGGCCCTTTCCGCTGGAGCCAAGCCGGCTGTTGGAACTATCGTTCTCCGCCAACAAAGAACTTGCTTGGGCTGCGGTTGTTGCTCTCAGGCACGTCGTCCACCCCGCTGTCCGCGAAGCCGCTTTTCGGCTGATCAAGAAAGGACTTGTAGGCCGCGACTACGCAATCGCCATGCTCGATGAGAACTGGAAACCAGGCGACCATGAGACCGTATTGAGCTGGTTCGAGAACGAATCGGACCGGTCTCTGCGCCACCGCATGCAGATGGACTTACGGAAGTTCTGGGAACGCCATTTGCAGCCCGAAAGCGAGCTCCGCATGTTGGAGTTGCTCTACGAAAAGGGCCCCTGCTCGTTCTGCCGGGAGCACGTGGTCATGCGAATGATCGAAATGGATGCGCTGTCTCCAACCCTTCGCGCCGAATGCGCCTACGACGCCAACCAGGACATTCGCGAGCTCGTCAGCGCACCCCCACCTTTTGAGTGACTATTCTCGGACTGCGAACACCATGACGTCCGTGTGGATGAAATCGTCGCCCTTACAAAGTAGCGGCTCACCAAGAGCAGTCGCCGCGGCATAGGAGAAGCAATCCCCGTAGTTGAGCCCGGCCCGGTGACGCCCTTTGCCAAAACGGCTGAATGCTTCGCGTGCCAAATCGCCCTGCCTTGCGTCTACCGGGATCAGTTCGATACCGGCCCGGGCAACAAACCGATCCAGGTCACGCAGGCCTTCCGCGCCATATCTCGATTCGATGACAATCGAGGTTTCGACAAAACTGGCCACCGACATGCGAACGGAGTCCGCGCCCTCAATTGCCTCCAGCAGACCAAGATGGTCTGCTTCCCGCTGCAGGATTGCAATTAGGGCAGAAGTATCGATCACCATCAACGTGGCAAACCGAGCTGGTCGTACCCCAGAATCTCTTCGGCAGAGCGGTTATCGAGAACCGGAAGGCTCGCGCAGTGCTCGGCGATTTCCGTTAACTCCTTAATCAAAGGACGCTTAGACCGCTCCCGCCGGACGCGCGCGAGTCGATCGCGCAACGCCTTGATCACCGCTTCGGTCTTCGTCTCGCCCGTTTGCCGGGACAATTCGGCCGCAAGCTGCTCGGCTTCCAAGTTACGAATATTGAGCGCCATTGTTACAGTGTAGCTTCTAGTCTTTACTGTATCATATGAGCCGTTGCTAAGTTCAGACCTCCTGACGTGGGCCAGTAATTTCTGCTGATCGGTGAAAACGGAATGAGACGACAAGGATATTTGCAAAGCGGGCGGCAATGCGGTAAGAGAGAAGCATGCCGCAGTTGCAA
>Ga0075017_100001788_pt1 | contig 13341 bp, 14 predicted proteins | sample AleBraG_ABR_2012_FD_71475 | JGI IMG/M metagenome (GOLD analysis project Ga0075017, IMG submission 71475) | Freshwater sediment microbial communities in response to fracking from Pennsylvania, USA - Alex Branch Run_MetaG_ABR_2012 | ecosystem: Environmental > Aquatic > Freshwater > Creek >... | reverse complement strand
GGGTCTCTAGCAGTCAACGAAGGACAACTTTAGCGGCGCGCCGGACCACCGTCCACGAGGGCGGGAAGGTTCACAGGACTCCAACGTCCAAGGCATCGTGCGTGTCCAAGCGCGGCTCCAATACGCCGACATCAGCGCCTTCCTCCACGAACATCTCAATTATCCTGTCAGCGTCCTCTGGTCGCCTCCACAACAGGTCAACGAGTTGCTCGGAATTGATTATGATCGCTCCATCATGCGTCACTGAGATTCCCCGTGGGTGGCTAGTGTACGCGTCACGGTAGTCACTCTGGATGGAGCTGATCATGAATTTCAACAGTGCTTCCACTTGAGCGCTCCTGACCGGGAGCGAGCAGTTGACGAAGTTCTTCTTGTTGCAGGGGAGACCACGAAGCATGTCGTGGAGTATCCCCACGTCAACCTTGGAGCTGTCTTTCGTCAAGTAGAGGAAATAGTAGACGGAATCGACGGCTGCTTTGCGCTGGGATTTACTGCGGTACTTACCAGCGCAGATAGCTGGCACGAACCGGTCCCTTCCGTGACGCCCACGACTCTCTTTCGCCTTCTGGTTGAAGGCGATGCTTTGAATGATGCCGATGATCTTGTGGAGCGTGTCCAGCTTCATGTCCCAGAGACCCGATATCTCTTCACTGCGGGAGTAAGAGATGGTCCAGTGCACTTCATCCGGGTTCATGGGGCGCAGGCACTCACGGATATAGTTGATTGCCGCTCCATGAGCTGAATCCTCATATTCCATGTACCTGCTCGCGTATAGACCCATCCTCAGACTCTATCCATCAATAAAAGTGTTGTCAATATTATTGATATAATTGCAAGAGATGCGTTAACGACGAGAGGTATGCTTCGTGGAACCGGAGAACAAAGCGTTGCAGGGCGCAACTCATGCTCAGCTACAGAAAAACAGGCAGGAGGAATTTCGATGCGTTTGAGGTTGTTGCGTGGGATGATTGATAACAGTCACTCCTTACTGAAAAGAAAGCCAACCGCGATGACACCTCCACATCTCATGCCGAGTTCCCGTGCTGTCTCGCAGATCATCGTTGACATGGGCGACAACGAAGAAGACGACCCGACTGCCGAGAACGTGTTCAAGTTCATTGATGGACTCGCCCCGGATACGCTCACCCTGCTCGACCATGAGCTGCACAGCGCACACGCTGATCGCGTCCACCATCTCGTCACCGACCTCGTATACAACGACAAGACCTCCAAGCATGTCCGGGAAGCGAAGCTCCGGGAGTACCTGATCCTCATTGACGATGAAGACCGGACTGACCTAGACATGAACCTTGCCCTCATTGAAGGGCTGCACTGCATGCCGCTGCTGGAGCAGCACGACGACATGACGAAAGCCAGCCAAGAACACTTGGACCGTTGCAGGGCGCTGATCATCGTCACCCGAGCAGCAGTCGAAATCAAAGAAGAGCGCGGGGTCAGAGTCCATGATCAGATAGGCGTCGTGTTCCTGACTGAGCCACACTTGATCAAGCTCGTCCTTGCGAACACCAGCCGCGCGAGGCAGATCGCTGAATTCATCGCCAGCCGCAGGGAACTGCACGCTGAGGTCATCGCCAACATGCTGGAGAATACACCACCGCTAGCACCCGGAACCTTATAAGCCGTTAAACGCAGGGGCGGCACCGGACTCCACATCGACCGGTGCCGCCCCTGTTGCTGTTTTCAGCGGAAACAGACGTTCGACTTGGATTCCTCGGACCCGGCACGAGTAGCCGTAGCGATGCGGTAGCGCGTGCCGTTCTCGGACTGCCGCCACCCGTTGCAATCCACGAGTTCCCAGCCAGCAGAGAAGCTAGGTGCTTGAGCGTCACCGTCAATGCTCAAGTCGATGAAGGTCACGACGATCTTTGACGCACGCTCCAATGCCTCGGCGTAAATCTGGCTACCGCCAATCACCCACGCTTCGCGTTCCTCGGGGACAAGCTCCAGAGCAGCGTCGAGAGAGTGCGCCACGAGAGCACCGGGGTACTCCAGACTCTCCTGCCGGGTAATGACTATGTTGGTGCGACCGGGAAGCGGACGGAACCGTTCCGGGAGGGACTCCCACGTGCGGCGACCCATGATCACAGCGTGGCCCGCAGTGAGGGAGCGGAAGTGCTTCTGATCCTCCGGCAGGTGCCACGGGATCGTGTTCTCGTTGCCGATCACACCGGAAATGGTCTGCGCCCAGATCAGGTTCAGCTTCTTGGAAGATTGTACTGGGGCTTGTACTGCTTCTATCGTAGCTGTGCTCACACTGACACCGCAGCCTTGATAGTCGGATGAGGGTTATAACCTATGATCTCGAAGTCTTCGAGCTTGTAATCGAAGATGGACTCAGGCTTCCGCTTGATAACGAGCTGGGGGTAGTCACGTGCCTCACGGGAGAGCTGTTCCTCAACCTGTTCAAAGTGGTTGCTATAGATGTGGCAATCCCCGAAACTGTGAACGAACTCTCCTACTTCAAGTCCAGCTTGCTGGGCCACCATATGCGTCAAGATGGCGTAGGAAGCGATATTAAATGGCACTCCGAGGAACATGTCCGCACTGCGCTGATAGAGCTGGCAAGAGAGTTTGTGCGGGTTCCCGTCTGCATCTGGAGTGACATAGAACTGAATCATTGCGTGGCAGGGTGGGAGTGCTTGGTCAGGAAGGGCAGGCGCGTTCCAAGCGTCAACAATGTGACGACGAGAGAATGGATCGCTCTTGATCTGCTTCATGAGATCAGAGAACTGATCAAAGAAGACTCGCTTACGCCAAAGGTGTCCTGCGTCCGGAGCTACTCTCGTCACCGATGACGCGGGGATACCTTTGTAAGTGAGTCCAGCGTCCCACCGGGACTTTGCGTACCAAGCCTTGCTGCCGTCACCGCCAGCCCAATCCGAATAGGTTGCGAACAGTTCGCCGTCAATCTGAAGCGCGTAGCCATCCTCACTTACGGAGCCTACATTGTGTGAGGCAGGAAGGAAGACGCATGTATCTGGCGAATATACCTTTGCGCCAAAGTAGTCCTTATCAAGGTCAAGGTCTTCTCCCTGCCCCCACTTGTGGTATCCGGGAACCTTCGAAATCGTCCGGGCGAAATACTCATATGAGTGCCAGACGGGGGAGACTTTGATACCTTTTTCGCCATAGAACTTGTACGAGGGGTGATTCTGGTTGTAGCAACGAGCTATCATGTTGACCCAGATTTGGTAGAGACGGTCATTCACGGCAACAGGCTCCCCGCGAAAACCAACACCGGCCACCGTCTTTGCGTAACCATCAATGACGGTGGGGTCCTTCAAGGAGCGCCAGTTGGGGCGGGTTATCTCAGCAACGAATCCACTCTTCATCTGGACCTTGTACCGAGTATTCCCCCCGGTTGCCCCCAGATTCTCAACGGCCCATATCTCATCGGTGTTGAGGTCGCATTCGATTGCAGGAAGAAACGACTGGTTGAAGGGGTATTCAAAGCTCGCGTCCCGGTCGATCTTCTTCTCAACTTGAATCATCTTCTTTGAGGGTGCATAGATGGCTCGCCAAGAGGCACCGTACACAGGGCCGAGATCGCCGTTCTCATCTGCCCACTCCGACCAAATCTTGACTCCCTGAGATTCCAATGTTTTGGCATTCGTGTCGCCGCTCAGGAGCCAAAGGAGTTCTGCGATGATCCCCTTCGTAAAAACCTTCTTCGTCGTGAGAAGGGGGAAACCCTTGGAGAGATCAAACCTGATCTGACGACCAAAAACGCCTCGTGTTCCAGTACCGGTACGGTCTGACCTATCAGTTCCATTTTTCAGGACATCGCGGAGCAGGTCTTCGTAAGGCGTAGGGATACTCATAGGGTTCCTTCTCTGTGTGAGCTTGCGCGATGGCTTCTCGCGCGTCTTCTATCATCTAACAAAGTAGCTTACATCTTTTTTCGACAACTATATTGAACGTCTAAAGTCACCGTGATGATCAAAGACAACAACCTAACTAAGTCGCTCATCACTGAGATGGATGAACACCACGTTCTAGGTGATGGCACGCTCTAGCTGTGCGTTCGTAAGTCTTCCTTCCCGGTGTTCACGTACTAGCCTCGCTCCGTCACTGTAACCTCTCCGGTACCCTTCGCTTTGTCCGCTGATCTTGCCGCTGGCGACTCCGACGTTGATGCCGTCCCGGTAGCCTAGATCGCGCGTTATGGAGCCTCTACCGCCGATTGCGGACTGGAGGAGGGCAGCGATGAACCGGTTGTCTGGTGAGCCTCCTGTGGGTGCTGCTTCCCGTAGCACCTTGAGTCCGCGTGTCTGCGCAACCATGATGCCCCAGCCCTCGGGAATCTCGTCCGTGTCCTTGAGGATTTTGGCGTCGCCCAATACGAGCCACCACCGGTCAACCATCTTGATGGCTGGTGCTGCCTTGTCCGGGTCTTTGAGTTCGGCTAGCAAGTCTGAGCGGGAGACTTTGATTTCGAACCCGTGGATTAAGTGTTCTGTCTTTCTCCATGTGCCGATGGCAACCGCGTCGATGCGTCGCCTGATCGTGCGCTCATGAGTCCATTCGCTGCCGTCAGGAGTGACTCCGCCGATCCTCTGTACGCCGTCTACAGGCACTTCGAACAGGACGATGTGCTCCGGCATCGGTACTGCGTCTGAACGCTTCCCAAAACGGTTCTTAAGCCTGTTACGTACTTCTTTCGCTGTTCTGACCGACACTGATGCTCCCCGGATAACTATGATTGTCTGAGAGCAAATCTATCGTTTGTTTTTGCTCTGGTTTTTCTGACTGCTCAACAGGCTTGCCATCAATAGCGACTTTTATATACAAACAGGGTCCGCCACCCTTTCAGATGACGGACCCTGTTTGTACTGTTGATTGTGCCTCTAGATGAGGGACTCTTTGATAGCGCCGGAATTGAGGGCTGCTTCGTTGAACAGCGCGAACCTGCGGATGTACTCGTCTCGTGCCGCGTACTGCTCCGGAGTCCACTCATCCTCGGTGTCCAAGCCATTGACTTCCACAAAGACCGACTTGGCACGCTTCAGGACGTTGTTCTTCTCCAGTGTTTCCCGCACATGCTGCGGGTCAAGATGCTCGCTCTTGAACATTTCAGCGTAGAGGTCGAACATTCCTTCCGCGTTGGCGGTGAACTCCATCTCGTTGCTGGAGAACTCTGCGATTTTCTCAATGTCTTCTTTCGAGAGCTTGTCCCACTTGATGGACTCCGGATTCGTCAGAGCCACCTCGTAGGACCGCTGGAGGTGCTGAGGGGCCATTGAGAGGTTTACTGGCGGAAGCGCAGCGCGACTCATGGCAGGAGCGGCAGGGGGACGGACGTGTTTCGTCACCAGATGCCCATGGACGTTCATACGTTGTTCTGGAATAAGTTCGCTCATCGCACTACATTTCTCGCTGGGAGTGAAAAACTATGTCTCATAAATATTAGCTGGGTCACACAAAAATGAATTAATTGTTCCCAGTTCACGGCATCAGAAAAATGCGATGCAAATATTCTGTTCCGAACTTGATGGCATCGCGGAGCAATCTCAGACTTGCTTAGCGCGTTCTCTCAGGACTGCTTCAACTTCCGGGTGACCTGATACGTCCTTGCGGAGCTGGATGCGGTTCGGCTTGTTGCTGTGACTGGTGAGCTGGATTTCAGCCTGCACGATCACTACGTCCGGTAATGCTTCAGCGTCCATGACGTGGCTCAAGTGTGCTTCGACTTTGCGCCGCAGTCTGCGTGCATTTTGTTCTTTTTGCGCGGGGACAACGACGAGCACCACAATGTCATCTCCGTGGCTGTCGGGGACTCCAACGATGACGCACGATGAGATGCCGCCGATACCCATGATTCCCTGCTCGTACAGGTCAGGGTGGATCGACTTGCCTCTCCGGACAAGAACGTCCTTCTTATGGTTCGCTGGCGCGTCACTGCCAGCAGGGAGGCCCTTCATCAATCCGTCACCTGATAATACGACCTCGTTGAAGTCCTCGTCTGCGAGGTTATCAATACGTGGCGTGACGCCGAGGATGACGCCGCCCGCTAGGTCTCCGTTGGTATAAACTATTTTCCCTGATTTTTCCACGATGGCTGAGGGGAGTAATTCGGTCATTCCGGATACGGTGACCATTGTTGTCTCCGGTAACTCACGATTTAATTTGCGCAGGAGTGGCGGGAGGACACGAGCCGCTGGCATGACGAGTATTCCCGGCGTTGGCTTTCCTTTGAGTCCTCCGCGTCGGTCGATCTCGTTGAGCATCAGGAGAGAATGTGTGGGAAGCAAGAAGGTATGTGTCGGCGCGCGGTGCAGGAGGGAGGTAACCCATCCCACGGGGTCAGTAGTGAGTGTCGTCTCAGGCATTTCCCATTCCGCTCCACACGTCAAGGCTGCCAACCCGAACATGAACTGGTCAGTGTACAGACGACTACTCTCCGTGACCGAGCAGAGTCCGGTGAAAGCGAGCGCTGCTGAACCTAGGGAAGCACGTGAATGTGTCAATGCTTTGGGGCTGGCGTCAATGTCGGAGGTGAAGGCGATGATAGCTTCCCCGGTCGGGTCAGCCATAGGCAGTGCAGCTTGCGTCTCTTTGAACAGTCTCCTCGTGCTGACGGCAGTCAAGGGAGTACCGGGTAGACGCTTGCCTGTGAAGAAATGCCGCATGGGCAGTTTTCTGTAGTCCGTTGGTGTAGCTCCGCGATGTCGTGACATGCTGCCGAGGAGCGGCGCTGAGGCTAAATACAGGCGTGATTCCACGGCAGCATATTTAGGTGTTGCTGCTCTGATCCGGGATTCGATCAATTCCGGAGTGGTCTCAGGATGAGCGAGGATGACGACGCCACCGGAAGCGATGATGCCGAGGGCGAGGATTACCCCCTCCGGGTCAGGCGTCACGGAGAAGAGGAATCTGTCACCTTCATGTACTCCACGTGCTTGAAGGTTGGCTCCGATGGAAGTCACGGCTGTCCGCAGTTCACCGTAGGTGCATACTGTCTGACCATGACGCAGCGCAATGTGGTCCGGGTATTTTTCTCCGGCGTCCAGCAGAAGGCGAATAACGTCATGCGTCATTGGGAGCCTTTCTGAGCGTTCATGCGTGGGAGCGAGCTAATGGTTAGTCGGGTTAACTGTATTGCGAACTTTGGTGACGGTTTCTTAGGTCACCGGGCGATAGGTCCAGCGGTGACGGAAATGGATGAAAATGCGTCCAGTGCAGTGGCACGGGTTGCCGCAGGAAGGGCATCCGTATCCCTCGTCAATAGATTCTTGATGCCACAGGTTCGGGATGTCTCCTCGCTTTTGGAAGCCGAGGCGATGCATCATGCCTTCTGCGTGACAACCATCAGCATCCGTCCACGCCATCCCGATGACGCAGGAAGCTCCCTCACGGAATAGTGCTTCAATAGTCGCTCCCGTGACAGCGGTGCCGATTCCTGTCCCGCGTGCCTCCGGGCTGACAGCGCCTGACTTGAGGATGCCTACCCTGCTGAAGGCTGTTTCGGGAACCATCCGGCTCAGACTGTCTGCGTGGGAAGAGTGGACTACTTCGGACATCCTGATACCGGGTAGCATCAGTTTTCCTGTAACGGCAGCGAGAATCTCTCCACTGTAAGTGACAGCGACACGGGCGATTTTCGGTCCCGGTACCGCGTGCTTGATAAGCTCCGTGTCATTGATGTAGTCCTCGCCTAGAGAGCTGTTCAGGAGGGCAAGAGCGTCGGCAACGTCGGTCTTCTCTAACGGTCGTACCGTGATTCCCAAGTCTTTCAAGTTTTGTTCTTCTCTGTATACGTGCGGTTCAAGCGAAAGTCCCGTACCTCGAAGATGGCACGGGACTTTCGCTACTAGTTGATTTACTTCTTCGAAGAAGGTGCTTTGAAAGCGGGCACCTTCGTCGTGGTGTTCGTCTTCCCGGTGGTTGAGGTCCCGCTGTTCGTCGTAGTAGTCGGGACCTTTGCGGGAGGCACGGTAGCGGCCTTAGCGGGAACAGACACGGGGGCTGGCGGAATCGGAGGCGGGCCACCGACGAAGTTGTCCGGGACTTTCAGGAATCCTGAGTTGGGCCTGACTGTGGGAGCGTACCCTCCAGTCGAGGGGACGACGCCACGGTAGACGACGGAGCTGCGTGGTGGAGACATCAGGTATCCCATCATGAGCACTGTGCCAATGGATGGGATCATGGAGTTGTAGTGGTAATAGGCAGGAGCGTAGTAGCTGTTGGTAAGGTTACCGTCACAACGCGAGTCGTCTACGCGTTGATTAGTGTTCCTGTCCTGACATACTTGAACGTATTCATCAGGGGAGGAAGCGTTTTGGACTCCTGTGGGAGTGGATGAGCAGCCAGTCGTCACCATTGCCGCGACAACTGCGATGACGCCGAGCGACAAGGTTCTCTTGAGAGCGCTGACTGACATTAGGATTCCTTCTCGTGATGAATTACTACCTTTAGAGAATATCTGTACTTCTTGGCAGGTGTCAATAACATTGACTCTTATCACCGGCATTCTCTAAAGCAACCCTAGAGCCAACCATCCGTGAGTGGTTGCGTGATGCCTTCGTGGAGCGCCATGATATGGTTCTCGTCCCACTCATCGCCCATGAGGTGACTGGAGACCCACACTGGGTCAACCCCGGCGCTGTGCATTCGCTTCATAGTGGAAACCGGCGGGAGCAAAGGTGCTGTCATGCCTGATTCCGCCGCGAGAAGGGTGGTCTCCTTGATGATGGTGTCCATGAACAGAGCCAAGGACGAGCTTATCTTGTCCCGTCCGCACATCTCTTCGTAAGAGCAAATTTGATGGATTTCTTCCGTGGCGTTGATAAGGAAGGCTGTTTCAGCACCGAACATGAGGAGAAGCTTCATCCGAGCCTCAGTACGGAGATGGGTGGTTCCCTCTGTCAGCACGCGCCGAATGTCAGCAGCCGTGTAGTCCTCATCATCGTGCGCTTTCAGTCTGATCAACCCGGCGGCTACTTCCGGAATCTTGGAGTACTCTTCTATGAGGCTGTACCCGACTTGTTCAGCGTCTTCGTAGTTGACCATATCGCTGACCATCAACGCGAGGAGCGTGCTGCGGCAATACCGCTTCTTCCCCATCTCGGCAAACTTTTCCATACCCTTAGTGATGCGTGCGTAAGCGTCACCTCTCCGGTGCCCAGCGCCGTACAGGTCAAAGTAGGCTTCGATAGGAAGCTCCAGACGCATTGCTGTCTCAGTAAGGACTGTATTGTTGCGGATCAAGTGGTTGAGGGAGTGTCTCCGGAGGAAGCCAAGGACCTCTTCGGGAGTCCTCATTCCGAGTTCAATGAGTGCCGGTGCATTGTGGGCGTCTATGACAGAGAGAACCGCGTAGAAGTCTTTCTCTTCCATCTGGAATTCAAACGAGTATCCCGGTCCGATGGTGTATTCGAAGCTCTCTTCCAGCGCGTATGCGATGTCCGGGTCAACGCGCGTGTCATCACAGTCGTGGAACTGGAATAGAGGAACTGTCTCCTCGTCTGTGATTGTCATGAGACTGACTCTATCATTCGACAATAATATTTACAATAAGTGATCGATGCGCTATTATCAGGGCATGGAAAAGATGGACTACGGAGTAAAAGCGCCGAAGCTCGATGATGGCTCTCTCCTTCTTCAGGAACTCGTCCTCACTGCGGAACAATCCGGACAGATCAAGTTTGACAAGGACGAGATCGAGAAAGCGCGGAAACACACTTTCGTTTCTTCTGTCTGGCTGTTCATACTTGACAACCTATTGTTCATGACGGGCATATGCTTCCTCTTCCACGCGTTTTCTGACAGCGCGAGCAACGCTGCCCTACCCATGCTGGGGACGTTCTTCTTCATCCTTAGCTTCGTCGTCGGAAGGCACCGCAGGAATGGGACTGCTCGTCTCGCTGAACGCATGGTCGAGATTTTTCAAGTGAGCAAGATCGCTCCGGAAGTCACCAACGTTTTCAAGCGTTACATGCCCGGTGAAGCTGGTGTGCAGTGCTACACGTACGTGGACTTGCTAATGAAGGACGACGTTGAAGTAGGCAACAGCAAATCCTACCGGGTGCGACTGGATACCAGCAAAGCTGAGAACTACGTGGTTCGAGAAGTCGTCCTGCCCGAAACCGCGTAGGAGCCGCTAATCTCTACGCATGAGCAGGCAACTGATACCTACCGCCATCGTTGACGTAAACGGGCGGCTGACGACCGTACATAAGCGCGCTGAGGGAACCTCACGGGGCAACTCCGCGCTTGGCAACGTCAAGCCGTCACTCGGCGTCACCGTATCAGACATGCACACAATCAAACCAAAGAAGCTCCCAGTGCTCTCTGATTCCGTGCGGCTCGCCCAACTGTTTGGTGCACTCATCACTAACGAGGAAATCGAAGCTTTCGTTTCCCCAACTGGTCGTTCCACAGTCCAGATGTCCGATGACGAAATCTATGATGGACTCCGCAAGGGTTTCACCATACAAGATGCTGCTGCGTTGAAGAGTATTGGCATCTCACTGGATGAGATCATGGAACGGACGAAGGACAGCTACGTTCAGGGTGGGTCACTCGACATTGCTGTCGGCAGAAAAGGTATCCGGTACAGGACTGAAATAAGCGGTGCGTTGGAACGCTTACAAGCTTCTGGGACTTCCCCAGCCGAAGCCGAGAAGATGATCATAAATGGTCTTCAAGACGGTCATCTTGACCGTGCACTCAACGATGACCAGATTAAAGAGTTGTTCTCCAAGTGGAGATTCCGTTCAGCCGTTCAGGCGTACGAGCACGGCCCAGTCGAACTGGATGACGTGATTGACGGGTTTGTCTCGGGGAGGCTACCGTTCGACCTTATCAATCACAAAATGGCGAACCTCAAGAACTCAGAGAGCGAACTCTACGACCTGTACGAGCGCAAGTTCAACCGTGATGGACGCTCCCTGTATACCCCTGATGCTGAACTGGCGGAACGCCTCAGCGATCCGGATTACCGGGTCAGGCTCGTGGATAAGGCAGCAACAGCGATGCCCGGTGAGTACCGCCCTCTGGTAGCTCTCGATAAGCTGGTTCAAGGCCACGGCATGGAAGTGCTTGAACTGAATGATCCGCGCATGGCGGCAATGACTATCTACGTCAGCCCCGGCGTCAACCGTGAGTGCGGTGTGGAAGCAGCGAAGTACGTCGAACGCGTCCTTGATCTTGCCAAGGAAGAGACCGGGGGCGACCTCTGGGGTTCCAGTTCCAAGCGTCACGAGAGTCAAGGCGCTGTGCAAGCTAATGGAGTCTACCTGCGAAACTGGGAGTTGCTTGATCTCTACGAGCGCGGCGTCCCGGCAGAGGAGTCCTACGACTTGCTGGTCAAGCACAAGCTTTCACGTGAGCAGATCATTGTTGCCCGCGAGACTGGGGTAGGTTCCACGCTAGCATCCGGTGTGCTCTAGTACTCTGAGCGTGAGTTGAGAAGCGCCCATTCACGGTCGATCCCAGCCATGTTGAAGAGGACAACCTCAGAACCAGTAACTGCTACGTCATAGGTCTTGTAGTAGCCGTTGGCGTAGATTTCAGCTTTGAAGCTCTCGCCATTGCGCAGAGCGATCAAGACCTCAGCGGTGTTTACCAGCTCAGCACCTTTACCCAGTTCCAACCGAAGCCCTGATAGGAACGCGTTAAGCCATTTCTGGTTGGTACGGAGGATAGTCAGTGGCTTGCAGTAGCAGTAAATGGCGATGAACGCCGGGACGGTCAGTGCAAGCATGTTGATGGGAACGGTTATCCAAGCTCCGGCTCCAGCGAAGGAAGCGACGATGGAAGTCAGCAAAAGCGAGATATAAGACCCGACAATAGAGAACGCAGGGTGATGTCCGAAGGGTCGGTGAGTCGAAGTAGTGTCCAGCGGGTCAACGCAAACAGTAATCGTTGGCGGTAGATTGCTTGACATGCTTCGGCCCCTTTTTCTGGTTTGAACTAATCACCCTAAGCATAACAACATTATTGACAGAAATATTTTATGACAGTCTCCACATCGTGTTGCTCGCTATTGTTACTGTATGAGCAACCTGATCCCGGAAGTACGTACCGATAAGAACGGGAAGACTTCAACCCGCTGGGTAAAACCAGAGTGGGAGAAAACTCCGTCTACAACCAAAAAGATTCCGGCTGTCACCATGCAGGGGATCGGCAACCATTCAACTTTGCTTCGTATCCTGAACGGTAACCGGGTGCCACGCCAAGGGTTGGACAAGGCAATAGCAAAAACTGTTGACCATGCCATGGCTGAGAGGCTGGTTGATTTTCTGCTAGCTAATCGCGCTCCCTCTGAGAACACGCAATTGGCATCGCAGATCATGGTGAATATCGAGAACCCGGTTGTCGGAACCAAGCTGACTGAAATTCTCATGACCCACTACGATAATGCTCGGGGTGAAGGTATCGGCGGAGTAATAAATTACCTCACTGCTATCGGAGAGATGGGTAGGGAGCTGACTACGGAGCAGGAGTGGGCGTTGCTCAAAGTTACGTCGGCTGCTTCTCACTCGGATGCAGTTGAAAGGGTCAATGTTCCCTTCCCGTTTGATGCTTACGGTCTGCGGAACGATAAGCTAGTGGACCTTATCGTGGCAAGACCAGAGCTGGCAGATGACATCGCGATGATTGTCGGGGAGCGCAAGCTGGATGAAGTAGAGTCTATTCTCGCGCTGCTTGAAGGGGAGACTCACAGGGCGCTGACCCACGGCACTCTATGACATATGCCGATCAAGGAATACATCTACAAGAAAGCCGCTAGTTTAGGATCATGAGCAGTTTAGTCCCCGAGGTACGCATTGACGTGAATGGCCGTCATGTGACGCGTCACGTCAAGCCATCAACCACTCCACCGTCTCTTCTCCGCAGTATCCCTTCACCGCATCTCTATTCTGAGGAGTTCAGCTCCTCATTCGAGAATGCTCAGGCTGTGGCTGGACTCGTGTTCTCCTTCACTGAAGACGAGCAGATGATTGACGCTAACGGGAACGAAGTGCACGACTACGGGTTCGAGGAAGCAGTAGACGCGATGAGCGAAATGCTCTCATCGAAGACTCTCATTTTTCTGAAGCAGAAGCTTGAACATGCCAATGGTCGCTTGAAAGTCATCCTCGCAGAGCAGGTATGCCCTGAAATCGCTGACTTCTGCCACAACCGTCAATCCGGCACAGAGAACTCTCCGCCGACCCTCAGCACCCGGTCATCCGTCCATCACAGCATCCGAATAGCTCCCATGGCAGATGATTTTGCCGCCAGCGATGCAGAACTAAGTAAAGTGCTCAGTTCGATCTATAACTCCACGAGATCAGTCAGAAGAGAATGCTCGTCGCCGGAGTGGAAAGCGATCCT
>Ga0075017_100001787_pt1 | contig 13342 bp, 11 predicted proteins | sample AleBraG_ABR_2012_FD_71475 | JGI IMG/M metagenome (GOLD analysis project Ga0075017, IMG submission 71475) | Freshwater sediment microbial communities in response to fracking from Pennsylvania, USA - Alex Branch Run_MetaG_ABR_2012 | ecosystem: Environmental > Aquatic > Freshwater > Creek >... | reverse complement strand
CCGGTGAGGTGCCGGCCGGCATCCTGGCAGCCCTGCTGGGTGCACCCGTGTTCATTGCTGTGGTGCGCCGCGGAAAACAGGCCGAGCCATGAGTAGTTTGGGGACGACCCCCGCCGACGGCGCTGCCCCCGCAACCGCTGCTTGGGTGCGTGCCCGGCGCAAGGGCCCCCGCCGCCGTCGGGCCCTCATCACGGCAATCCTGGCCCTGGCCGTGTTCGGGCTCCTGGCAGTGAACATCCTGCTGGGCAGCTACACCGTCAGCATCCCCGATTTCCTGAGAATGCTGGGCGGCCGGGGCATCCCCGGGGCCAGCTTCATCATCATGGAAAACAAACTGCCCCAGGCCTTGCTGGGCCTGCTGTCAGGAGCCGCCTTCGGCGTGTCCGGCGCCATCTTCCAGTCAATGCTGCGCAACCCGCTGGCCAGCCCGGACATTATCGGCATCAGCTACGGTGCCAGCGCCTCCGCCGTCGCCGCCGTGGTGCTCTTTGGGGTGCGCGGTGCCGGAGTTTCCGTGGCTGCAATCGTGGGCGCCCTGGTGGTGGCTTTGCTCATCACCGCCCTTGCGCGGGGGCGTGGCGGGACCGGCCTGATCCTGATAGGCATCGGTGCGGCCGCCTTCATGCAGGCAGCCGTCACGTTTTTGCTGTCCCGGGCGGACATCAGAAGCGCCCAGGACGCCATGGTGTGGCTGAGCGGTTCGTTGAATTCGGCCAATTGGGAGCGGGTTGGGATCCTCTCCCTGGCCCTGCTGGTCTTGTTGCCCCTCACCGCGGCCGGGTCCGGCAGCCTGAACGGCCTGGCCCTGGGCGCTGACACCGCCACCGGCCTGGGCCACAACGTGCCGCGGGCACGTCTCCTACTGACCCTTGTTGGCGTGCTTCTGGCCGCCCTGCCCACCGCGGCGGCCGGCCCCATCGCCTTCGTCGCCTTCCTCTCCGGCCCCATGGCCAAACGCCTCAACGGGGGAGCTGTCAGCCTTCCCCTGGCGGCGTTGGTGGGAGCGGCCATCGTGCTGTCCGCCAACTTTGCCGCCGTCAATGCGGTTCCCGGGATCTCACTGCCGGTGGGGGTGGTGACCGGGGCCCTCGGCGCACCGTTCCTGCTCTGGCTGCTTATCTCTTCCAACCGCGCCAACCTAGGAAGCTGAGATGACATTTCAATCATCCAAACCATCCGCAACCCTGTCTGCACGCCAGTTGTCCCTGGGCTATGGCGAGCGAGCCATCGTGGCGGACCTGTCCCTGACCCTGCCAGCTGGCAAGGTCACCGTCATCGTGGGCGCCAATGCCTGCGGAAAATCCACATTGCTGCGCGGCATGGCCCGGCTGCTGCCGCCCAGTGCCGGTGTGGTGCACCTGAACGGGGCGGACATCCATAAGCTGCCCACCCGCGAATTGGCGCGTGAACTGGGCATCCTGCCGCAAACCCCCACCGCCCCCGATGGGATCACCGTGGCAGACCTGGTGGGGCGCGGTCGCAGCCCGCACCAGGGCTGGTTCCGGCAGTGGACTGCCGACGACGACGCCGCCGTGGCCTCAGCCCTAAATGTCACCGGCACGGCCGGGCTGGCCGGGCGCAGCATTGACGAGCTGTCCGGCGGGCAGCGCCAGCGCGTGTGGATAGCCATGGCGCTGGCGCAACAGACGCAGGTGTTGCTGCTGGATGAGCCAACCACCTACCTGGACCTGGCCCACCAGGTGGAAGTGCTCGATGTGGTGTCCGAGCTCAACGCCCGGCGGGGTATCACGGTGGCCATTGTGCTGCACGATCTCAACTTGGCGGCACGCTACGCCGACTACCTTGTCGCCATGAAGGCAGGGTCCATTGTGGCCCAGGGTGCGCCCGGGGAGGTGCTGACGGCGGAACTGGTCCGGGAAGTTTTTGGGCTGGAATCGGTGGTGGTGCCCGATCCCGTGGTGGGCACACCCATGGTGGTCCCGATGGGGCGGCGGGCGGCGCTGCTGGCTGACGCCGCGGCCAGCAAGTTATCCAGCCAAACTGTGACAGAAAGCGTGCGCGCATGAACTCGGCAACGTTGGAACGGCATGAGCAAGAGTTGGAAGCCGCCCGCCCCATGAGGGCCTTTGAGGTGCGTGTCAGCGCCGTGCGGGCGTTGACGCCGCACTTCCTGCGCATCACCTTTACGGGGTCCGATCTTGAGCTTTTTGGCTCCAACGCCGACGCCCTGACCCTGGATCTGCGGATCAAGTTGCTGATCCCCTCGCCGGGCCACGCACTGCCGCCGCTGCGCGCGGTCCGCGGCTCGCTGACCGAGGATTGGTATCGGGACTGGCGCTCACGGCAGGAGTCCACGCGCGGGGTGATGCGAACCTATACCGTGCGGACCCTGCGTCCGGGCGTTCCCGCCAGGGAGGGACGACCGGCAAGTCCGGCCGAGCTGGACATTGACTTTGTCCTGCACCTGGAAGGTGGTTCCGGGCCCGCGGCGCAGTGGGCGGGCGCCGCACGTCCGGGTGATCCCATGACGCTGATCGGCCCGTGCGCCCGCTGGGGCGATTGCCTCGGCATCGAATTCGCCCCCGGTGGTGCCCAACGCGTCCTGCTGGTGGGGGATGAGACGGCTGTTCCGGCCATCGCCGCCATCCTGGAATCGCTGCCTTCCCAGGTCAGCGGGCATGCCGTACTGGAGGTGCCCACGGCGGAGGACTTCCTGGACATGTCCACGGCCGCCAACGTGGAGATCCGCTGGCATGCGCGCAACACCAACGCCCACGGGGAGGCGCTTGCCCGCGATGTTCGCACGGTCATGGCGCCCGCCGCCTGCCACCGCGGCCAGGAGCCCGACGACGTCGACGTGGACGCCACCATCCTGTGGGAAACGCCCGAGCAGGGTCCGGGGCATGGCCTTTATGCATGGATTGCCGGGGAAGCTTCCACCGTCCGCAAGTTGCGCCGTTACCTGGTGCGCGACGTCGGCATGGACCGCAACGCGGTCGCCTTCATGGGCTACTGGCGCCAGGGGCAGGCATTGCCGGGATAACTGCTGACAGGGACCGTGATTGGGGGCATAATTCATTCCATCCACACCTTTCCATACAAGGAGACCGGCATGACAACACGGCTTAACCCATACCTTGGCTTTCGCGGCAACGCCAAGGACGCCATGGAGTTCTACCAGGGCGTGTTCGGCGGTGACTTGACGCTGAGCACCTTCCGCGAAGCCGGTGGCGGGGTCGAGGAAGCCGAGCTGGACCAGATCATGCACGGCGCGCTGGTCACCGATGGTGGCCTGGCGTTGATGGGCTCGGATACGCCCAGCCACATGGAGTTCACGGCCGGCACCAACCACCAGGTGTCGCTCAGCGGCGAGGATGATGGTGAACTCCGCGGCTACTGGGAGAAGCTCTCCTCCGGTGGCACCGTCACCGTTCCGCTGGAAAAGGCGCAATGGGGGGACACCTTCGGCATGTGCACCGACAAGTTCGGTGTGCCGTGGCTGGTCAACATCTCCGGCGCCGCGCAGGCATAGTCCCCACCCGCTCCCACAGCTCGCAAGCTCCCTGCGGGGCCCTCGCGTGTGTGGCCCCACACCCGCTCCCACAGCTCGCAAGCTCCCTGCGGGGCCCTCGCGTGTGTGGCCCCACCACCGGCTTCCATAGCTCGCAAGCTCCCTGCGGGGCCCTCGCGTGTGTGGCCCCACCACCGGCTTCCATAGCTCGCAAGCTCCCTGCGGGGCCCTCGCGTGTGTGGCCCCACCGATAAGATGGCATTCCATCACGCCCACACCGCCACCGTCCGGATCGTGCTTTTCCGGGGATGCCAAGGAGACTTCACCATGCCCAACACCGCCGCGCAGTATCTGAGCGTCACGAATGCGCTGATCTTCGACGGGGCCGCACCGGAGCTCCGCGGGGGCTCAATAGTGATGCGCGACGGCGTCATCGAGGCGGTGGGCGACGTGGCGCCGGTGGGTGAGGTGGTTGACGCCGGAGGGAAAGTGGTGATCCCGGGCCTGATCGACGCCCACTTCCATGCGTACGCCGTCGGACTTGGTGGTTTCCCGGTGGAACGGGGCCCCCTGAGCTACGCGGCATTGATCGGATCCCAGCGCCTGGGCTCCGCACTAAAACGCGGATTCACCACGGTGCGGGACGTGGCGGGCGGGGACATTGGCCTGGCCAAGGCGGTGCGTGAAGGAGTGTTCGCGTCCCCGCGATACCTGTTCACCGGCCCGGCGCTGAGCCAGACCGGAGGCCACGGCGACCCCCGCGCCGAGGACCTGGACCTGTGCTTCAGCCACGGCCACATGTGTGATGTGGTGGACGGGGTGGACGATCTCCGCAAGGCCGTCCGCAACAGGTTCCGCACCGGCAGCCACGCCATCAAGATCATGACCTCCGGAGGCGTTGTGTCCCTGACCGACCCCATCCGGGTGCCGCAGTACTCGGCCGAGGAAATTCTGGCCGTCACAGAGGAAGCCGCACGACGCAACAGCTACGTTGCCGCCCACGCGTACTCGCCCGAGGCCATCAGGCACTCGGTGAAAAACGGCGTTCGCTCCATTGAGCACGGCAACCTCCTGGATGCCGAGACTGCGGCGCTGATGGCTGAGCACGGCAGTTTCCTGGTGCCAACACTGGCCGCCTACTACGCCATGGACCGCTTCGGCGAAGAGCTGGGGCTGCACCCCATCTCGCAGCAAAAGAATGCTGAAGTGCTCTCAGCCGGCAAGACGGCGATCGAGTTGGCGCTCGCAGCCGGGGTCAAGGTCGGGTTTGGCTCGGACCTGATGGGTGCGCTGGAAACCGAACAGCTGGCCGGCGTTCGCCTGCAGTTTGAGGCCGCGGGAATGCTGGAAACGCTGCGCTCCATGACCTCGGTGAACTCCGAGCTGTTGCAAGATCCGCTGATCGGGCGGATTGGTGTTGGCGCCCATGCCGACGTGTTGATCCTGGACGGCAACCCCTTCCAGGACCCTGCAGCACTGTGGGATGAGGGCCGACCCCGCGTTGTCATTCAGGCTGGGCGGATCGTGGCCTGAAGTTCAAGGATTACGGGCCCAGGACCATCCAGATGCTGAAGGTGTCGAGTGAGATGAGCTTTCTGCGCCCGGTATCCTCGGTGATGATCCACAAGGCGCGGGCCTCGGGGGCCTTGTCCTGCACAATGCCGCGGTGAACCACCATGTCCAGCACCCTGGCCTCCACCAGGTCGCCACGGAACAGTGGGGCAAGGCTGCGCACCCGGTGGGCCCGCATGGGTGCGGTTGAGATTTCCAGTGACATGGCACGCCTCCTGTTTTTCTTTGGTTCGCAACAGCCCGTTGGGGGCCATGAATTAAGTCTGCAGGGTCAATGTTGCAGCCGTGTTGCCACTGGGTAAGAAGTTTGTGGCGGGCAGGCGAACTCTTATGCGCAACGCCGCGGGTCGGCCCTTGCGCCACTGGCTGTGCAGCGCAGGGCTGGCACCCCCGTGTTGCGCATAAGTTAACTGAAGAGGACTGGCGTCCGCGCTCAGTGGCGCAGTTGGCCCAGGATCCTGGTGAGTTCGGTCCTGTCTTCCGGGGGAAGTTGCGCAAAATACTCATTGGATTTATCGCGACGCTCGGCCCGTACGTCAGCGTAGAGCTGCCGTCCGGCGTCTGTTGCGGCAATCAGGGTGGCCCTGCGGTCGGACGGGTCGGCCTCGCGCCGGACCAGGCCCTTGGCCTCCAGCTGGTCCACCACCTCGGTGGCGGAGCGGGCGGCAATGCGCAGGCGTTCCGCCAGATCCTTGAGCCGGAGCGCACTAGGCCCCGCGGTGTCGGGCACGCCGCCGGCGGCATCCGCTCCGCCCTTGCCGGGACGCATCAACGTCATGAGCGCCCGCCATTGGTGGGGGGTCAGCTCCCACGGTGCCAGCTGCTCGGCCCATGTGCGGCGCAGGCCGCGGAATGCCGCGTGAAACAGTTCGCCCAGATCAGCGGAATCCTCAAGTGAAGCCATGCCTAACAGCATACAGAAGTTGACTGGGAACCACATAGTGAGGTAACCTCTGTATCACTTGGTGCGAGTCCCGCACCCGCACACCATCTGGAGGTGTAGCCAATGACGGAGAATATCCTCAACAAAAACCCCGCACCACGTGGCGGCACAGCGCGCCCCGGCGCACGCGGCCCCGCCCGCATCAACCCTGCAGACCGTGAGCAGTTGGCGCAGAAACCCGTCAACCTCAAGCGCGTCGCCGCACTGTTCGCACCGCACAAGGCGACTATTACCGTCGTCGTACTTCTTATTAGCGTCGCCAGCATTGTGGGACTGGCGCAGCCGTTCCTGCTCCGCCACATCATCGACACGGCACTGCCGGACCAGGACGCAGGCCTGCTGCTGTGGCTCACCGGCGGCATGGTTGCCGTGGCTGCGGCAACCTCGGCGATCGGGGTGGTCCAAACCTGGATGACCACCCGTATGGGCCAAACCATCATGCACACCCTGCGCACCAGGCTGTTCACGCACCTGCAAAAACAATCGCTGGGCTTCTTCACCCGGACCCGCAGCGGGGAGGTGCAGTCGCGGCTGAACAATGACATCACCGGCATGCAATCGGTCATCACCTCCACCGCCACCGGCATCGCCTCGAACGTGACCACCACCGTCGCCACGGCCATCGCCATGGTGGCACTCTCCCCGAAACTCTCGCTGCTGTCGCTGGTGGTGATCCCACCGGCCATCTGGTTCTCGCGCCGCGTGGCACTGCTGCGCCGCGACATCACTTCCTCCGTGCAGGCCGAACTTGCCACCATGAACACGCAGGTCGAGGAGGGGCTGAGCGTCTCCGGCGTCCGGCTCGCCAAGACCCTGGGCACCACCGGCCGCGACGCCGGGCGCTACACCGCCAGCTCCCAACGGCTCATTGGCCTGGAAATGCGCTCACAGCTGGCCGGACAATGGCGGATGGCCACCATGGGCATCATCTTTGCCGCCATCCCTGCCGCCATCTACCTGATGGCCGGGCTGCCCGCCACCAGCGGCGGCATGACGATCGGCACCCTGGTCGCTTTCACGGCGCTGCAGGGCACCATCTTCCGCCCCATCATGGGCCTGCTGAACCTGGGCGTCCAGTGGGTTACGGCCATGGCCCTGTTTAGCCGGATCTTTGAGTACCTTGACCTGGTGCCCGAGATCACCGCCCCCGCGAATCCTGTCGCGATAGACCCGGCCACCGTGCGCGGGGAGGTCCGTTTTGAGGGCGTCCGTTTTGCGTACGACGGCGGTGCTGAAGTTCTCCACGGGATCGACCTCACGCTGGGCCCCGGCACCACCACCGCCGTGGTGGGACCCACCGGCTCCGGGAAGTCGACGCTGGGGTCCCTGGTTTCCCGCCTGCACGACGCCACCACCGGGCGCATCACCATTGACGGGGTGGATGTCCGCGACATCAACCCCGAGGTCCTGACCCGCATAGTGGGCGTGGTGTCCCAGGAGAGCTACCTGATCCACCACACCATCAGGGAAAACCTGCTGCTGGCCGCCCCCGATGCGGATGACGGCGTGCTGTGGAAGGCGCTGGCGTCAGCGCAGATCGCCGACCTCATCGCGGGCCTGCCCGACGGCTTGGACACCATGGTGGGTGCCCGTGGGCACAGGTTCTCCGGCGGGGAGCAGCAGCGCCTGGCCATCGCCCGCACCATTTTACGCAACCCGCGCGTGCTGGTCCTCGATGAGGCCACCTCCGCCTTGGACAACACCACCGAGGCCCAGGTCCAGGCGGCCCTTGACCAGCTCGCCGTGGGCCGGACCACCTTGACCATCGCGCACCGGCTCTCCACCGTTGAGGAGGCGGACCAGCTTGCCGTGCTTTCCGCCGGAACCATTGCCGAGGTGGGCACCCCCGCGCAGCTGCGGGACGCCGGCGGCGCCTACGCGGCGCTGCTTGCTTCCGGCGAATCGTTGGAACCCGTCGGGTAGGAGGCCGAAATGGTCCTGGGATCCCGATGTACCGGCCTCCCTGGACCATTTCGGTATCCTGGGCGCGCTGTCCGCGGTTTAGGCGGCCCGCCGCGAGACAACCGCGGTGCCCAGCGCCAGCAGGCACGCCACGCCAAACGCCATGACGTAGCCGGCCTCGCCCAGGCCCAGCAAGGCGGCGAACACCGCCCCCACCACGCCCAACGCGGCCGCCGTCGTCAGAACCTCGCTGAGCTGCAGGGCCGAGGCATTGGTGCCCTGCTCGCTGGGTGCCGACTCGGCCAGGACCAGTACCGACTGCGTTGGGTAGGCCAGGCCAATGCCAAATCCGGCCGCCGTCCAGCCAATCCAGGCGATCCACACCGGCCAGCCGGGCAGCAACACCAGGGCAGAAACCAGCATCCCGGCCAGCATGAACAGGGCGCCAAGATGCAAGGACTGCCCCGGCCGCAATCTGCCCCGCCCGGCCAGCCAGGCACCCACGGCCCAGGTCACCCCGCCCACTGTCAGTGACAGCCCGGCCAGCCAGGCGGGCAGGTTTCGCTGATCGATCATATACAGGGGCAGGTATACATCGGCGATCGTGAACGCCGTGCCCATCAGCCCACGCATCAAGATCAGCGACGGCAGCCCCCGCACCATCCGCCACGTCCCCTTGGGCAACAGCTTGCTCACCGAAACACAGAGAAGCACGACGGCGGCACCCAGTTCCGCGGGCCACCAACCGTGGGCGCGGGCGCTGGCATCACCGAGCGCCAGAACAGACGCGGCGGCAACCACGGCCCACAAGGGCTTGCGCCACATCCACGGCGGCCGGGCTGTCTTCGGCGATCGAGCTTGGCGAGATCCGGTGCCCTCGTTCATGCCCATGCCACGGGTGCCGCGGTACACGATGACTGCGGCGATCGTGGCGAGGACGGGGACGGTGGCGAAGACCCAGCGCCAGCCAAAGTGGTCGGTGACGACCCCGCTCAGGGCGGGGCCCACAATGGAGGGCAGCAACCAGGCCGCTGCGAGGGCGCCAAACATTTTGGGCCGAAGGTGCCCCGGGAACACGCGGGCAATGCCGACGTAGAGGGCCACGCCGTCGAGCCCGGTGCCCAGGCCCTGGATGGCCCGGGCGGCAACCAGAAGTTCCATGGTGGGTGCCGCGGCCGCCAGGACCAGCCCCACCACGTAGATGGCAACGCCGGTCAACAACGGCTTTTGCGGGCCTGAACGGTCAATCCACAGGGCCGCCAGGGTCATGGAGATGACGGAGGTGGCCATGGTGATGCCAAAGGCCAGGCCGTAGAGGGGGAGCCCGTTGAGCTCCCTGGCAGCCTGCGGCATGGCCGTGGTGATGGCTGCGGCCGAATACGCCACCATGAATGCCAGCCCAAAGAAGCCAATGGTCGCGCCGCGGTACTGTGCGCTCCAGATTGTCACAGGGGCGTTCAATGGAGAGGGGAGGAAATCACAGACATAGGATAAGCCTAGTTAAGGCTTTGGACTGCTGCTGACGCTGCCGGAAGGCTGGCAAGGACTACAAGGAGCGAACGTGGAATTTTCGGCACGGTATGTGGCATTGGGCGATTCATTCACGGAAGGGCTGGGTGACACGGATCCTTCGCTGCCCAACCAGGTGCGCGGATGGGCTGACAGGGCGGCGGAACAGCTGGCGCTGGCCCACCCGGAGGAGACCTTTGGCTATGCCAATTTGGCCATCCGCGGCAAGAAGTTGGGCCAGATCCTCGCCGAACAGATCGATCTGGCCGTGGCCATGAAGCCCACACTGGTCACCATCTATGCCGGCGTCAATGACATCCTGCGCCCCAAAGTGGACATTGATGCCATGATCGCCAACTACTCCGAGGGCATCGGGAAGTTGGCCGGCACGGGCGCCCGGGTGTTGGTCTTCACTGGCTACGATGCCAGCTCCTCGAAAGTCTTTGCCAGCATCCGCGGCCGCACCGCCATCTATAACGAGCTGGTGCGTGAGGTTGCCGAGACCCACGGTGCCGAACTCGTGGACTACTGGCGCTTCCGGGAATACAACGACTGGCGGCTGTGGGGGATCGACAGGATGCACATGTCCACGCCCGGTCACATCAACATGGCCAACAGGGTCCTGGAGCAGCTGGCGGAAACCGTACGCATCCCGATGCCAGCGCTGCCACCCATTCCCATCAAGACCATGGCCGAAACCGTGAAGGACAACGCCGCCTGGACCAAGGAATATGTGGGCCCCTGGGTCGGCCGCCGTCTGCGCGGAGTGTCCTCGGGCGACAATCTGCTGCCCCGCTGGCCGGAATTGCGCTCCCCGCTCTCCTAAAATCAGTCCCCCAAATCCCTGCCCCATCGGCGGCTACTGGTAGTTACTCCACTGAATATACGTAGTGATTACCGATGTGGTGCTTCTTCTGGATCCGTAACGTCACCCTCAGGGGGCGACTGTCTCACGGAAATTTTCAGAGGGAAGGATTTGGCAATGGCCAAATTGAGGGAACCGGCGCTGCTCAGAGCAGCCGGTGGGGTCATCGCCACGGCGATGGTGGCATTAGGCGTCACGGCTGTGGGATTGGCACCGGCGCAGGCGGCGGTGGTGGCCGCGCCGGCGCCCATCACCAAAACTGCCACAGGCAACCAGACAAACGTATTCGTCATCCCTGCCGGGGTGACAAAGATCAACGTTTCTGCCCAGGGTGGTGGCGGTGGAGACGGAAAAGCCCCCGCAATAGGTGGCGCGGGGGCACTTGTCACGGCAATCCTGGCCGTGACGCCGGGTGAGTCGGTGACCATCAAGGGTGCCACCAAGGGTGGGAATGCTGGTAGCGGGACCGCAGGTGCGGGCTGGACGGCTGGCGGCGCCGGCGGCAACGGTTCCGCTGTGTCTGTAGCAACGTCAGGTGCTGGCGGCGGCGGCTCCGCTGCAGTGCTGGTCAACAGCGTTGCCAAGATTGTTGCCAGCGGCGGCGGTGGCGCAGGCGGCACCGGCGGGATGGCAGGCGCCTGCGCCGGCGGGGCCGGAGCTAATGCGGCCCTGACCGGGGCTGCCGGTTCTGCTGCCACAAGTACCTGCTCGGGTAAGGGTGTAGGTGGCGCCGCATCGGGCGGAGCCATCAACGGCACCAATGGCGCGGGTGCCGCAGCTGCAGGCGGTGGCGGCGGTGCCGGTGCCGGCCTTGTCGCGGCTGGCGGTGGCGGCGGCGGCACCGGATTTGCCAACGGCGCCGGTGGTGGCGGCGGTGGCGCCGGCACCAGCCTCCTGGGCGCAGGTGCCACAGGATCTGTGGCAGCCGGCACCCGTGGTGTTGGCAGCGTAACCATCACCTATACGGTTGACACCGTAACCACGGTGACGGCGAACCCGGTCTCGACATTTGTGGGGGACACGATTGCCTACACCATCAATACGAACGTTGCAGGCACCGCGACGCCCGTCAGCGGGCCGTACTCCCTGTACTCCGGCGCCTGCGGCACCGGAACGCTCCTGGACAGTGGAATGCTGGTCAACGGAACCAAAACGGTGAACGCCGTGGCCAGCACTTCGGTGTGTGCCAGCTTTGGCGCTGCCGCTGAATACAACGGCTCCGAGGGAACCGCCACGGTGACCGTCAACCTGCGCCCCACCGCCACCACGGTGACGGCCAGCCCCAACCCCGCGTTGGTGGGTCAGCTTGTTGACTACACCGTCACTTCGGTGGTCCAGGGCACGGCGACACGTGTCGCCGGCGACTACACCTTGTATTCCGGCGCTTGCGGGACCGGAACAGTTCTGAAGTCCGGAACCTTCGTGAACGGGACCGCCACAGTGCAGGCCCCGGCCACTGCGTCAGTCTGTGCCCGTTTCACGGGCACTGCCACGCATTCAACCTCCGACGGCGCTGCAACGCTCCCGGTGAACAAGGATGTTACGAGCACTGAAATATGGCTGCCGAGCAACCCGACATACGGGCAAACGGACTACGCCTACATCGATGTGATGCGGACCGGCAACAACTGGGCAACCCCCAGCGGCACGGTCACCTACACCTGGAATGACGGGGCAACCCAGACCGGAACCCTCACTAATGGATACCTGGAACTGGAGATCCCTTTCCTCAGTGCCGGCACCCACACGCTGACAGCCAGCTATGGTGGCGACACGTTCTTTGACGCTTCCGAAGGCACGGCTGAAACCACCGTTTCTGCTGTTGGCACAACGGTTGCGCTGACGTCTTCCATCAACGCCACCAATGTTGGCCAGGAGACCGTCTTCACCGCCACGGTGGCAGCAGATCAGGGCCCCGAACCGACCCTGGATGCCGCTCCCGCAACCCTTGCCGACGAGGCTCCCAGCGAAGAAGTGAACCCGGCCATGGTTCCCACCGGTGACGTGGTGTTCAGCGTCGCAGGCAAGGCCATTGGAACGTCCGCATTGGTCAATGGTGTGGCAACACTGCCCATCAGCTCCTTGTTGGCAGGTACCAACCAGGTGACGGCAACGTTCGCGGCCCAGGGCAACTTTGACCAGTCCGCAAGCGCTGCCCTCGCCCAAATGGTCAACAAGCTGCCCACCGCAGCTGCCCTGACGGTTTCCCCCTCGCCGAGTAACTTGGGTGACATCATCACGGCCACGGCCACCATCTCCGGCGCCCAGGCGGGCCTCCCGCTCACCGGCACCGTGCAGTTCAGTGTTGGCGGCAAGACCGTGGGCGATCCAATCGCCGTCTCCAACGGCCTGGCCGCCTTGGGCATCAAGGGGCTTCCCTTGGGCAACAGCAACGTCACCGCCGTTTACAGTGGCGACGCAACCTACCTGGGCTCGAACGCTGCTGGCCAGACCGCAGTGGTGAACCCGGCACCCGTCACGCCGGACAAGACCAAGCCGGCGCCGACCACCACGGCAAAAGTCGTGGCCACGGTGCCCCCGCTGGCCAAGACAGGTGCTGAAAATGCGGGCCTGCTGACCGGCGGCCTGGGCCTGCTGGCACTGGGCCTGACGCTGGTGCTGGTGCGCCGCCGTCGTGCCTCAGCACACAGCTAGCAACTAGATGAGGGAAGCGGTGCCACCGGGATGGACTCCCGGGGTGCCGCTTCCCCCATTTAACGCGGGGCATGATATGGGTCGATTAGGGATAAATGCCCCCAAGGAACTAGACTGGTTAGGCGCTAGGTGGCGCGGAGCGTGTGCAATTGCTCCGGTTTGCGGTGATTATCCTCCCGTGGGCCGGTAGTTAGGGGCTCAAGTTGCGTGCATCCGAAGTATTTGCCGGACCAGGTTCGGTCCCTTTCATCTTGAAAAAGACGTGGGAATCTTGCTGTCCAAGGGCGGACGCCACCTCATCGCACGGTTTGCATCAGTGAACCGTTTCCATTCATTTTTTAGGAGTGATCATGGCAGCACATTGCCAGGTGACTGGAGCCGAGCCGGGCTTCGGACATAGCATTTCGCACTCGCACCGCCGCAA
>Ga0075017_100001786_pt1 | contig 13346 bp, 10 predicted proteins | sample AleBraG_ABR_2012_FD_71475 | JGI IMG/M metagenome (GOLD analysis project Ga0075017, IMG submission 71475) | Freshwater sediment microbial communities in response to fracking from Pennsylvania, USA - Alex Branch Run_MetaG_ABR_2012 | ecosystem: Environmental > Aquatic > Freshwater > Creek >... | reverse complement strand
GCTTCCGACTGGACGGCTGATCTGCTGCAGCAGTTTCGGCAGCGGCGTGGTTATGACCTCACTCCCCATCTGCCGGCACTGGTCGCCGACGCCGGTCCGGAGACGCCCGCAGTCCGGCACGATTGGGGGAAGACGCTCACCGAACTTGCCAACGAGCGCTATCTCGCCCCGCTGCGCGCATGGGCGCGGCAGCATCACACGTTGTTCCGCTCGCAGAGTTATGGAATCCCTCCCGCCACGCTCTCCAGCAACCAGTACGCGGATCTTCCCGAAGGTGAGGGCAAGGCAACCCTGCTGATGTGGCGGCAGTTCTCCGATTTGCGCTGGGCGGCGTCGGCGGGCCATCTTTTCGGCAAACCGATCATCTCGTCGGAAACCTGGACCTGGCTTCATTCCCCGGCCTTTCGCGCGACGCCGCTCGATATGAAGGCGGAAGCCGATTTGCATTTCCTGCAGGGAATCAACCAACTGGTCGGACACGGCTGGCCCTACTCGCCGGATGTCGCGGGAGACCCAGGTTGGCGCATGTACGCCGCGGGCGCATTCAACGCCCATAATCCCTGGTGGTTCGTCATGCCGGATCTGGCCGGATACCTTCAGCGCGTGAGCTTCACGCTGCGCCAGGGAAAGCCGGCCAACGATGTAGCGTTGCTGTTACCGAACGATGATGCGTGGGCCACCTTCACCGTAACCAGCGATTCGTCCGCGACCGTGCCAAGAGCTGGCCTCAACACGCGCGATGAAAATCTGAGCATCGATGAATCGGTCGGACGACTGCTGGGCAAAGCCGTGATCCCGCAGATTCTTGACGCGGGCTTTAACCTGGACTTCATTGACGCGGATGCCATTGACTCCCTCGGCATTTCCTATCCTGTGCTGGTGCTGCCGGGGATCCAGCGCTTGCCGCTCGCCACCTACCGAAAGATCGAAGACTACGCGCGGCGCGGAGGGACGGTCATTGCCACACGCAGCTTGCCGTCCACCGCCCCGGGGTTGTTGAAAGCGAAGGACGAGAGCAGCCAGATACAGGAAATTTCCCAGCGCCTGTTCCGCGACAAGGGCGCAGTGGGTCACTTTGTAGAAGATGAGAACCAGCTAGGAAGTTTCGTCGCGAACTATTTCCAAGCAGATGTCAGCTTCTCTCCGAAAGCGCCAGAGATCGGTTTCATTCACCGCCGCCTGAGTGGCGGGGACTTATACTTCATCGCGAATACCAGCAATCATCCCCTGAGTGTGCTGGCAAAATTCCGCCAAGCCGCGAAATACGCCGAGTTGTGGGATCCATTCACCGGCCGCATCAAGCCCGTGGAGCGTGCGGACAAAATCGAAGTCTCCTTCCAGCCCTACGAATCACGGTTGATCTTCTTCACAAATTCTCCCATCAAGCCAGAGCCCTCTTGGATTTCGGACTCTCCCGCGCGGAGCATCGATCTGTCCGCCGACTGGAATCTCAACCTCAGCGGCTCGAAAAAGACGATCCACATGGCCACGCTCCACTCGTGGAGTGAAGAGGAGCCTTTCAAATACTATTCCGGGCAGGTCGTTTACGAAAAAACGATCGACCTCCCGTTCGACCTTAGCCCTGGAGCTGAACTGATCCTCGATTTTGGGGAAGGAACGCCGGTGCCAAAGCCCGATCCTTTGCCGACCTTCAATCTCCGAGCCTACCTGGAAGGACCAATTCGCGAAGCGGCGGAGATATTCGTCAACGGCCAGCGCGCAGGAGTGGTCTGGCATCCGCCATACACGATTGATCTGAGCTCATTTCTGAAGGCAGGGAAGAATGATCTGCGCATCGTCGTCGGCAATACGGCGATCAACTCCCTGGCGGGAAGCGCTCTTCCTGACTATCGTCTGCTGAACGCTCGCCACGGGGAACGGTTTGTCCCGCAAGGAATGGAGAACTTGCAGCCCCTGCCGTCCGGCATTCTGGGCGGTCTGTGGCTGAGGGCCACTCCGCGTCATGCAATGTCGCCCTAGGAACCGCGGGCAATCCGAATTAACTTGGGCAGCACATTGCCGAACGCCGACCCCTCCGGCCGGCCAAACTCGAAATAGATCTTGCGATACAGTTCGTAGAGCTCTATGTATACATCCTGCGTCTCCGCTTGCGGCTCAAAGACAGTATAGGCAGGACAAATCTTCCGCTGCGCCTCGTCAATCGTCTTGAAGCTCCCCGCCGCCAGGAACGCGAAGATCGCCGAGCCGATACCCGTCACCTTGCTGCTCGGAACCAGCACCGGACGCCCCAGCACATTCGCATAAACCTGGTTCAGCGCCGGATTGTTCTGCGGAATTCCGCCGCCATTAATGACTCGCTGGGTCGGTGCGCCGTACTCACTCATGCGGTCAAGAATCACGCGGGTATGAAACGCCGTCCCCTCAATCGCCGCGAACAATTCATCCTGCGCCGTGTGTTGCAGATTCCACCCCAGCGTCATCCCCCCCAGGTTCGGATTCACCAGCACCGTGCGGTCGCCGTTGTCCCAAGTCATGCGCAGCAAGCCTGTTTGCCCTGCGCGATAGCTGGTGAGTCCTTTGCTCAATTCTTCGACGCTGGTGTTCGCCCGTCGTGCGATCGTGCTGAAGATGTCGCCCGTCGCCGAAAGTCCGGCCTCGATCCCGGTGTACTGCGGGTGAACGCTTCCCGGTACCACGCCGCATACTCCCGGAATCAACTGCGCCTTGGGCGCGTACGCGATTATGCAGGTCGACGTGCCGACCACATTGACGACGTCGCCCTCTTTCGCGCCTGCGCCGATTGCGTCCCAGTGCGCATCAAACGCGCCCACCGGAATCGGAATCCCCGCGTGCAGCCCAAGCTTCTCGGCCCATTGGGGCGCCAGCGTTCCCGCGATCTTGTCGGAAGTCGCATACTCGCCCTCGAGTTTCGCCCGTACTCCCGCCAGCAGCGGATCGACCTTAACCAGAAAACTCTCCGGCGGAAGCCCGCCCAGCGAGGCATTCCACATCCACTTATGCCCCATGGCGCAAACGCTGCGCTTCACTCGCCGCGGATCGGTGATCCCGCACAAAGTCGCCGCGACCATGTCGCAGTGCTCAAACGCGCTGACAAATTTCGCGCGCTTCTCCGGATTGTGCCGCAGCCAGTGCAGCAGCTTGGCGAATCCCCACTCCGACGAGTACACGCCGCCGCACCACTCAATCGCTTCCAGCTTTTCCCGCCGCGCCGTCTCCGTGATCAGCGCCGCTTCCAGCTTGGCCCGGTGATCGCACCACAGGTAGTAGTCGTCGAGAGGAACGAGGCCCTCGCCCACCGGGATCACGCTCGACCCAGTTGTGTCGAGCGCGATCGCCTGCACCTGATCGCCCGCGATCCCGGCCGACCGCACCGCCTGCCGCGTGGCCTCGGCCAGCGCTCGCATGTGATCTTCGTGGGATTGCGTCGCGAAGTCCGGATCTCCGCGCTTGCGATGAAGAGGGTGTTCAGAAATTGCGGAGGCCTGGAGGCCGCGTTCGCTGTCCACCAGCGAAACCCGCACGCTCAGCGTGCCGAAGTCCACTCCTGCCACTAAGGCCATTTCTAGGTTCTCACCATGGTGCTATGAATTACCAGCTATCCGCGCACGTTCCCGCGCGGGTGAAAAACGCAGGCTAAAAAACAAGCCAAGAAACAGCAACACCGCGCCCCACCAGATGTTGGCGTGCAAGTTGTAGAGGACGACCTGAATCGCCGGCGGATACAGCCACTCGTAAATTCCCCGGGCAAATATGATGGCGCCGTTCACGGCCAGTGACACTCCGATGAAAAACCAAATCGATAACGATCCGCCAGCTTTCATCGCTTCCTCCTACCAGAAAATGATTTGCAGGGCAATAAACACAATCGCCACGACAGCTCCCCAGAACATCGGGCTGTGGAACATCGAGACATGCTCCTCGGGCGGCAGCGGAGTGAGGCCATAGACCAGGTCTTTCAACTCCGCGTCGGGCTTGGGTTTTGTCAGCAGACTGACAACGACCGTGACAATCACGCAGACCAGCCAGCACCAGAGCGCGCGAAACATGTTCTGCGCCTGGTCCTGCGCTTGCGAGGACAGAGCCACGTATCTCACCGCGGTCGGATCCACCTTTACCCATAGATACATACCCACCGAAGACAGCGTCCCGGCCAACAGGCCGCTCCAGCCACCCGCCGGAGTGGCCCGCTTCCACAGCATGCCCAAAATCACAGTGCCAAATAACGGAGCGATGAAGAAGCTGAAGAGCGACTGAACATAATCCATGATGCTTTGCGCGTGCATCACCAGGTATGCCGTGCCAATACTGACGATTACCCCGATAATCGTGACCCAGCGGCCCATCCTAACTTTTGATTCGTCGGACGCGTTCTTGTTGATCAGAGCGCCGTAGATGTCATAGGTCCAAACCGTGGTGAAGGCGCTGACGTTGCCCGCCATTCCGGACATGAATCCAGCGATCAGCGCGGTGATGCCGAGGCCGAGCAGCCCCGGTCCGCAGTAGCGTGCCAACATCAGCGGCAGAACTTCGTCATAACCGTGGAGGCCCTGCGCCTGTCCCGCGGGTGACCATGCGAGGTCGGCAGGCACAAGCCGCAGTAGACTGCCGGTGTTGGGATCGCGCAACAGCGCCAGACCGAGCAGTCCGGGCAGGATCACGATGAACGGAACCATCATCTTAAACGCGGCTCCGATGATGGGGGCAAGCTTGGCGGAGCGCAAATCTTTCGCTGCGAGAACACGCTGCACGACCAGAAAATCCGTGGTCCAGTAGCCCATCGAGATGACCGCGCCGAGACCGAAAACAATGCCGACCCAGTTGATGCCCATGGGATTGTCTGTGAAGGTGCCGAGAGTTGACCATGCGTGCGTATAAGCGCCAGGGTTGGTCACGTGTTGCTCGGTAAGATTCTGCAGGATCTTTGCCTTCATACCGCTCCAGCCACCGGCTTCTATCAACCCCAGAATCGGGATCAGCAACGCTCCCGCCCAAATCAGAAAGAACTGGAGTACTTCATTAAAGATGGCGGAGCGCAGGCCGCCGAGCGCTACATAGATTGCCACCGTTACGGAAGACACCAAGATGCTGGTGTTCATATTCCATCCCAGCACTACCCGCATCACCACCGCCATGGCGTACATGTTAATGCCGCTCATCAACACCGTCATGAAGGCGAACGAGACCGAAGAGATCGCCTGGGCGCCCGGGCCGAAACGCAGCTTGAGATACCCGGGAACCGAGTGCGTCTTGCAGATGTGGTAGAACGGCATCATCACCAGGGCGAGGAAGAGCATCGCCGGAATGGCGCCGATCCAATACCAGTGCGCCGCGAGGATGCCGTACTTATACGAATTACCCGCCCACCCCATCAGTTCGAGCGATCCCAGGTTCGCCGATAAGAACGCCAGGCCCGCCACCCACGCCGTCATTTCCCGGCCGGCCATGAAGAAGTCTTCGCCGGTATTCGCCTGCTCCTTCAGGTACAACCCGATCGCCAGTACCAGCGCGAAGTAGAAAATAATGATGATGAGGTCGACTGGCGATAGATGCACCAGGGTGGAGGAACTTAGCACCAGCAGAGCAGGATTCATTGAGTCTTGACCTGTCCGTAATAGGCGTTGCGACCATGCTTGCGGAGAAAATGCTTGTCATGCAATTCGCGCGCCAGCGGTCGGGATTGAGCGTTGATCGATAACGTGTGGCACGCCATCCGCGCCACGTATTCCAGAATCACCGCATTATGGGCGGCTTCCGCGGCGCTCGGCCCCCAGCAAAATGGAGCATGCCCTGCCACCAGCACCGCCGGAATCGAATCGGGGTCGAGTTTGGCAAACGTCCGGCAAATCGCCACACCGGTCTCGCGTTCGTAAGCGCCCGCAATCGCCGGCGAACTCAACTTCGCTGTCACCGGGACCGGCCCGTGGAAATAGTCCGCATGCGTCGTCCCGAAGCAGGGAATCGGCGTCTCCGCTTGCGCCCACGCGGTGGCGAATTCCGAATGCGTGTGCGCCACTCCGCCAATACTCGAGAAATGTTTGTACAACTCCAGATGCGTGGCCAGGTCCGACGACGGACGAAGTCCGCCGTCAACGACCGTTCCCGCCAGATCTGAAATCACAATTTGCGCGGCTGTGAGTTCCCCGTACGGGACTCCGCTAGGCTTGATGGCAACCAGTCCCTGGCCGCGGTCGATTCCGCTGACGTTGCCGAAGGTATAGAGAACGAGCCCGCGCCGAACTAATTCCAGGTTCGCTTCCAACACCTCTTCGCGGAGCGTCTTCAGCAACATGAGAAATGAAGGACCCTAACGGCCAAGATTCAGGCCGGACAAGCGTTCCCGTTAACGTTAACGTAAACGCCATTTAACCGGACCCGGCTGCCTTTGTCAAAGATTCCGCAACCTCAGGATCGCGGTCCCTTGCGCGCGCGCAACTAGACTTTCTTGTTGTTGACCTTCCAGTAGACCGCATAGCGCTCGTGGATCACCTTGTAAAGCGGAACTAAAGTCAGCGGTTGCGGCTGTCCCACCGCCTGGAACGTGAGAGGCTGCTTTGCGTCGGGCTCAATCCAAGCTGCGGGCTTGCCGGATGCGGCTACGATGTCAGGCACTTTGATCTGCGTGCCCGACTTCGGTCCATACCCGCTGTAACTCATGTCCTTCGTGACCGCGTCAAAGCGCCCAGCCAGCACCAGCGGTCCGTACATCGCGGCTTGCATCGTCTCGTCGTCGGGCATGCTCTCGATGTGCAGACTCATGGGCAGGCCGAGTTCAACCTTGTCGCCCGGCTTCCATACTCGATTAAGAGTCAGATAACTGCCGGGGCTGGCGAACGACAGCAGCGCAGTTCCATTAACCTTCACGCTCCCGCCCTGCACCCAATACGGGATACGGAGGTTGATCCCAGCCTGCACCGGGCTCTTGCCCGAGATCGTGATCGTGGTGCCCTGCTCCTCAGGGAAACGGGTCTCCTGCTTGACTCTCAGGCCCTTCTCCGCCCAGTCCAGTTGCGAATCGATGTAGAGATTCACGTAGAGCGAGTCGTCGTCGTGGAAGTAGATCGTGTCGGTCAGCTTGGCGTACTCCTCCGATCCTGTGCCGGTGCAGCACCAGAACGCGTCTAAGGGCTTGCCGAACGTTTTCCAGTATCCCGAGGCCAGCGGCAGGTAGTACATCATGGTGCCGTCTTCGGGATTGATCGTGCCGAGTCGGTGATTGAACAGCGTGCGTTCGTAGTAATCCATGAGGCGGGCATCGGGCGACCACCCGAACAAATGTCTTGTCAACTTCATCATGTTGTAGGCGCAGCAGCACTCCGTCGTGCTCGGCCCCAGTTCGGTCGAGAGCTTGCCCGGGTCCGTATTCCACGACTCGCCGTTGCTGGTGCCGCCGGTGCAATAAGAGCGCTCGCTCACCACTTCGTCCCAGAAATATTCTGCGATGTCGCGATAACGGCGATCGCCAGTGAGCTCGTAATACCGGGCGGCGGCGATCACTTGGGGAATGTGCGTGTTGACGTGCAAGCCTTTGAGTTCGTCGCGATGAGCGGCAAGTGGATCAAAGAACGCCTTCTTGTCGAACCGCTGCCCGGTCTCGAGGTAGTCCTGCTTGCCGGTCACCGCGTACAAATTGGAAAGCACTTCGCCCATGCCGCCAAATTCAGTGCCCAGCACGCGCTGCATGTGCTCGTAGCTGAGCGGACCGGTGTAACCGTCCACCCAGCCCGCCATTTTCTGCACCATGTCGAGGGCTTGCTCGTTGCCGCAGTAAACATACATGTCGAGAAGGCCGGCCATAATCTTGTGCATCGTGTAGAAGGGCGCCCAGACTTTTTCGCGCTCGCGCAGGCGATCGAAGAATTCAACTGGAAAGGCGCTCAGATAGCCACTCTTCAACCCAGCCTGGCATTTGCCGAGCTCAGCTACTACGGTGCCCGCGTTGTTCTTGAGGTCGTCGTCTCCGGAACTGGCATACATCAGCGCGCAGGCAGAAAGGTAGTGCCCACCGGCGTAGTGGCCGCGCAGTTCGCAGTCAGGAGCCTCCCATCCTCCGAGCGGCGGCGCCGAAGAGGGAAGACCCGCCGTGACGCGGAACGTATGCAGCAGGCGATCCGGTGGCAGCGAGCGCAGATATTGCCGGTCGGCTTCCATCGCAATCTTGCACGGGCCTTCGCCCAGCCGCACTTGTTTCATGGCGAAGGGCCGCACTTTCCAGGCAACTTTCTCGCGGCTGACACGATTGCCATCTTTCTGTGTCGTGTCCACGACCGGATCTTGCGCCGGACTCGCGATCAACACTCTGGGTAGGAGAGTCGAGCCTGCAGCGGCGGCGACCGTTGTCATAAAATTCCTGCGAGAGAATTGCCCGGGTTGTTTCATGCGTTTCCTCCCTGCCGGTTGTAGCCACGTGCAACGGCAGCGGATATTGCATACACTAATCCCCGATTTGGCGAAACGCCAATCGAAATGAGCCACGCCGAGCCTGGCCCCCTGCCGGAGCGACCAAATGACGAGTGCATACCGCAAAGTCCGGGTCATCGATTCCCACACGGGTGGTGAGCCAACGCGGCTCGTGGTGAGTGGAGGTCCTGATCTTGGAATCGGTCCGCTGGCCGACAGGCTCCAGCGCTTTCGCACCCAGCACGACGATTTCCGTTCCGCCGTGGTGAACGAACCGCGGGGTTCGGACGTCATCGTGGGGGCGCTGCTCTGTGAGCCCGTCGATCCCGCGTGTGCCGCCGGCGTCATCTTTTTCAACAATGTCGGCTACCTGGGAATGTGTGGTCACGGCACCATCGGGCTGGTCGCCACGTTGGCGCACATGAAGCGTATTGCGCCCGGCCAGCACAGCATCGAGACGCCGGTGGGCGCGGTGACCGCCATTCTCCATGAAAACGGCGAGGTGACCGTCAACAACGTCGCCAGCTATCGCAGCGCGGCAAATGTGAGCGTCGAGGTGCCGGGCTACGGGATAGTGCACGGCGACGTAGCATGGGGAGGGAACTGGTTTTTCCTTGTTAAAGATCACAACGTCCGCGATCACAACATGGAATTAGCACTCAAGAATATCGATCAACTCACCGCCTTCACCTGGGCGATCCGGCAAGCACTTCGCGCTAGCGTCGTCACCGGTGACGACGGCAAAGAAATTGACCACATCGAGCTGTTTGCGCCGTCACAAACGGCGGGAGTGGACAGCAAGAACTTCGTGCTTTGTCCCGGGAAAGCCTACGACCGCTCTCCCTGCGGCACAGGGACAAGCGCCAAGCTAGCCTGTCTCTATGCCGACGGCAAAATCCGTGAAGGCCAGACTTGGCGCCAGGAGAGCATTGTTGGCAGCGTGTTTGAAGGCAGCGTAAACGTCCGCGAGGGCAAGATCTATCCGAGCATCAAGGGATCGGCATTCGTAAACGCGGAAGCGGAACTCGTACTGGATCCTCGAGACCCACTGTGCATGGGAATTCGCGTCTGAAGCCGCATGACTCAACCAGCCTATGACGTGATCGTCGTCGGCGCAGGCATCGTCGGTGCCGCGTGTGCGGACGAGTTCGCCCGTCGCGGCATGCGCGTCGCGATCGTGGATCGCGATGTGGTGGGAAGCGGTGCCACTGCGGCCGGGATGGGGCACATCGTCGTCATGGACGATTCCGAAGCGCAGTTTGCCCTGACCCGCTACTCCCAGCAACAGTGGCAAGCGCTGAGGCCAGCGTTGCCAGAAGATGTCGAATACGAACAGTGTGGAACCATCTGGGTTGCAGCCGACGAAGAAGAAATGCTCGAAGTCCGGCGGAAACACGACTACTACGCCAGGCGCGGCGTTCCCACAGAAGTACTGGACTCGAAATCTCTGCAACAGCTCGAACCCAACCTGCGCGACGGCATGGCCGGCGGGCTGCTCGTTCCGGAAGATGCGGTGCTCTATCCGCCCTGTGCCGCGCGTTTTCTCATCGAGCGCGCGCAGGAACGCGGCGCGAGCCTTCGCCTGGGCGCCTCGGTTGTGCAGATCGGGCAGGGATGGGTCCGCTTGTCTGACGATTCGGAAATAACCGGAAAGATCATTGTGAACGCGGCTGGCGCCTGGGCGCCTGAACTCACACCGGGGGTCGAGATCAAGAAGCGCAAAGGCCAACTGGTAATCACCGATCGCTATCCGGGCTTCCTCCGTCATCAATTAGTAGAACTCGGCTACCTGAAAAGTGCCCATGCGGTCAGTAGCGATTCCGTTGCATTCAATGTTCAGCCTCGCCGAACGGGGCAGATCCTGATCGGTTCGTCGCGGCAGTACGGCGCAGAGCACAAGGATGTGGACCACGACATTCTCGTCCGTATGCTGCAGCGGGCCCAGCAATACATGCCCGCACTCGCAACCATGTCGGCAGTCCGCACCTGGACGGGCTTCCGCGCCGCCACGCCCGACAAGTTGCCCCTGATCGGCCCGTGGCCCGGAGACAAATCCGTGTTCCTGGCAACTGGTCATGAGGGGCTTGGGATCACGACCTCGCTGGGAACAGCGAGAATACTCGTAGATCAGGTCACAGGCGCGCAGCCGGAGATCCCCATCGAGCCCTACCTGCCGTCACGAGCCAAGGAACATGTGCATGCCTGATCAGGTCACGGTTACGGTGAACGGCGTACCGGTCGCGGTCCATTCGGGCGCGACCGTAGCAGTCGCGATGGTGATCGCTGTGCAACCGTGCCGCACCTCGGTGACCGGCGAACCGCGCGGGCCGTTATGCGGCATGGGCATCTGCTTTGAGTGTCGCGTGGCCATCAATGGGACACCCCATTGCCGAAGTTGCCAGATTCTGTGTGAGCCCGGGATGGACGTAAAAACAGATGAGTAGGGACGTGCAGCAGCGCTTCGACGTGCTCGTGATCGGCGGGGGCCCCGCCGGCATCGCAGCCGCCGTCTGTGCCGGGGAATGCGGCCTGCACGTAGGAATCGTAGACGACAATGCGACGCTGGGCGGACAGATCTGGCGCGGCGAGTCTGAAAACGAACCCACTGCAGAAGCCGCGAAATGGCGCGAGCGCCTTCGTTCGGCCGGCGTTACCACACTACTCAGGACGAGGGTGTTCGACCAGCCCAAGCCGGGCGTCCTGTTGGCCGAGGGAGCCGACGCTGTCTACGAACTGAGTTACAAATATCTCGTGCTGGCGACCGGAGCGCGCGAACGGTTTCTCCCCTTTCCCGGCTGGACGCTGCCGAACGTGATGGGCGCCGGCGGCCTGCAGGCAATGGTTAAGTATGGTCTTCCCATCCATGGCAAGCGCGTGGTCATAGCCGGAACCGGGCCGCTACTGCTCGCAGTCGCGGCATATCTCCGCAAACACGGCGCCGAGATTCTCATCATTTGCGAACAGGCGTCGTGGAGCAACCTGGCACGGTTCACCGTAGCGTTGCTCAGACAACCAGCGAAGATCGTCCAAGGACTGCAGTTGAAGCGCGAAATCGCTGGCGTTCGGTTCGTCGCGAATAGTTGGCCGCTTGCCGCCCACGGCCGGCAGACTCTTGAAAGCGTCACCGTTTCGCGAGCCGGAAAGCCGGAAACCATACCATGCGACTATCTTGCCTGCGGATTTCATCTGACTCCCAATGTAGAGTTGCACGTTCTACTCGGCTGCCGGCTCCAAAGCGGCTACGTACAGGTTGACGACTTCCAGCGAACCAGCGTTCAAGACATCTTCTGCGCCGGCGAACCAACCGCCATCGGCGGTGTCGACCTGGCGCTCGTCGAGGGACAGATCGCAGGCCTTGCCGCTGCCGGCCGCGCCGAAGAAGCTCGGAAGTTGTTTGCTGAGAGAGAGAAAGCGCGCCGCTTCGCCCGCATGCTGGACCGGACATTCCGTTTGCGCCCAGAACTCAAGAGCCTGCCGTCTCCCGAAACCATAGTGTGCCGCTGCGAGGACGTTCGATATTCCCGTCTGCAGGGACACACATCCTGGCGCGCAGCGAAACTGCACACGCGCTGCGGCATGGGCCCGTGTCAGGGAAGGGTATGCGGACCGGCGGCCGAGTTTCTTTTCAAGTGGAACCCGGATTCGGTGCGACCGCCAATCTTCCCCGCTCGCGTGGAAAGCCTGGCCGCCCCTCTCTGCGGCCCGGAGCCGGAGCACACTACAGTCACAGGAGGCCTTGGATGAAGATGAACTGGAAGGGCGTAATCCCCGCCATCACAACCTGCTTCAATGCCGATCTTAGCGTCGACCATGGTTTCGTGGCCGAGCACTCCCGTTGGCTTCTGGATAACGGCTGCGCGGGAATCGTTGCCCTCGGTTCGTTGGGCGAGGGTGCGACCTTATCGTTCGACGAGAAGCTGGCAATCTTACGCACCTGCGTCAAGGCCGTGCGTGGGCGTGGCCCGGCCGTGGCCTCCATCTCGTCGCTTACAACTTCCGAAGCCGTGGCTCTGGCGAACGCGGCCGCGGACCTGGGCTGCGACGGCCTGATGGTGCTGCCTCCCTATGTGTATAAGGGAGACTGGCGCGAAATGAAGGCTCACGTCGCCGCCGTGTTCAACGCCACGCAGCTTCCCTGCATGCTCTACAACAATCCGCCAGCCTACGGTACCGATTTCCTTCCTGAGCAGATTCGAGAGCTGGCGACCGAACACGGGAACCTTGAGGCGGTGAAAGAATCGAGCACAGATGTCAGGCGAGTCTCGGCCATTCGCGCACTGCTGGGCCCGCGGCTTGAAATCCTGGTCGGCGTCGACGACGCGATTCTGGAGGGCATCGGCGTAGGAGCGACCGGATGGATTGCCGGCCTGACGAACGCGTTGCCGCGTGAATCGGTGGACTTGTTCAATCGCGGCATCAATGGAGAAGCAGACAAGGCGTTTGAGTTGTATCGTTGGTTCTTGCCCTTGCTCCGGATGGACACCGTGCCAAACTTTGTTCAACTCATCAAGTTGGTGCAGGCGGAAGTCGGCATGGGGAATGCCCGAGTCCGCCCACCCCGCCTCGAGTTGGCGGGCGCTGAACTCGAGCAAACTCGAAAGATCATCCGTAACGCATTGCAATCCCGCCCGCCGCAATAGGGATTCCCAGTGCTTACCGAACGGAGGACCAGATGCTTGCGTCGATGACAAAACTCTCAGGCCGATCACTGATCGGTCTTCGGCAAGGCGCCGGTAGCGGCGAACCTCTGCATGCTACAGACCCCACGACAGGCCAGCGCTTGCAGCCGGGCTTTGTTCCCGCAACTGCAGAAGAAGTAGACCTTGCAGTTCGACTAACCGCGGAGGCTTTCGACGTCTACCGCCACGTTTCCGGGCCCGACCGGGGCGCGTTGCTGCGCAAGATAGCCGCCAAGATTGAGGCGATGGCCTCCGACATAGTCGAACGCGCCGGGCAAGAGACAGCCT
>Ga0075017_100001785_pt1 | contig 13350 bp, 11 predicted proteins | sample AleBraG_ABR_2012_FD_71475 | JGI IMG/M metagenome (GOLD analysis project Ga0075017, IMG submission 71475) | Freshwater sediment microbial communities in response to fracking from Pennsylvania, USA - Alex Branch Run_MetaG_ABR_2012 | ecosystem: Environmental > Aquatic > Freshwater > Creek >... | reverse complement strand
GGAGCTTCCAGCGCCGCTGAAATCACCGAGCGCGCGGGTCACGTCCTGGCGGAAGTCTCCAACGGCCTCGGCATCATCGTCGCGCCGCCTCTCGCAAAGACCGTCCTCGAATACGCCCGCATGTGGTTACTTCCCGATGGCCGCGTCGTCGTCGTACTGATTTCGCCCGGTGGCAGTACCCGCGACAAAGTCGTCAAGCCAATCAAGCCGATCACCCAGCCTGAACTCGACGCCACTGCTGAATTCCTCAATCGTCACTATTCCGGCCAGACGCTTGAGGCCATCCGCAGCGACTTGCTCCTCAAACTTGCCACGGAGCGCGAACGCTACGAGGGCATCGCTCAGAGCGCTCTCTCCCTCTGCGATCCTTCCGTGCTGGGTGACGATACAGCATCAACCATGCACGTGGAAGGCGCGGTTCAAATCGCAGGCACTCCCGAATTTTCAAACCAGGCACAGCTCCGTGAACTGCTTTCCGCTATCGAGCAGAAACACCGCCTGGTTACTGTTCTGAATGCTTGCATTGAAACTCCCGAGCCGGTTCACGTGCAAATCGGCGTCAAAGAGATTTCCCAAGCCGGAGAGAATCTTGCGTTGATTAGCGCCGCCTACACTCGCGGTGACCACGCCCAGGGTTCCCTCGGCGTTCTCGGTCCCACGCGCATGCACTACGAACGCGCAATGACTGCCGTCGCGTATGTCGCCCAGCTTTTCAGCGAAGCACTGACCAAAGTTTAATCTTTTTGCCCAGGGGATTTCAGAAAGTGAGTGAAGCAGAAGTGAAGACCAACAAAAAAGATTTGGACGCCGCGGAACTCGATCCGTCCGCCGAAGCCAAAGCCGTCGCGGACGATTCAGCCAAAGCCGACGCCGAACTCGCTCGCCTCGCCTCCGATCTCGATGAACTCCGCCAGACCCTCCTGCGCCGCCAGGCCGACTACGAAAATTATAAGCGACGCATCGAAAAAGAACGCCTCGAAGATTCCAAGCGTTCCACCGCTCGCGTCATTGAAGCGCTCATCCCCATCATCGACGGTTTTGAAAATGCACTTGCTGCCCATCGCGAAGCCGAATATGAGAACTATCGTAAAGGATTCGAGCTGATCTACAAGCAGTTGCTCGACAACGTCACCAGGCTCGGAGCGGAGCGCCTCGATCCCGTTGGTCAATCCTTTGACCCTCACCTTCACCAAGCGCTCGACCGCGCGGAATCTCCAGACCACGCCGACGGCACAATTCTTCAAGTCTTCCAGCCCGGCTACGTCTTCCACGGCCGCGTTCTTCGTCCCGCCATGGTCCGTGTAGCCGTTCATCCAGATTCAGCATCGAAAGATTCAGTCAATTAGGGGAGCGATTCGGAATTCATGCCAAAAGGGACCCAACGCGACTACTACGAACTGCTTACCGTTTCTCGCACCGCCAGCGTGGACGAAATCAAGGCCGCCTATCGCAAAGCTGCGCTTAAATGGCATCCCGACCGTAATCCGGAAAACAAATCCGAAGCCGAGGTGAAGTTCCGCGAAAGTACGGAAGCCTATAGCGTCCTCAGCGATCCACAGAAACGCCAGATTTACGACACCTACGGACACGCCGGTCTTTCCAGCGCCGGCGCGTCTCAAGGTTTCGACAATACCGTGTTCCAGGATTTTCACGACATCCTCGGCGATTTCTTTGGCTTCGAAGATCTTTTCGGCGGCACCCGCCGTGGCCGCACTCGCGCTCAACGCGGCGCCGATCTCCGCTACGACATGACTTTGACCTTCGAAGAAGCAGCCACCGGCGTCTCCACGAAAATTAAACTCCCTCGCCAGGAATTCTGCGAAGCCTGCAATGGTGCTGGCGCGAAAAAGGGAACTGGCGTTCAAGCCTGCCAGACTTGCGGCGGCCGCGGCCAGTTGGCCTACCAGCAGGGATTTTTCACCATTTCGCGGACGTGCCCCGCGTGTCAGGGCGCTGGCCAAATCGTCAAGGAGCGCTGCCCCGAGTGCCGCGGGCAGGGCCGCCTGGACCGCGAAAAAACAATTGAGCTTCGCATTCCTCCCGGCGTGGACAGCGGAACTCGCCTCCGTGTTTCCGGTGAAGGCGATCCCGGTCCCAACGGTGGCCCTTCCGGAGACCTCTACGTCGTCCTCGACGTCAAGGAACATCCTTTCTTCGAGCGGCGCAACGCCGATCTCTACTGCACCATCCCCCTCACCATCGCTCAGGCTACGCTCGGCACTGAACTCCAGGTTCCCGGCCTAACCGGCGAAGAGCGCCTGAAAATTCCAGAAGGCACTCAGAGCGGCGCCGTTTTTCGCATCAAGGGCAAAGGTCTTGCCGATCCGCGCGGCGGCGGGAAAGGCGACCTCTACTATCACGTCCGCGTGCTCACTCCCACCAAGCTCACGCGCGAACAGCGCAAGCTGATGGAAGAACTCTCCGGCTCTCTAAAAGTCGACAACAAACCAGCCGACCGCAACTCGTCCATCTTCGACAAAGTGAAAGACATCTTCGGCTAATCCTGGCACTCCTGGGATACAATCCGCTCGTGCGCAGGCGATTCTTCGTTGAACAATTTGCTGATCGTTCCGCCGTCATGCAAGACGAAGCCGCGCACCATCTCGGTCGCGTCCTCCGCGCTCAAATTGGCCAGCTCTACGAATTGAGCGACGGAAAGTCCGTCTGGCTTGGCCGCATAGACTCCATCTCCCGCAATCGCATCGATTTCTCACTCCTTGAACAACTCCCCTCCCCAGCGCCATCCCTGGACGTATCCCTTTTTCTCTCCGTCGTAAAATTCGACTCATTTGAATGGGCGCTCGAAAAAGCCACAGAGCTTGGCGTTACCACCGTCGTACCCATCGCTGCCGCACGGAGCGAAAAGGCCCTCCTCGTCGCTGCACCGAAACGCGCCGCTCGTTGGACTAAAATTCTCCTCGAATCTTCGCAACAATCCCGCCGCATGCGTGTCCCTATCCTCAAAGAACTAACCGCCGCCCAAGACGCCTTCCCTGCACAGACTACCGGCCTGCGCATCATCCTTTCCGAACGCTCCTCCGCTCCTCCACTAAAAAAAGTTCTGACTGGCGCTTCCACAACTCAGGCAACTCTCGCCACCGGCCCCGAAGGCGGCTGGACCGATCAGGAATTCTTCGCCGCCCAGCAGTCCGGCTTCTCCGAAGCCAGCCTCGGCCACCTCATACTCCGCACCGAAACGGCCGTCGCTGCCGCTCTTGCCTCCCTTAACTTCGCTCTCGGCCCAGCCGAATAATCCTCAACTCCTCCCATCAAGAAACCAATTCCTCTGTGGCGTCTGTTCTCGCGCCCATGTTATAAATAGATAGCGCAAGAAATGGAACGCAGAGACGAGAAACAACTCGGTTCACCGACGCCATCGGAAGCCTCGCAGCCGGCGTCTATCTCAATTACCGTCTCCTCTGATTCCGCTTCCCCCCCTGATAAATTGGCCTCCGCGAGTTCTCTGCGCCATGAAGTTCGCGTCTGGACTCGCGACCTCCTCATCGCCATCGGCCTCGCTCTGGTCATCATCGTCTTCCTTTATCAGCCTGTAAAAGTCGAAGGCACAAGCATGGCGCCGCTCCTCTCCGATCAGGAGCGCATCTTTATCAATAAATTTGTTTACCGCTTCGAGCCGATTCATCGAGGCGATATTGTCGTCTTCTGGTATCCGCTCGACCGTTCCAAATCTTTCATCAAGCGCGTCATCGGCCTCCCGGGCGAATCCGTTGAAATTCGCCTCGGAAAGGTCTATGTCAATGCTCGCCTCGTTCCCGAGCCCTACGTGCCGCTGCAGTATGCGGACCTCAGCGACTACGGCCCCATCCGCGTTCCGCCGGACAGCTATTTCGTTATGGGAGATCATCGCATCAGCTCCAATGACTCTCGGGTTTTCGGACCTGTGCAGAGCCGCTACATCTACGGCCGCGCTGTGTTTGCTTATTGGCCGGTCGACCACTTCGGCTTTCTTGAACCCTCCGAAGCCACGACAAAGTGAATGGAATGCTATGACGATTTTTATGGGAGGACACACTGACCGAAGTTCTCTACCGACCCGCGATTCTCGCTCTCGAAGACGGGCGCGTTTTTAGCGGCCGCGCTGCGGGCGCTGTCATGCGCCGTGGCGGTGAAGTCGTTTTCAATACCAGCCTCACCGGTTATCAGGAAGTTTTCACCGATCCCAGCTACGCGGGCCAAGTCGTCTGCCTCACTTACCCCCACATCGGAAACGTCGGCGCCAATCTCGAAGACGAAGAATCTTCGCGGCCCTATATCGAATCCCTCATCGTCCGCGAATTCTCGGAGATTTCCTCCAATTGGCGCTCCGCTGAAACCGCTCAGCTCTATCTCAATCGCCATAAAATTCCGGTCATTTGGGACATTGATACGCGTGCGCTCGTGCGCCACATTCGCAACGTCGGCGCTCTCCGCGGCATCGTCTCCACGGACAGCACCCCTTCCGATCAATTGATTTGCGAAGCCAAACAAATTCCAACCATGGCCGGGCAAGAGCTAGCCGGTCGGGTCACTTGCTCCAAGTCTTACGGTTGGGATAAAGGTTCGGTGGAAGTTGCCACCTCGCCGTGGTCTGAAAAGATGGGCGATTCCGATGCTGCTCCAAACACCCGCAAGCACCACGTCGTTGCTTTCGATTTCGGCATCAAGCAAAATATTCTGCGTCTGCTGGTGGATTACCACTGCCAAGTCACCGTCGTCCCCGCGCAAACTTCCGCCGAAGATGTTCTCGCAATGAGACCAGACGGCGTCTTTCTCTCGAATGGCCCCGGCGATCCCGAGCCCATCGCCTATGCCGTTGAAAATATTCGCAAGCTCATCGGACGCGTGCCGATCTTCGGCATCTGCCTCGGCCACCAGCTTTGCGGCCTCGCTCTCGGCGGGAAGACGTTTAAATTAAAATTCGGCCATCACGGCTCCAATCATCCCGTAAAAAATCTCGTTACCCAAAAAGTGGAAATCACCGCCCAGAATCACGGTTTCTGTGTGGACCCCGATTCGCTCCCCTCACGCGAAGTCGAAATTACGCACCTAAATCTGAACGACCATACCAACGAGGGCATGCGACACAAATCGCTCCCCCTGTTCAGCGTGCAGTATCATCCGGAAGCTTCGCCTGGCCCGCACGATTCGCGCTACCTGTTCACCCAATTTACAACCATGATGAGCGATTTCACCCACTCCGGAAGCTCCCGTTGATGAGGGCGCTCTTGACGACAACCCATGCCTAAACGCAAAGACATCAAGAAAATCCTCATCATCGGCTCCGGCCCCATCATCATCGGCCAGGCCTGCGAATTCGATTATTCCGGCGCTCAAGCCTGCAAAGCACTCCGCGCCGAAGGCTACGAAGTTGTCCTCGTCAATTCCAATCCCGCTACCATCATGACCGATCCCGAGCTCGCCCATCGCACCTACATCGAGCCACTCTCCAAGGAGTATCTCGAGGAAATTATCAAGCGAGAGAAGCCCCGCGCCTTGCTCCCGACCGTTGGCGGTCAGACGGCGCTGAACCTCGCCGTCGAACTCGCCGAAAGTGGCATCCTCGAAAAATATAAAGTCGAAATGATTGGCGCATCCCTACGTGCCATCAAAGTTGCTGAAGATCGTCTCTGGTTCAAAGACGCCTGCCGCAAAATCGGCCTCGAAGTCCCCGCCTCCGCCCTGGTCAACAATGCGCAGGACGCGCTCCGCCTCTGCGACCAGCTCGGCTTTCCGCTCGTCATCCGGCCCTCCTTCACTCTTGGCGGCACCGGCGGCTCCATCGCCTACAACCGCGAAGAGTTCGGCGAAGCCATCAATCATGCTCTAGACATGAGCCCGGTCCACGAAGCGCTCGTTGAGGAATCCGTTCTCGGCTGGAAGGAGTACGAACTCGAAGTCATGCGCGATCATCGCGACAATTTCGTCGTCATTTGCTCCATCGAAAACTTCGATCCCATGGGCGTTCATACCGGCGACTCCATCACCGTCGCTCCCGCGCAGACTCTCACTGACAAGGAATACCAGCGTATGCGCGACGCCGCCGCCGCCGTCATTCGCGAAGTCGGCGTGGAAACCGGCGGTTCAAACGTCCAGTTTGCCATCAATCCAGAAAACGGCCGCATGATCGTCATCGAAATGAATCCTCGCGTTTCGCGCAGCTCCGCGCTGGCCAGCAAAGCCACGGGTTTCCCCATCGCGAAAATTGCTGCGCGGCTCGCGGTCGGTATGTCGCTCGACGAAATTCCCAATGACATCACCAAGAAAACGCCGGCCTGTTTCGAGCCCTCGATCGACTATGTCGTCGTAAAAATTCCCAAGTGGCAGTTCGAGAAATTCCCCGGAGCCGACAGCACCCTCGGCACGCAAATGAAATCCGTCGGCGAAGTCATGGCCATCGGCCGAACCTTCAAAGAAGCTCTGCAAAAGGGTATCCGTTCGCTTGAGCCCAGCTCCCCCTGGCGCGCTCCAGCAGACACTCCAAATTCGCTTCTCCGCGAAAAGCTTTCCACTCCCCGGCCCGACCGCATCCACTGGATTCTTACGGCCATGGAGCGCGGCCTCCCCGCCCAAGAAATTTGCGATCTCACCAAGATTGATCCCTGGTTTATCCGGCAGATCGAAGAATTGACGGCCATTAAGCGTCGCGCCGCCAGCGTGACCGTCGAAACTGCCTCCAAGGAACTTCTCCGCGAAGTGAAGCGCCACGGCACCAGCGACGAACAACTCGCTCAGATTTGGAGGACTACGCCTGCCTCCGTGCGCCTTCAGCGCGCGCGTTACGGTGTCTCTCCAGTCTTCAAACGTGTGGACACTTGCGCCGCGGAATTTGAATCCTTCACTCCGTACATGTATTCGACTTACGAGGACGAGGACGAATCCGAGCCGCAGCCGCGGTCGAAAATCATGATTCTCGGCAGCGGTCCCAACCGCATCGGGCAGGGAATTGAATTTGATTACTGCTGTTGCCACGCTTCCTATGCCCTGCGCGAAGATGGTTACGAAACCATTATGGTCAATTGCAATCCGGAGACGGTTTCCACGGATTACGACACGTCAGACCGCCTCTATTTCGAGCCTCTCACACTCGAAGACGTCCTCGCCATCGTCGAGCGCGAAAAACCGCAAGGCGTCATCGTGCAATTCGGCGGGCAAACCCCGCTCAATCTCGCGCTCGAGCTGAAACGTAACGGCGTTCCCATCATCGGCACCGCGCCCGAATCCATTGACCTTGCCGAAGACCGCCGCCGCTTTGGCCGTCTGCTCGACGAACTGAAAATTCCTCAGCCTCGCAACGGCACTGCATTGGTTCCTGAAGAAGCTGCCCGCGTCGCCGGCGAAATTGGTTTGCCCGTTCTGGTTCGACCCAGTTATGTCCTCGGTGGCCGCGCCATGGTTATCGCCTATGACGTAAACACCGTTCAAGAATACGTCGCTCAAGCCGCCCTCATGGGCCCGGCGCGTCCCGTCCTGATTGATCAGTTTCTCGAAGAAGCAACCGAAGTCGACGTTGACGCACTTGCCGACGGCACCGATGTCGTCATCGGTGGCATAATGGAGCACATCGAAGAAGCTGGCGTCCACTCCGGCGACTCTTCCTGCGTCTTGCCGCCAGTCAGTTTGTCTCCTGTGGTTCTGGACACTATTCGCGAGTACACGAAAAAGCTCGCGCTTGCATTGAAAGTTGTCGGCCTCATGAATGTTCAGTACGCCATTCAGCGCGACACAGTTTTTGTTCTCGAAGTAAATCCGCGCGCTTCCCGCACCGTGCCCTATGTCAGCAAAGCTACCGGCGTCCCGCTCGCTAAAATTGCCGCGCGCCTGATGGCTGGAAAAAAGCTCGTCGACATGAAACTGCCAGTCGTCCAGCATAATGGCGTGGCCGAAATCGCCGTCCACGAATTCTACTCGGTCAAATCTCCCGTTTTTCCATTCAACAAGTTCAAGGGCGTTGACACCATCCTCGGCCCGGAAATGCGCTCTACCGGAGAAGTTATGGGCATTTCCACTTCGTACGGTCAAGCCTTCGCCAAGGCGCAACTCGCTGCGGGGCAGCGCCTCCCGCGCAAGGGCACCGTTTTTCTCAGCGTGAATGACCGCGACAAAAAGCAAGTCGCCAGCGTTGCCAAGGAACTTTCCGTCATGGGCTTCCGCCTGCTCGCTACTCGCGGCACTGCCGCCGCGCTCGAGGCCGCGGGAATCACTGCTGAGTCTGTTTTCAAAGTGAACGAAGGACGGCCGAATATCGTCGACCTTGTCAAAACCGGGAAAATCGATCTCGTCATTAATACTCCGCTTGGCCGCGAATCGTTCTACGACGAGAAATCCATCCGCCGCGCCGCCATTCGCTATAACATACCGTGCATCACCACGCTCGCCGCGGCGCACGCAGCCGCGCGCGGGATTCGCGCTCTTCTCGATCAGGGAATTGAAGTGGCGGCATTGCAGGATTTGCACGGCGGAAAAACCACCGCTTCAAATATGACTGCAGGTGGCGACTGATGGTTGAACTCTCCGGAATCTTAGCTGCGCTCACCACGCCATTCAATTCTGCAGGAGAAGTTTCTCTCTCCGATTTAAAGCACAATATTCTTCGCTACAACCAAACTCATCTTTCCGGCTATGTCGTCCTCGGTTCCACCGGCGAATCCGTTTTGCTCTCTCGCTCAGAAGCGGAAAGTATTCTCGCCGCCGTCAAGGAATCCACTTCCAAAGAAAAATTACTCATCGCTGGGACGGGCGCCGAATCCACCGCCGAAACCATCGAGCGCACAAGACGCGCTGCTGAATTCGGCTATCCAATCGCTCTGGTCAAGACCCCTTACTACTACAAGCCATCGTATAAGCCAGAAGTGCTCATCGCGCATTACCGTCGCGTGGCGGATGCTTCGCCAATTCCCGTGATGCTCTATTCCGTTCCTCAATTTACCGGCGTCGCCCTCGAAGCTCCCGAAGTTGCCGCCCTCGCCGCGCATCCAAATATCATCGGCATCAAGGACAGCTCGGGAAATGTCCAGCGCATCGGCGAAACCATTGCTGCTACTCCGCCAAATTTTCAAGTGCTGGTCGGCTCTGCCGCAACGGTCTATCCATCGCTTGTGCTGGGCGCTCGAGGTTGCATCCTCGCGCTCGCAAATGCTCTGCCTGAAAAATGCGTTGCGCTTTATGAACTCGTCCGCAACAGCCATCACGAAAAAGCCCGCGAACTTCAGCGCCTTCTCGCCAACGCATCCAAACTTTTCGCTTCCGAATGCGGCATCGCCGGCATCAAATACGTAATGGATCAGCGAGAGTACCGAGGCGGCCTCCCCCGTCTCCCGCTCCTTCCGCTGGCGGACACACAAAAAAAACGCATTGAGGATTTGCTCGTCGCCCTCGAACCCGCCGCCATGCGTGCTTGATGCACCAATTCTTCATTATTTGATGAGACGTTTTGGGTCGAGTATCATCTAACTGCTCATGGATTGTCGCGCTCTCCCGCTCAGGCTGTTACCGCACCAGCCAAAACTCTTTCTCGATTACCTCGAGCAAGCGAAACAAGTGAGTCCTTTCTTTCCTTCCCCGCCCGCTCTCTCCGCCATCAAAAAAGATGCACGAAAGCTGGATTTTCCCCGCGAGCGCCGGGAACAAGTTGCGGCCATTCTCCGGAAGCAAAATATTGGTTTCAGTTCCGGCTCCGAGGCTCTCAAGAATCTTGAGCGCCTGGAAAAAGGCGCAATTGCAATCGTCTCCGGCCAGCAGGTTGCACTGTTTGGCGGACCGGCGTATTCGATTTACAAGGCTCTCACGGCAATTCAAATTGCTGCGGAGCTTTCGCGCCAGGGCGTTTCTGCCGTCCCCATTTTCTGGATGGCCACCGAAGATCACGACCTCGAGGAAGTTCGTCACACCACCTGGTTCGAGTCCGGAAAACTGACTCGATTTGAATTGTCCGTCTCGTCCGAGGTTGGAAAGCCCGTTGGGCAAATTCCGCTCGGCCCGGAAATCGAATCGATTGCGCGCCAAGCCGCCGAGGTTCTGGAACGGCAGGGCGGCGAGTTGCTGGCGCAATACGTCGCTGAAAGCTATCGCGCGGGCGAAACGTACGGAAGCGCGTTCGCGAAATTGTTTGCTCGCCTTTTCGCCAGGCAGGGACTGATCTTGCTCGATCCGCTTGATCCCGCGCTGCATAGAGTCGCTGCGCCGATTTACCAACATGCGCTGGCGGACCGCGATGCGCTGAACGAAAAGTTGCTCGCTCGCAATAAAGAACTGGATCGCGCCGGTTACGACGCGCAAGTGAAAGTCACGGCAAAGAGCACGCTCCTTTTTTATCTCGGCGGCGAAAAGCGCGAAGTGGTCACCGCAAGTCCGGGCAAGTTTCATGCCGGCGCTTCAACCTGGAACCGCGAAGCACTCATTCGCCTGACGCACTCCGAGCCGGAACACTTCAGCCCCAACGCGCTGTTCCGTCCGGTGGTCCAGGATTTTCTTTTGCCCACGGTTGCGTATGTGGGCGGCCCGGCGGAGATTTCTTATTTTGCGCAGTCGGAAGTGATTTACGAAAACCTCCTCGGGCGAATGCCGGTGCTGCTGCCGCGCGCAGGATTCACGCTGGTGGATGCGCGGGCGACGAAACTTTTGAAACGGTACGGCGTGAAAGCGGAAGATATCTGGGCCGGAGCGCAAGAGTTGCGCCATCGCATGGAGCGCGAGTCCGTCTCGAACCCGCTCGCGAAGAGTTTTGAAGGGACCCAGAAAACGTTTGACAAAATGCTGTCGCAGCTTGGCAAGCAGATCGTTAAAGTGAATCCAACCCTCAAGGGCTCTGTGGAGCGTTCGCGCAAGAGGATTGAGTTCCACCTCGAAAAACTGCGCCGGAAGACCGGCCGCGCGCAGGATTGTAGAGCCGAGCTCCTTGCCGGGCACGCGGAGTATCTGGAATCGCTGCTGCATCCGCACAAAGGTTTGCAGGAGCGGGATTTGTGTTTACTTCCGTTTCTTGCAAGTTGGGGCGCGGGTGCCCTCGGCGAATTGCAAGAGTCAGCAGGCTCGAAGAAAATCGGGCGCCACTTCATCGTCTATCTGCCATAACGTCCCTCCGATTCGTTCCCGTCTGCCAGAGAATTCAAAGGATTGCTGAAGGCGGGTGGCCGCTAGAAAACCTCGATCTGGCTCGATGAACGTGTACCCCCATCGAACAGCCTCTGCGGAGTCGGACACACGCGGGGGTGCCGCACCTTTCGGGGGTTGGTTTTTGAAAGGTGCGGGTTTAGAGTCAACTTCGTGAGAACTGAAAGACACTTTTGCGAGCGGAACTCGCGGAGGAATGAGATAATCGGGCGGGTCGCATGCTCGGAAAATATTCTATTCTCCTCGGAATAATTGTTTCTCTATTTCTGCTGCTGGTAGCCACGCGGGATTATCCCGGCGGGTCGCAATACGACAAAAACTCCTTTGGGTACGACTGGAAAAATAATTATCTGAGTAATCTGTTCGATGCAAGAGCGGTAAATGGTTCGGCGAGCGCTTCCAGGCTTTGGGCTATTCCCGGAATGTTCTTCCTTTGTGTCAGTCTTGCTCAATTCTTCATTCAATTTCCAAAGAAAATATCTTCAAAAAGTGCAGCCAAAATAATCACATGCTGTGGAGTCGGCGCCATGATATTTGCATTTTTGGCCGTCACACCGTATCACGACAAAATGATTACCATCGCCAGCACGCTGGCGCTCATAAGTATGTTTTACATCACGGTGTTTGTCTTCAAATCCAGATTGTATTTATTTAAAATTCTTTCCGTTGTCCTTCTTCTTGTTTCATACGGCTGTAACTACATTTATTACACCCGTAATTATGTGGAGTTCTTGCCGATTTTCCAGAAAATTGCTCTGGTCATTACAATCGTTTGGATTTTATCTTTGCAGTACTTCACTGCGATCGCCGATTTTCAACCAAAAAGCAGCCCTTAGCCTACTCGCAAACCAAATCAACGCGGAGGGTGCCCCAAGTCACTGTCAGCTTCTTCGACGTCGAGAGATACGCCACCCGCAAGTTGGCGACCCAAGAGGACTTGATGAAGGATTTATTCTCTCTCACGAAGGAGGGCTGCGATGACGCGGGGATTGCGGCGACCGTGAAGGCCAGGACAAGAAGCGGTATTTCATCCGGTGCGTACGCGATCAGAAAATCGCGTAACGGATAAAAACGCAGCGGTCGCGAAGTCAGATCGGAGCGTCTGTGACCTACTTGAGGAAAGGGGACGAGGGCGCGAATCGCTTCATAGATTTCCTCAAGGACATGGTCAGCCGCACTGGGATTGTCGGCAGCGATATATTCCCAAATTTCGTTGAGGTCTGTGAGCGCGTCTGGGTGGAGAACAAATCCGCTCATGAACGGCGGCGGTCGTGGCTCTTTTGGCGCAGCTGGCCAAAAGCCGCTTCGCCGTCGACGGGCTGAACACGGCCGCTCTTTATGTCATCGTAGCGGCCATCCAGCATGCTGCGCACCTCGGTTAGCTCTGCGAGGTATCCAGTCATCGCGTCCTCGACGAGCTCATCTGGAGCACGGCCAGTCGTCGCGGCAAGCTCCTGGAGACGAGATTCCGTTTCGGGCTTGAGGTGCACTACCATAGGAGTCAGTTTAGAGATGGTTAGCGCAACTGTCAAAGCCATTGTCGGTGAAGCTGGGCTCTATAAACTAACGGAGGGACGATTGCCGCTGAGTTCTCCGAACCCCGCTCGCGAATCGGACTCGGAAACTGGCCTGTATTACTATGGCGTTAGATACTACGATTACGACGCTGGGCGGTTCGTCAGCGAGGACCCGATAGGCTTCACCCACTCAACTGTTTGCGGCGGCGCTTCGCGCGCTTATCTCGGTGAGGAAACTCTTGCCGTGGGGAATCGAGCCGCCAAAATTGTCCGCGATGGTCTGGCCCATGTCCGCCAGCGTTTCGCGAATGCCCAGATTGACTCCTGCGCCGCAAGCCGGCGAGTACGTCACGATCGGCACATACTCGCGCGAATGGTCCGTCGTGTCCCATCGCGGATCGGGATCGCAACCGTGGTCGGCGGTAATCATCAGCAGATCGTTGAGGCTTAGCAGCGGCAGAAAATCGCCGAGCAACCGGTCAAACTCCTCCAGCGATTTTGCGAAACCTTCCACATCTTTGCGGTGGCCGTACAACATGTCGAAGTCCACCAGGTTGCAGAAAATCAGCCCGTTTTTTCTCTCTTTCGCGGACGCTGTCAATTTCTCCATTCCGTCCACGTTGCTTTTTGTGGTGACGTACTCTTCCACTCCGCGGCCGTTATAAATGTCATGAATTTTCCCAATGCCCAATACGCGAACTTTTTTATCGGCCAGCACATCCAT
>Ga0075017_100001782_pt1 | contig 13360 bp, 12 predicted proteins | sample AleBraG_ABR_2012_FD_71475 | JGI IMG/M metagenome (GOLD analysis project Ga0075017, IMG submission 71475) | Freshwater sediment microbial communities in response to fracking from Pennsylvania, USA - Alex Branch Run_MetaG_ABR_2012 | ecosystem: Environmental > Aquatic > Freshwater > Creek >... | reverse complement strand
GGTGAGCGACGCGGGCGGCCCGGCGGCCGTGGGGGGGATCGTGGCCGGCCTGTGGGCCCGGTTCGCGGCCGAGGAGCCCGGCGCCGACTTCACCCGGTTGTATCCGTGGGTGGCGGCCCGTGACCCTGGCGGCGAATGAGAAGGCCCTTCTCAAATCAGAGAGGGCGTGTTACATTTCTCCGGCCGCTGGACACGACGAGAGGACCCAGCCGTGCCCCACTTTCCCAAGCCCGCTGAGGGCACCTGGACCGAGCACTACGGCATCGACACGAAGCCGGTCTCGTACCAGGACTCGATCAGCCCGGAGCACTACGAGCTCGAGCGTGACGCGATCTTCCGCCGCACCTGGCTGAACCTCGGCCGGGTCGAGCAGCTCAAGCGGGTGGGCAGCTACTTCACCAAGGAGATCGCCGCCGCCGGCGCCTCCGTGGTGGTGGTGCGCTCCGGTCCCGACGAGTACCGCGCCTTCTACAACATCTGCCGCCACCGGGGGAACAAGCTCGTGTGGCAGGACTTCCCGAACGAAGAGGTGAGCGGCTCCTGCCGTGCGTTCACCTGCAAGTACCACGGGTGGGAGTACAACCTCGAGGGTGACCTGCAGTTCGTGCAGCAGGAAGAGGAGTTCTTCGACTTCGACAAGGCCGATTGGCCGCTGCGCTCCGTGCGCCTCGAGGTGTGGGAAGGCTGGATCTTCGTCAACTTCGACGACGACGCCGCGCCGCTCACCGACTACCTCGGCACGATGCTCCGCAAGTTGGAGGGCTACCCGTTCCACGAGTTCTCGCAGGTCTACAAGTACCGGGCGGAGGTCGGGAGCAACTGGAAGCTCTTCATCGACGCCTTCACCGAGTTCTACCACGCACCCATCCTCCACGGCCGCCAGGCGGTCGAGGAGGAGTCGCGCAAGCTCGCGGGCTACGGCTACGAGGCGCTGTGGTACGAGGTCGACGGCCCGCACAACGTGGTGTCGTCGTGGGGCGGCATGTCGCCGCCGAAGGACGAGAGCATGGTCAAGCCGATCGAGCGCAAGCTGCGCGCCGGTCTCTTCGGCCCGTGGGACTCGCCCGACGTCGTGCCCGAGCTGCCGTCGGGCCTCAACCCGGCGCACCACCGCGCGTGGGGCGAGGACTCGTTCCTGTTCTTCCCGAACTTCATGATCCTGATCTGGGAACGGCAGTGGATCCTCACGTACCACTACTGGCCGACGAGCCACAACACGCACATCTTCGAGGGCACCGCGTACTTCGTGCCGCCGAAGAACGGCCGCGAGCGGCTCACCCAGGAACTCTCGATGGTGACGTTCGTCGAGTACGCGCTGCAGGACGCCAACACGCTCGAGGCCACGCAGACGATGCTCGAGACGCAGGCGATCACCGAGTTCCCGCTCTGCGACCAGGAGATCCTGCTGCGCCACTTGCACACGACGGCTCGTCAGTACGTGGCCGACTGGCAGGCGGAAGCCGGCGACACCACGAAGGCAGGTGCCAAGTGACCGCGCACGCACTCCCCGCGGGGTTCGAGGACCTCCAGCCGTTCACCGAGCAGTGGGTGCTCCCCGACCAGCGGGCCCGCTACCTCGCTCGCCTCGACGCGTCGATGGACGACCTGCAGGCCTTCTACGACGCGACGATGGCCCGCATCGACGACGTGCTCGCGTACCTCGAGCAGTACCCGGTCGACGAGCTCTCCGACGAGGGCGTCAACCTGCTGTGGCTCTACTGCGCGCTGTGCAACGTGTCGTTCCCGATCGAGGTGTGGCGCCAGCAACGCGTGCCCGACAGCGGCGCGGCCGACTGGACCGCGCTGGTGTTGCCCGCGTTGTAGCGCCTGCTCACCGCGGGAGCGGAGGGAAGTCGGCGAGGTCGTCGTCGAGCTGGATCCCCGCGCTGTTGAACACCATGGCGAGGCACGTGTAGCTGCCCACCACGAAGATCAACTCGGTGATGACCCGGTCGTCGAGGTGCTCGGACAGGCGCGCCCAGGTGGCGTCGCCGATCACGTGGTCGCGCACCAGATCGTCGGTCGCGTCGAGCACCGCCGCTTCGACCGGCGTCCACGCATACGTGCCGGCGGTGCCCTCACCGACGGCGACGATCGCGTCGTCGGTGAAGCCGACCCGCCGGCCCATGCGCACGTGCTGCGCCCACTCATACTTCGCACCGGTGCACACCGCGACGCGGAGGATCGCCAGCTCCATCAGCTGCTTGTCGAGTGCGAGCTTGCGGAAGAGCACGTTGTTCCAGCGGAACCACGGGCCGGCCACGGTGGGGTGGCGGGCCATCGTGGAGACCACGTTCGGGCAGGCCTGCTCCCGGCTCCGAACGCGCTCGACGAACTCCTCGCCGAATCCGGCGGTGATCGCCGCGATCTCGTCATCGCCCCACTCGCTCGGCGCGAGGGGCGTGATCCGGGGCCCCGTCGGGCGGGCGCCGCTCACAGGTAGAGGCCGCCGTTGACGTTGATCGACTGGCCGGTGATGTAGCCGGCCTCGTCGCTCGTGATGAACGCCGCGGCCACGCCGATGTCGTCGGGCGTGCCGGCGCGGCCCATCGGGCTGTGGGCGGCGACGACATCCATGTCGGGCAGGTCGCCGCGCTCCTCGGCCCGGCGCGCCATCGGCGTGTCGATGAAGCCGGGCGGAATGGTGTTCACGGTGATGCCGCTGCGGGCGTACTCGACCGCGAGCGCCTTGGTGAGGCCCATGACCCCGCCCTTCGACGCGACGTAGTGCGCCATCTTCTTCGCGCCCGACTGCGCGCTCGACGACGAGATGGTGAGGATGCGACCGAAGCCGGCCTCGAGCATGTCGGGGATCGCGAGCTGGATGCAGTGGAACGTGCCGGTGAGGTTCACGTCGATGATCTTCTGCCACGTCTCGACGGTGATCTCGGTGAAGGGCCCGAACTCGTCGATGCCCGCGCTGGTGACGAGGATCTCGATCGGCCCGAGCTCGGCCCGCGTGCGCTCGTAGGCCGCGGCTACGGCGGCGCGGTCGGACACGTCGGCGCCGCACCCGATGGCAACGCCGCCCTCGGCGACGATGCTCGCCGCGGCCTGCTCCGCGACGTCGGCCTTCAGGTCGATGACGACGACGCGATCACCGCGCCGCGCCAGGTGCTGCGCGATCGCGAATCCCATGCCGGCGCCACCGCCGGTCACCACTGCTACGCGGTTGGCCATCTTGTTCCCCCTCGTCCGGTGCGAGGCAAGAGTATGGACGCGGCTCCGAAGGGCTGCAAGCTACCCTCTCGCAATTGAGAACGGGGTTGCCGCCCGGGGTCCGCGTGGCTAGGGTCCGCCCATGCGCATCGGACTCCAGCTCGGCCCGGAGCGGGGCCGCTATCCCGAGAAGGTCGCGAAGCTGCTCGAGGGCGCGCGGCGCGCCGAGGAACTCGGCTACCACTCCGTGTGGGTGCCGCAGCTCCCCGACGACTTCGACGCCCTCACCGCGGTCGCCCTCATGGGCCAGGTCACGGAGCGGGTGGAGCTCGGCACCGCGGTGATGCCGATCCAGTCGCGCCACCCGGTGGCGATGGCGCAACAGGCGCTGTCCACGCAGTGCGCGTGCGATGGTCGCTTCGTGCTCGGGCTCGGCCCGTCGCACCACTGGATCGTCGCCGACATGATGGGCCTGCCGTACGACAAGCCCGCGTCGCAGGCGCGCGCGTACCTCGAGGTCCTGCGCGTTGCGTTCGCGGGGCCGGGCCCGGTCGACGTGGAGAACGACTGGTACACCGTGCACAATCCGCTCGACGTGACCGACCTCCCCACGCCGGTGCTCGTCGCCGCGCTCGGGCCCACGATGCTGCGTACCGCGGGCGAGCTCGCCGACGGCACCATCCTCTGGATGGCCGACGAGCGCGCCATCGGCGACCACATCGTGCCGCGCATCAACGAGGCCGCGGCCGCCGCCGGCCGCCCCACCCCGCGCGTCGTCGCCGGCGTGCCGGTCACGGTGTGCGCGGCCGGCGAAGAAGCCGACGTGCGCGCGTGGACCAACCGTGCGCTTGCGCACGCCGAGTACTCGCCGAACTACCAGACGCTGCTCGAGCGGGGCGACGCGTCCGACGTCGGCGACATGGCCGCGGTCGGCGACGAAGCCGCGATCGCGGCGCGCCTCGCGAGCTACCGCGACGCGGGGGCGACCGACATCGCCGTGCGCGTCGTCCCGTGGGGCAAGTCCCGCGACGAGCGCATCGCCTCCCGCGACCGCACCGAAACGCTGGTCGCAACCCTCTAGGAACAGTTTGGCGTCAATCGGCACCGAAATAGCGGTCGGAGTGACGCCAAACGTGTTCGTCAGGCGTCGTAGTCGACGGTGAGGGTGCGGGACTGGGGGACGGCCTGGCAGGTGAGGACCCAGCCGTCGTCGACCTCGTCGGGGCGCAGGGCGTTGTTGACGCGCATCGTGGCCGAACCCTCGTCGAGGTGGGCCATGCAGGTGGCGCAGCTGCCCGACTCGCACGAGAACGGCGGCTTGAGGCCGCCGCGCCGCGCGGTGTCGAGGATGCTGTCGCCCATGCGGTAGTCGACGGTGGTCTTGCGGCCGTTGAGCCGGATGGTGACCGACTCGGTGCCCGATCGCTCCTCGAGCACGTGCTCGCCGGGCACCACGAAGCGCTCGATGAACAGGTGGGCGGGGGAGACGCCGACCTTCGCCAGCGCGGACTCGACGACGTCCATGTAGGGGCCGGGGCCGCACACGTAGAAGTCGGCGTCGTGGGCCGCACCGACCAGCGCGGCACAGGCGTCGGCGTCGAGGTAGCCGGCCTCGGAGTCGAGGTGGAAGTGCACGGTGAGTCGGTCGGGGTGCGCGTCGGCGAGCGTACGCAGTCGCGCCGCGAAGATCACGGAGTCGGCGTCGCGGTTCGCGTACACGAGGGTGATCGGTCGCTCGGTGCCGGCGACCGCGGCCTCGATGATCGAGAAGATCGGGGTGATGCCGCTGCCGCCGCCGAACGCGACCATCGGGACGTCCGGGTCACGGTCCTGGAGGACGAACAAGCCCGACGGCCGCATCGCCTCGATGGTGTCGCCCGCCTGCAGGGTGTCGATCATCCAGTTCGACATCACGCCGTCGGGCACGCGCTTCACCGTGACGGTGAGCGTGGTGTCGCCCGGGTGCGGGGTGCTCGACATCGAGTAGCAGCGCACCACTTCGTGGCCGTCGATCGGCCCGGGAATGGTCGCCCGGAAGGTGCAGAACTGGCCCGCCTCGTAGGCGAATTCCGCCGCCGACTCCGCCGGCACCTCCAGGACGAAGGAGCGGGTGTCGGAGGTCTCCTCGACCACGGCGGCGACCCGGAGTGCGTAGTAGTTTTGGTCGTGGTCCAATTTCTTCCGGCCCGTCCCAGGCGAGGGTGAAAGCGACTCTCACTCAAGGATAGGCTCGTTCTCTCGTTCCGGGGGGAGAGGCGAACGTGCGCAGCGAGGTGACCTGGCCGAGCATCCCGGCGATGGTGCGCGAGGCCGGCCGGCAATTCGGCGGTCGGGAAGCGGTGGTCGACGGCTTCCGACGCCTCACCTACACCCAGCTCACCGAGTTCGTACGCGAAGGGGCCCGCGGGCTCGTGGCGGCGGGGGTCGAGCCGGGCGACCGGGTCGCGATCTGGGCGCCCAACTCGCTCGACTTCGTGGTTGCCGCGCTCGCGATCACCTCGGCCGGAGCGGTGATGGTGCCCGTGAACACCCGGTTCAAGGGCACCGAGGCCGCGTACATCCTCTCGCGCAGCGGCGCCAAGGTGCTCTTCACCACTCGGGGCTTCCTGGGGACCGACTACCCGACGCTGCTCGCGGAGTCGGGCACGCTACTCCCGGCGCTCGCCCGGATCGTGCTGCTCCTCGGCGACGCCGCACCCACATCGCTCGAGTGCACGCTCGACGAGTTCGTCGCGTCCGGTGCGCACGTCACCGACGCCGAGATCGATGCCCGCATCGACGCGGTCGGCCCCGACGACCCCGCCGACATCTTCTTCACCTCCGGCACGACCGGCGCGCCCAAGGGTGTCGTCATGGCGCACCACCAGGTGCTGCGCGCCTATCTCGACTGGTGCGACTGGGCCGACCTGCGCCCCGGCGACCGCTACCTCGCGGCGAACCCGTTCTTCCACATCTTCGGGTACAAGGCCGGCATCCTCGCGTCGATGATGCGCGGTGCGACCCTGTTCCCCGTCGCGGTGTTCGACCCCGCGACGGCGCTCGAGCTGGTCGAGCGGGAACGCATCACCGTGTTCCCCGGCCCGCCGACCGTGTACCAGATGCTGCTCGACCACCCCGACCGCGAGAAGCGCGACATCTCGTCGGTGCGGGTCGCGGTCACCGGTGGTGCCGACATCCCCGTCGAGATGGTGCGGCGCATGCGCGAGGAGATGCCGTTCGAGCGCATCCTCACCGGGTACGGCCTCACCGAGGCGGGCACGCTCACCGGCAGCACCCCCGAGGACGACTTCGAGCACATCGCCACCACGGTCGGCGTGGTGTGGCCCGGCTTCGAGGTGCGCACCGTCGACGAAGCCGGCGCGCCCGTTGCGGTCGGCGAGGCGGGCGAGGTGGTCGCGCGCGGCGACACGGTGATGCGCGCGTACTTCGAGGACGACGAGGCCACCGCGGCCGCGTTCGACGCCGACGGCTTCCTGCACACCGGCGACCTCGGTGTGTTCGACGCCGACGGTTACCTGCGCATCGTCGGGCGGATCAAGGACATGTTCCTCGTGGGCGGGTTCAACGCGTACCCGGCCGAGATCGAGAACCTGCTGCTGCGCCACCCCGCGATCGCGCAGGTGTCGGTGATCGGAATCCCCGACGCCCGCCTCGGCGAGGTGGGGATGGCCTTCGTGGTGCGGGCTCCCGGAGCATCACCCAGCGAGGACGAGCTCGTCGCGTGGGCGCGCGACGAGATGGCCAACTTCAAGGTGCCGCGGCGCGTCGCGTTCGTCGACGCGCTGCCACTGAACGCATCCGGCAAAGTGGTGAAGGACGACCTGCGCGCTCTCGCGCGCGAGAAGGGAGTGACGCCATGACCCAGGTCCCCGTGGCCGAGGGCCTCTTCACGTGGCCCGGCGACGACCCGCAGCTGATCGGCAGCCAGTGTGCCGACTGCGGCATCGTCACGTTCCCGGTGCAGGATTCCTGCCCGCGCTGCGCGTCCATCTCGATGGAGGAGCACCTCCTCGCCCGCCGCGGCACGCTGTGGGCATGGACGACGCAGAGCTTCCCGCCGCCCGTGCCGCCCTACGTGGGCCCCGTCGGCAAGGACTTCGTGCCATTCGGCGTGGGCTTCGTCGACCTCGGTGAGGTCAAGGTGGAGGCGCGTCTCACCACCACCGATGCCGACGTGCTCAACGCCGCGGTCACGGACCGCGCCGAGTTGGAGATGGTCGTCCTGCCGATCGGCACCGACGACGACGGCAACGAGATCGTGTCGTTCGCGTTCACACCCGCCTCGCCTGCCGCACCCACTGAGGAGAGCTGACATGGCCATGGACGTCGCCATCGTGGGAGTGGGGATCCACCCGTTCGGCCGCCACCCCGGCGTGTCGGGCATCCAGATGGGTGCGGTCGCGATCCGCAGGGCGCTCGCCGACGCGGGTGTCGCGTGGAAGGACATCGAGTTCGCGTTCGGCGGGAGCTACGAGGTCGACAACCCCGACGCGGTCGTCGCGCTGATGGGGCTCACCGGCATCCCGTTCACCGACGTGTACAACGGCTGCGCCACCGCGGCGAGCGCGCTCACCATGGCGGCCAACACGATCCGTCTCGGCGACCACCGCCTCGGCATCGCGGTCGGCATGGACAAGCACCCGCCGGGCGCGTTCAGCGCGGATCCGCGCGACTACGCCTGCCCGCTCTGGTACGGCCAGGTCGGCGAGTTCCTCACCACCAAGTTCTTCGGGATGAAGATCAACAAGTACATGCTCGACCACGGCCTCTCGCACGAGACGCTCGCGCGGGTGGTGAACAAGAACCTGCGCAACGGCGCGCTGAACGAGAACGCGTTCCGCCGCAAGCCCATGAGCGAGGAGCAGATCCTCGAGTCGCCGATGCTCAACTACCCGTTGACGCAGTACATGTTCTGCAGCCCCGACGAAGGCGCGGCCGCGGTGGTGTTCTGTCCTGCGGAGGACGCGCACGAGTACACCGACAAGCCCGTGTACCTGCGGGCGACGACGGTGCGCACCCGGCGTCTCGGCGCGTTCGAGGTGCACAGCACGTGGCTGCCCGAGGAGCAGACGGTGGCGCCCACCGTCGACGCGTCGCGCGCCGCCTACGAGATGGCGGGGATCGGGCCGGAGGACGTCGACGTGATCCAGCTCCAGGACACCGACGCCGGCGCGGAGATCATCCACCTGGCCGAGAACGGCTTCTGCGCCGACGGCGAGCAGGAGCAGCTCTACCTCGACGGCGAGACCGAGATCGGTGGGCGCCTGCCGGTGAACACCGACGGCGGGCTCATCGCCAACGGCGAGCCGATCGGCGCGTCGGGCCTGCGCCAGGTGCACGAGATCGTCCTGCAGCTCCGGGGTCAGGCGGGCGAGCGGCAGGTGCCGAACAGCCCCAAGGTCGGGTACACCCAGCTCTACGGCGCGCCCGGCACCGCCGGCGTCTCCATCCTCAGCCTCTGATGGCGACGACGAGCGGAGCGAGGCCAGCATGACCGTCAGCTACGTCCCGACGGATCCGGAGATCCGAGACGAGATGGTCGCGACCGTGCGCCGCTTCGTGGCGCGCGACGTGATCCCGGTCGCGAGCGAGCTCGAGCACGCCGACGCGTTCCCCACCCCGATCGTCGAGACGATGAAGGAGCTCGGCCTCTTCGGCATCACCGTGCCCGAGGAGTACGGCGGCCTCGGTCTCGACCTGCTCACCTACATCGGGGTGATCGAGGAGCTCGCGTACGGCTGGATGTCGTTGTCGGGCATCCTCAACACGCATACGATGGTCGCCACGTTGATCACCACGTTCGGCACCGCCGAGCAGAAGACGAAGTGGCTGCCCACGATGGTCACCGGTGAGGTGCGCGGCGCGCTGTCGCTGTCGGAGCCCGACGCCGGCACCGACACCCGCAACATCCAGTGCCGCGCCGCGCGCGACGGCGACGAGTGGGTCGTCACCGGCACGAAGACGTGGGTCACGAACGGCGAGCGCGCCGGAATCGTCGCGCTGGCGGCGCGCACGGAGGAGGGCATCTCCGCCTTCATCGTCGAGAAGGAGCCGGGGCCGCGCCACGGCGGGATCACGGTGTCGCGCAACATCCCCAAGCTCGGGTACAAGGGCATCGAGACGGTCGAGATGGCCTACGACGAGCACCGGCTCCCGGGCGACGCGCTGCTCGGCGAGCTGGGTCGTGGCCTTCCGCAGATCCTCGGCGTGCTCGAGGTCGGCCGCATCAACATCGCCGCGCGCGCGGTGGGTGTGGCGCGGGCCGCGTTCGACGCCGCGCTCGAGTACTCGCAGCAGCGGGTCACGATGGGAAAGCCGATCTGCGAGCACCAGGCAATCCAGCTGAAGCTCGCCGACATGGCCACGAAGATCGAGGCGTCGCGCCTGCTCACCGTGTCCGCCGCGGAGCGGAAGCAGGCGGGGCTGCGCTGTGACGTCGAGGCGGGCATGGCCAAGCTGTTCGCGAGCGAGACCGCGTTCGAGGTGGCGACGGAGTCGATGCGCGTGCACGGCGGCGTGGGGTACACCCAGGAGCTGCCCGTGGAGCGTTACCTCCGCGACGCGCCGCTGATGATCATCGGCGAGGGCACCAACGAGATCCAGCGCATCGTCATCGCCCGGGGTCTCCTGGCCCGCTCGCGAGAGGCCCGGGCCTGACGGTGGATCCCGTCGCGGGCGCGACGCGGTACTCCGGCACGCGGGTGCACCGTGTCGAGGACGCGCGGCTGCTCACCGGCAAGGGCACCTACGTCGACGACATCGTGCGTCCCGGGATGCTGCACGCCTGCTTCGTGCGCAGCCCGTTCCCGCGTGCCCGCATCGACGCGATCGACGTGAGCGCCGCCCTCGCGCTGCCCGGTGTGCGGGCGGTGTTCACCGGCGCCGACCTCAACCCGCGGGTTCAGGAGCTCTGGTACACGGGCATGGGTCCGCAGGCACCGACCACACCGCTCCCGCCGCTCGCCGAGGGCGAGGCCCGTTTCGCCGGCGACCCGGTCGTGCTCGTCGTCGCCGTCGACCGCTACGTCGCCGAGGACGCCGCGGAGCTGGTGGAGATCGAGTGGACCGAGCTGCCGGCGGCAGTCGACTACGAGTTCGGTGCGGACTCCGAGCACGTCGTGCACGAGGGGTTCGCCGGCAACGTCGTCGGTGAGATGTCCGGCGGCCGCCGCGAGGCGGTCGACGCCGCGCTGGCCGACGCGCACCTCGTCGTCGAGGAGGACGTGTTCGAGCAGATGTACGCCGCCGTGCCGATGGAGACGCGCGGCATCGTGGCCGAGTGGGTCGCGGCAACCGGCGAGTTCACCATCTGGGCGGCCACTCAGGGCCCCAACGAGGTGCGTTCCGTGTGCGCGCGCGTCACCGGCCTCCCCGAACACCGGATCCGGGTGATCATGCGCGACACGGGCGGCGCGTTCGGGCAGAAGGTCGTCCCCGGGCGCGAGGACGTCGCGGTGATGCTGGCCGCGCAGCTCGTGCCCGCGCCGCTCAAGTGGATCGAGGACCGGCGCGAGAACCTCCTCGCCGCGGGCCAGGCGCGTCACGAGCACGCGCACACCACGTTCGCGTTCGCCGACGACGGCACGCTGCTCGCCGCCGCGGTCGATCACGTGCAGGACTGCGGCGCGTACCCGATCCCGTGGCCGGTCGGCACCGGCGCGGCGGTCGGCATGATCTTCCCCGGGCCCTATCGGATCCCCGCCGCGGCGTTCAGCCACCGGTCGGTGTTCTCCCACACGGCAGGGCGCACCGCGTACCGGGGGCCCTGGGCGTTCGAGTCGATGGCGCGTGAGGTGGTGCTCGACGTCGCCGCCCGTCGCCTCGACCTCGACCCGGTCGAGCTGCGGCGGCGGAACATGCTCACCGCCGACGAGTTGCCGTACTCGAACCCGGTCGGCATGCCCTACGCGCACATGTCGCCGCGCGAGACGTTCGACCACGCGCTGGAGATCCTCGACTACGACGCCTTCCGCGCCGAGCAGGCCGCCGCCCGGGCCGAGGGTCGTTACCTCGGTGTGGGCACGTGCAGCTACGTCGAGCCCACCACCCCGGGTGTCGGCTACTACGGCAGTGAGGGCGCCACCATCCGCATCGACCCGAGCGGCAAGGTGCTCGTGTACGTGGCGGGAGGTTCCAGTGGCAACAGCCTGGAGACCACCGTCGTGCAGCTCACCGCCGACGCGCTCGGGGTGCCCATGAGCGACGTCGCCACGATCCAGGGCGACACCGCGCTGACGCCCTACGGCGCGGGCACCGGCGGGAGCCGCAGCGGTTCGATGCTCGCGGGCGCGGTCACGGCCACCGCGCAGGTGCTGCGTGAGCGGCTCGTCGCCATCGCGGCACACTCGCTGGAGGCCGCACCGGAGGACATCGACATCGTGCAGGGCAACGCCTTCGTGCGCGGCACGCCCACGTCGGGGATCACCGTGGCGGAGATCGCGGCGAAGGCCTACTACCAGCCCGCGATGATGCCGCCCGGCCTCGACGGAGGGCTCGAGGCCTCCGAGCGCTACACCGCGTCGATGATGCCGAACTGGGCGAACGCCTCGCACGTGTGCACGTGCGAGGTCGACGTCGACACGGGGATGGTGAAGCTGCTGCGCTACGTGGTGGCGGAGGACTGCGGCCCGATGATCAATCCCGACGTCGTGGAGGGGCAGATCGCGGGCGGCACCGTACAGGGCATCGGCGGCGCGCTGCTCGAGGAGCTGGTGTACGACGAGCACGGCAACCCGCTCGCCACCACCTTCCTCGACTACCTCGTGCCCACCGCGTCCGACGTGCCGACCATCGAGTTCGGCCACGTGGTGACGATGGGGGCAGGCCCGGGCGGATACAAGGGCGTGGGCGAGGGTGGCGCGATCGGCGCGCCGCCTGCAGTGGTCAACGCGGTGAACGACGCGCTCACGCCGTTCGGCGTCGAGATCCTGCGCATGCCCGTGCGCCCCGACACGATCGTGCGGCGGCTCGGCGAAGCCGCCGAACACCGAACACCACGGAACATCCCGACGACCCAGGGGGAACGATGGGGGAGCTCGACGGCAAGGTCGCGGTGATCACGGGCGCGGGATCGGGCATGGCCCGGGCCTGCGCCGAGGTCTTCGTGCGTGAGGGCGCGCAGGTGCTCGCGGCCGACGTGAGCGGGCGCGAGGAGGCGACGGCCTCGGCGCTCGGCGCTGCGGTGGTGCCCTGCCGCGTCGACGTCACCGACGAGGCACAGGTGGAGGCGATGTTCGCCGCCGCGCTCGCGACGTTCGGTCGCGTCGACGCGGTGCTGAACGTCGCGGGCATCGGCAGCGGCGGGTTGTTCGTCGACTTCACGCGCGAGGAGTACGACCGGGTGATGGGTGTCGACCTGCTCGGCGTGATGCTCGGCACCAAGCACGGGATCAGGGCGATGGTGCCCACCGGCGGTGGCGTGATCCTCAACTGGGCGTCGATCGGCGGCATGAACGGCTCCGCCTACACGAGCATCTACTCCGCGGCGAAGGCCGGCGTGATCTCGATCACCAAGGCTGCCGCGCTCGAGCACGGGCACCAGGGCATCCGCGCCAACGCGATCTGCCCCGGCTTCGTCGAGACCGAGATGTCGGGCGGCAAGGGCGCGGGGGAGCGCTTCCCGCAGATGATCGCGGCCACGTCGCTCAAGCGTGCCGCGCAGCCCGAGGAGATCGCCGAGGTCGCGTCCTTCCTCTCGTCCGACCGCGCGAGCTACGTCACCGGCGCGGTCGTCCCGATCGACGGCGGCACCACCGCCCGCATCGCCGGCACCTGACGTCACTGTTCTCGAGCATGTGACACCTCGTCGGCGTAGAGGCGGTTCAACCGTCACATGCTCGGCGTGGGGAGTGGGTCAACCCACCTTGTAGGCGACGAGTTGGGGTGGGTTGGCGTTGCCGACGGGGACGAGGAGGAGGTCGCCGGCGACGGCAGGCCAGCCATTGGTGCCGCCGCCGAGGTCGATCGTGGTCACGATCTTGCCGGTGGCGCGGTCGATGGCGACCAACTGACCCTGCACGACGGTGGTGAGCACGAGGTCGTTCACGACGGTCGCGCCGCCCAGCGGGTCGCCGGGCACCAAGGTGGACCACAGCACCTTGCCGCGCCTCGCGTCGACGGCCGCGACCACGCCGGGCCGTTGGCCGATCTTCGCGCCGAAGTAGGCGATCTGGTCGGGCGACAGGGTGACCGGCGCGTTCAA
>Ga0075017_100001781_pt1 | contig 13360 bp, 11 predicted proteins | sample AleBraG_ABR_2012_FD_71475 | JGI IMG/M metagenome (GOLD analysis project Ga0075017, IMG submission 71475) | Freshwater sediment microbial communities in response to fracking from Pennsylvania, USA - Alex Branch Run_MetaG_ABR_2012 | ecosystem: Environmental > Aquatic > Freshwater > Creek >... | reverse complement strand
GCTCGCGGTAGGTCGGGAAGACGAAATCGCCCGGTGCAAGAGCGTGGCCGGCGCCAATCTGCGCAGCTTCTTGGCCAACTAAGGGCGCCCAGAGCCCCAGTTCACCCTGACGCTGCAGCGCCGTCGCTTCAACATCGACACGGCGCACCAACACCATGTCTCGGTACAACCGCCGCAACGTCTCTCGGTCAACGTCGAGCGGATATCTCGGGTCGTCCAACCGTTCACCCTCTGGGGTGAGCAGTTGCACGGCCGCGGGTTCGGTCGTGGATCGCACGGTCGCCTCCCGGTCTGCCCGGCGAATCTACTACCGACACGGGTCACTGCGGCAGGGCACGCCCGCGATAGCGAGTACCTTAAGGAAGGCAAGGACCCCGCGAACGACTCGGTGACACCGGAGGTTAGCTGTGGCAATCCGCATCTTCTTGGTCGACGACCACGAAATCGTGCGTCGCGGACTCGCCGAGATGTTCAGTCTCGAAGACGATCTCGAGGTCGTGGGTGAGGCATCGACGGTCGCCGAAGCCTTGCATCGCATCCCCGCAGCCAAGCCCGACGTCGCCGTTCTCGACGTCCGGCTGCCTGACGGCACCGGCGTCGAAGTCTGCCGCGAGGCCCGCTCGATGCTGCCGGGTTTGCGCGCTCTCATGCTGACGTCGTATTCAGACGACGAGGCGCTGTTTGACGCGATCATGGCTGGCGCGTCCGGCTACGTGCTCAAAGACATTCGCGGCAACGACCTCGTCGACGCCGTGCGCGCTATCGCGAGCGGACGATCACTGCTCGACCCCGTTGCCACCCAGCGCGTCCTTGAGCGCTTGCGCGGCGGCGATGACGAAGACGCGCGACTGGCACACCTCACCGAGCAAGAGCGTCGCATTCTCGAACTCATTGGTGAGGGCCTCACGAACCGGCAGATCGGTGAACGCCTTCACCTTGCTGAGAAGACCGTCAAGAACTACGTCTCGAGTTTGCTGGCGAAGTTGGGCATGGAGCGGCGCACTCAAGCAGCAGCATTCGTCGCGCGCCTCGACGCAGAACACGAGCACCAGACCCACCAGAACGATCACGGACACTGACTCGACGCGAGTAGTACAAGAGGACGGTCACATTGTGGCCGTCCTCTTGTTTTGGTCCCGCGCGAAATTCAGGGCGTAGCGGACGACGGTAGGGGCAACAACAGTTCGACGCGCGTACCAGTTCCGTCAGATCGCGCCGATGTTTCAAAACTGCCACCGACGAGTTCGGCTCGAGCACGCAAGTTGCCGAGGCCCGAACGCCGAGACGTCCGACCGATGCCACGTCCGTCGTCTTCAACAACAAGTCGGGCACGGTTGTCGTCGACCGACAACTTCACTTGGATCGCTGTCGCATTCGCGTGCCTGGCAGCGTTACTCAGCGCTTCGCGTAATGCCGCGATCACGGTGTCGGCCAAGTCTCCGACGATGCTCGCGTCGACTGCTCCCTCGAAACGCAGCGACGGTGTGAAGCCCAAATGTTCAGACGCTGCACGGACTTCGCGCGATGCGCGGCTCCGCAGCGTTTGACTATCGGGAGTGTCGGTGAGATTGAAGATTGCCTGCCGAATTTCGCGGACGGTTTCATCGAGATCGTCAACCGCGCGACTCATGCGATCGCGGATCTTCTCCGGAAGATCCGCGCGACCACTGATGGCATCAAGCACCATGCCCGTCGCAAAGAGTCGTTGAATGACAAAGTCGTGCAGATCGCGGGCAATGCGTTCGCGGTCAAGGCTGATCGCGAGTTCTCGCTTGGTCGCGTTTGCCTCTGACAACACTAGGGTGATGGCGGCGCGGGCAGCAAAGTCCTGCACCAACTCACCAACAAGTGCATCGAGTTGCCAGTCGGGAACATTGGCCAGGGCGAGAACGCCAAGCAGGCGATCGCTCGTACGCAGCGCCACTGTGAGTGTGGGCTCGTTGGCAAATACTTCATCGGGCGACACGATGCTCGCCGCGCCTGATTGCACGACGAGTTGCAAGGTGGAGTCGTTAGGAATCTCGTCCCCGGGTTCGAGTGAACTGAGACCCTGGTCAGCGACGTCGATAACTCGAACGCGGAGTCGAGCCGAGTCGTCCGGCGTAGCAACTAGTGCAGCCGTTGCACCTGACAATTCTCGAGCACTGCGGGCCACCAGGGCGAGGATTTCGTCAGCCGAGGCGCCGACCAGCGACGCCATATCAATTTCAGCCCCCGCACGGGTCCACGCTTCGCGACGCGCCACGGTTTCGTACAGGCGCGCGTTGCGAATGGCGGTACCCGCGGAGGCGGCAAACATCTGCACGATTTGCTCGTCCTCGGACGTGAACTCGCCGCTGCGTTTCTGACTCAAGTACAAGTTGCCAAAGTGTTCATCGCCGACGCGAATCGGAACGCCGAGAAAGCCGCGCATCTCCGGGTGACCGGGCGGGAAACCAACGGCGGCTGGATGCGATGCCATATCTGCTAGTCGAACCGGACTCGGGTCGTGAGCCAACAATCCGATGAGACCAAGACCTTTCGGCCAATGACTAATCCGCTTGATCTGTTCGTCCGTGAGCCCGTAGGGAATGAATTCCACGGTGTCTGCTGCGTCATCGAGCACGCCTAGCGCTCCGTATTCAGCGTCGACGAGTTTCGTCGCTGCCTCGAGAACTCGCAGCAGGGTGTCGCGCAGTTGCAAGTCCGACGCCGTGGCCACAACGGCTTGCATGAGGGCATCGAGGCGCTCGTGCGTGCTGCCCGGCGTCGATTCAGTCATCAGCGCGTGCTCCAGACCATGAGACGGCCCACCTCCGTGCACCGACACTCTAGGACGCTCCCACTACAGCGCCTGGGATACCAATCGTGCGCTTGCATACGCCTGTCGTCCGGCTTGCTCGCGCCGCCACAACCGCGCATAGTCACCGTCGCGTGCGACCAACTCGGAATGAGTTCCGCGTTCAACGACCCGTCCAGCTTCCAAGACGATGATCTCGTCCATGCCTTCAAGTCCGGTCAGTCGGTGGCTGATCCACACGACACCTTGATCGACCAATGCCGTGCTGATGTCGGCCATGACGACGTCCGCGGTTGCCGGATCGAGGTGCTCGACAGGTTCGTCGAGCACTACGAGCGGAAACTTGGCTAATACAACCCGGGCCAGGGCCAACCGTTGGCGTTGGCCACCAGACAATCGTCGTCCGTGCTCGCCCACCGAGGTCTCAAGACCCAGCGGTTGCGCGACGATCCAGTCGCGTAGGGCGGCGCGTTCAAGGGCGGCGAGCAATTGCGCATCGGACGCGGCAGGTGCAGCCATCCGCAGGTTGGCGGCTACGGTCGAATCGAAGATGTGCGAGTCCTGCGCAAGCAGGCCGATGTGCGCGCGAGTGAGGGCACCGCCAAGCGCAGCCGTCTCGACTCCGTCGAGTTGCACCGAACCGTCGTATGGCAGGAAACGCAGCAGCACTGATGCCAGTGTCGATTTGCCAGCTCCGGAAGGTCCGACCACCGCGATGTGACGACCTGGTGCTAGGTCGAGATCAATGCCAGAGATGGTGACGGGGCCGGTACGGTCCCAGCGCGCCGACACATCATGCATGCGCAACGTGTTCGTCGCATCGGTGGGCAAGGCGCTGGGCACTGTCGGCTCGGGAACCGGAATCGGCTTGTCCAAGACGCCGTAAACCCGAGCTCCCGATTGCCGGACACGAGCCAGGGCTTGTGCAGCACCCGGTAACCCGATGACGGCTTCAAAAGCAGCCAGCGGCAGCAGCACGACGACCGCGAGATTGACGCCGGCCAACGCATGCGTCTGAACGGCGTGCACTCCCGCAATGAGGCTTGCCACTACAGCGATACCTTGCAGCAAGTTGGTGACGCCACCGCCCGAACCTACGGCCGCCGCTGACCTTTGCGTCGCTTGCACCACGCCGCGATCAGCGGCGCGAGCCCGCTCAAGCGCGGCGTCAAGTGCTCCGAACGCGCGCAGTTGGTCGGACGCTGACAACACGTCAATCGTCGCTGCAGTCAAGGTTGACCTAGCGGTCGCCATGCGCGTTTCCGCGCTTCTCGTGGCTCGCTCCGTAATGACCGGCACAACGGTTCCTGCGAGGACGAGGGTGATAGCGAGAATGAGTCCCGCTAGCGGAAGGAAGATGGCAGCAATGGTGACAGCGATGGCGCCTGTGATGACGCTGATTGCGGCAGGCAGTAGTGCGCGGAGATAGAGGTCTTGCACCGCATCGACATCGGCTACAAATCGTGTGAGCAGATCACCTCGCGAGAAGCCACGCAGACCCGTAGGCGCCAGTGCGGTGAGCCGCTCGTAAACCGACACGCGCAAGCGCGCCAACACCCGAAACGTTGCGTCGTGTGATTGCAGTCGTTCGGCGTAACGAAAGACGCCACGTCCGATCGCAAAGGCGCGCACGCCGACAGCGGCGGTGCTCAACGCGAGAACTGGTGGATGCAGTGCTGCCTTGCTGATGAGCCAGGCTGACACCGCAGCCAATCCGATGGCGCACGTTGTTGCCATAACTCCGAGCAGCCCACCGAGAGCCAGCCGCCAAGCGTCGGGTCGTGCAACGGCCAACAACGATCGGACGACCGTCGTGCTGGCTGCATCCGTCACGTCACTCGGTGCTGCAATGGCGTCCGGACTAGCGGCATCAACGGCACTATCGGGGGCGAGCGCCGCGTCGTAGATTCCCGGCCGATGGGCGTCGGGAGGCGTGGGGGTCATGCCGTAACTCCTGGAACCTGCGCGGTGACGTCGGTATCTTCCGCCGCTTCCGCTTCCGGGGTCGGCGCTAACAACACGAGATCGTCGGCGGCGGCAAGTGCTGTCGGACGATGCAGCACCAGCACGGCCGTGCGGCCCGCAAGTCGTCGACGCAGCCCCTCGACGACGGCAGCCTCAGCGTCACCATCCAGTCCAGCCGTCGGCTCGTCGAGAAGCACCAGAGGAGCGGTGCTGAGCAAAGTCCGGGCCAGTGCCACGCGACGCCGCTGCCCGGTCGAAATGCCGGCGCCTGACTCACCAACGACGGTGTCCAATCCGTCCGGCAATTCAGCAATGTCGAGGCCAGCGTCGCGAAGTGCGGCAACCACTTCGGCATCGTCGAAAGCTGGATTGCCAAGTCGGACGTTGTCGGCGACCGTACCCGCAACAAGTAGCGGCTCTTGCGGCAACCAGGCAATGCTCTGCAACCACTGATCAAGCCCAACGTCTCGGACGTCGGTGGCCGATCCATCGGGTTGTTCGACGAGAACGCGTCCGGTCGTCGGCAACAGGCTTCCAACCAACAAGGCGAGCAGCGTTGACTTACCTGCACCAGATGGGCCGATGACACCAAGCGTGCGTCCTGATGTGATGCGAAGCGACACGTTAGCGAGCGCGGGCACTGAACGCTCCGCGTACACGACGCTGACTGAATCAAGAACAACGGTGGCGCCGCGAAGCTCAGGTGCTGTGATCGTGCCCCGCGCTGGGACGGGAGTTTCAAGTACGGCGAAAATGCGTTGCGCGGCACCGAGGCCGTCGGCCGCAGCGTGGAACTGCACACCCACGAGTCGCAGTGGCAGATAGACGTCGGGCGCTAAGACCAAGACGAGCAATGCGGTCTCGTACGTGACGTGACCGGCGTCTAATCGAAGTCCGACCGACACGGCGATGAGTGCAACGCCAAGCATGGCAAGAATCTCGAGAACAAACGACGACAAGAATGAGACCCGCAAGACGCGCATAGATGTCGAGCGGTATTTGTCAGTCACATCGCGGATCTGCTCGGCCTGCGCCTGCGCCCGACCAAAGACCAACAAGGTCGGTAATCCCGCGACAACGTCGAGAAAGTGGCCAGACAACAGACCAAGCGTCCGCCATGACTTGTCGACCTGCGCCGACGTATACCAACCGATGAGGATCATGAAGACAGGTATGAGCGGCAAGGTCACCGCAACAATCACTGCTGACAACCAGTCAGTAGCCAGCATGACCACGCCTATGGTGATGGGTGCGATGACGGCGAGGACCAGTTGCGGAAGGTAACGCGCAAAATACGCGTCAAGAGCATCAATGCCACGCGTCGTGAGCGACGCTAACTCGCCGGTTGACACCCCAAGTCCGTGCGGACCGAGATCGGCGGCGTGCGAAATGAGTTCGTCGCGCAACTGGCTCTTGGCTTTGGCAGACGAGCGGACGGCGGACGTCTCAGCACCCCACGCAATGAGTGCCCGCAACACAACGACGATGGCAAGCAGTCCGATAAGGCCAGTGAGCGCGGACAGTGGCTTGTGTTGGACGAACGCCGGGGCGATGGTGTGGGCCAATAAGTAGGCCTGTCCGACGATGAGCAGGGTGGTGGCGAACCCGAGGACGACCGTGAGAGCCAGATACGACCTGATGGCTCGCGCGTAGCGCATGAGCCTCGGGTCAATGGGTCGCACGGTCCTATCGTCCCTTGAAATCGTCGAAGCCGTCACCGAGGGGTCGCCGGCCCCGATAGGCCCGGCCTTAACGTGCTGCCACATATTTCGAGGGACCCACGTCTCTCGGGAAAACGCAGGCCCCTCGAAGTGTGTTCGACGGTGCTAGACCGTCGCAGTTTCTGCAACCGGCGTCGGCGGAATGTCTGACGTCGAGATGCGCTGGCGGAAAACCCAGAACGACCAGGCTTGGTAAACCAAGATGATCGGCACCATGCACAACGCGATGATCGTCATGAGTCGGAGTGTGTAGTGACTGCTTGAAGCAGCGGCCACCGTCAGGCTGTAAGCCGGATTCGTCGTGCTCGGAAGAGCGTTCGGGTAGAGCCCGAGGAAGATCATGGAGACCAACCCGAGGATGCCGACGAGGTTCGACCAAAAGGCCAACTTCGATCGACCGGTGCTGTTAGTCAAGAACGCGGCTGCCAAACCAATGACACCAACTGCTCCGGCAACATAGACCCATGGCGCGTTCTGGTGATACTGAACGCCGGTCCATACGACGAAGAGGACACCGAGCACGAAGGCCACCAGACCCACGCGCTTCGCGACTCCAGCAGCACGCGCCGCAACGTCACCGGTCGTCTTGATTGACAGGTAGGACGCGCCGTGCGAGATGCAGTAACTCAGCATGGTGAGCCCGCCGAGCAGGGAGTAGGCGTTGATGAACGACCACAGCGTGTTACCTGTGAACTCGCCCTTGGCGTTGATCGGAACGCCGTGCACCATCGCGGCCCAAGCCACACCGAAGAGCAGTGGAATGAGAAGGGACGAGATGGCGAGCATCCAGTCAAAAGTGTTGCGCCACCGAGGGTTCGGGTTCTTCGAGCGGTACTCGAACACCATGCCTCGGCAAATCAGCGCCAAGACGATGAGAAGGAGTGGAATGTAGGCGGCCGAGAAGAGCGAGGCGTACCAAATCGGGAAGGCCGCGAAGATGCCTGCGCCGCCGACAAGTAGCCACACCTCATTTCCGTCCCAGACCGGGCCAATCGTGTTGATGATCTGACGTCGTTCGACGTCCGTCTTACCCAGGATTGGTTCGAGAATTCCGACGCCGAAGTCGAAGCCCTCGAGGAAGAAAAATCCAATCCAGAGCACTGCGATAAGCACGAACCAAAAGTCCGCGAGTGTCATGGTTCCTCCTTGCCCCTCACGGGGCGTCGGGAATGCCGCAGCATTCCGTCGTCCCGCTAGTAGGCGAATACGAGCTTGTCAGCGTCTTTGTCGGGGTCACCTGTAATTTCGTCCGCAGTCATCGGACCCTTACGCGCGTACTTACGCATCAGGATGTACATAACGACGGCGAAGATTGCGTACGTCAACGTGAAGGCGATGAGTGACGTCCACACCATCCACGCTGCGACTCCAGAAACCGCGTCCTTTGTCTTGAGAAGTCCGAACACGGTCCAGGGCTGTCGGCCGTTCTCGGTGAAGATCCAGCCCAGCAGTGCTCCGAGCCAGGGCAGTGCCATAACCCAGATCGTGATCGTCCAGAACAGCTTGCTCGTCGGGCGCTTCTTACGCCGCATGACAAGCCAAGCGAAGAAAGCCCACACCGTGGCGATCGCGCCGAGCCCAATCATCAGTCGGAACGACCAGTACGCAGTGAAGAGATTGGGGATGTAGTTTCCCGCACCGAACTGCTGGACGTACCTGGCTTGAATCTGGTTGAACCCTTCGACGCAACCGTTGGTTGAACCAGTAGCAAGCAGAGCTAGCAGGTACGGAACACGAATCTCTTTGGTGCCACCCTGACCAGGGTTGCCGACGGTGAGCAGCGAGAAACTCGCGTCGCGTCCGCATGCCGTGTTCGGCAAGGCTTCCGCCGCGGCCATCTTCATTGGCTGCTGCTCAGTCATGATCTTGGCGACCTGGTCGCCAACGAAGAAGTTCAACACCATCGTCACCACGGCGAATCCAACGGCAAGGTTGAACGACCACTTCATGATGTCGAGGTGTTGCTCGCGCTTGAGGTGCCACGCACTGATGCCAATGATGAAGACGCTCGCGACTAAGAAGGACGTGAGGATGACGTGCAGGAAGGACCAGACTGCCGTGTTCTGGAAGATCACCTTGCCGATGTCGACGAGGTTGGCTCGATGCGTCACCGGATTGATGATGTAGCCATTCGGGTGCTGCATCCAGGAGTTGGCGGCCATGATGAAGTACGCGCTCAACCATGTGCCGAGGGCATAGAGCCACATCGTCGCAAGGTGAATACCTCGCGGAAGCTTGTTGCGACCGAACAACCACAGGCCGATGAACGTTGATTCGAGGAAGAACGCAAACAGTCCTTCCATCGCCAGGGGGGCGCCGAAGATGTCGCCGACGTACTTGCTAAATGCGGCCCAGTTCATTCCGAACTGGAATTCTTGGACGATGCCAGTGACTACGCCAATGGCGAAGTTGATGACAAGCAAAGTTCCCCAGAACTTCGCCATACGCAAGTACTTCGGGTTCTTGGTCCGATACCAGGCTGTCTCCATGATCGCGACGATCGGGGCCAGCCCGAGCGTCAGCGGCACGAAGATGAAGTGATACAGCGTGGTGATCGAGAACTGAAGCCGCGCCAGGTTTAGCGCTAGGTCTCCCATGTTCCCTCCGCAAGTCGGGCATGCGTCCGGGTGGCGCAGCCTGCAAAATCGACGCGGGCTCGAACCAGACCGACCGTCGCAAGGCGGTCTGTGCTGCTGGTGCCGAACCCGTTACGCGCAGTCTGTCGTGACAGACCGCGTCCGATCGTGCGGCACCGAACGGTTGCGGGCCGGAGGTCCCAAAGTTGGTCACCGTAGGTCCGGAGCGTGAGACGGACGGCGTGGCGTGCCGGCAGTGTTGCGTTACGGCGCGAAATGCCGCGCGATGTCCACAACGCGATCGTTGTCATCAGGCATCCCGACAGTGATACGCACGCCTTCGTCGGCGAAAGGTCGGACGGTGATTCCGAGCGACTCACATTCGGCAGTAAAGGCCCCCGTGTCACCGCCCAAGGGGAGCCAGTAGAAGTTGGCCTCGGTCGCAGGGAGGTCAAAGCCAAGTTGCGAGAGTTCGTCGACAATACGTTCGCGCTCCGTCACTACTGCAGTGACGCGGGAAGCCAGTTCGTCTGCATTCTCTAGCGATGCGGCAACAGCCGCCGCCGCGATATCGGTGACACCGAATGGCAGTGCGACGGACCGCAACAAGGCAATAACGTCGGCCGGACCGACGGCGTAACCGACGCGAAGTCCCGCCAGTCCGTACGCCTTAGAGAACGATCGCAACACGATGACGTTGTCGCGATCAGCGAAATCGCGGATGCCGTTAACGGCGAAAGGGTCGCGGACGTACTCGGCGTACGCCTCGTCGAGGACAACGAGCAAATCTTCGGGAACTCCAGCGAGCAAGGTTCGCACTTCTTCACGCGTAAGCGCCGGTCCGGTCGGATTGTTCGGTGAACAAAGAAAGAGCAAGCGGGTGCGATCTGTGACGGCGGCGCGCATCGCAGCGATGTCGTGTCGCCCAGCTTCGCTGAGCGGAATCGGTCGTGCTGTCGCACCCGCGAGTGCCGCAACGATCGGATAGGCCTCAAACGAGCGCCACGGGTAGACGATCTCGTCGCCAGGACCTGCAGCCGCCAATGCCAGGTACGTCACGAGCGACACGGCACCGGTACCGACAGCGATGCGTTCCGGAGCCACGCCGATGTGGTGCGAGATCGACGTCGTGAGGCGAACCGCCGCCGGGTCGGGGTACTCCCGTACGTCCGCCGCCGCTGCGGCAATTGCAGCAACCACACTGGGCAGTGGGGGGAATGGATTCTCATTGCTCGACAGCTTCACCATGCGACCATCGGGGCCAGGTTGCGGTCGGCGTCCGGCTTTGTATTGGGGCAGGTTGACCAAGTCACTGCGCAGTCGGACGGGCATGACACGAGCCTAAGGGGGGTTCACGCGCCGCGGACGACTAGCCTGCACCCGTGACGTTGCGCCGCCGCTTCCTCCTGCTGAGCCTGACGTCGCTCATTGCGGTGATCGGCACGGGAATCGTCCTCATCGTGAGTTTCGATCACCTCGTGCAAGGGAGCAAGACGGTGATCGCCGGCATCGCTCCCGGCTCGGTGGGTGCCGCAGAGTTTCACAACTTGGCGAAGATCGCTGATTGGTACGCCATTTTGCTTGTGGTCTGCACCGCCGTCCTGCTCGTGTGGGTTGCTGTAGTCACCTACGGATTGCAGCGCGATGTGCTGCAGCCGCTGCGCCGACTTCGACTCGATCTATCGGAAGTAACAAGTGGTCGATTCGAACAGCCGATCGCATCGATGGGACCACCAGAGATCGCCGACGTCGGGGCCGATGCTGAAGGCATGCGACGCAGTCTGGTGACCGAGATCGATAGCGCTCGTGCGGCTCGCGATGGTTTGGCGCAAGATCGCCCGCTCGTTGCAGCCATCAACTTCGAACTGGCGACACCTACTGATGCTGCGGCGCCTGGCTATTCCTTGCGTGGACTCCGCCACGCGGCAGAAGGAGTCATCTCCGGTGATTGGTGGGATGCCGTCGCGCTTTCTGGTGGCCGGACAGGAGTCGTTGTAGCCGATGCCACTGGGCACGGACCGGCGGCGGGCATCGCCGCCTTACGCGTCAAGACGGCAACTCGATTGTTGTTGGCCGACGGGATGGCGCCACACCAGATCATGGCGAACATGGATCGTGTCTTCCAGGACAGTGACGGACGGTTTGCAACGTTGTTCGTCGCAGTGCTCGATCCGCATTCGTGCACGTGCACGTGGGCTAACGCGGGTCACGTTCCCGCGTTGTTGCGACGCGCCGACGGTAGTCGCCTCGAGTTGGCGCCATCTGGACCGATGTTGTCGATGCTCAGCGGTAGGTGGGACCAGCACGTCATGACGTTCGACCGTGGCGATGTTCTCGTCGCGTACAGCGATGGACTCGCCGAGTTGCACGACACTGAAGGAACCGAGCTCACCTCAGCAGGCATTTGGGCGATGTTGGACGCCGCGGTTGTCGACCACGAACTTGACGCGCACGACATCGCGGCACACATCGAAATCGGCGCGCGAGCGCGATCGGCAAACTGGACGAACGACGACGTGACGCTCGTAGTCGTCACTCCGCTCGACTAAGTGACACTGTTACTCGTCCGGGATATCCCAAGAGAAGCGATGCGCGTGAATGCCGTAGTAGACGAACGGCTCGGCTGACGTCACGTTTGCTACCTGGCGAATGCCGGAATCGATGAGGTCTCGCAACGCTTCGAGATCCGAACACACAACTTCAGCGAACACATCAAACGATCCCGCGGTACTCACGACGTAGATAACTCCAGGCAATTCACCGATCGCGTCCGCAACCGTCGCAGTGTCGCCGGTGACCTTGACACCGACGAGCGCCATCACTGGAAGCCCTAACGCGAGTGGGTCGGTGACGGCAACGATTTGCAGCACGCCTGCATCGCTCAGTCGTTGCACTCGTTGCCGGACTGCCGGAGCCGACAAGCCGACGTGCGCGGCAAGATCGGCCCACGATGCGCGCCCATCGGCCTGCAGGGCCCGCAGCAACACGCGATCGATGGCGTCAACTGAGATTGAACGTGCAGTCACTCGCGTTCCTCGGCAATTGAATTCCCGCCATCAATGACGATGACCTGCCCGGTGATGAACGCAGCGCCAGGGCTTGCCAGCCATGCGATTCCGGCCGCGATCTCGGACGGTGTACCGCTTCGTCCGATAGGTGTCGCCGCACCGTTGGCGCTCTCGTTAGGTGTTTGCGATCCAGTAGCAATCCAACCGGGAGCAACGGCATTAACGGTGATACCAGCGGGCGCGAGGTCGAGGGCAAGAGCGCGCGTCAGTCCGGCGGTGCCGGCCTTCGAGGCTGCGTACGTCACTTCGTTGTGCATGGCCATCAACGGGCCAGTCACACTCGACATGTTGATGATGCGGCCCCAGCCCAAGGCGACCATGCCGCCAACAACGCGCTTGCTCACGAGGAATTGAGTGCTGAGATTCCGTGAGAGTTCGGATTGCCACCTTGCGTAGGACACTTGCGTGATCGAACCGCCGCCTCCAGCGTCACTAATGCTCACCATGCCCGCGTTGTTCACCAAAATGTCGACAGGGCCAAGCGCACCCTCGGCTGCCGTAACGACGGCGTCGACTGCACCTTCATCGGTGAGGTCCGCTGGCATGGCAAAGGACTCGATACCGGCGGCACGCAACTCGGCCGCGCGAAACTGACAACGGTCAGTCGTGCTTGTCACTGCGACCGCAGCGCCGAGTTGACCCAGTAGGTGTGCAGTCGCGATTCCTATGCCATCGGGTGCACCCGCCCCCGTCACAAGGGCAACGTGTCCAGTGAGGTCGAACGCAGGCGGATGGCTCATGTCGCTAACTCACTCACTGCTTGCCGGAACAGCGTGGTGTGTAGATCAACGTCTACCGCACTTGTTGTTGGGCACATGAGCGCCATGTTGTGGAACGGAGTCATGAGCACGCCGCGGTTTGCCATATAAATGTGAAGGAATTCATCGAGGTCATCATCGTGCGCAGCGGCGGCCTCGGTGCCGTTGCTCGGCGCTGGGCGCGTGAATCGGTACTCGGCGCGAGCGCCGAGTTGCTGAATGCTCCAGGGTGCATCGAACTCCGCGAAAGTGCGCTCGACACCTACAGTGAACGCAGCTGCGAGCCCGATCATGTGGTCAAAAGCAGATTCCGTGAGGACGTGTTCGAGGGTCGCGCGCATCGCAGTTGTCGACAGGGCGTTGCCCGCCAACGTGCCGCCCACGCCACCTACGTCAACGAGATCAGCTTCCGCGTGATGACGGACCATCTCTGCAACTCGTTCGCTAATGCCGTACGCGCCGGACGGAATTCCGCCGCCGATCGATTTGCCGA
>Ga0075017_100001780_pt1 | contig 13362 bp, 9 predicted proteins | sample AleBraG_ABR_2012_FD_71475 | JGI IMG/M metagenome (GOLD analysis project Ga0075017, IMG submission 71475) | Freshwater sediment microbial communities in response to fracking from Pennsylvania, USA - Alex Branch Run_MetaG_ABR_2012 | ecosystem: Environmental > Aquatic > Freshwater > Creek >... | reverse complement strand
TCACCAAGGCGATGAAGATGGTCTCGGCGGCGAAGTTGCGCCGGGCGCAGGAGCGTGCCCTGGCGGCGCGTCCGTATGCGCAGATGCTGACCAACGTGCTGAAATCCTTGGTGGCGCGGGCGGAAATTTACGACCCGGAGACGGGCGAGCCGAAGCATCCTCTGCTGGCGCAGCGGCCTGAAAAAAATATTCTGCTGATCGTGGTCACCGGCGACAAAGGGCTGGCCGGGGCATTCAATGCAAACATAACGAAAGCCGCAGCGCGGTTCCTGGAGTCGAAGCAAGGGGAGAACGTGGACATCGAGGCCATCGGACGCAAAGGGCGCGATTTCCTCAAGCGGCGTTTTCCGGCTGCCAAAGTGCAGACGCGCAGCCTGGCTGAGTTGGAAGAAGAAACCGAGATTGAGCCGGAACCGGGAGAGCGCGCGGGAACGATTCAGATTGCCGGAGAGCATGTGGGCATTCTCGGCAAAGTGGAATTCGCACAGGCTTCAAGACTGGCGGAGAGCGTCATCGAGCGCTACTGCCGCGAAGAGATCGACGCGGTCTACATTGTCTTCAACGAATTCAAGTCGGTGATCGCGCAGCGGCTGATCGTGGAGCAGATTCTTCCTGTCGAACAAATCGGCGAGCGGGCGGTGCGGCTGGCCGAGGAGATGACCGAGGAAGAGAAGAAGAAAGCCAAAGAGGCAGCGATCAGCGCAGGCGTGGGTATGCGCGGCACAGATGGTGCGCCGGAAGCCGCGTCACAGTTCGGCTCGGCGCAGGTGGATTACATTTATGAACAGCCGCCGGCGGAGTTGTTCCGCGCGCTGCTGCCGAAGTATGTGAGTATCCAGATTTTCCGGGCGCTGATGGAGTCGGTGGCCGCCGAGCATGCCGCGCGCATGACGGCGATGGATTCGGCGACGAATAACGCGACCGACATGATCGATTCGCTGACGCTGGTCATGAACCGGGCGCGGCAGGCGAAGATCACGAAAGAGATCATCGAGATCGTCAGCGGCGCGGCGGCGATGTGAAAGCTGCGAGCTTCGAGCCACGAGCTTCGAGGGCGCAGTGGCATCTTGAGATTAAGAAACGAGGTTGAGGGCTGGTTGCTGAGCGTTGAGTGGCTATTTTGCTGCTCGTAGCTCAAAGCTCGAAGCTATATGCCAGAAAACGTAGGACATGTCATTCAAATTGCGGGCCCGGCGGTGGACGTGCAGTTCTCCGAAGGCACGATGCCACCGATTTATCAGGCGGTGAAAATTACCGACGAGGGCTTTCAGGTGCCTTCCCCCATCAACGTCATTCTTGAGGTGCAGCAGCATCTCGGCGAAGGGCGCGTGCGCTGCATCGCCATGCAACCGACCGACGGCATGGTGCGGGGGATGAAGGCGATTGACCAGGGCGGACCGATTTCCGTGCCCGTGGGCCGCGGCACCCTGGGCCGAGTCATGAATGTGATCGGCGAACCCGTGGATCAGTTGGGGCCGATCGATTACAAAGAGCGGATGCCGATTCACCGTCTCGCGCCGGCATTTGACGAACAGGCGACGAGCGCCGAAATGTTTGAGACCGGAGTGAAGGTTATCGATTTGATTCAACCGTTCTTAAAGGGCGGCAAGATCGGATTGTTCGGCGGCGCGGGTGTGGGCAAGACCGTCGTGATCATGGAACTGATCAACAACGTTGCCAAGAATCACGGCGGCTTTTCGGTGTTTGCCGGTGTCGGTGAGCGCACTCGTGAAGGCAACGACTTGTGGCTGGAAATGACGGAGTCGGGCGTGATCAAGCCGGGCAAGCCGGCGGAGTCGAAGGCCGCGCTGATTTATGGACAGATGACTGAGCCTCCAGGGGCGCGTCTGCGCGTGGCGCTGACGGGGCTGACGGTCGCGGAATATTTCCGCGACGCGGAGGGTGCAGACACGCTGCTCTTCATCGACAACATTTTCCGATTTACGCAGGCAGGATCGGAAGTCTCAGCGCTGCTGGGCCGCATGCCCAGCGCTGTCGGTTACCAGCCCAACCTGGCGACGGAGATGGGAGAGTTGCAGGAGCGCATTACTTCGACGAAGAAAGGTTCGGTCACTTCGGTGCAGGCGATTTACGTGCCTGCCGACGATTTGACCGATCCGGCTCCGGCGACCACATTCGCTCACCTCGACGCGACTACCGTGCTCTCGCGTGCGTTGACAGAAATTGGAATTTATCCGGCGGTCGATCCCTTGGGTTCGACCTCGCGCATTCTTGATCCGCGTATCGTGGGTCAGGAGCACTACGACGTGGCGCAGATGGTGAAGAAGACGCTGCAGACCTACAAAGATCTGCAGGACATCATCGCCATTCTCGGCATCGACGAATTGAGCGAAGATCAGAAGCTGACCGTTGCCCGGGCGCGGAAGATTCAGCGCTTCCTGTCGCAACCGTTCCATGTGGCCGAGCAGTTTACCGGCGCGCCGGGACGTTACGTCAAGATTGCCGACACGGTGAAGGGATTCAAGGCGATCGTGGAAGGCAAGTACGACGACATCCCCGAGCAGGCGTTTTACATGAAGGGGCCGATCGAGGAAGTGCTGCAAGCGGCAGAGAAGATGAAGGCGGCGGCGTAAGAGCAGAGATCAGGGCCCAGGGGTCAGTGAAGATCTGACCGCTACAGCCCCTGACCCCTAGCCCCTGACCACTGAATGGCTGACACATTCCAACTCGAGATCGTTACGCCGGAGAAGAAGGTGGTCAACACCGCGGCGGAAGAGGTTCAGATTCCGGGCAAGAACGGGTATCTGGGCATTTTGCCGGGGCACGCTCCTCTGATCACCGAGCTCGCTGTCGGCGAAGTGACGTATAGGGAAGGCTCCGGCGAGCAGCATCTTGCCGTGGCGTGGGGTTTCGCCGAGGTGCTTCCTGACAAGGTCACGATCCTGGCGGAGACTGCGGAGCGTCCGGCGGAGATCGATGTGGAACGTGCTCGCAAGGCGAAAGAGCGGGCCGAGCAGCGGTTGACCAGCGGCGATATCAATGTGGACGTCGAGCGTTCGTTGAATTCGTTGCATCGCGCAGAAGCCAGATTACAGGTGGCTAGCGAGAAATAGTTTCCCTCAGCGGCTAAAGCCGCAAGCTTTTTCAGCGCTTATGGCACGACTGAAGTCGTGCCCTTCCCAAGTCGTACTACCCGCATCCTGTCTCAAGTCTTTTCGCTCATGAATTTTGAGCGTGGTCCAACCGTCGCACCTTTTCACAAAAGTGCACTAACGAATCAGAATTTTCACTGCGATCCTGTCCCGTCCACCGCTTGGACACGCTATAGTAGAGATACATCCGCGAACATAAGAGAGTGGCAAGGCGTTCTCGCGGGAGAAGTGTAGGTTGCTCATTCTTCGACGTACCCAATCATTCTAGAAGCTAGCAATAGCAGAGGAGTTAAGAGTTATGGCCAAAGCAAAATCTCCTAAGACCACCACCAACGATGCCGTTTCCAAGATCGCCGGGCAGCCCAGCGTACCCGGTTCGCCGGCGCTAGAGACTCCGGAGAGTCTTGCGCCTGCAACGTCAACCACCAAGGCGGAGTCGACCAAGCCGAAGGCTACCAAAAGTCGAACGGCAAAAAGTTCCGCAGCCGCGGCCGCAGTAGTTCCAAGTCCTACGGCGCAGAGTTCTGTCCCTAGACTGGAAGCGGTACCGAATGAAGGCCGCACGAATGCAGAAGCCCGCAGCAATGGCGACGCGACGAAGAGCGAAGGTCGCGGCAATGTGGTGCCGATCAACTTGGAGGATGAGATTCGCAAGGTGGCATACCTGCTGTCGGAGCGGCGCGGTTTTGCAGCCGGTCACGAGCGGGAAGACTGGCTGGCGGCGGAGCGCGAGGTTCTGCAGCGCTATCGCCAGCAGCAGCGCGCGTAGGGCCGGTCGAACGGCAATGGCGGTCGATCCTCGGCCGCCGCTTGTCCTTTCCAGAGGAACAATCCTCGTTGACCTTTAGTTTGTGGTCCTACCGAGTCTTCGGCTCTGGTTGCCCTTACTGCTCGTTTCTGAAAAAATGATGCTGGGGTTCCCCCACATGGCCCAGATAGGTAATTATGCGTTGCTCCTCGCCCTGGCGTTGAGCCTGTATTCGTTTGTTGCCGGGATCTTTGCCATCGTCACCCCGGGCGAGATGTCGGAGCGCGTCGGTGAAACCGCGCGCCGAGCCGGCATCGTAGTTTTTGTGTGCGTGCTGCTCGCGGCCGTCGCACTGGTCACCGCGGCCTTCCGCAACGATTTCTCCATCGCCTACATCTTCCATCACAGCAACCGCGATCTTCCCGCGCCCTACAAGTTTGCGGTGCTGTGGTCCGGGCAGGAAGGCTCGTTGCTGTTCTGGTCGCTGCTGCTGTCGGGATACGGCTTCGTTCTTCGCCTGCGCTACAAGACTGATCCGCGGCTTTTCGCGTATGCGTCGGTGGTGATGGCCGGGGTACAGATTTTCTTTCTGCTACTGGTGAATATCGCGGCGAATCCTTTCGGCCTGATCGACGGCCCGCCGCGGGCCGATGGCAGCGGGTTGAACGCGCTGCTGCAGTATCCGGAGATGGTGATTCATCCGCCGATGCTGTATCTGGGCTACGTCGGATTCACGGTGCCGTTTGCTTTTGCCCTGGGCGCGTTGATCATGAAGTATCCGGGCGAAAAATGGATTCGCATCACGCGCCGCTGGACCATGGTGACCTGGGCGTTTCTGACCTGCGGAGTTTTCTTAGGATCGCACTGGGCTTACTACGTGCTGGGCTGGGGCGGTTATTGGGGATGGGATCCGGTCGAAAATGCTTCGTTGATGCCGTGGCTGGTGGGAACGGCGTTTTTGCATTCGGTGATGATGCAGGAAAAGCGCGGCATGCTGAAAGTCTGGAATATGTGGCTGGTGTTTGGCACATTCTGGCTGGCGATTTTAGGAACGTTCCTCACTCGCAGCGGAATTATCAGCTCGGTGCACGCCTTCGCGCAGTCTTCCATCGGGAGTTGGTTCGCGTATTTTCTGGCCATCACCTTTGCCGTATTCGTATTCTTCTTTGTTAAGAATCACAACCACCTGCGTAGCGAGCACCGATTGGAATCGCTGATCTCGCGTGAGTCGAGCTTTCTGTTCAATAATCTTTTGTTTCTTTTGCTGACGCTCGATGTGCTGTGGGGAACGTGGTTTCCGAAGATTTCTGAACTGGTGCAGGGCAACAAGGTCACGGTGGGTGCTCCGTTTTATAACCGAGTGGCTGTCCCGGTGGCGTTGTTCCTGCTGCTGCTGACGGCGCTCGGCCCGCTGCTGGCGTGGCGCAAGACTTCATTTGAAAGCCTGAAGCGGAATTTCAAGTGGCCGACGATTCTCTCGGTAGCCGTGGCCCTGTTTGTGATGTTCGCCCCGCAGTCCTGGGGCTCGATCTTCGGCATGAGGCCATGGAAGGACATCAGCTATTTCTACTCGCTAATGACGATTTTTCTGTCGTCGCTGGTCGCCTTTACCGTGGCGTCGGAGTTTTATCGCGGAGGCCGCGTCATTTCCGAGAAGACCGGCCAGGGCATGTTTGCGTCGATGGTGCAACTCACGCACCGCAACACGCGGCGATACGGCGGATACATCGTGCACATCGGTGTGGTTCTGGTGATGATCGGATTTTCCGGCTCTGCCTTCAATCAGGAAAAAGAGATGGAGATGGGTTACGGCGACAAGATGGATATTGGCAGCTATCAACTCGTCTGCCGCTCGTATACCCAGGATGACAATGCCAACCAGTTCACTGAGTGGGCGATCATGGACGTGTATCAGGGCGGCAAAAAGATTGACAGCATGACACCGCAGCGCATTGTCTACCACGCCAGCAACCAGCCCTCGACCAAGCCGGATATTCGTTCCAACTTCAAAGAAGATTTGTATCTGGTGTATGAAGGCCAGAACGATAAAGGCCAGCCGGTCATCAAGGCGCACGTGAATCCGATGGTGATCTGGATCTGGATAGGCGCCTGGGTCATGATTGTAGGCACCGGATTGGGGCTGGTGGAAAGCGCTCCAGCACCGGTAGCCGTGCGGGTTCCCAAAGTGCTGGAGAGGGCGTCGGCGACTCCGGTAGTGACGGGAGATTGATGGCCATCCATTCAGGACGATTCGATCTTCTGCGTCGCGGCTTTCGTTTCAGGATTGCGGCGATGGCGCTGCTGTGTGCCGCGGTTTTCGCTCTGTCGGGCGCGGGCGATCCTGCTTCGCGCTTCACCGAGGTTGGACATCAGTTGATGTGCATCTGCAGTTGCGGCCAGGTGTTGCTGGAATGCAACCACGTCGGCTGCCCCAGTTCCGACGGCATGAGGAACGAGTTGATGGCGGCTATCAGCCGCGGCGACAGCGACAGCCTGGTGGAGCAGAGCTTTGTGCAGAAATATGGGCCGACGGTGCTGGCCGCACCGACGACTGCCGGGTTCGATCGCGCCGCATGGATCATGCCGTTCGTCGCCTTCGTGCTGGGAGTCGGCGTCGTCGTGCTGGTAGTGCGCGCATGGAAGAACCGGCCGGAGCCCGCGATCGCCGACGGCTTGCATCCCTCGACAGGCGCTGAATTCGATCAATTCCGCGAGCAGGCGCGCAAGGAGACCGATTTATGAGTTTCGAGTTGGCGATCTGCATTCTACTTACCTTGGCGGCTGCGGCTTATGTGTTTTACCTGCCCGACCGGCTCTATCTGGGCCCGAAGAAGACGCGCGCCTCGTATCTGCGCGAGCGCAAAGATGCGGTCTATGAGAACTTGCGCGATTTGAATTTCGAATACAGCGCGGGAAAGCTTCCTGACGCCGATTATCAGTCGCTGAAAGCTTCACTGCAGAATGAAGCGGCGACCTTGCTGGCGGAGATCGCGCGTCTTGAATCCAAGGTGCAGCCAGTGCTGACGCGGAGGACGAGAGTTTGAAGAATCCTTGCACGAAAAATAGTGTGGTCATTCTGGCGCTGCTGCTCGCCGCCTCCGGGGCATTTGCACAAACTCTGACGGGCACGGTGAAGAACGGCACCACCGGCAAACCCGGCGCGGGCGACGAGGTGGTCCTGCTGAGCCTGGGGCAGGGCATGGAGGAAGCCGGGCGCACCAAGGCCGACGCCAAGGGGAATTTCAGCTTCAAGCTCGACAACGCCCAGGGGCCTCACCTGGTGCGGGTGATTCATCAGGAAGTCACGTATCACCGCATGGCGCCTCCGGGAACGACGTCGGTGGAGGTCGAGGTTTACGATGTCAGCAAGAAAGTCGAGGGCCTGGAAGTTGTTGCTGACATCATGCGGGTGCAGGTCGAGCAAGGGCAGCTTGAGATCATGCGCGCCTTTGCGGTGCAGAATACGTCGAAGCCTCCGCGCACACAGATGAACGAGCATAATCTCGAGTTCAACGTTCCCGAGGGAGCGCAGATTGTTCAAAGCGAGGCCATGACTGAAGGCGGCAATCCTTTGAACACAGCGCCCGTGCCGGAAGACCAGAAGAAGACGCGCTACGCGTTTGTGTTTCCACTGCGCCCGGGCACGACGCAATTTCAGGTTGCCTACCAGCTTCCATACAGCGGCAACGCGAATATCGATCCCAAGAGCGTTTACCCGCTGCAGCATTTTGTGGCGATTCTGCCCAAGACGATCGACTTCTCTCCCGCCCCGGGAACAACCTACAAGCAGATGAATGATCCACAGCAACCCGATGCGAATGTACAGGTGGCTTCCGGTGCGGCGCTGGGTCAGACTCTGGCCTTCAAGATATCGGGTGAGGGCAAGCTGCAGGCTCGTCAGGAAAATGCGGGAGCGCCCAGCGAAGGCGGGTCCGATTCCGGAGGGCAGAGCGAGGGCCGGCCGGGCGGCGGGCTCGGTCCACCGATCGACGCTCCGCCTCCGTTGCAGAAATATCAGTGGTGGATCCTAGGCGGGTTCACGGTGGCGCTCATTGGTGGAGGCGTGTTTGTAGCCTCGCGGCAACAAGCTGCCAATCGCGCTGCTGCGGCGAGTGGAAAGCCGAAAGCGGGATGGGAGGACGACGTAGAGGGCGAGTATGAGGAAGTGGGGGTTCTGGCAGCAGGTGCTGCCAGCATCAGCCAGCCAGCGCGCGCAGAAGTCCGGCCGCCAGCCGCCGTCGTCTCCCCGGCAGCATCTTCGTCATCTGCATCCGCTTCGATGCTGTTGCAGGGACTCAAGGACGAGCTCTTCGAACTCGAAGTGGAACATAAGCAGGGGCGCATTTCGCAGCAGGAATACGAATCGGCTAAGGCTGCCCTCGATCAGACTCTACAGCGGGCTCTGAAGCGGGCGGCGCAGAAGGTATAGCCGCCAATTTGATTCCATCCTGATTGCTCGGTGCATAATCTATACGAGAACAATTTACTCGTGAGGACGAACATGCGCTGGATTTCCCGAAGAATTGTCCCCGCCGTTTTTCTGCTCTCTTTTCTCTCTTTCTCGCTGTACGCCGCCGATAAGAATTTTCACGATGCGCCCGACTTGGCCAAGGCGCAAAAGAATCCGTATGAGGGCCAGCAATCCGCCGTCGATACTGGCAAGACTCTATACGCGCGGAATTGCTTGTCGTGTCATGGAAGGACCGGACAGGGATCGGGCAACGTGCCTTCGCTGGTGGACGGCAAACTGAAGGGCGTGGCGCCCGGCGAGGTGTTCTGGTTTGTGACTAAGGGCAGTACGGACAACGGCATGCCCTCCTGGGCGTTTTTGCCGGAAGAGAAACGTTGGCAGATCGTGAGCTACGTGGAGGCACTGGCCTCAGGCAAGGCGAGTGGGGTGACGAGCGCGGCTGCTCCGAGCCATCCGACGAACGAGCCTGCAAAGGGGGTGGCGAACGCACCGTCTCCGGGCGGTCCGTTTACCGATTTCCGCTATGAAACGCCGGGCCGGACTCACAAGATTACGGTGGCGGATCTTCCTGAGCCTTACGCCACGAAATCAGCGGAGAATGGGGCCGACGTAGTCTCGCGTCCCCAGGACGCGATGCCCGTGGCTCCTCCGGGCTTCAAGGTGGATCTGTATGCCTCCGGTCTGGACAGCCCGCGCTGGATGGTCACGGCTCCCAACGGCGACATTTTCCTGGCCGAGAGTCAGGGCGGGCGCATTCGGGTTTTTCGTGGAGTGACGCACGACGGCAAGCCGGAACAGTCGGCGGTCTTCGCCGAAGGTTTGAAGCGGCCCTATGGCATTGCGTTCTATCCGCCGGGTCCGGACCCGCAGTGGGTGTATGTCGGCAACACGAATGAGATTATTCGCTTTCCTTACCACAGCGGCGATTTGAAGGCGAGCGGCGCCTCGCAGCACATTGCGGACATGCCCACCGGCGGACACTGGACGCGGTCGATTGCATTCTCTCAAGACGGCAAGAAGATGTTTGTCGCAGTTGGGTCGGGCTCGAATGTCGACGACCCGGACACACACCCGGGGGAGAAAGATCGAGCCGACATTCTGGTGTGCGATCCTGCGAATTGTGGACTCAAGGTTTATGCTTCCGGCATCCGTAACGCGGGAGGCGGGATTGCGGTTAATCCGCAAACTGGCGAATTGTGGTGCTCGGTGAACGAGCGCGATGCGCTGGGGGACAACCTCGTGCCCGACTACATCACGCACGTGCAGGAGGGCGGCTTCTACGGCTGGCCGTGGTGGTACATTGGGCCGCATCAGGACCCGCGGCATGCAGGGAAGCATCCGGAGTTGAAGGATAAGGCGATCGTCCCCGATGTGCTGCTGCAGCCGCACAATGCATCGCTCGAAATCACGTTCTATGAAGGCAGTGTATTTCCCGCCGAGTATAAGGGCGACATCTTCGCCGCGGAGCACGGCTCGTGGAATAAGGCGGTGCGGACCGGCTATGAGGTTATTCGGGTACCTCTGCATGGAGACGGGCACGCGACGGGGGAGTATCAGGATTTCCTGACCGGCTTCGTGCTGCCCGACGGGCATGTGTGGGGACGCCCGGTCGGAGTCACAGTCGCTCCGGATGGATCGCTGCTGGTGAGCGATGACGGCTCCAACTCGGTGTGGCGGGTCAGCTATACGGGGAAATAAGCTCTAGATTCGTCCTGGAAAAGCTACCCTCAGCGCCGCGATAAATTTCGCGGCGATCTGGTCGAAGCCCCGCGGCGTTGGATGCAGTTCGTTGGCCCAGTCTTTCGGGCCCAGCGTGCCTTGCGTTTCTACCACGATCACGTTCTTGTGAGCGCTCGCAACTTGCACCAGCGTGTTGCGGAATTGCAGCAGGAATTCTTTGACGACCTGCGTTGCCGTGCTCAGATCCTTCCAGCCGCGATAGTCGAGCGAGGGCTTCAGCCACGGGCCGATGGTGTTGTCGCAAACTCCGACGCCGCTGGGAATCGCGAAATCATAGGCGTGAAGGAATAGCGGACATTGCGGAGCCTTTTGATCGCGGATCGCGATGAGGTCCTCGTAGGCGCTGCGCACGACTCCTAGTACCGCCCCCAGCCGCTGCGCATTGATGCCTTCGCTCGGCGTCATGCCGTTGACATAGTCCTGAATCCAGAGACAGAACTGCGTTCCCACGGTGTCATTGCCGCCGCCGGAAAAAAGAATCGCGTCGAAGGTGCCGTTGCCGGGATCGGTGAGGTTCTGGATGATGCGCTGGCGCTGCTGCACTCCGAGATCGTCGCGTGCGGTGTCGCCATAGTGGGCCAGGTTGAGGATGAGGGGCTTAGGATTGCCGTGCCGGCCGATGGATGAAATCGTGTCATTGGGAGTGAGCACGGGAAGTGGGTAGTCGAACCAGGAGTCTCCGTCGGCAAACAGGTTCAGAGGCTGCGGCCCCCCGGGAGCCGCTGCAAAGGCGATCCTGTGGGCGGCCATTGCCTGCTTGTGCTGCGCGATGCGTTGGGCGCGCTCCTGGTCGATCTGTTTGTGGATCAGGCGGGTCTGTTCGGTGCGAGCTACGTTGCTGGCAGCGTTGAGCATGTCGGCCATGGGAACCTCCGGCGACTTGGGAGGTGATGGTATAGGAATTTTCGCGCTCAGTGGAAATCGTGCGAAACAGTTTCGGCTTTCGTAACAAACAGGGGCAGAACCCGCTCGGCGCGCACGGAGATCACGTTGTCCTGATTCTGCAGAATGCCTTCGATGGCGAGAAAGCGCTCGCTGGCCAGCAGCAGGCGGTTCTGGTGAAACAGGTCAGGGCGGATGATGGCGTTCGCCACTCCAGTTTCATCTTCGAGGCTGATAAAGACGAATCCTTTGGCGGTACCCGGGCGCTGGCGGGTGATGACGCAGCCTCCGATGCGGAGACGCTTGCCAGTAGGAAGATCGCGCAGTTCGCTGGCGCGGCGGATGCCCATGGCATTGAGCCATTCACGGCGATAAGCCATGGGATGTGGGCCGACGGTGAGTCCGGTGCCATGGAAATCGGCGACCAGGCGCTCTTCGTGGTTCATGCGGGCGAGCGGCGAGGGAGAGTCGGGCTCGGCGTGTTGTTCGAGCAGCGGGCCGGAATTGCGGACGGCGCGCTCGACTTGCCAGAGGGCGTCGCGGCGATGGAGCGAGTTGCGATTTGTGAGTTGCGAGTTAACCCGAGATCCCTCCGCCCCTCGCGTGCGCTCGGGGGTCGGAATGACAACGGTTTTCCTGGCCCCTGACCCCTGACCACTAGCCACTGAATTCAGCGCGCCGATTTCGGCGAGCGTGTTGAGTTCGTCTTTGCGCAGCTCGGGGACGCGGCGGGTAAGATCGTGAATGGAGGCGAAAGGCGCGCGCATGCGTTCAAGGATGAGGGAGCGAGCTGCTTCTTCGCGCAGGCCCCGAGCGTAGCGCAGGCCCATGCGGAGGGCAGGAGCGAGTTGCGAGTCCCGAGTCCCGAGTCCCGAGTGAGATTCCTCCGCCCCTCGCGTTCGCTCGGGGGTCGGAATGACAAAGTTTCTGCTGGCCACTGCCCCCTGGCCATTGATCACTGCTTTCTCCAGCGTGCAATTCCATTCCGAGCACGTCACATCGACCGGCAGCAGTTTCAACCCGTGACGCTGCGCGTCTTTCACGATCGTCGCTGGTGAATAAAACCCCATGGGCTGGTTGTTGAGCAGTGCGGCGGTGAATGCGGCGAGGTAGTGGCACTTCAGATAGGCGCTGGCGTAGGCGATCAACGCGAAACTGGCGGCGTGGGATTCGGGAAATCCATAAAGAGCGAATGAAGTGATGGAGAGAATAATTTCTTCCTGCGCTTTGGGCGAGATTCCGTTCTGCGTCATGCCGGCGCGGAGCTTGGCTTCGATCTCGCGCATGCGGGCCTGCGAGCGCTTGAATCCCATGGCGCGGCGGAGTTCTTCGGCTTCGCCTCCGGTGAAGTTGGCGGCAATCATGGCGATGCGCAGCAGTTGTTCCTGAAACAGCGGTACGCCGAGCGTGCGCTGCAGGACGGTTTCGAGCGAAGGATGCGGGTAGGTGACCTCTTCTTTTCCCTGGCGGCGCTGCAGGAATGGATTCACCATCTGGCCGACGATCGGCCCCGGGCGGATGATCGCCACTTGTACGACGATGTCGTAGAAGCGCATGGGACGCAGGCGCGGCAGGCATGACATTTGCGCCCGGCTTTCCACCTGAAACATTCCCACCGTGTCAGCCTGCTGCAGTGTGGAGTAGACCTGCGAATCGTCTTGCGGAAGATGCGCGAGGTCTACCTCTTCGCGATAGTGATCTCGAATGAGTTCGATGGAATCTTTGAGCACAGCCATCATGCCGAGACCAAGCAGATCGACTTTGATGATGCCCATGTCGGCGCAATCTTCTTTGTCCCATTGCACGACGACGCGGCCGGGCATGGAGGCGGGTTCGAGCGGCACGACGGAATCGAGTTGTCCCTGGCAGATGACCATGCCGCCGGAATGCTGGCCAAGATGGCGCGGCATGTCCTGCACGGCGAGGCAGAGTTCGTAATATTTGCGCAGGCGGGGATGAGTGAGGTCGAGTCCGGCGTCGCGGAAGCGGCGGTCGAGCGCGTCGTTTTCATCGCGAAATTCCCACGTCGCGACGGCGGCGGAAATCTTGTTGAGCGTTTCCGGATCGAAGCCGATGGCCTTGCCCATTTCACGCGCGGCCATGCGGTTGCGATAGGTGATGACGTTGGCGGTCATGGCGGCGCCACGCTCGCCGTATCGCTTGTAGACATACTGGATGACTTTTTCGCGTTCGTCGCCACTGGGCAGATCGAGATCGATGTCGGGCCACTCGCCACGCTCCTCGGAAAGAAAGCGCTCGAACAGAAGTTCCATACTGACGGCGTCGACAGCAGTGATGCCGAGCGAGTAACAGACGGCGCTGTTGGCGGCCGAGCCGCGGCCTTGCACGAGAATGTTTTGCTCGCGGCAGTAGCGGACGATATCCCAGACGATGAGAAAGTATCCGGC
>Ga0075017_100001777_pt1 | contig 13369 bp, 22 predicted proteins | sample AleBraG_ABR_2012_FD_71475 | JGI IMG/M metagenome (GOLD analysis project Ga0075017, IMG submission 71475) | Freshwater sediment microbial communities in response to fracking from Pennsylvania, USA - Alex Branch Run_MetaG_ABR_2012 | ecosystem: Environmental > Aquatic > Freshwater > Creek >... | reverse complement strand
TCGGCACGTCCGGAAACACGCGTATCCAGATCTGCCCGCCGCGCTTCACATAGCGCGCCATGGCGCGCTATGTGAAGCGCGGCGGGCAGATCTGGATACGCGTGTTTCCGGACGTGCCGATCACCAAGAAGCCGCTGGAAGTGCGCATGGGGAGCGGCAAGGGCAATGTCGAGTATTGGATCGCCAAAGTGAAGCCCGGCAAAGTGCTATTCGAAATGGAAGGCGTAACCGAAGAAACCGCGCGCGAAGCCTTCCGGCTCGCCGGCGCGAAATTGTCGGTGACCACGACGTTCGTGAAACGGCAGGTGCGTTGATGAAGGCCAGTGAACTGCGGCTCAAGTCGGCCGCGGAATTGCGCGGCGAGCTGCTCAAGCTCCGTAAGGAGCAATTTGCTCTGCGACTGCAGCGTGCCACGGGACAGGCCGTCAAGCCGGACCAATTCGGCAAGGTGCGCCGTAGCATCGCCCGCCTGAAGACGGCGATGCGTGCCGGCCAGATTGCGGCGGCCTCGAACGGCGCCAGCGGCACCAACAGTGCCATGGGCGCGGTGACGGCAGCGGCGAGGGCGAGCGCAAGCGCGGCTACGGCTGCGAGCGGCGCCGCGGTGGCCGTCAAGAAGGCGGGCAAGAGCGCGGCCCCGGCGGCGAGCACGCGCGCCGGCAAGACCGCCATACGGGCAACAGCCACGGCCGCTAAGCCTGGCAAGACTGGAGTGAAGCGATGAACACTATCGACCCCGCGGCCGAAGCCGCCGCTGCGCCCGTGGCTGCGACCGAAGTGCGCGGCGCGCGCACCCTGACCGGCAAGGTGGTGAGCACCAAGATGGACAAGACCATCGCGGTAGTCATCGAGCGCCTGGTGAAGCACCAGACCTACGGCAAATTCATGCGCCGCTCGACCAAGCTGCTGGCGCACGATGCGGCCAAAGAAGCCCGTGAGGGCGATCTGGTAATGATCACGCCGTGCCGGCCCTTGTCGCGGCGCAAGTCATGGCGGCTGCTGTCGGTCGTCGAGCGCGCCGCGCAGTAATGCGTGCGCCAGTAACCAAAGCGGAAGCCAAGTCATGATTCAGATGTCCTCCATGCTCCATGCCGCCGACAACAGCGGCGCCCGCACGCTGATGTGCATCAAGGTGTTGGGTGGGTCGCGGCGCCGTTACGCGACGGTCGGTGATGTCATCAAGGTCAGCATCAAGGACGCGATTCCGCGCGGCAAGGTCAAGAAGGGCGAGGTATACGACGCGGTGGTGGTGCGAACGCGCTTTGGTGTGCGCCGGAGCGATGGCTCGCTGATCAAATTCGACGGGAACGCCGCGGTGCTGCTGACCAACAAGCTCGAGCCGATCGGCACTCGCATTTTCGGACCCGTGACACGCGAGCTGCGCACGGCGCAGTTCATGAAGATCATCTCGCTCGCGCCGGAAGTGCTGTGAGCTAACGGCCCAGGACTGTAAAAGATCATGGAAAAAATCAGAAAAGGCGATCAGGTGGTGATGCTCTCCGGGCGCGACAAGGGTCGGCGCGGCGCGGTCGTGCAGGTATTGGCCGGCACCGCGGTGTTGATCGAGAACATCAATCGCGTCAAGCGGCACACCAAGGCCAATCCGCAGGCCAATCAACCCGGCGGCATCATCGAGAAGGAAATGCCGGTGCCGCTGTCAAAGGTGGCGCTATGGAATCCGTCGGCCAAGAAGGGCGATCGGGTTGGCATCAAAAAATTGGCCGACGGCAAGAAGGTGCGTTTCTTCAAGTCGAACGGCGAGGTCATCGACGCCTAACCGGCGCGTGAGCAAGGCAAGATCATGGCAAGACTCAAACAAGTGTATCGCGACAAGATCGTTCCGCAATTGCGCACGAGTCTTGGGCTCGCCAATCCGATGGAAGTGCCGAAGATCGTCAAGATCACGGTCAACATGGGCGTGGGCGAAGCGGTGGCGGATCGCAAGCTGATGGACGCGGCGGTCGCGGACCTGACCAAGATCACCGGCCAGAAGCCCTTGATCTGTAAGTCGAAAAAGGCCATCGCGGCGTTCAAATTGCGCGAGGGCCTGGCGATCGGCTGCAAAGTGACACTGCGCGGTGCGCGCATGTACGAATTTCTTGACCGCCTGATCAGCGTGGCGATGCCGCGGATCCGCGATTTTCGCGGCGTCTCGGCCCGCGCCTTCGACGGCCGCGGCAACTACACGCTGGGCGTGCGCGAGCAGATCATTTTCCCGGAGATCCAGTACGACCAGATCGATCACATCCGGGGCATGGATATTACGATTACCACCACGGCGCGCGACAACCAGCAAGGTCGCGCACTGTTGGAAGCCTTTAGTTTTCCGTTCCGCAAGTAAGTTTTAGCGAACGCTGCAAGGATTCGGCATGGCCAAGACCAACATGATCGAGCGCGATAAACGTCGGACGCTGGCGGTGAAGAAGTACGCTGCGTTGCGCACGCGTCTGAAAGAGACGATTCGCACGCCGAAGTCCTCACCCGAGGAGCGGACCGCCGCACAGGCGAAGCTGCAATCGCTCCCGCGCGATGCCAGCCCGACACGCCAGCGCAATCGCTGCGCCATCACGGGCCGGTCGCGCGGTGTGTACCGCAAGTTCGGTCTAGCGCGCACCAAGATCCGCGAAGTGGCCGCGCGCGGCGAGATTCCCGGGCTTGCCAAGGCGAGCTGGTAGGAGCCAAACGATGAGCATGACCGACCCGATTGCCGACCTGCTGACCCGCATCAGAAACGGACAGAGTGCGCGCAAGACCACTGTAACGATGGCCTCCTCGAAATTGAAGACCGCGGTATTGCGCGTGCTGAAGGACGAGGGTTTCATCGCCGATTTCAATATTGCCGAAGAGGCGGGTAAACCGTCGCTGACGGTGGATCTGAAGTACTTCGACGGCCGGCCGGTGATCGACCGACTGGAGCGCGTCAGTCGCCCGGGGCTGCGGATCTATCGCGGCAAGGACGATCTGCCGCGGGTGCTCAATGGCATGGGCACGGTGATCGTCTCGACCCCGAAAGGTGTCATGACCGACAAGGCGGCGCGCGCGATTGGCCAGGGCGGAGAAGTGATCTGCATCGTCGCCTGAGGCGGTAAGCGGAATACGGAATACAGAATATGTCGCGAGTTGCAAAAAAAGTCATTGATATTCCCAGCGGCGTGACCGTTACGCTAGGGAGCGGTGTGATCACGGTCAAGGGTGCCAAAGGGGCGCTCAATCTGGCCATGGCGGACGGCGTGGCGGTGGCGCAAGAGAACAAGCAGCTGGCTATCAGCTACACGAGTGAAGGCGAGGCGCGTACCCGCGCCGGCTCGACCCGCGCGCACCTGGCCAACATGGTGCTGGGCGTCACGCGCGGCTACGAAAAGAAGCTGGAACTGGTCGGGGTGGGATTTCGCGCCGCCGTAGCCGGCAAGGCTTTGAATCTGACCCTGGGTTTTTCGCACCCGGTCAGTTACGACATTCCGGAGGGCATCAGCATTGAGACTCCCAGCCAGACCGAGATCTTGATCAAAGGCGCGGATCGGCAGCGGGTCGGACAGACCGCCGCTGAAATTCGCGGCATTCGCCCTCCCGAGCCGTACAAGGGTAAGGGTGTGCGTTACTCGGATGAAAAGATTTCCCTCAAGGAAGGGAAGAAGAAGTAGCGCGCTTGAGGAACATGGACAAATGAATATCACCAAACAGCAACGCCGCACGCGTCGCGCCATCAAGACCCGCGCCAAGATCCGCGAGCTGGGCGTGGCCCGCCTGACTGTGCACCGCACGCCGCGCCATATTTATGCGCAGCTGTTCGCGGCCGATGGTTCGCACGTGCTGGCGGCCGCCTCCACGGTGCAGAAGGTCGTGGCCAAGGATCTGAAGTACACCGGCAACGTCGAGGCGGCACGCGCGGTCGGCCGCGCCATCGCCGCGCGCGCCAAGGCCGCGGGGGTCGCGAAAGTGGCCTTCGACCGCTCGGGATTTCAATATCACGGCCGCGTCAAAGCGCTGGCCGAAGCTGCCCGTGAAGCCGGGCTCGAATTCTAGGATTTCCTCCAGAGACGCATCGCATGGCAAGAATCGAAAAGAACCAGAGCGCCGACGACCTGCTCGAGAAGCTGGTTGCCGTCAATCGCACCGCCAAGGTCGTCAAGGGCGGTCGGCAGTTCGGTTTTACCGCCCTGACGGTGGTCGGCGACGGTGCCGGCCGGGTCGGCTTTGGATTCGGCAAGGCGCGCGAAGTGCCGGTAGCCATTTCCAAGGCAATGGCGCAGGCGCGTAAGAACCTGGTCAACGTCAGTCTGTCGAACGACACGCTGCACTACGCGGTCAAGGGCGAGCACGGCGCGACGCGGATTTTCATGCAGCCGGCCTCGAGTGGTACCGGTGTCATCGCCGGGGGCGGCATGCGCGCGGTGCTCGAGTGCGCCGGGGTACGCAATGTGTTGGCCAAGAGCTACGGGTCGCGCAATCCCATCAACGTGGTGCGTGCAACGGTCAAGGCGTTGGCCAACGTGCGATCGCCGGAAGAGATCGCCGCGAAGCGCGGCAAGCGGCTCGAAGACATTCTTGGGTGAACGGTATGACGATCAAACAGATCAAAGTCACTTTGCTGCGCAGCCTCTACGGCCAGCTGCGGCACATTGGCGCCTCGGTGCGCGGCTTGGGCCTGCGCCGGCCGCATCAGACCGTCACGGTGGCGGACACCGCGGAAAATCGCGGCATGATCGGCACGGCCAGCCATATGTTGAAGGTGGAGCGGAGCTGATATGCGACTGAATACCATCAAACCAGGCGTCGGTTCGCGACGCGTGCGGCTGCGCGTGGGGCGCGGCGCTTCGGCCGGTCAGGGCAAGACCTGCGGACGCGGCGTCAAGGGACAGCGGGCCCGCAAGGGCGGCTACCATAAGGTCGGCTTCGAAGGCGGCCAGATGCCCCTGCAACGGCGCATGCCCAAAGTCGGGTTCCGTTCGGCGATGAAGCGTGAGCGCGCCGAAGTGCGTCTGCATGAGCTGGCGCTGGTGAAAGTCACACCCATCGATCTGGCGGCGCTCAAGGGCGCGCAGTTGATCGCAGTGTTTGCCGAGCGCGCCAAAGTGGTGTTGTCGGGTGAATTGAAGAGCGCAGTGCACCTCAAAGGGGTCGGCGTCACGAAGGGTGCGCGGGCGGCTATCGAGGCGGCGGGCGGTACGGTAACCAGCTGATGGCCAACACCGCGCTCAGTAATCCGGCGGCGACATTCGCCGAGGCAGGCCGCCTCGGTGAGATTCGCGGCCGCCTGCTGTTCCTGTTGGGTGCGCTGGTGGTCTATCGCGTGGGCACTTTCATCCCGGTCCCGGGTATCAACCCGGCGGCGGTGGCCCGCTATTTCAACGATCAGTCCAACACCATCCTGGGCATCGTCAATACCTTCAGCGGCGGCGCACTCCAGCGCCTGTCGATCTTCGCCATGGGCGTCATGCCCTATATCTCGGCATCGATCATCATCCAGATGCTCTCGATGGTAGTGCCGACATTGATGGAATATCGCAAAGAGGGGGAAGCCGGGCGGCGCAAGAGCACGCAGCTGACCCGCTACGCAACCGTGGGGCTGGCGGTGTTTCAATCGTTCGGTGCGGCCGCGGCGCTGCAGAACGGCGGCATGGTACTGGCCAGCGGCGTGCAGTGGATGCTGGTGGCGACGGTGACCATGACCACCGGGACGCTGTTCCTGATGTGGCTGGGCGAGCAAATCACCGAGCGCGGCATCGGCAATGGAATCTCGATGCTGATTCTATCCGGCATCGTGGCGGGGCTCCCGGGCGCCATCAGCCGCACGTTCGATGCGGTGAACAACGGCGAGATGCTGCCGATGTTCGCCATTGCGCTGGTGGTCATTGTGGTGGGTGTCACCGGCTTCTGCGTATTTGTGGAGCGCGCCCAGCGACGCATCGCCGTGCACTACGCCAAGCGGCAGGTGGGCCGGCGCCTGTATGCGGGCCAGAGCAGTCATCTGCCCTTCAAACTCAACATGTCGGGCGTCATTCCGCCCATCTTCGCCTCCAGCCTGCTGCTGTTTCCGGCCACCATGGCCAGCTTCTTCGCCACCGGCTCGGACAGCTGGTGGAGCCTGGCAATGCAGCGGGTGTCGGCGGCGTTGAACTACGGTCAGCCGCTCCACCTGGTGCTGTATGCGCTGCTGATCCTGGGCTTCACCTTCTTCTACACCGCGCTGGTCTTCAATGCGCGCGACACAGCCGACAATCTCAAGAAGTCGGGGGCTTTCATCCCCGGTATCCGTCCCGGCCAGCAGACCGCCGAATATATCGACAAGGTGCTCTCGCGCCTGACGCTGTGGGGCGCGTTCTACATCATGTCCGTGTGCCTGCTGCCGGAATTCCTGATCTCCTCGCAGGGCGTACCGTTTCAATTCGGGGGCACATCGCTCCTGATCGTGGTGGTGGTGGTGATGGATTTCATGGCGCAGCTGCAGGCACACATGATGTCGCATCACTATCCGGGCCTGATGAAAAAGGCGAATCTGCTGGGAACGGGCCAGAGCGCCCCTGAGCAAGGCAAGTAAAGGGCAAGGTGAGCGATGAAAGTCCGTCCATCAGTGAAGAAGATCTGCAAGAACTGCAAGATCGTGCGCCGTCGTGGCATCGTCTACGTGATTTGCGCCGACGCCCGGCACAAACAGCGCCAGGGTTAGGGTTTAGGTCAGCGTTTGGTGAGGAACTAGCATGGCACGTATAGCCGGTATCAACATCCCGATGAACAAGCATGTGGTCATCGGCTTGACGCACATCTTCGGCGTGGGCCCGACGCGCTCAGCAGAAGCCTGCAAGGCGGCTGGCGTCGATCCGACCACGCGGGTCAAGGATCTGACCGAGACTGAGGTCACGGCGATTCGTGCGCAACTGTCGCGCTGGCCGCTGGAAGGGGACCTGCGCCGCGAAGTATCGATGAACATCAAGCGACTGATGGACCTGGGCACCTGGCGCGGTATTCGCCATCGCAAGGGGCTGCCGGTCCGCGGTCAACGCACGCGCACCAATGCGCGCACACGCAAGGGTCCGCGCAAGCAGGCCGTGAAGCTCAACGCCCCACCGGGCAAAGTTTGATAGCAGGCAGGTACCATGGCTGAACAGAAATCACAGCAGAGCGGCGCGGGCGCAGCAGCCGGGGCCCAGACCGGCGGACCGAAGAAGCCGAAGAAGGCGCGTAAGAACGTGCTGGATGCGATCGCGCACGTGCACGCATCCTTCAACAACACCATCATCACCATCACCGACCGGCAGGGCAACACGCTCTCGTGGGCGACTTCGGGTGGCTGCGGCTTCCGCGGCTCACGCAAGAGCACGCCCTTCGCGGCGCAGGTGGCGGCCGAAAAGGCCGGTGTGGCCGCCCAGGAACACGGCGTCAAGAACGTCGAGGTGCGGGTCGGCGGGCCGGGACCGGGACGCGAGTCGGCGGTGCGCGCACTCAACGGTTGCGGCTTGAAGATCACCAGCATCGAGGATGTCACGCCGATTCCTCATAACGGCTGCCGTCCGCCGAAGAAGCGGCGCGTTTAGGACGCCCGCGCAGCAGACTCTCAAGGAAACTCAATACCATGGCGCGATACATTGGCCCCAAGTGCAAACTCGCAAGGCGCGAGGGCACCGACCTGTTTCTCAAGAGCGGCGCGAAGCCGATCGAGAGCAAGTGCAAGTTTCAGGTGCCGCCGGGCGGCATCAAGAGCGAGCGGCGCACACGTCTGTCCGATTACGGCCTGCAGCTGCGCGAGAAGCAGAAGTTGCGGCGTATGTACGGTGTGCTCGAGCGCCAGTTTCACGGTTACTACCAGCAGGCGGCGCGCCGCACTGGCGCCACCGGCGAGACGCTGCTCAAGCTCCTGGAATCGCGACTCGATAACGTGGTGTATCGCATGGGCTTCGCGGCCACGCGCGCCGAAGCGCGCCAGCTGGTGAGTCACAAGGCCATTGAGGTCAATACCAAAGTGGTCTCGATCGCCTCGTACCAGTGCAGCGCAGGCGATGTGGTGCAGGTGCGTGAGCGCGCCCGTAAGCAGCTGCGCATCCAGGGCGCGATGGCCTCGGCCACCCAGGCGGGCCTGCCCGACTGGGTCGAGGTGAGCGACAAGGACATGCGCGGCATATTCAAGACGGTACCGGCTCGCGAGGATGTCCTGCCGGACATCAACGAGAACCTGGTCGTCGAGTTGTATTCGAAGTAAAGGTGGAGCGGCTATGCAATCCTCAGTGACCGAATTTCTTAAGCCCCGTGTGGTCAAGGTGCAGCCCGTGGCTCCGCGTCAGGCACGGGTTGTCATCGAACCGTTCGAGCGCGGCTTTGGCCATACGCTCGGCAACGCGTTGCGACGGGTGCTGTTGTCCTCGATGCCCGGGGCGGCGATTACCGAAGTGGAGATCGACGGCGTGCTGCATGAGTACACCAGCATCGAAGGGGTCCAGGAGGACGTCGTCGACGTGCTGCTGAATCTGAAGCTGGTGGCGCTGCGCATGCACACGCGCAATAGCGCCGAGCTGCGCCTGCACAAGAAGGGTCCGGGACCGGTGACGGCTGGCGATATTCAAACCGATCACGACATCGAAGTGGTGAATCCGGAGCTGGTGATCGCCAACCTGACCAAGGCCGGCGAGCTGAACATGCAGATGAAGATCGAGCGTGGTCGCGGTTACCGACCGGCCGTGCAGCGCGTCGCCTTCGAGGAGCAGAGCCGGCCGATCGGCCGCCTGCTGCTCGATGCGTCCTTCAGCCCGGTGCGGCGCGTGACCTACTCGGTCGAAGCCGCGCGTGTCGAGCAGCGCACGGACCTGGACAAGCTGATCATCGACATCGAGACCAACGGCACCATCGAGCCCGAGGAAGCCATTCGCCGCGCCGGCGCGATCCTCAAGGATCAACTGTCGGTGTTCGTCGACCTGCAGGGTGAAGACGAGGCGGTGGCCAAGATCACGGAAATGCAGTTCGATCCGATCCTGCTGCGTCCCGTCGATGAGCTGGAACTCACCGTCCGCAGCGCCAATTGCCTGAAGGCGGAGAACATTCACTACATCGGCGATCTGGTGCAGCGCACTGAAGTCGAGTTGCTGCGTACGCCGAACCTCGGCAAGAAATCGCTGACCGAAATCAAGGAAGTGCTGCAAAGCCACGGCCTGATGCTTGGCATGCGGCTGGACGGCTGGCCGCCGGCGGGCCTGCGCCGCGAAGAAGAAAGCGGCCTGATCTGATCATTCTTCACGGATAAACCATGCGCCATAAGCTCTCCGGACGGCAACTTTCCCGCAATAGTTCGCATCGGCACGCGCTGCTGCGAAATATGGCGGTGGCCGTGCTGCGTTACGAAACCATCCGCACCACCGTCGCGAAGGCCAAAGAGCTGCGGCGCGTGGTCGAGCCGCTGATCACGTTGGGCAAGATCGACACGCAAGCCAACCGCCGGCTGGCCTTCGCGCGGCTGCGGGATCCGGTGGTGGTCGATAAATTATTTGGCGATCTGGGACCGCGGTTTCGCGTGCGCCCGGGCGGCTACACGCGCATTTTGCGCATGGGACCGCGCGCGGGCGATTCGGCACCCATGGCGCTGATGCAGCTGGTGGATCGGCCCGCCCCCGTAGCGGTGAATGCCGATGCCGGCGATGCCACCAAGAATGCCAAGGGCGGAAAGCCCGCAAAATCCAAAGCGTCACGTAAATCTTCCGGCGCCGCGAGCGATAATGCCGCGGCCAAGACGGATGCCAAGGTAGAGGCGAAAGCGGCGGGCAAGGCGGCCAAGGCTGCGGCCAAGTCTGCCAAAGCTGCCGCCAAGTCTGCCAAGGCCGACGCCGCGGCGGCCAAGGCCGGCGCCAAGGCTGCGGCGAAGACGGACAAGGCTGCGGGCAAGGCCAAAGCCAAAGTTAAGTGACGCGTCGGTAGGGAACGGCGTTGAATCTCGCCGAAATTACAACAAAGGAGCGAATGTATGGGAATTGGAGCTGAATTCAAAGAATTTGCCATGAAAGGCAATGTGGTCGACATGGCCGTCGGTGTCATTATCGGTGCGGCCTTCGGCAAAATCGTATCGTCACTGGTCGATAACGTCATCATGCCGCCGATCGGTTTGCTGATGGGTGGCGTCAATGTCTCGGATTGGGCCAGCAAGATCGGCGTGGCCACTGACGGCAAGGCCGTCATGTTGAAATACGGCTCTTTTTTCCAGACGGTGATTGATTTTCTGATCGTCGCCTTTGTCATTTTCGTCGCCATTAAAGGCCTCAATGCGTTGAAGAAACCCGCTCCGACGGCGGCTCCGGCCCCACCACCGGCGCAGGAAGTGCTGCTGGGCCAGATCCGCGATTTGCTGGCTAAACGCTGAAAATTGGGACCCCCGGGCGTGCGTTCGGGGGTTTTTTTCTGGCGACAGATTGAATTGTGCTGCGGCTTCTATAGAATCGAAAGCCGCGATGGGATGTCGCGTTTCAAACTAGTTTGATTGCTGCAATTAACTTCTGATTATCTGGGGATTCATCGATGAACACTAAGCTCGCTCTTGGCGCTGTTGTCGCGGCGCTTGCGCTGATCGCCTGCAGCTCCCAGGAAGCCGCGGCTCCCGCTGCTGCTCCTGAAGCTGCCGCTCCCGCTGCTGCCGCTCCGGCTGCGCCGGCTGCCGACGCCGCCGCTCCGGCTGCTCCGGCTGCCGATGCTGCTGCTCCGGCTCCTGCGGCGCCGGCGGCTCCTGCTGCTCCGACGAACTGATCCACATCGGATCCGGCATGAAAGCCCGTGTAGGCCGCGAACCGGCCTGCTCGGGCTTTTTTGTTTGAGTGTCATGCCGATCAGCGTTCGCGACACCCGTCAAAACAAGACCGACCGGCGCTGGCTGGAGTCGATCTACCGCGAGTACCTGAACGATCTTGCGCCGCTGGGAACAGGTGTGTTCCCCGCGTTGACCGAATTCGGCCATCGTGAGCCCGATCAACTGGCTAGCTGGTTTGCCGATTCCAGTGCGCACCTGCTCACGGTACTCAAAGAGGATGCACCGGTGGGATTTGCAATGGTGCGCTCCGCCCAACCTCTCGCCGGGCTCCCGCGCGTCGACTACACCATGGCTGAGTTCTTCATCGCCCGCGCCTGGCGTCGGCGCGGCGTCGGCCAGGAGGCGGTGCGACTGATATTCGATCGCTTCTCCGGACGCTGGCACATCATGGAGTACTTGCGCAATGCGCCGGCGGTGGCCTTCTGGCGTCAGGTGGTGGGAGCCTACACGCACGGCAAATACCAGGAGCGGGGCGGGAGCGGCGAGATCCACCAGTACTTCGATTCGCGCGTCGCTCGGGGCAGTCGACCGCCCTAAGCCGCGTCTCGTCCGGCCCGTGATGGCACGTCGCCCGACCCCAAAGTGGCGCTCGCCTTAGGCGGCGCTGCGCTTCGGGCGACGCGGCGCAATCCTGGGTTTGCCGCGGGCAAGCGTGGCCGCCAGGTACTTCCCGGTGATGGAGTCAGGGTGGGCCGCTACGGTTTCAGGCGTGCCGGCCACCACGATGCGGCCGCCGTTTTCGCCACCGCCGGGACCCAAGTCGATGATCCAGTCGGCGGTCTTGATCACATCCAGGTTGTGTTCGATGACCACCATGGAGTTGCCGGCGTCCACCAGTTGCTGCAGAACGCTCAGGAGCTGGGCTACATCGTGAAAGTGCAGTCCGGTGGTGGGTTCATCCAGTATGTACAGCGTGCGCCCGGTGCCGCGCTTGGCCAGTTCACGCGCCAGCTTGATGCGCTGCGCTTCGCCGCCAGAAAGGGTGGTGGCGCTTTGCCCTAAGCGCACATAGCCCAACCCCACTTCGAGCAACGTGCGCAGGCGAATCGCCGCCGCCGGCACGCTGGCAAACACCGTGGCGGCGTCTTCCACGGTCAGCTCCAGCACCTCGTGGACGTTGCGGCCGCGATAGCGCACTTCGAGCGTCTCGCGATTGTAGCGGCGCCCGCGGCACACATCGCAGGGCACGTACACGTCGGGCAGAAAATGCATTTCCACCCGCAGTACGCCATCGCCCTGGCAGGCCTCGCAGCGCCCGCCGCGCACGTTGAAACTAAAGCGTCCGGCGTCGTAACCGCGGGCGCGCGCCTCCGGGACCTGCGCAAAGAGCTCGCGGATCACCGTGAACAGGCCGGTGTAGGTGGCAGGGTTGGAACGCGGGGTGCGGCCAATCGGATTCTGATCGATATCCACCACGCGCTCGAAACGCTCTAGACCGGTCAGCGCCTCACAGGGCGCGGCGCCATCCGTGCTGGAGTCGCCCAGCACCGCGGCGGCGTGGCGGAATAAGGTGTCGTTGATGAGAGTGGACTTGCCTGAGCCTGAGACGCCGGTGATGCAGGTGAACAGCCCGACGGGCAGATCCACGCTCAGATTGCGCAGATTGTTGCCATGCGCGCCCTCAATGTGAATGTGCTCGGCGCGGCGCGCACGCCGCTTTGCGGGCACGGCAATGGCGGCGCGACCGGACAGGTACTGCCCGGTGAGAGACTCCGGGTGCGCGCTGATCTGCGCGGGCGTGCCCTGGGCAATGACCGCCCCGCCGTGCACGCCGGCGCCCAGTCCCAGGTCCACCACGTGATCGGCACTGCGGATGGCATCTTCGTCGTGTTCGACCACGATGACGGTATTGCCCAAATCGCGGAGTCGGCGCAGGGTGCCCAGGAGCCGTTCGTTGTCGCGCTGGTGCAGACCGATGGACGGTTCATCAAGAATGTACATCACGCCGGTGAGGCCGGAGCCCACCTGGCTGGCCAGGCGGATGCGCTGAGTTTCTCCGCCCGACAACGTATCGGCCGAGCGATCCAGTCCCAGGTAGTCCAGCCCCACGTCGGTCAGGAACCTGAGCCGCTCAATGACCTCGCGCACAATGCGTTCGGCCACTGTGGCCCGCCAGCCCGAAAGCTGCAGGGCGCGGAAGTGCTCCAGCGCACGCCCCACGGTAAGGTGGGTGAGCTGGGCAATACTGTGGCCGTCGATCAGCACGGCGCGAGCCGTGGCATTCAAGCGGGAGCCGCCGCACTCGGCGCAGGGACGGGTGCCGCGAAAGCGCCCCAGCTCCTCACGCACCGCGCCCGACTCGGTTTCGCGCCAGCGCCGCTCGAGGTTGGGAACGATGCCTTCAAAGGCGTGGCGGCGGCGCTGGCTGGCGCCCCGCCCGTCCTGAAAGCGAAATTCGATCTCGACCCCCTCGCTCCCATAAAGCAAACGCTGATGCACTTCGGCGCTCAAGCCCTGCCAGGGGGCCTCGAGGTCGAAGCCGTAGTGGCGGGCCAGTCCCTGTACGAGCTGGAAATAGTGCGGATTGTGGCGGTCCCAGCCACGGACGGCACCCCCAGCCACGGACAGATGGGGGTGAGCCACCACGCGCTG
>Ga0075017_100001776_pt1 | contig 13372 bp, 7 predicted proteins | sample AleBraG_ABR_2012_FD_71475 | JGI IMG/M metagenome (GOLD analysis project Ga0075017, IMG submission 71475) | Freshwater sediment microbial communities in response to fracking from Pennsylvania, USA - Alex Branch Run_MetaG_ABR_2012 | ecosystem: Environmental > Aquatic > Freshwater > Creek >... | reverse complement strand
GCTTGAAATACGCCCTCAGGGATCGCCGGTAGCTGGAAGCCCCGAACACAGTCATCGGCTCAAGTAACAGGGACTGATACACCAGCAGCAACAGCAGCAAAACCGAGAAAGCCAGGGCGTAGCTGCCATAGGCATCGGGCGTGAGCCACCGCGCCAGGACAATGCCGATCATGAAATTTGAACCTGAAATAAATCCTTGATCCATCAGCGCAAGTCCGCTGGTGGTTACCCAGCGTACGAGCCGTGACCTTTTGTTGCCACGCTCTTCCGGCCACCCTTCCGCGACGGGCACAACGCGATTGGGATACGAGGCCTCGTCTTTCACCCGGTCAATGGCTGATGTGGTCATCGTGTGCTCGCGGCGTAGACTTCCCTATCGGAGATGGGTCGAGGAACGACTCGAAAATACTCTCCCTGGGTACGCTCTAAACTCGCCTTCAACTCCCTGGCCAAAACCTTGACTTGTGGGTCATCGACGATACTGCCGTGCCCGCCGGGTACCTCGTGAATTTCTATTCCTCCGAGAGCGATGCTCTTCCAGCTCTCGATGGGATCTTCAGGGCTGCTCAGCGATCTCTCTTTCGCTTGAAACAGAGTCAGCTTCCCCGAATACGGCCGTGCACTGTATCGCTTGGCTGCCTCGGCGCATGCTTCTCGAACATCCTTCAAGGCACGCGGCAAGCGAGCTATCGCAACCGTCCTCTTGATTTTTTTTCCGAGCGTTTTGACTTTGCGATTCAGGTGGTACAGCTTGTCGTGCGACGCCAGCGTCCAGAACTTGGCCAGCAGACCGCCACTCGACTCGAAACCGACGAAGGTATCGAGCAATGCCACCAGGCCGATCTCCTCCCCTTCGGCTTGTAGTCTCCTCGCCATCTCCAATGCTACCGAGCCACCCAGTGAATAGCCTCCCAGGTAATAGGGCCCATTGGGTTGCAACCGGCGAATCTCCTTCACATAAAGATTCGCCATATCCTCGACGCTATAGAGGCAAGGGCGCTTTCCATCAACGCCCTGCGCCTGGAGGGCGTACACCGGCTGATCTGGTCCAAGGTAGCGGGCCAAATCGTAAAACCGAAGGACGGTTCCTCCTATGCCATGCACACAAAAGAACGGAGGCCGCCAGCCGTCCGGCTGGAGTGCCACCAGCGACGAGTGTTCGTCGTTGTCCGCTCTCTCTCGCAGTAGTTCCGCCAACTGCTCCACAGTCGGAGCTTGCAGGAGGGCCGCGATCGCCAGTTTCCTCCCAGTTTCCTGTCCGATTCGGTGGACCAAACGTACTGCCAACAACGAATGCCCACCTAGCGCGAAGAAGTTTTGCCGGATTCCGATCGGACTCTTCCCCAGGATCGACTCCCATATCTTCACGAGCTGAGTTTCGAGCGCATCACTTGGCCCTGCGAAGTTTTCGGTACCGGCTGCCGAGTCAGCTCCGCTTGGGGCTGGCAACGCCCGGCGGTCCACTTTCCCATTGGGCGTGAGCGGGATCTCCTCCAGCACGACCAACGACGAAGGCAGCATGTACTCGGGCAGCCGCCCTTCCAGGAAGCGCATCACTTCGGTCCGAAGAACACTGGCCGAGCGCGTCGGAACTATGTAAGCCACCAGATTGTTCTCGCCGAGATCGCTCTGCCGAATCGTCACCACCGCTTGCTCGACGGCAGGATGCTGGTTCAGTGCCGTCTCAATCTCGCCCAGCTCTACTCGAAAACCGCGAATCTTGATCTGATCATCCAGGCGGCCCAGGAACTCGATGTTGCCGTCCGACAGGAATCGCGCCATGTCACCGGTTTTGTAGAGACGCGAAGAGTAACTCTCACGGAAGGGATTCGCGATGAACTTTGTGGCCGTTAGATCAGGACGATTCAGATACCCTCGCGCGAGACCGCTTCCGCCGATGTAAAGTTCTCCCCGAACTCCAATGGGGACCGCCTGCAGCCGCGAGTCAAGGATGTAAATCTGGGCGTTGGCGATCGGACGGCCAATAGGCAACTGCTGCGGGAACTCGGGCCCCGGTTCGTAGGCTGTCGCTATAACACTCGCTTCCGTCGGGCCATAAGTATTCACCCAGCGAACTGACGTGCCTGCGACCTTTCTCCAGTCGGAGAGCGCGGCAGCAGAGGCCTTCTCTCCACCCACGATCACCAATCGCAAGGTCTCCGGCAACGGCTGATGTAAGTCCGAAAGTTGTCGCACTAATTCGTGCCAGTAAGCTGTGGGAAGATCCAACACGGTGATCCGCCGCCGGCGAATCCAGGACAAGAACTCGCTCGCTACCAGATCCGTTTCACTTGTCTTGAGCACCAGCGTGCCGCCGCTCATCCAGGTGGGGAAAATCTCCTCAATGGCGATGTCGAAGCTGATAGAAGAAAACTGTAATACGCGATCCTGAGGACTTAGTCCGTAAAGGTGGACGGCGGCAATATTGTGGTTCACCAAGCCACGATGCTCGAGCATCACCCCGCGTGGCTTGCCAGTCGAGCCCGACGTATAGATCACGTAGGCGCAATTTTCGGGGGAACCGAGGTTGGTCGGCGTCTCGCACTTCTCCTGGGCGATCATCTTTTCGTGCTCGGAGAAGATGATGATCTCAGCTGACGAGCCTTCGAGCACGGATACCGTGCGCTCGGCGGCGATGACGACCGCAACTTGCGCATCCTCGAGCATGTGAGCCAGGCGTTGCCTTGGATATTTCGGATCCAGTGGTACGCAGGCTCCACCTGCTTTGAGAATACCTAGCAGCGAGATGGCAAGCGCAGGGGAGCTAAATAGGCATACCCCGACTCTCACCTCCGGACCTACCCCCCGTTTCCGCAGGTAGTGTGCCAACTGGTTCGCGCGGGTGTTCAGTTCCGCGTAGGTAAGCGATTCCTTTTCTTGCTCAACCGCAATCGCGAAAGGTGTCAGCGTCGCCTGTGCTTCCACCATTTCATGAATGCATTTCAGGGCGGGGTATTCGGTTTGGGTTTGATTCCACTGCGAAAGGAGCTTCTTTTCCGATTCCACAAGGAGCGGCAACTGCGAAATCGGTAGTTCCGGGTTGGCGACGATGCCCCTCAACAAGCCAACCCAGTGTTCGATCATGCGCGTAATGGTCGCAGGTTCGTAGAGGTCGGTGTTGTAGACAAACCGTCCCCGCATGCCTTCGGCGCGGTCATCCACGTCTAGCTCCAAATCAAATTTCGACGCGCTGACATCGGTATCCATCTGGGAGAGGTCCCACCCGGCCTCAAGGGGATCCATGGGCGGAACAAGCGAAAGCATGACCTGAGTCAGCGGATTCCGGCTAAAATCCCGTTCCAGCTGTAGTTCGTGAGCCAGCGTCCAGAATGCAATGTCGTCATGGGAAAGAGCACCCAGGATCACTTGCTTGGTCCGCTTGAGTAGCTGGCGAAAGGTGGGTTCGCCGGACAGATCCATCCGCAGCGGTATAAGATTCTGAAAACAGCCGAGCAGTCCTTCCAACTCCCACCGCTTCCGGCCAGAACTGACCGATCCCACAACGAACTCATCTTGACCACCGTAACGATAGAGCAGGATGGAAAACGCGGCCAGCAGCGTCATAAACAGCGTCGCTTCCTCGCAACGGCCCAGAGAACGAAGGGCATAACTCAGATCCTTGGAGAGTTGGAAACGCTGCATTGCGCCGCGGCATCTCTGGACGGCAGGGCGAGGATAATCGGTCGTCATCTGCAGAACTGGAGTCTCCCCACCAAGCTGCTTGCGCCAATATTCCAGCTGCATTCCGAGGACGCGGTCGAACTGGCCGCTACGCTGCCAAACTGCATAGTCTGGATACTGGATCGCGAGCTCTGGCAGGAGTGGCAGTTGATTCCTTGAATAGGCCTGATAAAACGCTAAGAGTTCCGGCAGGAACACCCGGTAAAGCGAAAATCCGTCGAAAATGATGTGGTGGAAGGTGAGCTGCAGCTGATAGTCGTTCTCGTCAAGACGGACCAACTGGGCTCGGATCAGGAAATCGCGTTCCAGATCAAACGGCCGCCTCACTTGTTCTGCAGCGATACGCCCGGCTGCGGCTTCTCTCTCCGGTCCCGGAGGAATGTTGCGCAGATCTATAATCGCCAGTTTGATCTCGGGTGCCGGTCGAACCACCTGAACCGGCTGCCCGTTCACAACTTCGAAGTTCGTGCGCCACGCCTCGTGCCTCTGGATGACAGAAGTGAGGCTTCTTTCCAGCAGGCTGGCATCCAATGCTCCCTTGCGATAGATGACGACCGGCTCGTTGAATACAGGGATGTCTGGATTTATCTGCGCGAAGCGCCACACGTCTTCTTGCGCGGAGGAAAGCGGAAGTTTAATTCCCTCGCGGCGCGGAGCGATCCCACTCTTGGGCAGTTCTGATTCGGCGCATAGGAATTCCTGCAACAATTCACCATGCGTTTCGCTGGGCGGCTCGGGAGCAGGAAGGCTGTTCATCGTGGGCAAAATCCGTCAGGCAACTCTAAGGCGGCTTGCGGGAGCGAACCGCACCGGCAAGGATCTGAGACCGCGCAGACCCAGGTTGGTTCTCCAGGTCAAAGGTCTTGGTTCAAGGGCTATCTCGGGCAGCCGGCTCAACAGCGCATCAAAGGCGATCTGTCCTTCCAATCGCGCAAGCGGCGCGCCGAAACAAAAATGAGCGGCGTAGCCGAAGGCCAGGTGCCGGTTCTCACTCCGGGTGATATCAAACCGGTCGGGATCGGCGAAGCGTTCCGGATCGCGGTTGGCCGCAGCCATTACTGCGATCACGGCGTCGCGCTTACGGATGGTCTTGCCTCCCAGCTCCCAATCCCTCGGGGCTATGCGCGCTGTGTGCTGGCTCGGGCTCTCGTAACGCAGCATCTCCTCGACGGCCGATGGAATCAGCGACAAATCGTCTCGCAGACGTGCCATCTCTTTTGGATTTCGCAACAGCGTTAACAAGCCATTGCCAATGAGGTTGGTGGTAGTTTCCTGGCCTCCCACCATGGTAACTATGGTGTTGGCTATCACCTCTTCTTCCGTCAGCCGATCGCCATCGATCTCAGCCGTGAGGAAAGCGTGGATCAGCCCCTCTTTGGGATGGAGCCGCAACGCGGAAATCGCTTGCCGGAAGTAGTCGGTCATCTCTTCCAACGTCTGCAGTACGCGCTGCGTGTGGTCAGGGTTGTGCTGGAAATTGCCCAGCATTTCCGCAAAGTCCGCAGACCACGCCTTCAACTTCACACAGTCACTGACGGGGACTCCCAACATTTCCGCAGTCACGATTGCCGGCAGAGGCTCAGCCAAATCTGTGATGACATCCATGCACCCGTTGTCCGCCACCTTGTCGAGCAACCCGTTCACGATCTCACGAATGTGGACGCGAAGCGTCTCCACCCGCGCAGGAGTGAATGCCCGGGAAGCCAGTCCCCGAAGGCGTGTATGTGCCGGCGCATCCATGAACAGCATTTGCTTGACCATGACCCGAGCGATAGGGCTCAGTTGTGAAAGTCCCATGGCATCGAGCTGTTCGGGTGTCGGCGTGCGATCAGCAGAAAAGTTATGCAGAACTTCGAGCACATCCGCATAACGAGTCACCACCCAGGCGTGAAGGAAAACGTCCCAATGAACAGGATCCTCATTCCGTAAGCGATGGAACAGAGGATACGGGTTCGCCAGAACCTCGGGGTCCATCAGATGGTAGAGACTTAGAGCGGTCTCCTTACGGTTCACTTCCGAGACTGTGTGCGTCGCCGACATGATTATCCCGTTTGCCCGGATTCCAACATCGACGACCCGCGTTGCAGATCACCGCTTCCCATCGTTGCCGCCCGCACCGCGACGAGCCGCTCAACCTCAGCAGCTATTTCCGCAACCGTCGGATGCTCGAACAGATTAAGCAGGGTCATCTCCACGTTGAAGGTCCGATTGATTCGCGTAACCAGCTGGGTGCCTAGCAAGGAATGTCCGCCCAAGAAGAAGAAGTTATCGTTGAGGCCTATCTTCTCCACGCGCAACAACGGCGTCAGGATTCTTATCAGACGCTCTTCAATCGGAGTACGAGGAGCAACCGAGGGTTGGTGGCGCAGAAGGTTACCGCTGTCAGGCGGAGGCAAGGTCGCACGGTCAATTTTGCCGTTGGGCGTGAGGGGTAAGGTGTCGAGTCTCACAAACGCCGCTGGAACCATGTATTCGGGTAGTCTCTCGCTCAGGAATTCCCGCAGCTTCAGGTCCTGGGGTGCGGCGTCTGCGGCCAGTACCACGTAAGCGACCAGTTGTTTCTCGCCCGCCGCATCTTCCCGTGCAATCACGGCGCTTGTCTGAACAGCGGGATGAGCATCGAGTTGACAGACGATTTCATCCGGCTCGATGCGATAACCCCGGATCTTGATCTGTTCGTCTTGCCGGCCGAGGAAAGCGATCTGCCCATCGGGAAGGAAACGTCCCAGATCTCCGGTGCGGTAAAGGCGTGTTTCGCTCCCATTACTGAAGGTCTTGGACACAAAACGTTCCGCAGTTAAGACAGGACGATTGATATACCCACGGGCCAGTCCAGCTCCACCAATGCAAATCTCACCGGCTTCGCCCTCCGGCACCTCACGCATTTCCCGATCGAGGATATAAATCTGCGTGTTATCTATCGGTCGGCCAATAGAAGGTAATCCGATCTGACCTTCGTCAGCGGCGACCACGCCTGAGGTCGCGACAACCGTGCACTCCGTTGGACCGTAGTTATTGACCAGCTTGAACGGTAACTCCGCTGACGGATGCTGGTGCAAGGTATCGGCGCCAGTGAGTAAGATGCGCAGCGAAACGTCGCTGGGCCAAGTCAACGACAGGAGATGCTCTGCCAGAGGCGTGACCACAAATGTGATCGTGATTCGCTGGGCGATCAGCCAATCGCGAAACCTCTCCGGCTGACCAGCCAGCTTCTCAGGAGGCAGGCAAATCGCCGCGCCTGCGGCCAGATATGGCCAGATTTCCCACACCGCTGCATCAAATCCGATCGGCGCCTGATGACTGGCTCGCTCGCCAGATGTGATCTCGAATGTGCGCTGGTGCCAATTCACCAGGTTTAGCAAACCGCCGTGCGTGATCTCGACGCCCTTCGGCTCTCCCGTGGATCCTGATGTGTAAATTACGTAGGCGAGGTCTGATGCTTCGAGAACCGTCTCGGAAGAATTGAATGCGTCCCTGCCACGCTCCAAAACTTCAGCGTCCAGAGTAATCAGCTCTCCGGTATAGGAGGGCAGTGCCTCTCGGGTCCGAGAGTGCGCCACCACAACCGGAGGCTGCGCATCCTGCAGCATGGCGCGGAGGCGTTCCCGCGGCAAACTTGGGTCCAGGGGAACATAAGCTCCACCAGCCTTCAGGATGCTCAGAGCGCCCGTGATGAACTCCACCGACCGGTCGACGAACAGTCCCACCAATACATTGGGACCAACCCCAAGGGACCGAAGTTGGAGTGCCAGCCGGGTTGCCCGCTGTTCCAGTTCCGAATACGTCAGCGTCTGGGAGTCCGCTGTTACTGCCAGCGCGTTAGGCGTGGCCGCCGCACATTGGTCGAACTGGTGGGGTACAAGTTGGCGAGCCGTCACCGAACCAGCGCTGGAATTAGTAGACGAAGTGGCAGCGCATGAACCTTCTGCAGAATTCATTTTCGATCGCGACTGCTTTCGGCTTTACCGCTCGTTGCCGGAAGCATCATGCCGCACCTTCTCCCTTCAGCACGGCGGGAATGGTCCGCATCAAGATCTGCAGGTCCAGCCAGAGCGACCACTTGTCGATGTATTGAAGATCCAGTTCCATCCACTTCTCGAAGGGAATGGCGCTGCGTCCACTTATCTGCCACAAGCAGGTGATTCCGGGGCGTACGCTGAACCGTCGTCGCTGCCAGTCTTCACTGAATCCTGCATAATCTCGAATTGGAAGTGGTCGCGGTCCTACCAGGCTCATGTCGCCCTTTAGCACGTTAATCAGCTGCGGCAGTTCATCGATGCTGGTCTTCCGCAGAAACTTGCCCACCGGCGTGATCCGTGGGTCATTGTTGATTTTGAATACAGGCCCGGTAACTTCGTTAAGGTGCTCAATTTCCTGCAATTTTTGTTCGGCCCCCATCACCATGGTTCTGAACTTATAGATGGAGAATTCCCTTTTATAAAGACCAACTCTTCTTTGCACGAACAGAACCGGGCCGCGTGAGGTGAGTGCGATTATCGCCGCCGTCAGGAGAAGCCCGGGCGCCAGAATAATCAAAGCCGCGAGCGCGATCACAAAATCCAGAACTCGTTTGAAAACCGACGGCCAGCCTTCCGAAATGCCGTTGTGGTGCGTGATTAGCGAGTGTCCTTCGAATTCCTCGCTCCAATGACGAGATCGCTTCAGATCAAAAAGATTGGGCAGGACCCGGAACAGAATTCCCTGATCTTCGCACAGGGACGCAATTCGCGACGCATCGTCGTGAAACGAACGCATCGGAAGGGCAATCAACACCTCATCGACAACACTTTCGCGAAAGAAGCGCGGAAGATCCTCGAGACCGCACACCACACGATAACCACTGTCGCCGAACTGTCCCAGTCCGTCCCAGTCTCTGTCGGCAAAACCGATGATTCGATATCCCAGTTCAGGCCTCGACTGGATACTCTTGGCAAAAGTGATTGCCCGGGCATTAGTGCCCACAACTAACATATGGCGAAGGTTGCGCCCACGCAGCCGCGTCTGCGCCAACAACGTTCGCACAATCACTCTGCTTATGATGAGCAGGAGGCTGCTGACTACCCAGAAGAGAAGCAGGAATGTGGGCGTCGCCATGGTGATACGGAAAATTACGGCTCCCACCCCCAGGAGTGCAGTCGCGAAGAAGGTCGCCTTCAGAAGATCTTCAATCTCAGCCGAGCGCCTTGATAGCCGGCGCGATGCGTATAAGCCGCACGAACAAAACACGAGATGCCACAAAACCAGCAAACCGCAGAAGATCAGGAAGTTGACGACCTTTACCCGCATGGCAAAGAATTCCGCGAAGCTGACAGAATGGCTCGCACGCAGGAGAAGCAGGGCCGCCACACCGAAGGCGCCCATCAGAATAGTCACATCGAGCAGCTTGAACGCGTTCAACAGAATCTGCCGTCGCATAATGCCCATGGGGGGTTCCTGTGATCTCTTCGTCGGATGCTGCTGGAGTAAGTGCGTTACGACCTACGTTGCCTTGGGGAATTTGTGATTTCTTATCCCTCTCTTGGCAGCCGGTGTTCCGACCGGCGAGTAACGTAGCTAGAGCCGCTTGTAGACCGAGTCCGGGATGGGAAATGTTCGCTGGTTCAACACCGCGCCCAGCGCGCGCACATTTGAAGTGTTCAGTTCTTGCAATGCTTTCTGAGCAGTTTCGCGGCGTGACGAGTGCGCTTTCAGGACCAGTAAAACGCCGTCGCTGAGGCCACCCAGAACGATGGCATCGTTGTAGGTGTTTAATGGCGCCGCATCGATCAGAACGTAATCGAACGACGCTCGCAGCTCGGACAATCGCACGCGCATCCGGTCTGAACCAAGCATATCCTGCGGGTTCTTGGTCTCTGAGCCGCTGCTCACGAGCCACAGATTGCGCGACAATCGCTGCGCATATTCCCGAACGGAGCCGGACCCGAGCAAGGCGTCAGAGAGTCCGAGTTGATTCTCTTTGCCGAACTGTTGATGCAAGCCGGGGGCCCGCAAGTTACAGTCAACAACGCCAACCGATCCCCGCACCTGCGACGCCAGCACATCAGCGGCACGGGAACACATCCAACTGCAGCCGCAACCCGACTCAGTGCCGGAAAAAACCACGCGCCGGGGACCGTCTGCCGCAAGAAACAAGTTCTGTACAAGTTTGCTGACCTCGTCGCGGACAGCCCCTTGCATCTCCAGGGAATATGTGCAGGGAAAGTCGTCTTCGGCCTGCGGCGCCGCCCCTTCCACGGATGGCGGCACGGCGAGCGGTTGCTCTACCTGTGATTCAAGAATTTCCTGCATCCTGCCTAATTGAGTTAACAGTTCGAAATTTCTACTCAACGGATCCCCCGGGTAACCTACTGTGGATTTGTCTTGCGGAAAGAACTTGCTGATTAGTTAACCAACTGCTGGCCATTCTTCAGCCGCTGGATGATCTCGCGGATATACGCCAAGGCCTCTTCCGGATTCAACGCCTCCCTCGACCGCGTCGCTGGAGTCGTTGTCAATGAGGAAGTAGTCTCGGCTCCGAAATGCTCGATCCCTAACTCTGACCGCAGACAAGAAAGGTCAGAGTCGGCGGCAATCTGTTCCACAACGTCGACATCAATTGTTTTCTGCCCCATGGCACAACCCAGGGACAGGGCGTTGAAACAGATGTTGTTGATGTTGCGCGGAATGCCTTCGCTGAGCTCGGAAATCATCTTCAGCGCGGGCCCCGTGAACAAAACGCCTCCTTGGTGTCCGGCCATGCGAAGCCGGTGATTCATGTAGCGCTCGACCTCTCCCAGTGAGAGTGGAGCGAGCGTGCTCAATAGGGAAACCCGTTGTTTCAGTTGGCGCATGGACGGCCTCGCCAACTTGTCGGCTAGCTCCGGCTGTCCCGAAAGAACGATCTGGAGCAGCTTCGCCTGCGGGGTCTCGAAGTCAGACAGTAGCCGTACAGTTTCCAGCACCGACGGCTCCAGATTCTGCGCTTCGTCTATGACGACAATGAAGCGTCGGCCAGCTCGGGCTTCCTGCACCAGGCAGCGGTTGAACTGCTCGTGCATGCTGACCAGGTCGTGGTCGCCGTTCAACTCACAGCCAAGTTCCAGCAACAGAAACCGCATGAACTCTCGCGAGTTGCACTGGGTCTGAAACAGGAATGCGGTGCGCGCCGACGGACGGAATTGTTTGAGTAACTGAAACAGAAGCGTCGTCTTGCCCATGCCGGGCTTGGCGATCAGCGCCTGGAACCCGCGCCCGGCATCGATGCCGTAAAAAAGAGAGGCTAAAGCTTCTCGATGTGCCGGGCTCAGGTACAGAAAGCGCGGATCCGGCGTAACCCCGAAGGGCTGTTCTCGAAGACCATAGAATTCAAGGAACATTCTTATCCGACCTGTTTCTGGCTATCGAGTGTGTCAACGGTTGCGGATGCGGGGTGTCGAAGCCCGTTGCCGTTACCATTTCCGTTACCATTCCCGTTTCCGTTTCCATTTCCGTTCCCATGGGCGTGGCCATTGCCATTCCCGCTCCCCTGCACACCCGTCCATTGTGGAACCGCTGCCAGGACCGGGATGTTGAGCTCTGACGCAACCTCCGACGGGGTTCGGAATGAGGGATCCATATACTCAAGCGTGAACGCCATTCCAAAGCTGACGGTGGTCGCCAGAAGTACACCCAGCACCAGAACCGTCCAGGGAGAATTGGAGGGCAGTGCCGGCGTCGTGGGCTGTTCCGCGATAGCCACGTTAAGAATGTGGGTGCGGTCCAGGGCGTCGGTCATCCGCGCTTCCTCGCGCTTGTGCTGATAGAGGAGATAATTCTCCTCCTCCGTCTTGACTCTGCGCAGCAGGTCTTGCTGCAGGATGCCCGTCTTGTCCAACTCATGAGCCTTCGCCTGATACTTGTTGACGATCGACTGGATTGCAGTGGCGCGTGCGTGCAGTCCGCTATCATCGGCTTTCGCCTTGGCTAGCTCCTCGTTAATCCACGCATACGTCGGGTTACGGTCCGTGGTTTCTTCGCGAAGGGGTTGACCCTCTTCCTTCGCAATGGAGGCCCGCGCCTCGGCAATCTGTTTGTCCACTTCCTGCACCAGCGGATAGGTTGGCTGGTACTTCGTGAGCAACTCCGTCCGCTTGAGTTCCAGGTTCATCAAGGTTGCTTTAAGCCCCTGCAGAACCTGGGCATCGTCGATGGCCCGCGCCTGCGTCGTCAGGCGCTGTGGAGTCGTGCCGGACTGACTTTCCAAAGCACTGATGCGCTGCTCAGTATCCGCGATCTCGGCTTTGGTCTGCTGCAAGCTGGCATTGAACTCGTTCAGCTTCTGCAGCGTGATATCCCGAGCAAGTTGTGGGGCAACTCCACCTTCTTGCTCAGAGAAAGCCTTCAGCTGTGCTTCTGCGTCGGCCAGATTCTTGCGATACCTTTCCGTCTCCTGATCGAAGAACTGGAACTTCCCCGGTGGGTGATGCACAGCAGTGTTCTTTTGGATGTAAGCATCATCCAGCGCTTGAAGCACGCGCGCAGCCAACTGCGGATCGGTAGATCCGTAACTTACCGCGATCAGATTGCTCTTTCTCACCGGCTCAATTTGCAGTTCCTTGCGCAGGCGAGCAACTGCCTTGGCAATTCGCGTTGGCTCACTCTGTGGCCAGATGCGGCTTAGTACCGACTTTCGCTGGTGCAGTCCGCTGGACAAAACCACCTGCCGGAGAACGTCCTCACTTCCCAGCAGTTCGACCTCGGAGTTCAGTTCTTCCTCGGTAACTTCTCCCTTGACGACCCGGGTCTCCTGGTCGGGACTCACGACCGGATCCATTCGTTCACGCTGGATCAGAAACTTGGTCGAGGCTTGATACTCGGCCGGTTGGATGACCGCAGCCACAACTGCTCCCAGCAGGATGGCGCAAAAGGTGATGGCGATTAAGCGTTGGTGACGAAATCCAATGGCGAGGATGTCTCGCGAGGATAGCGACAAGGAGCCGTGCCCGTTCGTTGATGTTGGATTATTGGTTGTCATTCGAGTTCCTCATGACCCCTAGTAGGGTTTTACGTATGCGCCCATATTTGCGGTCGGCAGAAACGCCTTTACCTTGGAGAAACGATTCTTGGGAACGAAAAGCATATCCCCGGGGTGCAGCTGGGGATCTTCGTGCAGGTCCCCTTGCTTCTCCATCTTCTTGACGTCAATCATCTTCGCGGAGTACCAACCCTCGGAGGCCTTCCGGAAGAGCAACACTTGGGAGTGTTTTGAGCTGTCCAGAAATCCGCCGGCCATGGCAATGGCTTGCGTTAGCGTCGTCTCCCCGCGCAGGTCATATTTCCCCGGGCGTCCCACCTGACCGTCCGCGATGAAATAGGGCTTCTCAAAATCCTTGAGAACCACACTGATCAATGGATCGTTGAGGATCTTGCCGTAGGAGGCGCGGAGCGTCGCCGTCAGCTCGGGCACCGTTTCATTGGCAACCTGGACATCACCCACACCGCGCAAAGTGACGAAGCCGTCCGGTTGCACGGTCGCGGATTGATTGAACTCGGGGCTGAGCTCGAAGGATATGTCGAAAGAATCCCCCGGTTCCAGCTTGTATCGCGGGTGCCTGTCTGGAAAGCCCTTGTCTGCGGACGAAGCTGTGCTTACTTCAGATTCTTTTGCCACGGCCGCGAGAATCTGGTTTTGTGCAAATGCACAACCTGCCAAAATCTCGGCAACCATCAGCAG
>Ga0075017_100001775_pt1 | contig 13374 bp, 11 predicted proteins | sample AleBraG_ABR_2012_FD_71475 | JGI IMG/M metagenome (GOLD analysis project Ga0075017, IMG submission 71475) | Freshwater sediment microbial communities in response to fracking from Pennsylvania, USA - Alex Branch Run_MetaG_ABR_2012 | ecosystem: Environmental > Aquatic > Freshwater > Creek >... | reverse complement strand
GTGGGCTGGAACGGCGCAGCTCATCGTGCTTTCTTGTCGGATTTCTACTCGGGTGCATTCCCTGAGTCGTTCGCCCGCGGTGCCGTGTTTCAAGAGAACGAGGCAACCGGCGATCGCCGGATAAGCGGAAGCAACGCGAGCCTGCTCGGCTTAGAAAAAGCGTTGGAAACAAAGGATTCTTCGGATGCGGGTCTAGCGCTGTCACGGATCACTTTGGTGCACGCAATGGTCTTGGGCTTCGGCGGTCTGCCCCTGTTGTACATGGGCGACGAGTTGGCACTGCTCAACGACTATGGATTTGCTGACGTGCCAGAACATGCTGATGACAACCGTTGGCTGCACCGTCCGCGCATGCCGTGGGACCTAGTGGCGACTCTCGAGGCTGAGCCGGAAACTCCCGCGAGCAGAACCTTTGCCAACCTCACCCACCTTGCTCGCGTTCGTGCGACGCTGGCTCCGCTTCATGCATCGGTTCCGACAACTGTTGTCGCTTCGCCGGACCCTGCGGTCGCGCTCTTTGTTCGCCAATCAGCGGCGGGAAACTTCATCGGGGTTTTCAACGTTGCCGATCGGCCTGCCTGGGTCGACGCGTCGCTGCTTGAACAACACGGCGTGGTGGCTCCGTACGACGTCATCGCGGATTCTTATCCAGTGCGTCATGGCCCGGGATATGAATTGCTGCCTTACCAAGCGATGTGGTTGATCAGTCGTCCGCGCTGATCTCAGCGCCCTTGGGCCGAGCCATACGCCGCTCGGCGGAGGCGATCGCGAATGGCAAGTCCGATGCCGTCTGCCCCCGGAGGCACGACTACGACTCCGGTCAGCGTGAGGTCATCGGCGCGGCGCAGCGCGGCGTACAGCTCGCGAGCGTACGCAGCGGTATCGGCCGGTGCCGCAAGCCGAATCAACCCGTCCGGTGTGGGTATGTGCGCTGGCGCGATCAGTCCATTACCGCGCGGCGCCGTGGCAAGGTCCGGTGCATCGACTACCAGGACGAGTGCTTGCGGCGCGTAGTGGGCTGGCAGTGTTCCGGGTGCTCGCGTGGTCCCGCCCGTTACGACCTCTAGGCCTGTCGTCGACTCGATCTGCTCGACCGTTACAGCGCCGGGACGAAGAACGTGTGGCAAGTCCCCGGTGCAATCGACGATCGTCGACTCGACACCAACCTGACTCGCCCCCCCGTCCAAAATGCGGTCGGTTGGCGCTAGATACGGGCCAAGTTCAGCAACAACGTGGCTCGACGTTGTTGGACTGACGTGCCCGTAACGGTTGGCACTCGGAGCGGCGATACCTTCGCCAACTACTGCCAGCAGCGCCTGTGCGATCGGATGCGAAGGAACACGCAGTCCGACCGTCGGTAGTCCGCCCGTGACGACATCACTAGCCAACGGACTTCGCGGCACCACGAGAGTGAGCGGTCCAGGCCAGTAGGTGTCAGCCAAGGTGTGAGCCCATTCGGGTACGTCCGCCGACCAATCCGCCAGCTGCGTCCGGCTCGATAGATGGACGATCAGTGGGTGGTCGCTTGGGCGCCCCTTGATCTCGAAAATGCGGGCCACGGCTACATCGTCCGTAGCTAACGCGCCGAGTCCGTACACGGTCTCGGTCGGAATCGCGACGACACCGCCGTTGCGAAGCGTCTGTGCAGCAAGGGTGATGTCGGTTGTTACAAGGTCCACGTCACGACCCTGATCTGAACAAGCCCAGAACAGCCGCAATGCTGAGCACGGAACGCGGCGAGTAAGCCATGCGCCACAAGCCACCGTGATTCGCGGTTCGCTGATGCTGCGCATAAGGGTGGGCGAGGCGGACGCTCGGTTTCGCCGCGGACTTTGGATTACGAAGATCGTGCACGAGCAGCGCTGCGGCAAGCGTCCGACTCGTGTCTGGGTTGAATACCTCAACACCAAAACGCGATGCGCCAGCGTAGGCCGCCGAAAGCAACCGGTTTCTCACGACGGACGTCGTCCGCGTCGCAGCCATGATGTTGAACGACACGGTGTTCGCCTCATCACGTGCTACGAGTGCACGCCAATGTTGTAGACGCTTAGCCAGCAGGTAGTTGGCGCCTTGCTGCGGAACTACCGCATCGCACACACCCATCTGTAAACCGCGTTCGCTCGGCCAGGTGCGCGCGTAGTTAGGTGTGAACATTCCGGCTGTGATGCGCAGCGGCAGTTGGACGGTGCCAACGACACCGCGTGCATCCCAACTTTGCTGCGAGGCCGCGACGACATCCGACGGCACAGCCCACGCGTCGGTGGGTGTAGCCAAGTACGCGAGGATCGGTTCGAGACCATCGTGTTGCAAGCCCGACACGATCGCATCGGCAGCGACCGAAACCCTTACGTGCGTTGCGCCTTCTGCATAAGCCAACGTCGAAAGCACGGAACCGGACGGCATAACGTCGCGCAGCCAGCGCCGCACTTCTGGCAGTCGCGCAATCATGTCCGCGCCTGCTGCGCCGGATGTTTCGTTGTCGGCCGGACTCTCTTTAAGGCGTCCGGTGGCCGCCGGAACGATGAGTCGACCGGCCCGTGTGCGCGTATCTTCGATGAGCTTCTTCCATCGCGAACTGCCCGGCAGATCAACAGCGATGACCGTGGCACCCCACGAGAGCAATTGCCGGACCGGACTCATCTCGGCACCTGCACCTAGCAACACGAACGTCGTATCGCGCAGGTCGTACCACTCGGGATTTCCGACGACGGCGCTGATGGCGTCTCGGAATCCTTCTTCGACGACTCCGTGCTCGACCCAGGTATCGAGTTGCGCATGGATGTCATCACCCATGAGCGCCTTGCCGCCGTAGCGTACGTCCATCGTTGTAGTGAGTTCGCCTTCACCGATCACCTGAACCGGTTCAAGCGTTGGTTCGACGTCGAGTTCAAGTGCGTCCGACAGCGACATCTCTTGGTCGCCGCGCACGAAACTCATGTGCTCGTACACGGCTTCGAGTCCGTTGCGAGCAATTCCGACGGCAGTGTCGCCGGAACGGATGCCGGCCAGCGTCAACTCGTTGGCGAACTCGACGTAGTCGGAACGCCAGTTAGGCGCGGCTTCGATGCGGCCAGCCAAATTGGGGTCGTAATGACGGACGGCTGCAGCAAACACGCTTTGCCCGAACGCTAGGGAACTGCGCTCGGCTCCTGCCAGCGGGAACTGCACGCCTTCGTCGGTTCGGGCCACGTATCGACAGTAGTAGGCGAACTACTGGGCGCTCTCGGCGAGGACGACTCCACCCAAGACGACGAGACCACCGACCGCCTGAGTCCAAGACAAGACTTCACCAAGTACGACAAAGGCGATGATCGCGGCCACGACTGGCTCTAGCGTGCCCACGATGACGGCCTGCCGCGCCGAGACCCGACGCAGCGCAATGAACTCGAGCAGGAACGGCACGACTGTCCCCAAGATGACGATCGACAGGGCGGGGACCCAAACCGGCATCGTCGTCGACCCGACGGGCAGTGACTTTCCCAACTTGGTGAACGGAAAGCTGAACCATGGCAGTACGACAACCCAGAGCAGGGAGGCCGCTCCCATGGACAGCGTCGCGGTCGCCAAGGGTTGTCGGCGGGCCACGTAGTACTCGCCGCCGATGAAGTAGACCGACAGCGCGACGGCAGCTCCGAAGGCTGCGGCCACACCGATGGCGTCCAACGTGAAGCCCTGCCATGCCTGCGTAACGAGGACGAGTCCGACCATTGTCAGTGCCAATGCCCACCACACCAGTGCCTTCACCGCGTGGTGCTGTACGAATCGGGCATACAAAGCAACCATGACGGGAGCGGTGAATTCGATGACAAGGGCGATACCGATCGGCAGTCTGCCGATGGCGACGAAGTAGAAGTACTGCGTAAGGGCGACCCCGATGATTCCGTACGCCAACAAGGGCAAGAGTTCGCGCCGCTTGAGACGCAAATCGGCTCGCGCCCAAATGAGCGCTACAACGAGCAAAATGAAGAACGCGGCGGTTACTCGCAATTCGGCGAGGCGGGCTGCGCTGAACCCGTGGTCGAGTACCCATTTCGACACCGTGCCGTTGATCGAGAACAGCAGCACAGAAAAGCCGAGCGCGGTAAACCCGATCCTCCGACTTGATGCGCCCTTAGCGGGCGCGGTCACGAACGCGACCTGATGGCTTCGTCGTAGACGGCCACCGTCTGGCGAGCAATCGATGCCCACGAGAACTTCTCGGACGCGCGCCGTCGGCCTGCTTCACCCATCGCGCGCGCCCGTACGGGGTCAGACACCATTTCGGTGAGAGTTGCTGCCAATTCCTCAACGAAGTCTGCCTCGCGGCCTTCGTCGTAGTGCACGAGTTCGCCCGTCCGCCCCGTCTCGACGACTTCGGGAATGCCGCCGACGTCACTTGCTACAACCGGTGTGCTGCACGCCATCGCCTCGAGATTCACGATTCCCAACGGTTCGTAGATAGACGGGCAAACGAACGTCGTAGCGTGCGTGTAGAACTCAATGAGGTCAGTGCGAGACACGGCTTCGGCCACCCACACAACATCGCCGGGTCGCTCCGTCGACAGCCTCGCAACGGCGCTCGCCACTTCGGCACCGAGTTCTTGGGTGTCAGGCGCGGCCGCGAGCAGGACTAATTGCACACCGCGTGGCAGGTGGTCGATGGCGCGGAGCAGCAACGAGATTCCCTTTTGGCGCGTAATGCGTCCGACAAAGAGGATGTAAGGGCGGTCGAGGTCAACACCGGCGCGGACGAGCGCTGCCTTGCCCTCTACCGGACGAAAGACGTCTACATCGATGCCGTTATGGACGACGTGCACGCGCGTTTGGTCAACGTGTGGGTAGGAGTTCAGGATGTCGTTGCGCATGCCCCACGACACTGCGATGACCGCGTCCGCGGAGTCGTAGGTGACGTGCTCAAGCCACGACGAGACGCGGTAGCCGCCCCCGAGTTGTTCGGCCTTCCAGGGACGGCGTGGTTCAAGGCTGTGGGCGGTCAGCACATGAGCCGCGTCGTGAAGGCGAGCGCCAAGGTGACCACCAAGGTTGGTGTACCAAGTGTGTGAGTGGACAACGTCGCAGCCAGCGACGGCGGCTGCCATCGCGAGATCGACTCCCAAGGCCTGCAGCGTTGAATTGGCCTCGGTGAGGGAGGCGGGGACTTCGTGGCCCCTCGCCCCTTCGCGGCTCGCCCCGAAAGTTTCAACTTGCAACTCGACGAGGGGTTGCAGATGTTCGGCGAGCTGCTGCACGTGGACACCGGCCCCGCCATAGATGTCAGGGGGCCACTCTCGGGTAAGAATCGCTACTCGCACGACAGACAGGGTACGGCCCTACTAGCGTGTGCAGCGTGGCGAATGAACCCTCAGTCCTCGGACTCGTGCTCGCGGGCGGCGAAGGCAAGCGATTAATGCCCCTCACCGCAGACCGCGCCAAGCCAGCAGTCCCCTTTGGGGGCTCGTACCGCCTCATCGACTTTGTGTTATCCAACCTGGTGAACGGCGGCTACCGCCGAATCGGAGTCCTGACCCAGTTCAAGTCGCACTCGCTGGACCGCCACATCACGACTACCTGGGCCATGTCACCGCTGGTCGGCAACTACATCACTCCCGTGCCAGCCCAGCAGCGGCTCGGCCCGCGTTGGTATCAGGGCAGTGCGGACGCGATCTTCCAGAGCCTCAACCTTGTGTACGACGAGCGTCCTGATGTTGTCGTTGTCTTCGGAGCTGATCACGTCTACCGCATGGATCCCCGACAGATGGTCGAGGAGCATGTCGCGAGTGGCGCTGGTTTGACGGTGGCCGGCATTCGCTTCCCGCAAGCCGAAGCGCATCAGTTTGGAGTTATCGACCCGGGTGCCGGATCAAAGATCAAGGGCTTTCTAGAGAAGCCTGAGAACCCACCCGTCTACGAAGGTGGCTCCGGAACTGAGTCACTCATTTCGATGGGTAACTACGTTTTCAACACGGACGTGCTGCTCGAGGCCCTTCGCATCGACGCAGGTGACGAGGGTTCCGTACACGACATGGGCGGCAACATCGTTCCGATGCTCGTTAATGAAGGAATCGCGCACTACTACGACTTCGCCAACAACGTTGTGCCTGGTGAAACGGAGCGCGACAAAGGGTACTGGCGCGATGTCGGAACCTTGGACTCGTACCATGACGCGCAAATGGACCTCGTGTCGATTCACCCAATCTTCAATCTCTACAACAGGAAATGGCCAATCCTCACTCGCATTCCGCCGGCACCACCAGCGAAATTCGTTGAGGGTGGTGTGGCCCACGAATCACTCGTCACGCAAGGTTCGATCGTTGCGGGAGCACACGTCCGGCATTCGGTCATTTCGCGTGACGTCATGTTGCAGCAGGGGTCCTACATCGAAGCGTCCGTCATCTTGGACGGCGCACATGTCGGTCAGCGCGCCGTCGTGCGCAATGCCATCCTCGACAAGAACGTGGTCGTAGAGGACGGCGCCCAAATTGGGGTGGACCTCGAGCGCGACCGCCAACGGTTCACTGTCTCAGCAAACGGAATCGTTGCGGTAGGTAAGGGAACTCGAGTCACGCCATAGCAGTCGGGTCACTTCGCGATTGGCGTGTGTAGCGTCTCGCCGGCAGCGAAGCCTTGTTTATGGCCGTCATCGGAAATGATCCAGGCCTGCTGGCGTCCTTGAACCACCCACTCCGCGGGTCCGCCAACAATCGCAGTGTCTTCGTCAACCCCCACGACCGTGATCCCTGCGGACCTGCGTGCCATGAGCCCGGACATCGCATCAGGAAGTCGTCCGCCCATGCGGTCGAAGTGCGGCCACACGCGGACGTGGGGCAGCAGCCCAAGGCCCGGAATGCTCGCCGACTTGCCAGGACGCCAACCTCGGAAACGCGGAACTGTTTGACCCATGACCATTGCGCCAGCGCTACAGCCAGCCAGAGCAGCGCCGCCTTCCCATTCGGCGACGATCGCCTTCCACACCAACGAGTCCGTGAGGGTTTCGGCGAGATACCCCGGGTCGCCGCCGGACAAGTAGATGAGGCCGGCACCCGCGACGCGCGCTGCTAGCTCAGGATCATTGGCGCTGGCCGCATCGATGACGGGCAGCCAGTCGACGGGAACCCCGATGCGGGCGGCTTGCGCTGCCCCAAGGTTGCGCCAGCGATCGAGCGACGCCGCTCCTTCTTGGCCGGCCGCTGTTGAGAGTTGTACGTAGCGCTGCGGACGTCCGACGAGTAGATCGGCTTCGATGTCGGTCATGACGGGAAGCCACTCACCGGAACCCACAATTGCGATTGGTCCAGGCATGCACCGACGATACGGGCAAGGGCGCTGCTGCGCTGACTGCAGCTATCCAAACCGTCCGGCGATGTAGTCCTCAGTTGCCTTCTCATCCGGAGCTTCAAACATCTTCTCCGTTGTGTCCATCTCGACTAACTGACCAGGTTGTCCCTGGCCGGCGAGATTGAAGAACGCCGTGTAGTCAGACACGCGCGCGGCCTGCTGCATGTTGTGAGTGACGATAACGATCGTGAAGTCTTCGACGATCTCGCGGATCAGGTTCTCGATCGCACCTGTCGAAATCGGATCGAGCGCCGACGCGGGTTCGTCCATAAGCAGGACCTCAGGCTCGACAGCGATGGCTCGGGCGATGACGAGACGTTGCTGCTGACCGCCGGATAGCCCTGCGCCGGGCTTCTTCAAGCGATCCTTCACTTCGTCCCATAGGTTGGCACGTTTCAACGATCGCTCGGCGACTTCGTCGAGTTCTGACTTCGATCGCCGCTTGCCTTCCAACTTCAACCCGGCGACGACGTTGTCGTAGATCGACATCGTGGGAAACGGATTCGGCTTTTGGAACACCATGCCCACACTGCGGCGGACGGCCGTCGGGTCGACGTCGCTTCCGTAGATGTCGATGCCGTCGAGTTCGACCTTTCCCTCGACCCGGCCACCTGGAATAACTTCAATCATTCGATTGAGCGTCCGCAGCACCGTTGATTTGCCGCAGCCGCTTGGCCCGATGAAGGCAGTGACCTGGTTCGGGCGGACCGTCAGGGCAACGTCTTTCACGGCAAGATGATTGCCGTAGTAGACGTTGAGTCCGGAAACGTCGAACTGCTTGCTCATGTGGTGTTCCCTGATCTGGCGGTTAACGGGTCCTGGGTGCGGTAAGCCATGCGATAACGCGTGCGGCCGTATAGAAGATGGCGACGACGAGAATCAACGTCAGGGCGCCAGCCCACGCCCGGTCGACTGACGCTGTTGTGTAACTACCGAACTGGTCCCAAATGAAGGTGGGAATTGATGCCTGCGGACCCGAGAAGAGATTCCAGTTAACGTCCTGCGCAAGAAAAGTCGTCAACAGCAGCGGTGCCGTTTCACCAGCAACGCGTGCGATACCAAGCATCACGCCCGTGGTGATGCCCCCAGCCGCCGTGGGCAAAACGATGCGGACGATTGTCTTCCAGCGAGGTATCCCGAGGGCTAGCGATCCTTCGCGCAACGTGTTCGGCACCACGCGCAACATTTCTTCAGTTGCGCGCGTGACCACAGGGATCATGAGAATCGTCAGTGCGAGTGAACCTGCAAATCCGGAACGTTGACCGCCGAGGGCCAGCACGAAGAACGTGTACACGAACAGACCGGCCACGATGGACGGAACCCCAGTCATGACGTCAACGAAGAATGAGACGATCTTGGGCATTCGCTGGCTCTTGAACGATGGCGCGTACTCGACCAAATAGATGGCGGTTAGCACCGCAATCGGGACAGCGATGATGACTGCCATCCCTACCTGCTCAATTGTTCCGACGATGCCGGCGAGCACGCCGCCGGTGGTGTCAGTGGGTAAGACGTTGCGCATCGTTGACGTGAGGAAGGCGACGCTGAAGGCGTTCCATCCTCGTACGACGACGGTCGCCAAGATTGAGACGAGTGGAACGAAAGCGACGAGGAACGCGGACCACAGCACGATGGTCGACGTCCTATCGACCGCGTGGCGCCGACCCTCGACGGCCATGCTCCACCCGGTCGACGCAACGATGAAGATCGTCAGAGCCAAAATGATGAGGCTCAGGGTCCCGGTGATGACACCTGTCGTTTTGACGATGATGTCGACGACGATCGCGAGCAACAGTCCGACGAGCGGCCACCACAGGGGTAAGCGCCGTGCATTGAGTGAGGGGGCGGCATCGACGGCGTCCGGCGCCGTGGCTGTGGCGCTCATCCGTTTGCTCCTGAGAAGGCGGCGTTCCGCGCGATGATGCCGCGAGCGATCATGTTGACGCCCAAGGTCACAAGGAAAAGCACTAGGCCAGACGCGATGAGAGCCGAGATACCGAGTGGCGTCGACTCATTCCACTTCAACGCGATATTCGCAGCGATCGTGTTACCAGCCGGCTCCGAAATGTGCCAGTTGATCGCGAAACTGGCCGACAGCACGAGCGCTACTGCGATCGTTTCTCCGAGCGCTCGCCCGAGCCCGAGCATCGCCGCCGAAATCATGCCCGCCTTCCCGAAAGGGAAGACAGACATTCGCATCGTTTCCCACCGAGTCGCACCGAGCGCTTGGGCGGCTTCTAGCTGAGCGGACGGTACCTGCACGAACACTTCGCGCGTGATCGCTGCGATAGTCGGAATGATCATGATTGCAAGCACGACGCCCGCGACGAGCAGTGACTTTGTGTATTGACCGAGCGTGTTCTTGAAGATGGGGATCCAGCCCAGGTAGTTGTTGAGCCACATACCGACGCCCTGCATGTGCGGCATGAGGATGTAGACACCCCACATGCCAAAGATGATCGACGGCACTGCGGCCAACAAATCGATGATGTACCCCATGGGTGCCGCGACTTTTCGGGGTGCGTAGTACGCGATAAAAAGCGCTACGCCGTAACCGATCGGGAGGGCCAACACCAACGCGATCACCGACGTCATCGCAGTACCGAAGACCAACGTCGCGATGCCGTAGACCGGCGGCGATGCCTGCGGGTTCCATTCTTGTGTCTTGAGGAAGTTGAAGATGCCGACCTGTCGAATGGCTGGAACCGATTGCCAAACCAGGAACGCCGCAATCGACCCCATGATGACGAGGATGAGCAAACCTGCCAGCCGCGTGATCGTAAGGAAAGTTCGATCACCGATTCGTCCGCCCGGTTTGCCGACAATCGGCGGCGGAGTTTCGGTGGTCGTCGTATCAACGCTCAACGACGTACCCTCTCTTCTTCAGCGCAGGTGCGGGTCGCTGGCCATCGTTGCAACGAAGGGGGCCAGCCAGCGACTTTGCGCACCAGCCGGCCCCCTTTGTTAACTGAGAGTCCAAACGCTACGAGATGGCCGCAACGGCTGTTCGAGTGGGGGCGATGACATTGGCTGGCAGTGGAACGTAGCCAATGGCGTTCAGTTCGCCCTGTCCGGCATCGGAAGAGGTGTAGGTGAGGAAGCTCTTCACCAATGTCGATTGGTCGGACGGCAGGCCTTTTTCACACGTGATTTCGTACGTCACAAGGACGATCGGGTATGCGCCAGCGGCCTTCGTTGCGTAATCGATCGCGAGGACGTTGTCGTTGCCTGTTGTCGTCAATTTCGCCTGCGCGAGAGCGGCCGATGCGGTCGTGGCGGACGGCGCTACGGGGCCGCCTCCCTGACTGACCTCGGCGGCACTAAGCCCAGACGTTTGAACGAACGACAACTCGATGTAGCCGATCGAGTTCGGGGTCGTCTTGATGCTTGACGTCACACCATCTGACCCCTTCGAACCTTGTCCGCCGGGCGCGATCCACTCTTTGCCCGGTGTGTACTTCCACGCGGTTGGCGCAGCTGCTGCTAACCAAGCCGTGAAGTTCTTGGTTGTGCCCGAGCCGTCCGAGCGGTGGAAAGCAGCGATCGTTGCATTGGGCAACGTCACGCCCGGGTTGACAGCGGCGATCTTCGGGTCGTTCCACTTCGTGATCGTGTTATCGAAGATGCCCGCAGTAACGTCCGGCGTCAGGATCAACTTCGTTAGACCGGGAACGTTGTACGCGATTGCGATGGCGCCGCCGACCATCGGAATGTTGATGGCCGGACCTGTCGAGCAACGCTTTGAAGCGTTGCTGAGGTCGGCCCCTGAGATCGCACTGTCACTACCGGCAAAAGCGACCTGATTGTTGACGAAGTCGGTTACGCCAGCCGCAGATCCGGTAGCGCTGTAGTTGATCGTCGCGCCGGAGCAACTCGTCTGGTACTTCTGCACCCAGACGGCCATGGCGTTCTTCTGCGCGGTTGAGCCCGAGGCCTTGATCGACCCGGACGCACAGTTGATTGACGACGATGCGGAGGGAGACGACGAATTATTGCTGCTCGAACTGCAACCTGACAGCACGAGGAGTGTGGCGGTGCTGGCCGCAGCCAGCGCGAGGTAGTGCTTACGCACGAGTGTCTCTTTCGTAGGGCGGATCTGGCTCAACGAACGCTAATCGGGCAATGCGGAGAAACGGGAAAAGTAAGGTGAACGCCGGGTTACATGTTGCGGTCAGATGAGGGACGGCTCCCTGGTTTCCTCGTGGCCTCGGTTAACGGGTGGCAACGTGGCGTTCGACGGCGAGGGCTCGCATCTGCCCGTCGAGCACGGCCCGATGAATGACGACGAAGCCCCCCGGCGGCAAGTTCCAATCGACAGCGTCCACGCCCAACGCGTCCTGAAGGGCCTTACCAAGGTCAGCGAGCAAAGGTCGATGTGTCGAAATGACAAGAGGTTGGTCGACTGCCGCCCACCCCGACGCTCGTTGCGCGGCGCTCTTGGCGTCGAGTCGATGACCTTCCTCTGACAACTCGTGTTCGACCGTCATCGCAGCTGAGATCGCTGTGGCGTACGGCGCGACGGTTCGAATGCAGCGCTCGGCATCGGATGAGACGATGCGCGTGATTCCATAGGACCGCAAGATCGCGACAAGGTCAGCAGCTTGTGCTCGGCCGACCGCCGTCAACGGACGCGATGCTTCCGGTGGTTGACCACCGTTGTATCGCTTCGCCCAATCAACGCGTTTTTCGGCTTGTCCGTGCCGCAACACGATGAGCGGCCACGTCGGATCAGGCGCGGTGACGGCTTCTTCGACAAGTTCGGCGTCGCGCGGGTAGGTCAACAACTCTTTGGCCTCAGACGGGGTCAACCATCGAACTTCGGCTACCTCACCGTCGGGACTCCATGGATAAGACGCAACTTCGTGGCCGCGCCAGTAGTGAACGACTTTCGGGCGTCCAAGTGCCTCGTAGTGTTGCGTCGTGAGTGGCAGACCGAGCACCACTTGGTGACCGGTCTCTTCAAAAGTTTCGCGAACTGCCGCGACCGAACTGTGTTCGCCCGGATCTAGTTTGCCTTTTGGCAGCGACCAGTCTTGCCTGCGTTCCCGGCGGACGATGCAGACGAGTGGCCCGTCGACGGATTGGCGCACCAACACCACGCCGGCGGCGCGCACCGTCCGTGGCGTTGTCATCGGGCACCTGCTGTGCGGGCGGCATCTTTGGCAAGCGGCCAAATCAAGCGGAACGCTTCACGGCACGCCTGGGCTGCTGCGACTTCAATTCCGTCCAACAAGCCAAGCGCGTAGCCACTTTCGGTGGTGCCAGGCTCGTTGAGTGCGATGTCGCTGATGAGGGCCCGGGCGACGGCGGTGTCTTGCAAGGTACCGAGTTCGTCAGTGACTGATGCCAGGACGATCGCAAGTTCAGTGACGTTGTCGCCCATGACCGGAGCGAGTGCCTCGGCCGCGTAGCGCGCACGCTTCGCGACGATGCGGGCTCGATGCCACTGCTCTTCGTCAGCTTCTGGCGTGAGTTTGCGGACTTCTTTGGCCAAACGTTGCCACGAGTCGCCCAACAACTCCGGAAGCGTCTCAGAGCAGGATTTGCTTGCCGCATCGGTGAATTGCGGGTTATTCGCGGTGTCGATGAGTCGCTCGATCAACGCAGCGTGCTCGGGGCTTCGCAGTTGCTGCAAGCCCGCTACACGGGCTTGTGCCTGGCGTGCAACGAGTACGGGGTCGATCACTTCGCGGGCCGCATCGCGAAGTTCCTTAGGGAGCAACTCGGCATCGCGGTCAAGTCGCTTTCGCTGCACCTCTAGGTCACGTGCATCACCTAAGGACCCGGCGGCCGTTGCGAGTTCGTCGCGCAGTTCATCAGCCCACGCGCGATCGAGCAACGGACGGAACGTCCGCAGCGAACTCCGCAATCGGCGCGCCGCCACCCGCAACTGATGCACCGAGTCAGGGAGGTCGAGTCGCACGCGAACGTCTTGCAGTAGGAACGCGCGGACGTACTGCGCCAAGGTCGCCGTGACTGCATCGGCAGCAGGCGCCGTCAGATCGCCGAAGGCCGGGGCAGGGACGTCGGCGGGTGCCAACGCCCGCGGACCAAGCGCAG
>Ga0075017_100001774_pt1 | contig 13378 bp, 13 predicted proteins | sample AleBraG_ABR_2012_FD_71475 | JGI IMG/M metagenome (GOLD analysis project Ga0075017, IMG submission 71475) | Freshwater sediment microbial communities in response to fracking from Pennsylvania, USA - Alex Branch Run_MetaG_ABR_2012 | ecosystem: Environmental > Aquatic > Freshwater > Creek >... | reverse complement strand
CCGATCGTCGCCACCTGCGTGGTCGACAGGGCGGCGATTTCCTTGGTCGTGATCGCATTCAACTGGCCCGTGCTCAGGCTCGCCAGCACCGCGGCGGTCAGGCCCGGCGCCTGCGCCGTGGTCAGCGCGGCAATCTGCGCGGTCGTGAAATTCAGGGCGAGCGCCGTCACCTGTCCGGTCGTCAGTGCGGCGACCTGACCGGTGGTCAGCGCCGCAGCCTCACCCGTCGTGAGCGCGGCCACCTGGGCCGTGGTGAGCGAAGCGACCGCCTTGACGGCAATGGCGTCGAGCTGTGAATTGGTGAACAGTGCGATGGCAGCGGTACTGATTGAGGCGATATCCGGGGTCGACATCGAGGCGATCTGGGTCGTGCTCAGCACCGCAGTCTGTGCCGTGCTGAGCGCGGCGATGTCGGACGTTGCGAGCAATGCAATCTGCCTGGTCGTCAGGACGGCGACCTGGCCCGTTGACATCAAGTTGACGATTGATGAACTCATGGAATCACACTCCTGATTTGAGGACCGCTGGACCGCTCGCTGTCGTGGCCGCCACTTAACCTATTGCACTGGAGATTCAAGGCCGGGTTAAGGCTTGCCACGATCATCGGCACCGGCCCGGGATTCTTGAGGGCGTCCCAGGGCGGCATGGCAAGACGCGCCCGGCGTCGCTATCCAGCCCGGCGTCGCTATCCAATCCGGCGTCGCCATCCAGGAGAATCGGCATGCCGAGGGCCGGCTGCAGCGGCCCGAGCGTGAGCGGAATCACGTCCCCGCTGTCGAGGTGACATAGTCCTGTACGCTTCGTATCGACATCGGCATCGGCGATCGCGCCGCAAGGGAAGCCATGAAATCAGTCCTGATCGTTGGCGCCGGCCTGGCCGGCCTCACTGCCGGGTTCCGGCTGAAGCAGGCCGGTTGGCAGGTGCTCGTCCTGGAGGCGAGCCGGGAAGCGGGGGGTCGCGCGGCCTCGGTCCGCAAGCAGGGCTATGTCTTCGATTCCGGGGCCGTCGGGCTCGGCACCGTCTACAAGGACTTCATGTCCCTCGCGGAGGAACTCGGTCTGGGCGACCGCATCGTCAGATCCAGCAGCATCGCCGCTACTGCCCGGGGCGGCCGGCTGTACGAAATCGATTCCGCCAGGCCGCTGACGGCGCTCACCTCGAAGCTGCTGTCATTCGGCAGCAAACTGAAGTTGATCAACCTGTTGCGGGACCTGCGCCGGATCAAGCCGCATCTGGACATCCGGGATGTCGCCGCGGCGGCGCAATTTGACGATGAAAGCATCGCAAGCTATGCGCGGCGCCGGCTCAACCCCGAACTGCTGGAATTCTTCATTGAACCGCTGGCCCGAACGGTGAACCTCAGCCGGGCCAGCGAGGTATCCAAGCTGGAAGTCATGAATTCCCTGGCGGGTCTGTTCTCCACCACGCTCGTGCACCTGCGTGGCGGAATCGCCGTATTCACCGAGGCCCTGGCGCAGCATCAGGAGGTTCGACTCGATACCCCGGTACTGACGGTCGCGGAGTTCGCGGATCACGTCGAAGTCACCTGCCGCGATCCCGGCGGCGGCACCCGGACGCATTCCGCCGCGGCCTGCGTCCTCGCCACGCCCCTGCCCAGGGCCATCGAACTCTTTCCGGACGCGCGCCGGCGGCTGGCGCCGCTCTCCGATACCCTCCAGTACAACCGCGGCCTTGCCGTCCACCTCGGGTATCGGGCCGCGACCAGGACCCGCGCCCTCATGGCGATGATGCCGCCCTCTGAGCAGCCGGAGATTGCGCTGCTGTTTCTCGAACACAACAAGGCACCGGACCGGGCCCCGCCCGGACACTCGATGATCACGGTGTTCTATGACCATACGGCGGCCGACCGCCCCTGGGCACTCGACGACGCCGTGCTTGTCGGCGAAGCGGCCGCCGTGACGGAAAAATATTTGCCGGAACTTGGCGGCCGGCTGGAGATGTCGCATGTCACGCGCTGGCCGCTGGGGCTGAGCCACCCGGCCCCCGGCATCTACCGTGCCATGCGTGAAGTGAACCGCCGGCTCGAGCCCGGCGACCGGATCCAGTTTGCCGGCGACTACCGCTCGACCGCGGGTCAGAATTCCGCCGTCGCCTGGGGCAACAACGTCGCCCGCAACCTGATCGAGCATCTTCCCGGCTAGCTGACCCCGATTCCATCGCGCCGCATGACGCGCGCCGGCGACCGCGGGCCGTCCTGCGACTGCGCGTCCTCCTGCGATTGCGGTCCATCCGGGATGGTGCTAAATTCGAATCAAACAGTTGTTTGAAACGGAAGCGGGGCATGACCGGACTCCTGAACTTCGCTGGCCAGGTGGCGCTCGTGACCGGAGGGGCCGCTGGGATCGGCCGCGCCCACTGCCTGTTGCTCGCAGAGCGCGGCGCCCGGGTCGTCATCAATGGCAATTACCGACCCAGCGGTGCCGGACCGGAGCGTGATCTCGCGGCGCTGATCCGCGCGGACGGCGGCGACGCCGTCGCCGTCAACGGCAGTGTCGCCGATGAGGAAGCGGTGCAGCGGATGGTCGGCGCCGCGATCGATACCTACGGGCGGCTCGACATCCTGGTGAACAACGCGGGACCGGGGCAGACGACGCTCAGCGTCCCGGAGGCCCCCGATGAGCGGCTGGACGGCAGCCTGGATGCGCACCTTTACGGCGCGATGCGGGTCACGCGCGCCGCGTGGCCTCACCTGGTCGCCTCCGGCGCCGGTCGCGTTCTTTACACGGGATCTGCCTGCGCCTTCGGCGTCCAGACTCCCGAAGGCTTCGAGGTCGCCTACTCGATCGCGAAATCCGCTCTGTTCGCACTGACCCGCCAGACTGCCGGGGAAGGAGCATCGGCCGGCATCAAGGCCAACATGGTGCTCCCCTGGGCCTTCTCGCCGATGGCCGCTAAGGACCTCGAGCGTTCGCCTCTGGGCAAGTTCATGAAAGAGAACCTCGATGCCTCAAGGGTGGCGGCCGCCTGCCTGTATCTGCTGCATCGCGACTGCCCCGTGACCGGTCAGTTCATCTCCGCGGCGGGAGGCCGCGTGACACGCATTCTGTTCGCCACGACCGGCGGCTATTGCAACAGGAACCTCACACCCGAGGACGTGCGTGACCACTGGCCGCAGATCCAGGGCCACGTCGACGAACACGGCATGCTGCGCGATGCGGCAGAGGTCGCCAGCCTGCAGGCCGAGTTCCGCCTCATCCGCAAGGCACTGGGCTGAAGCGCCATGGCGGAGGCAAGGGCTCGTGCGCGCGTGTCGGCGGTACCGACTGCCTTGTCGGCAGCGACGCGCGCGGAGATCTTCACCGCCGCCGAGCGGCTGTTCGCCGTCACGGGCTTCCATGGCGTATCCATCCGTGACATCACGGCCGCGGCCGGCGTGAACGTGGCCGCGGTGAACTATCACTTCGGCACCAAGGATGATCTGCTCCTCGAGATCTTCCGCACGCGCGCGGCGGAACTGAACCGGGAACGGGCGCGCCTGCTGCACGAGGCCCAGGTGCGCCACGGTGAGCCGCCGCCGCTGCGCGAGATCCTGGCCGCCCTGTTCGCACCTCCGATCCGCTGGCTGTACGCCCGGGATGCACGACGCATCGCGCTGCAGTTCATCCTGCGGGTGCGCTTCGAGGGCACTGCAGCCATGATTGAACTGCTGCGCGGCGACGTCTCGCACCTGTCGCGGTTCGCCGCCGCACTGCAGGCCGCCATGCCCGGTGTCCCGGAAGAACTCATCTACTGGCGCCTGCATTTCTGTCTTGGGCTCGTGCACAACAATCGGCCGGCGGAATTCGAACGCCTGCACCGGCTTTCCCACGGCATCACGCGCGATGCCGATCCGGATGCGATGCTGGAGCGGATGCTGGATTTCGCCGTGGCCGGATTCGGAGCGGAGCATGCGTGACCTGCAGGGCAAGGTGGCACTGATCACCGGTGCGGCGAGCGGCATCGGGCGTGGACTCGTCGATGCGGTGGTTGCCGCCGGCATGCCGGTGGTCAGCGCCGATGTCGATACGGAGGGTCTCGCGGCGCTGGATGAGGCACTCGCGCGCGCCGGAGTGCGCAGGCTCACGCGCACGCTGGACATCCGTGACCGCGAAGCCTGGAAGGAGCTCGTCGCCGAGGCGGAGCGTGAGCTCGGGCCGGTCCAGCTGCTCTGCAACAATGCCGGCGTTACGGCGACACCCGCACCGATGCTGGAGGTCCCGGGCGAGGCCTGGGACTGGGTGATCGGCGTGAATCTCACCGGCACGTTCAACGGCGCCCAGGCCGTGTGCCGCCGGCTGCAGGCACTGCAGCTCCCGGGTCACATCGTCAATACGGCCTCCGTGCAGGGACTGTTCGCCGCTGCCGCCTTCGCGCCCTACAACGCGGCAAAATTCGGGATCGTGGGCCTTTCAGAGACGCTGCGCATCGAGCTGGAACCCCTGTGCATCGGCGTATCCGTCCTCTGCCCTGGACCGACGCGCACGCGCATCATGGCCAATTCCGCCCGCATCGCCCCGCACCTCGCCCGGCCGCTGGGGGCCGCGCGGGAAGGCTTCACCTGCTACCAGACGCCGGCGGAAGTGGCCGTCAAAGTCATCGATGCCGTGCGTGCGAACCGCCTGTACATCCTCACGCATCCTGAGTACGCGCCGATCCTCGAAGTCCGCGCGGCGGCCCTGACCGCCGGACTCATGGGGGCCACGGCGGAAGCCACTGAAAACATCTGCCGCGTCGAGTCTCAGGTGCTGAGCATGTATCGGGCCGTCGCGGCCGCGGCGAGCGCGCAGGCTGAAGTGTCGACCCCGGCCGGCAAGGCAGCCACGGGCAGCGCGGCGGAATCGGGCGGGCCGGAATCGAGTGGGTCCGTATCGTGAGTTCCGCGGACCGTCAGGCCCTGTACTCGGGCACGGAAGCGCCCCCGGAACACCTGCGACTCGACATCCGGGCGCTGGGGGACTGCCTCGCGCAGCGCATCCCGGGCCTGGGTGGCGACTTCACCGTCGAGAAGTTCAAGGGCGGGCAATCCAACCCGACGTATAAGCTCACCGGCAGACCCGCGAACTCCGTGACGGCGCCCCTGGCCGTGGTGCTGCGCCGTCGTCCGCCGGGCCCGCTGGTGCCCTCGGCGCACGCCATCGATCGCGAATACCGCGTCATGAGCGCCGTCGAACGCGCCGGCTATCCCGTGCCACACCCCTGGTTCTATTGCGACGACGCATCGGTGATCGGATCGGCCTTCTACATCGTCGGCTATTGCCCCGGCCGCGTGTTCTGGAATGCCGAACTCGCGGGCGTGGATCGCGCGGAGCGAACCGCCCTCTATGCCGACATGAACGCGCGTCTCGCGCAGTTGCATGGCTGTGACATCGACGCACTTGGCCTCGGCGACTTCGGGCCTCGGGCCGGCTACGTGGCCAGAAACCTCGCGCGCTGGTCCAAGGTGTACCGCCAGTCCGAGCTGATGCCGATTCCGGACATGGACTGGCTCATCGACCGGTTGCCGGCGCTCGTGCCGGCGGACGAGCGCGTGTGTCTCGTGCATGGCGATTACGGGCTGTACAACCTCGTCGTGGCCGATGACGCTCCGCGCGTGGCCGCGGTGCTCGACTGGGAAATGGCGACCCTCGGAGATCCCTTCGTCGACCTCGCACACCACCTGCGCGCCTGGTGGGACCCGCCCGACCCCGGTGGCGGCGCCACCAGCCTGCAGGGGCACGATCTGGCGGCACTGGGCATCCCGTCGATGGCGGACTATGTCGCGGCCTATTGCCGGCACGCCGGCATCGCCGCGCCACCGCACTGGCGCTTCTACCTGGGATTCGCGCAGTTTCGCTACGCGGCCATGATCCAGGGCATCCTCAAGCGCGCCGCCCTCGGCACGGCGGCGAGCCGGGTGGTCCTGCACCGGCAGGAGCGCGTGCTGGAGATTGCGGCGCTGGCCCGTGCCACGCTCCGCGGTCCCGAGCCATGAAGTCCAGGCCCATGAAAGCCGCAGCCAGATACGCAGCCTGGTACGCAGCCAAGTACAGGGAGCAGCACTGATGTACGCCGTCCCGAGCGCTCGCGCCGTCGCGCTGCGCGAGCAACTCAGCGCATTCATGACTGAGCATGTCCATCCCATCGAGATGGCATACGAGCGGGCCCTGCTGAACCAGACCGCCACGCCGTTCGTGGTGCCTGCGGCCATGGCCGACCTCAAGGCGCGGGCCAGGAAAGCGGGGCTGTGGAACCTGTTCCTGCCGGATTCGGAGCACGGCGCGGGCCTCAGCAATCTCGAGTATGCGCCGCTCGCCGAGATCATGGGCCGCGTGCACTGGGCGGCCGAGATCTTCAATTGCTCCGCACCCGACTCCGGCAACATGGAGGTGCTGGCCCGCTACGGGACGGCGGAGCAGAAGCGCCGCTATCTCGAACCCCTGCTGGAGGGGCGCATCCGCTCATCGTATTGCATGACGGAACCTGCGGTGGCCTCCTCGGACGCCACCAACGTCGCAACCCGCATCGAGCGCGACGGCGATGACTATGTCGTCAACGGACGCAAGTGGTGGATCACCAACGCCTACCACCCGGCCAACGGTGTCTACATCGTCATGGGCAAGACGGATCCGGCCGCGCCGCGTCACCTGCAGCAGTCGCAGATCCTCGTCGATCCCGGGACCCCGGGGATCACGCTGGTGCGCCCGCTCCACGTCTTCGGCTACACCGATGCTCCGAAGGGCCACGCCGAGATCCTGTTCGAGAATGTGCGCGTGCCCGCGGCGAACCTGATCCTGGGCGAAGGCCGGGGCTTCGAGATCTCCCAGGGCCGCCTGGGTCCCGGGCGTATCCACCACTGCATGCGGGTGATCGGCCACAGCGAACGCCTGCTGGAACAGACCTGCCGGCGGCTCGTGTCACGCGTCGCCTTTGGCAAGCTGCTCGCCGACCAGTCGATCTGGCAGGAACGCATCGCCGAGGCACGGACCCAGATCAACATGTGCCGCCTGCTGACCCAGCATGTGGCCTGGCTGATGGACACGGTGGGCAGCCGGCAGGCGCGCAGCGAAATCTCCCAGATCAAGGTCGCCGCCACGCGCATGGGTCAGTCGGTCGCCAATCTGGCGATTCAGGCGCATGGGGCGGCGGGACTCTGCGACGATGAGGGCCTGGGCTTCGCCTACACCCGCATGCGCATGATCAGTTTCGGAGATGGCCCGGACGAGGTGCACAACCGCACCATCGCGCGCGAGGAACTGCGCAGGTACCGGCCCGCGCGGCAGCCCAGGGAGTAGCGCAGTCATGACTCGCTTTGCAGGCAAGGTCATTCTCATCGCCGGCGGCGGCACGGGCATCGGCGCCGGCACGGCGCTGCGCCTGGCCTCCGAAGGCGCCCGCGTGGTCATCGGCGACCTGTCCGCGGAACGCGCCCAGGCGGTCGCCGCGAAGGTCGAAGCCGCGGGCGGCCGCGCGATCGGCCGGGCTTTCGACGTCACCGACGAATCCACCGTCGCTGCGCTCGTCGCTGCCGCGGTCGATGCCTTTGGCGGGCTCGACGGACTGCAGATCAATGTCGCAGACCTGGTCGTACACCGCCGTGACACCGACGCACTGGATCTCGACCTGGCGGTCTTCGATCGCGTCATCGCGGTCAGCCTGCGCGGTCACCTGCTGTGCACGCGCCACGCCCTGCCCAGGCTCCTCGCCCGCGGCGGGGGTGCCATCGTCTACACGACCTCCGCCGCCGCCTTCATCGGCGAGCCCAAGCGAGTGTCCTATGCCATGGCCAAGTCCGGCGTACACGCGCTGATGCGCCATGTCGCCACGCGCTGGGGCAAGGAGGGCATACGCGCCAATGCCATCGCGCCGGGCATGGTCCGGACGGAGGCCAACGCCTCGGCCCCGCCGGAACGGTTCGAGCGCGCGCTGCGCGGCACGCGCAGCCGCAGGCTCGGCACGCCGGAGGACATCGCGGCGGCCACCGCCCTGCTCATGTCCGCCGACGGCGAGTGGATCAACGGCCAGGTCTTGAGCGTCGACGGTGGAGCGACGATCCGCTGATCGGGTCACGTAGCATGCCGGCGTGCGTCGAGCGGACGGGCGTCCGGCAACCCCAGGTCTGACAACACAGGAGCACATCCATGTCCAGGGAATTCAAGACGATCCGGTACGAAGTGGACGGCCCCATCGCGCGCCTGACCCTGACGCGGCCCGAGCTGCTCAATCGCCTCGACGACATCGCCTCGGAGGAGATCGTCGAGATCATCGAAGGTCTGCGCCGACCCGGCACCGTCCGCGTGCTCGTCATGGCCTCGACGGGCAATGCCTTCTCGGCGGGCGGCGATCTCGACGAGGTGCGCCGGCTGATCGACGACTACCAGCGCCGCATGGATGCCTGGGACATGGGCCGGCGGTTGATCTATGGCATGGCGGAGATCGCCGTGCCGACCGTGATCGCACTGCAGGGCGACGTGTACGGACTCGGCACCTCCATCGTGCTTTCCGGGGACATCATCGTGGCGAGCCGCAACGCGCGCATCGGCGACCCGCACGTGAAGGTCGGACTGACCGCCGGTGACGGCGGTACGCTGGTCTGGCCCGCCTCCTTCGGCATGGCGCGCGCCAAGCGGCATCTGCTCACCGGCGATCCGATCGGCGCCGAGGAGGCCCACCGCCTCGGCGGCGTCAGCGATCTCGTGGACAAACCCGAGGACGCGCTGCCCCTGGCACTCAAGATCGCCGGGAAGATCGCGGACCTGCCGCCCGTGGCGGTGCAATTCACCAAGCGGGCCCTCAACCACCTGATGAAGAAGGCGGCCATCGACGCCTTCGAGTTCTCGATGGCGCTCGAACAGTACGGCATGGAGCGCCGCGACCTGCGCGAGGCGGTCGACGCGTTCAAGGAAAAGCGCAAACCCGTCTACCATGACCTCTGATCCGGCCGGCCGCGTACGACTCACCGACCCAGGGGCCCGCCTAGCGCGCGCCCCGCAGAAGTTGAGCCGTGCCGCCTCTGTCACGCGCCAGGTCGTCCACGTCGACGGAGCCTGAGCGCCTGACCTTACTGGAGCCCTCAAGCATGCAATTCAGTGGCAAGACCGTGGTCGTGACCGGGGCGGGATCGGGCATTGGCGCGGCCGCGGCCCAATTGTTCCTCGAACAGGGCGCGGAGGTCGTGGCGATCCAGAACACGGCACCGGCCGCGCACGGCACACGCAGGGTTCGCATGAACCTGTGCGATGCGGCGTCGATCGCCGGGTTTGTCGCTGCCGATGCCGGACTGACCGCGGCGCTTCACCGCCGCGAGTTCCAGTTCTGACCAGCAGTGACGCAATGCCGGTTCCAGCGGCTCAGGACGCGCGCACATAGGCGCGCCCCATCAGCGATTTGTGGAGTTCATTGGGACCGACGTGGATCGGGTGCAGCCGGGTTGCCGTATAGAGCCGTGAGATCGGGCTGCCATCCATCCAGCCCGCGCCGCCCCACAGCTGCAGGCATTCGTCCACCGTGCGTTTGACCATGTCCGCAAACCAGATCTTGCAGACCGATCCATCACGATCCGTAAAGGACCGGTCCCGGAATTTCTCAACCAGGCTGTCCAGGTAGGCGCGGCCGACCTCGATCTGCGCCTCGACCTCGGCGAGCTTGAACTGCGTATTCTGGAAATCGACCACGCGCTGGCCGAAGATCTTGCGCTGTCGGACGAAATCGAGGGTCATTTCGAAGCCGAGCTTCGCCTCCATCAGCGCCCGGGAACACACCTGCAGGCGGTCGAGGGCCATGATCGAGTGGAACATCCGCGCTGCGCCGCCCTCCTGCCCCACCAGGTTGGACAGCGGTACGCGCACGCCATTGAAGAAGAGTTCCCCGGTGTCGCCGCCGGCATACCCCATGGTCTTCATGCGGCGCTGCTCGAGACCCGGCGTGCCGCCGGGCACGATGATCACCGACAGACCCTTGGCCCCGCGCACCTCCGGATCGGTGCGGGCGATGACGTAGATCAGGTTGGCCTTGTAGCCGTTGGAGATGTAGTGCTTGGACCCGTTGATGACGTACTCGTCGCCGTCACGGATCGCCGTGGTGCGGGCCTGGAAGGCGTCCGAACCTGTGGCCGGCTCGGTCATGCCCATGCACTGGATGGCCTCGCCGGACAGGATCTTCGGAAACCAGGCGCGCTTCTGGGCCTCCGTCCCGTGCGCGGCGAGGAACAGCGTGCAGATGTCGGTGCCCAGGAACGCACCGACCGTCGCCCCGGCCGGCGAATAGCCCAGTTCCTCGGAGCCGATGACGATGGCCAGGCCCTGGTCTCCGGGGCCGCCGTATTCCTCCGGCACGCACACGCCGAGCAGTCCCGCCTCACCCGCCTTGCGCCAGAGTTCACGGGAAACGCCGTTCGCCTCGAACTCCTTCACGTGCGGTTCGACCTCGTTGCGGTAGAAGGCCCGAACCGAACCGCGGAACATTTCGAGTTCCTCGCCGTAGACACTTTTCATTGCGCCGTTCTCCTCGAGCCCGCCACCCGCGCGGGCTGGTACCGTAACGATAGTCTCATTCTTCCCGATCCGCCGCCGCGGCTCCGGACCGGCGGGCCCAGGGCGCCCGTGCGCCTGTAGAATCCAGGGCTTGCGGGTCGCAGGCGCAGCGGGGTGGAAGCATGGAACCGTGGTTTGACAATAAGGTCGCTCTGGTCACCGGTGGCGCAGACGGCATCGGTCGCGCCGCCGCATTGCTGTTCGCACAGCGTGGCGCCCGCGTCGTGGTCACGGATGTCACGCTCCCCGGGGCCGCCGCCACCGCTGCGCTGATCGCTGCGGCCGGTGGCCAGGCGATCGCGCTGCACGGCGACGTGACCGACGACGCGGTCGTTGGCGCATTCGTCCAGGGCGCGCTCGATCACTTTGGTCGACTGGACTGCGCATTCAACAACGCCGGAATCTCCCTGACCGCAGACAGCGACTGGAGCGAGGCCGTCACGCGACAGACGTTTGCGGTCAACATCTTCGGCGTCATGTCCTGCATCCGGCATGAAGTGCCGGCCATGCTGCGCACGGGCGGCGGCACGATCGTCAACACGGCGTCGCTGGCCGGCTTCGTGGCGTCGCGGACGGTCATCAAGCCGGCCTACACGGCGAGCAAGCACGCGGTCGTGGGGGTCACGAAATCGGCGGCACTGCAGTATGCGCGTCACAACATACGCGTGAACGCCCTGTGCCCGGGCGTCACCCGCACGGCGATGGTGGAAAGGTCCATGGCCGGTTCCGCGCAGGTGCGTGCCGCACTCGAGAATCTCTCGCCCATGGGGCGCCTCGCCACGCCGCAGGAGATGGCGGAAGCCGCCATCTGGCTCTGCTCGAGCAAGTCGAGCTTCGTCAATGGGCATGCGCTGGTCGTCGATGGCGGCAGCCTCGCCGAGTAATGGGCGTCGGAGCCGGAGCGCATTGCGCACGGCCGCAGGCCTGCAGCGGCGCGCGGCTTTGGCGTATGATCGCGGTTCTCTCCGATCCAGGTGCGCGGTTCGCCACATCCACACAACGGAGTTCAACATGAGCAAGAGCATCTTCCTGGCGGCGGCACTTACCGCCTTCGCCGGGCTGGTTCAGGCCGACGAGCGCCAGCCGGCGCCGGTTGGCGCCGAGGCGTACATCATCTCGCCTGCCGATGGCGCCACGGTGAGGAGCCCTGTCACGGTACGCTTCGGACTCAAGGGCATGGGCATCGCACCCGCCGGGATCAAGGTGGACAACACCGGCCATCACCACCTGTTCGTCGACACGGAAATGCCGGCCGACCTGAGCAAGCCCATTCCAGCGGTTGAAGGCAAGATCCTTCACTTTGGGAAAGGGCAGACGGAGACCTCGCTGACCCTCAAGCCCGGAAGACACACGCTGCAGCTCCTGCTGGGCGACTATCTGCACGTTCCGCACAATCCCGCGGTCGAGTCAAAGCAGATCACCATTACCGTCAGCGACTGAACCCTGCTCGGGCGCCGGACTCCGCGTGACGCATACCCGCAGGGCTCTGGCGCACTCCCGGTTCACGAGGGACCTGGCCCAATCGAATGCCTTGCGCCACCAAGGCCAGCGGCAAGGCGGCGGCTCTGTCGCTGCAGCAGTTGGCTATACTCCGACGCATGCAATGCGTTCCTGCAGGCGGCAGGGCGCAGGACAGCGGCTGAGATCAGCAGGCAAGCGAGGCATACCATGGCCAACGACCCTCCGTCCTATGCGACCAGTGCCACCGTGTTCCAGGAATTGATCGCCCATCTGGCCAATGCGGATGCGCTCGCTGACCGCCTCGGTTACGTCGACCCGGCATTGCGACCCGCGTTTCATCAGCATGTGATGATGCTGGTCGCGCTCGCCTATGTCGAGGTGTTCGGGACCCGTATCGAAACCCCTGACTGGGTTCCGCACATCCCGTTCTACCTGCCCTGGGGATCGCCCAATCCGGATGACATCTACCGCTTCGTTCCCATCGATCCGCGCGGATCCTATCGGCTGTCCGGGCGCAAGGGTACGGCGCCGGTGGGACTGATCACGATGCGCAAGGGCGGCGCACATCTGGGGGAAATCAACGGCAGGACGCTGGCGGAAATCGACCTCACGGCGGTGGCGGCGGACGCCTCCGGCAGGTTCGACTTTGTTCTCAGTGCCGAGCGCCCGGCCGGCTATGCGGGGCCCTGGTATGCCCTCCACCCGGAAACGGCGTCTCTGCTGTACCGCAGCCGGACCGACGATGCATCGCAATCGGATGCGGTATGTCACATTCACCGCCAGGATGTGGCGGCTCCACCCACATGGCCGGCGCCGGAGGAAGTCGCCCGCAAGATGGCGATGCTGACGCGCTACGCCGCGCGCCAGGCGGAGTTCCTGCTCGCTTACCTCAACGGCGTGCGCGCGCGCGGCGGTGACCGCGGATTCATTTTCGACGATCAGTCCGGCTACGGATCGGTCATCCATCAGCGGGTGCTCATGCACGTCTTCTCCCTCGACCAGGACGAAGCACTGATTCTGGAAAGCGAGATCCCCGAGCAGGTCCGTTACTGGAGCGTGCAGGTCTTTGACGCGCATTTCACCGCCGTCGACTACGTGTTCCATCAGAGTTCGCTGAACGGAGCGCAGGCGCGGCTCGATGCCGATGGGCGGGTGCGCATCGTGGTCTCGGCACGCGATCCCCAGGTACCGAACTGGCTGGACACCGCCGGGTGGCCGAGCGCCGGCCTGTTGTGGCGCTGGACCTACGCGAGTTCTTTCCCGCAGCCGCGGGTCACCCGGGTCAGGCACGCCGATCTGCCGCGCCTGCTCCCCGCGGGCACGGCGCGCATCGAGCCTGCTGCCCGGCGTGAGGCGCTGCAGGCCCGCGCCAGTTACTATCAGACCAGGGGTCGCTAGAGGTCGGTGC
>Ga0075017_100001773_pt1 | contig 13380 bp, 12 predicted proteins | sample AleBraG_ABR_2012_FD_71475 | JGI IMG/M metagenome (GOLD analysis project Ga0075017, IMG submission 71475) | Freshwater sediment microbial communities in response to fracking from Pennsylvania, USA - Alex Branch Run_MetaG_ABR_2012 | ecosystem: Environmental > Aquatic > Freshwater > Creek >... | reverse complement strand
CTGGCGCGGGAAGCGGCGGGCGATGGCCCTTTTGTCGCGGGAGCCATGGGCCCGCTGGGCGTACGCATTGAACCGCTGGGACCCACTTCTTTTGCCGAGGCACGGTCGGTGTTTCGCGAGCAGGCTCAGGCCCTGGTGGATGCCGGCGTCGACCTGATCGTGCTGGAAACTTTTTCCGAGCTGAACGAAATCCGGGAAGCCATCTACGGCGTTCGCGAGGCGGCGGGCGACGAGATCGTGATTGTGGCGCAGGTCACCATTGACGATTTTGGCAATCTGCGCGACGGAACCACTCCGGAAACCTACACCCGCAAGCTGAATGAATGGCCTTGCGATGTGATCGGGCTCAACTGCTCAGTGGGTCCCAAGGCCACGCTGGAGGCGGTGGAGCAGATTCTGCGCTTCACCAAGAAGCCCGTCAGCGCGATGCCCAATGCCGGTCTGCCGGCCGTAGTGGAAGGCCGCAAAATCTATCTCTGCTCGCCGGAGTACATGGCGCAATACGCGCGGCGTTTCTTGTGGGCCGGCGTGAGAATTGTGGGCGGCTGCTGCGGCACCACCGCCGAACATATCAAGCTGATCCGCGCGGAAGCCCGCTCACTGCAGCCGCAGCAGGGCAAGGTGAATCTGGTGGTCGAGGAGCCCGCGCAGAAGCCGCAGTCGCTGCCGCCTGTGCGGATCGCGGACAAGAGCGGACTCGGCGCAAAGTTGGCGGCGGGCAAGTTCGTATCTTTCGTCGAGATTCTGCCGCCGCGCGGCGTGGATGCCTCTAGGGAGATCGAGGGCGCGCGACTGTGCGCGCAACACGGCATCGATTGTATCAACGTCCCCGACGGTCCGCGCGCGAGCGCCCGCATGAGCGCGCAGGTGACGTGTCAACTTTTTCAGCAGCAGGCCGGCATTGAAGCCGTGATGCATTTCTGCTGCAGGGACCGGAACATCCTCGGGATCCAATCTGAGTTGCTGGGTGCGCATGGCGCAGGCGTGCGCAATCTGATTTGTATCACGGGCGATCCTCCGCGCATGGGAACTTATCCCGACGCCACCGCTGTGTTCGATGTCGACGCGATCGGGCTTACGAATATCGTCAACAATCTGAACCATGGTCTCGATTTGGGTGGCAACCCGATGGGATCGCAAACCGCGCTGTTGATCGGCGTGGGCGCCAATCCGGGCGCTGTGAACCTGGATGAGGAACTGCGGCGGTTGGATTGGAAGATGGAAGCCGGCGCTGAATACATCGTGACCCAGCCGGTTTTCGACCTTGGATTGTTGGAGCGGTTCTTGCGCCGCATTGAACATATTCGCATTCCCGTGATTTGCGGTGTGTGGCCGCTGACCAGCTACCGCAATGCCGAGTTCATGGTGAATGAACTGCGTGTGCCGGTTCCGGAAACCTCGCTCGAACGCATGCGCCGCTCCGATAACGCCGAGAAAGCCCGTGCAGAAGGGGTGGCCATTGCCCGGGAAATGGTGGAGCAGATCCGCGACCTGGTACAAGGAGTACAATTGAGCGCACCGTTTGGCCGCTATGCCATGGCGCTGGAAGTGGCCGAGGCCATTCGAAAGGACGGGAGCGCTGGTGGCAACTGACCTCATCGAAATCGATCCACACGTACCGGCGGGCGAAGCGATAGAGCGCGCCGCCGCGCATATCCGTCGCGGCGAGGTGGTGGCGATTCCCAGTGAAGCGCTCTACCTGCTGGTGGCCGATCCGTTCAATTTGCACGCCGTGGGCCGCGTGTTTGCGGCCAAGGGCAGGGAAATCCAGCGCGCGCTTCCGATGCTGGTGGGCGGCCCGTTCATGGCGGAGGATTTGGCCAAGGAACTGACCAGCCGCTTTCACATTCTCTCGCGCCGCTTCTGGCCGGGGCCGCTGACCATTATCGTGCCGGCTTCCGCGAAGGTGCCGTTGAAAGTCACCGGCAACACCGGGCGGCTGGCCATGCGCATGTCGCGTTCCCGCGTCGCACAGGCTTTGCTCGACTGGCTGGATCAACCGCTGATCGCCACCAGCGCCAACATCTCCGGTCATCCAACCTGCCGCAGCGGAATCGACGTGTTCGGTATGATGGACGGCCGCGTCGATCTAGTGCTAGACGCCGGCAACTGCGAAGGAGCGGGGGCAACTACCGTGGATATCACCGAACCTTACTGGAAGGTGATTAAAGAAGGCGCCATTACGGAGAAAGAGATTGCGGACGCGCTGAAGGCGTGACGGGCCTACTTCATTTGGACTGGATTCAATTTGCGCGTGAGTGCATCGAGCCTGCTCGCATGACCGATGTAGTGGATGGCACCACTCCAAAGGGGTTTGCTCTCATAAATTAGTGTGCATGTTAGGCTTGTCAAAACCTAATTTCGACTTGTATAGGATAGAGAGGGGATGGTAGCTCGCTTGTGACGTAAAGATCACAAGCTGGTACGCCGAAAGAATGAGTGGAGGCCAAGCCGCGAACACTTCGCTGGTACCGAACGGTGGAGGATACAGAGCCGTGTTCAGATTGGCTCAGGAAACTACGTGACACGAAAGGAAGGGCCGCTATTCGCGTTGCACTTGACCGCCTTGAGTCTGGAAACTTTTCAAACTGCAAGTCGGTTGGTGGCGGTGTTCACGAACTGAGAATAAACTTTGGGCCAGGATACCGCGTCTACTTTGGCGAAGACGGAGATTCCGTGATCCTCCTCTATGGGGGAGACAAACACACGCAGAGCCGCGACATCCTAAGATCCAAGGAATTTTGGAAAGACTACAATGCCTAAACGTACGACTGCCTACCACGACACCCTGCTAGAAGACCTCAAAGATCCTACCGAGGCGGCACACTATCTCACCGCCGCCATGAATGACTCGGAGGACATGTTCCTTGTTGCTCTGCGCAACGTTGCCGAGGCGCACCAGATGTCGAAGGTGGCTGGTAAGGCGGGTGTGAGCCGCGAATCTCTTTACCGAATGCTCACCAGGTCCGGAAATCCAACGTATCGCAATCTGTTCGGTATTCTGCGAGCGCTTGACGTTGTGTTTGGGGATGTCCGTGCCAAGGCAAGCTCGCGCTCGCAACCAGCGTCCGAACATCACCGTCGCAGTTCGCGAAGGCGACGTATACGGGTCTCGCCTCTTTCATATGAACCGATGACGATTCTAGAGGACATAAACGCCCGGATCTCATGTATTGGAACTGGGCCTCTTGCCTTACAGCACACACAAGGGATCGGGAAGCAGGAAGCATATAACCCGCCACCCGCCGTTTTTCCGCCAGTAGCCGCATGAGGACAGAATTTAATGGCTGACAAGCAAAAAGACACCCCCGAGACGCTGACGCCAAAGTTTGTTTTGGCCGAGGACTTCGCGTCAGTATATGCAAACTTCACGCGATTTGAACCGACACTTTGGGACATTAAAATGCTCTTCGGAGAAATCATTGAGCAAAACGACCAAGGCGGAGTTGTGGAACACCACACGGGAGTTTCTATGGCTTGGCCTTGTGCTAAGGTCATGGCGTTTTACCTAGCCATGAATGTTGCGATATACGAACGTGATAACGGGTCAATTGCAATATCCAGCACGGTTCTGCAATCCGACATCCGGCACCTCGGAGCGTCGCCCCTGACGCACATGATCGAGGAAGCCTCCAAGATCCGAGAATTGGCCACGGCACCACATAAAAAACGGTAGTCCCGTTTTTACCAGACGGCGCGTCCCGGCGCTCATTCGTTACGCTCTCAATGCGGCTTGCCGCCGGCCCACGTCCGGCGATAACGACGTACTGGCAGACTGTCAAACCCCATCCCCATTACTAAACAGCCAACAAGTCCGTTCATTCCATCCGCCGATGGCCTTGCGCTCCAGGAGCGGCTACCCCGCCGACGTGCCCTGAGCCGCTGCGCGCCGGCGCCGTCCGCTCATCAGGTAGAGCTCGGCCCGCAGTTCGAGCAGCGGGTCGGCGGACGGTTCGATTCCGTCCACGCGCGGGATGGGGTCGAAGATGATTCTGCGTTCCTCCCTGGCGCCGTCGGCGGCCAGTTCCGTCAACGTGATGGTGCCAAACTCGAGTTGCACACGGTCATCGGGCCAATGGATCGTCGCATCGCTTACCACATCTCCGCTGGCGGCTAACTGAACCGCGACGTGCAACCGGATCGGACCCTTCTTGATTCTCCGCGTAATTTCGTCAAACAGGAAATTCGGGGTCTGCGCCGCAGCGGCCGCGGCGTCCAGGTATTCGCTGCCGCCGTCCGGACGGATGCGGAATCGACCGAACTGAGTGTCGCTGTCCTGGTTGACAAACTTGAACGCGTTGACGGTGAAGAAATTTTCCTTGGCGAAGCTGACAGGAAATGGCTTGGGCGTCTGGACAAACTCCAGCGCTTGGGGATGAGCGCCCAAGAACCGCTCAACGTCGGAGCCGCCTGCTTTTACGGCTTGCAGGAATTCCAGAAACTCTTCGGGAGTTCGGACTGGGAAACCATCGGTGGAATGACCGATGATGTCGGTGTGAACGTGTTCGGCCAGATGAAATCGCACCGCGAAACCTCGCGGGCTGGCGTTGGGATCGTTGTCGGGGACCAAGGGGAGACCTGTCGAGTCAGAAAAGCGAACAGTCACCGGAGTCGATTCCCGCTGGACGTGAGGGGCGCGCGTAAGCGAAGCCGCGCCGGGAGCAGGGGCAAAAACGCCCTTCAGCAAAATGCCTTTGGCATGGGCGGGCCGAAAGCCCGGATGAACGCCAAATAGGTTATCTAACGCCTGCAGTAGATCGCTACTGAGAGCCATGGTTGAGTACCTCCCGCTGTGGCTTTCGATGATAGCAGGCGGAGCCCGGTCGCAGGAGTTCTGTCAAATTGGGCGGTGCTAGTCTGGTGCTGATGCCGCCCGTGAGTCCGGTCGCGCCCGAAATCAAGCAGACGCTTCTCGACGCGATAGCCGCGGCAGGATCGCCGGTCCCCGTTGGCGAATTGGGAACACTCCCCTCGCCCGGGCGCAAGCTGCCGAAGACGCGGGTGCAGGCGCTGCTCAAAGAGGATTTGGCAGCCGGGCGCGTGTTCTTGTGGGGAGATTCGAAGAACAAGGCGTATTGGCATCGGGATTCCAACGTAGCGGCGCGCGATCGGGTGTTACACATCGCCGGAAGCGAAGCCCTTGAAGCCAAGCAGTTGGAACAACGGGCTGCGGCGGAACAGCCGACGATCGCCCTCAAGGTCGTCAAGTCGGCGCGAGCGCAATTGGAAAACGAAAAACGGCTCCGCAAGGAATCGAAAATTATCGTCAATGTCGAGCGCCCGCATCCGTTTCTGGAATTGAAGATCGCCGAATTGCTGAGTTCGCATGGCATCCAGCGCGGCGCGGATCGGATCCGAGAGCTGCTTGGCGGCAATGAGCCTCAACCAAAGCTTTCGTCCGTGGAAGAAGTCGCCGGGAGAATGTTCGCGGCGCTTAAACGGCTGGCATTCGCGCCGGGGACGACGGTGACTTTCTTCCGGCTGCGCCAGGAGCCGGAATTGGCGAACGTCCCTAAAGAAGTTTTCGATCGTGCGGCGCTGCTGCTGCAGCGAGACCGCCGGGCGCTGCTCAGCGTCCATGACCATGCCGCGGCTCTCCCGCCAGAGGAGCAGCAGCGCCTGGTGACCGACGGCCTGGGAACCTATTATGTCTCCATCTACGCCCGCTAGCAGCGGGCCGCGAATTCCTTTTCAACCGAATCCTTTTGCCAGCGCCGCGCTCGGTTCGCCGTGGAGCGAGGATACATCCGATGTACCAGCGATTAATGACGGTCCGTTCCAGTCGATTCTGCGTGCGTTGCGGCAAATGCAAGCCGGTGCGCGGGGCACATCCATCGTCGTGACCGGCGAGCCGGGCAGCGGCAAGACGCATTTGTTGCGGCGCTTGCGTAACACGCTGGATGGCGATTCACAGCATCCAACCATTTACGTGTATGTGCGCTGCAATGCCAGCGCCACCACCTTGTGGCGGCATTTGCGGGAATACCTGGCATCCGATCTGCTGAAACCGGCGGCAAGCGGTTCGTCGCGGCTGGATTTCTTGCTTCGGGAATCCACCGGCAAACTGGACAAGGTCGAGAATCTGGGTCTGCGCCGCGCTTTGGAGTGCCTCCGCGACGGCCGTCATTTCCATATTGCGTCGGCGTGGCTGCGCGGGGAGTCACTCAGCGATGCCGACCTTGCCGCGCTTGGTATTGCGATCGATACGGAGGATGAAGAACGCAGCCGCGAAGTGGAGGCCAAACGCGTGGTGGACGCGCTCCTGCGATTTATCGCGCCCATTCCGGCGGTGCTGTGCTTCGATCAGGTGGAAGGATTGGAGACCTATCGCGGCGAGGAAGCAGGCTTCCATGCCATGGGGCAACTCATCTCGGCTCTCAACGATGGGCACGACAATCTGCTCTTGATTTCTTGCCTGGTGTCCGCCTACGAAGATATGTTCGACCGGCTACCCAACGGCGCGGACCGCGATCGATGGCTGCAGAATAAAGTGACTCTCAGCCGCATTGGGTGGGAGCAGGCAACTCAGTTAGTGCAAGCCCGGTTGGACTGTGCGCCCGCCTTGACGCATTTGCGGCGTGCCCACGCTGGTGACGCGCTCTGGCCTCTGCGTGAGGCCGCTCTCCAGCCGCTGTTTGTGGAGACCGGCGTTTGCCTCCCCAGAAAATTGATTCAGGCCTGCAAACAGCAGTTTGAGGAATTGCTGGACGACGGTATCCCTCGGCCCAAGCGAAGCCGCGAGGATTTCCTGCAGGAGGAATACGCCAGGAACCTGGCTGAAGCGCGGCTGATTGTCCAACGGCAGGGCGCCGACAAAACGCTGAGCGAATGTTTGCCCTGGCTGCTGCAGAACAGCGGCCTGAAGCTATTGGGGCAAAGCGCTGAACGCTCTAGTTTCGTGCATTCGGCACACAGCAGCGCGCTGGGGGATACCGGTCTGGTGTTTTGCATCCGCGGCGGCAACGAGCTAACCAACAAACTCAAGAGAGCGGAGAGACATTGGAACAATCCAGGTTCTTTGCGGCTCAAAATCTTGCGCGATGCATCCGTCAAGCCCGGCAGAGTTGCTTCCGATCTACTGGCCAAACTAAAGGAGCGCGGCGCTCAGGAGATCTACGCGCTGCCGGAAGCTCTGGCGGCGTTGCAGGCCATCCGCAACATGACGGCGGCCGCCAGCGCCGGCGATTTGGTCCAGGATGGAGACGTCATCAGTCAGGAAGAGGTGACAAAATGGGCTCTGGCCAACCTGCCGCCGCAGGTGGAAAAATTACGCGATGAGCTCGCCGGAAAACCAAGCGGCGATGCAAGCGGCGATGCAAGCTTCTCCAAATTGTCGGCGCTGGTGACCGAACGCAAGATTGTGGAAGCGGAAGCCGCTGCCCGCGAGTTATCGTTGTCAACTGAGGAGGTGAGCGCCTGTGCGCGTCGTCATCCGTTGGAGTTCGGCGTACTGGAAGGCCCTCCGCTGGTTTTCTTTCAAGCGGTGGACGGACAACCCGCCGCCGAGACTTCCCATGCCTGATCCGATTCGCGTCAGCGTGTCTGAAGTGCGCCGGGAAATCTATCGGGCTTCGGGCTTCGCCGCGGGAGACGGAGCGCCCAGTACGGACATGTTGGGAACCTTATTCCACAAGGTATTCCAGACTCTGATGCAGCCGCATTCGGATTTGGGATGGCCAGCGGCCCTGGACGCGGAAAACTTGAGCGATCACGAGCGTCTGCGCAAGCATGTTTACGCGAATATCGTTGGGCCACGGCTGCGGGAAAATCAGGCCGCGCTGCAGAGTTCGGCGCGCGAGGTCATGGCTCTGTGGGAAGCGACCGGAGAACTCTGCCAGTACGTTTGCCAACTGCTGACCAACAGCGCGGAACAAAACCTGTTGCGCTACGACGCCAAAACACATCGCTGGACTGGACTGGATCAATTCTCCGCGGAAGAAGAGCTCACCTGGCTGCTGGAGGACGGCAGTTGGACGGCTCCGGTGTTGGTCAGCGGGATCGCGGATGGAGTGTGGCGCAATCCGGCATCGAAACGTTGGTGCGCGCTGGAGGTCAAGCTGGGTGCGGGATCGAGAGATGCGGACCTCGCCCAGTTGTGCCTGTACCACGAAATGATTCGGGCGCAGTCGCCCGGAACTCTGGGGCAAGTGACGCTGCTGCACTTTCATCCGCAGTTGAAGCATGAGACGTTATCGGAAGAACGGATTGAGCCGGTACAGGCCAAGCTGCGCGCCTTGATCGGACGGATCGCGGGCGTCACGGGTGAGCGCGCGGTGGCGAAGCCCACGGGAACGCATCGCGAACTGGGCGCTCGCCTGGTGCAGGTGCTGGAACAATTCGGACCCATGGTGACGCTCGATTCCGATCCGGTGGTTGGGCCGGCGTTTCTGCGTTTTCACATCACTCCCAAGGCGGGCGTGAAACTGTCAAAGATTCTTCCCCTGGGAGAGGATCTGGCGGTCCAACTTCGCTTGTCAAAACCGGCGCTGATCCGGCTGGAAGACTCCATGCTGGTAATCGATCTTCAACGGCCCGACCGCGAGACGCTTTGGTTTAAGGAATTTCGCGGACGGCTGGCGCGCGAGGAACATGGGAATGCCAGGATCCTGGTGGGAGTCGACTTGAAGCGCGAATTGCGTTTTGCAGACCTGCGCTCGGACTGTCCTCATCTGTTGGCTGCGGGCACTACCGGCAGCGGCAAGAGCGAATGGTTGCGCATGGCACTGGCGAGCCTGTTGGCCACCAATACTCCGCAAACTCTGCGGCTGATGTTGATTGACCCCAAACGCGTCACGTTTGACGATTGCCGGTCCTCTCCCTTTCTGGTGGACGATCAGGCGCTGCTGCACACGCCGGAAGAGGCGATCGCCGGCTTGGGCCGTCTCATCGAATGGATGGAGCAGCGTTATGGATTGTTCGCCGAACACCGCTGTGCCGATCTGGGGGCGCTGCAAAGTAAGCTCGGTGTGGACGCGCCGCCGCGCGTTGTCTGTTTCTGCGACGAGTACGGCAATCTGGTGGCTGGAAAGAAGAATCGCGACCTGGTGGAAGGCGCCATCAATCAATTGGGAGCCAAAGCCCGGGCCGCGGGAATTCATCTGATTCTGGCGACACAGGACCCGCGCGCCCAAATCCTTTCTCCAGCCCTAAAGACAAATTTGAGTGGCCGTGTTTGCCTGCGAACCACGTCCAGCACGCAATCCCGCATGATGCTGGAGGAAAGCGGGGCCGAGTTTCTTTTGGGCAATGGCGATCTGCTCTTCAAGACCGTGGGTGAACCAGTGCGGCTGCAGGCCCCACTGCTCGAAGACGACGAGCGGGCGGAATTGTTCGGCGCGCGAGCGTTGCGCGCGGGCGGTTAAGGCGCAGCCGCCACAATCTCAAACACCGCTCCGCCGCCTTCGCGATTTCCGGCGGTGACCGTTGCCCCGTTCTGCTCGACGATGGACTGGACGACGTATAAGCCGAGCCCGGACACTATCGACTTGGTGGAGACATGCGGTTGAAAAATGCGTGGCAGCAACTCCACGGCGATCCCAGGTCCGTCATCGCTGACGACGATCCTTCCTTGCCCGCCTTGAATTCTCACTAGCCCGGCGCCGGCTTCGGCGGAATTGACGAACAGATTGACCAGCACGCGCTCCCAGGACGCCGGATCGCCCTTGACCCGGAACTCCGTCTCGATCTCTTGCGTGAAATCAAGTTGTGGTCCGTGCACGCATTCCAGGTAATCCCTGGTGAACTGAATGGACCCTTCGACAATCGGCGCCAGCTCACTTCCCGACCGGTTGGATTCCACGATGCCGCGCACAATCCGCTCCCCGAGCGCGACGCTACGCTGTATGGTCGACGCCAGCTTGGCCCAACGCGGGTCGGCTTGCAGCAGTTCGGCGCTATCGCCCAGAGTCTGGAAAATGTTGTTCAGGTCGTGGGCTAGTCCTTCGAGCGACAGCTTGGAATCGACCATATTCACTCCGCTACTCGTTCCAGGGTGTCATAAAATTCGGGGAACGACACAGAGGCGGCCTCGGCGTTTTCGATGACGGACGGGCCATCCGCGGCTAGAGCCGCCACGGCAAATGCCATGGCGATCCGATGATCGCCAGACGAATCGAGTTGAGCCGCGTGAAAGTGCTGTTTGCCCGGCACGCTGAAGCCATCCGGACGCACTTCAATCTCGAGGCCCATGCGCTTGAAATTGTCGGCGATGGTGGCGATGCGATCGGTTTCCTTGACGCGCAGTTCCGCCGCATCGCGCACCACCAGTCCATTCTCGCTGGCGGCTCCGAGCACGGCCAGCACCGGGATTTCGTCGATCAAGGCCGCCGTTCTCGCTCCTTCCAGGGCGCCGCCGCGAATGCGAGACTTGCGGATTAAAACATCGCCGGTCAACTCGCCGCCGGCCTCGGCGATTTCGAGAATCTTCAATTCCGCGCCCATTTCAGCCAGAAAATCGAGCAGAGCCGAGCGAGTGGGGTTCAGGCCCACGCCGCGAATCACCAGGTTCGCTTCCGGAACGATGAGCGCCGCTACCAGGAAAAATGCCGCCGACGACAAATCCCCGGGAACCGTGAGTTCCTTTCCTTGCAACTGTGGCCGGCCGGCTACCGTGATGGTCTTCTTGGCCACGTCGATATCGGCGCCAAATTCGCGAAGCGCGATTTCGCTGTGATCGCGAGTGGCGATGGGTTCGCGCACCACCGTGTGGCCATCGCAGAAAAGACCGGCGAACAGCAGGCAGCTTTTCACTTGCGCGCTGGCAACCGGAAGAGTATATTGGATCGCGCGCAGCGGGCGTCCGTGAATCGTCAAGGGCGGAAAACGTCCCTCATGTGCGTCGATGGCCGCGCCCATTTCAGTTAGCGGCTTCAGGATGCGCTCCATGGGCCGGCGCGAAAGCGACTCGTCTCCGCCAATCTTCGAAGTAAACGTCTGCGCGGCCAGAATCCCCGACAGCAACCGAATCGTGGAACCTGAGTTTCCCGCATCCAGCGCCGCTCCGGCAGGCTGAAGGCCGCCGAGACCTTGGCCGTGAATCAGCAGGACGCCGTCCTGGCGTTCTATCTTTACACCCAGCGCTTCCATGCAGCGCAAGGTGCTTTGGCAATCCGCTCCGGTGGAATAGTTGGCGATTTTGCTGACGCCTTGGGCGATGCCGGCCAGCATCCCGTAGCGATGCGAGATCGACTTGTCGCCGGGAAGGATCACCGCGCCGCTGATGCTCCGGGCCGGACGAATTTGCTTTTTTGTCAAACCAGAGATAGTGTAACCGATCGGCTCAACGCTACTTCTTCGAGAGCCAATTCACGCTCTTTGGCTCGGAGCGCTCACAGGCCATGCTGGCGGTGACGCCCGAGACCATCTGAGCGCAGGCGTTGGAAGTTGCGCTCCGCAAGGCGTGCTCCTGAGTATCGGCTGAAGCGGTGCGGCAGGCGGTTTGGCCCTCGGCCGACATGCACACCTCGACACGATACTGGGCTACGTTCATCGACGAATAAACGATCAGGCCGATGGCCGCGAGCATGAAGGCGACTCCGATGACCCAAGCCTTACTCATGCGCCTGCGGCCTCGCTGAAGAAGTTGCCCATGCGCCGAAATTTATCGTAGCGCTCGTCGACCAACTCGCGCGGAGTGCGCGGGGCAAGTTCGCCTAACGCCTTGCGAATCGCCGTCTTCACAAATTCAGCCGATCGCTCCACGTCGTTCTGGGCGCCGCCTTCGGGTTCCGGAATAATTTCGTCGATCATGCCGAGCTTTAGCAGATCCTCCGCGGTCAGCTTCAGTGATTCGGCCGCGCGGGCCGCTTGCCCCGAGTCACGATAGATAATCGCCGCGCAACTCTCCGGCGTGATCACGCTGTACCAGGAGTTCTCCAGCATGTAGACGCGGTTGGCTACGCCGATGCCCAGAGCGCCGCCGCTGGCTCCTTCGCCGATCACGATGGTGATCATCGGAACGGCCAGGCGAGCCATCTCGCGCAGGTTGAAAGCAATGGCCTCGGCTTGACCCCGCTCCTCGGCGTCGATTCCGGGATAAGCGCCCGGCGTGTCCAAAAACGTTATGATGGGCCGGCTGAATTTAGCCGCCAGAAGCATCAGGCGTAGCGCTTTGCGATACCCTTCGGGCTTCGACATGCCGAAGTTGCGATGCAGATTCTGCTTGGTGTCGCGGCCCTTCTGCGTGCCGATCACCATCACCGGCCAGCCCTCGAAGACCGCCATGCCGCCCACCATCGCGGGATCGTCGGCAAAGAAACGGTCGCCATGCAGTTCGCGGAAGTCTGTGAACACACGTTCCAGATAGTCGAGGGTATGCGGCCGCTTGGGGTGCCGAGCCAGCTTCACGCGCTCCCAAGCGGGGTTGGTGGCGGGTGCGGCAGGTTGCGATTCGTCGGGCTCGTTAGAGGGCTTGGACATTCCTAGGTTGTGTCAGTCGTGCTGCCCGGAATTGGCGGCACTCACCAGGATAGCGGAAAAAGCAGCGAGGTTAGCCGGCGACGAGGCGAAGGGTAGTGGGGCCTTGATGTAAGGATGGGGTTTTTCAGGTTCTGTGAACTCGCTCTATGCTAAATCCCGGAGGCGTGCTGGACGGGTCAAACGTCACGGTGAAGTGCTCAAAGAATCCATGCCGACACAGGATAGCGGCAACCGACAATTGTTCGGAGAAACCAGCCACGATTGGGATAGTGTCAGCCATCACCTTCAACCTGATCTCGTGATACCACACATCGCCCATAGCACCGCCGACGACCCCACCGAGCTTGTCATGGTCACCCTCTTTCAATTTGAGTCCCAACTGCTGCCCGATTTGGGCGTGGAATAGGCAAACCGCTGATCCAGAGTCTACAACTGCTTCGAATCTTTTCGATGTCACATGACCCACAATTATTGCGACCCTGAGGATGGGAGCCCACGTTTCCTTTAGGTCAGGTAAGCCTGGAAAAGGTTTCCGAAGGGGGAAAACTCGATATGGAACTTGGAGACTCAAAGAACCGGTACTAACCATTCGTTGGGAGTTTTCGCCAAGACAGGGTCTTCGATACCTTCCTTGGCGGCAAGATCAACTGCCTCGGAGTATGTTGGGGCAACTCCGATAACGCGAGATTCATCTTCTGAAAACACAATCCAACTGTTCGGTGGGGCGTTCTCTAATGCTTCCAAACGCTCTTCGCGGCTCATCCTAATCATTCCCTTCTATCGACGGCCAAGGCTCGGGAGGCGAATGTTTCTTTCGCACAATTTTATGATGCCTTGCCGGGTCAGGTGTTTTGCCTCAGCTGGAAATGGAGAGGTCGTTCAGCCGTTAAGATAACGGAGAGAACGCGTGAAAAAGACAAGGAAGCACTACACGGCCGAAGAGAAGGTGGCCATCCTGAGGCG
>Ga0075017_100001772_pt1 | contig 13382 bp, 11 predicted proteins | sample AleBraG_ABR_2012_FD_71475 | JGI IMG/M metagenome (GOLD analysis project Ga0075017, IMG submission 71475) | Freshwater sediment microbial communities in response to fracking from Pennsylvania, USA - Alex Branch Run_MetaG_ABR_2012 | ecosystem: Environmental > Aquatic > Freshwater > Creek >... | reverse complement strand
TCGAACCGCGTGCGGCGTGAGGCTATAAGCCGCGTATGGCTACGGAAAACCCACGGTTCTTTGTTTCCACTCAGCGGCGTGCTCGGGTTGTGGCTCGGTATTTGCTGCCTTGGGAACCTGTACGGGCCGCGTCGGCGCGGGCCAACGGGTCGAGATTGGCGTATTGTCGTCGGAGACGCCCTCATCCTCTGACAGGAGAGGGGCTACTAGGCGCAAAGCCTCTACCTCTCCTTCCACCTTCGACAACTCGATCTCTTTCAGCCTGAGAATTTCGTAAGCATCTTTCATACGTCAACACCTTCGAAAAATCCAAGATCTATTTCTGATTATGTGCCTTCAACTAATGTCCCGGCAAGAGTTCCGACCCGAAAAGATGGGCTCTCCCTCTCAGCAAGACGAGGTCGATTCCCTAGATTGCTATCCTCAGGGGCGGTGAACCCACGCTGCGCCTGATAAATTCATCTGGACGTTGGCTTTGGAGTAGTTTGTTGTTTTTTACCGCGATCGAAATGCGATGCTCTACATCCTCCATCTCGTGCGCCTGCACGGCGCCGCGGAGCTGGTCGACCAGAGCCCGGCTCCGGTGTCCCAGCTCATGGGAGCTGGCTTCCGCAAGTCTTAACCAATAATACGCAGAAAGGCCATTCTTCTCGACGCAATAACCCTCGAGATGGGCCAGCCCGACGACGAACTGGGCCGCAACGGAGCCTTCTTCGGCGGCGGCCATATAGGTTTCAATGGGATGGCCCTGCTCGGTTGCCAGGGTCACCGAAGCCCGATCTGCGTTTGAACCATTGCATTCCTTGAACAAGAGGAAGAGCAGTTCAAATCGGTTCGACACCCCAAGTTTTTCAAAGACATGGAAGAGGTAATTCTTGACGGTGTGTTCGCTGAGACCGAGTCGATCCGCAATCTGCTTGTTGCTTTCGCCTTGTGCGGCGCGCTCTGCCACCTGAAGTTCCCGGGGGGAGAGCTGGTCGATCTTCCCGGCCTCGATGCCTTCGCAGGATGGAGTACTCCTCAGCGCCTCCAGCAAAAAGTCGGAATAGTTCTTGTTGGCCCCGATCTCGCCCCGACTGACAAGCTCAATGCACCTGGCAAGTTCAGATAGGGCCTCTGTTCGACTAAACACACCCGCAGCACCGCAGCGGAAAGCCGCAATCACCGATTCCCGCGTGCTCGTTTCGAGCAAGATCACAATGCCAACAGAGGGATTCCGATTTTTTAGGGTTCGCGCGACTTGCAGTCCTTTTTTGGCAGCACCATCAAAGTCTGCGCTGATCAGAGCCAGATCGGGCTGGAGGTTTGTGACAGTCGACAAGATGTCCGGGTGAGCAGCCGCGGCGACGATTTCAAAACGTGGATCACGTCCCAGTGACTCCGCGAGCAGTTGGTTGCCCATGCGGTTCCGGTCCGCGATCAGAATGCGGGTGGCCTGCGTCGTTATCGAACTGGGGGAGGACTGCAAACGCATCGTTGCACCGTCCGTTTCTAAGGAGATGATTTTTGCATTGGTCGCCTGCTTCAAATGAAAACCAGATTCTCGACCGAACGTCCGTAGTCTCGCACACCAGATATGGTCGAACAAGCTGAAACGAGAGGAACTGGTGTCGATTTTTTTATGCACTCGAAAGAAAATTTGTATCGCGAAAATCAAGACTTGTAATAAGTAAGATAAACGTCACACCTCATGCTTTTGTTCACAGGTTGCTCCGTTGGTAACGATCTTCTGCGTGTCCCTTGATCGCTGATTGACCTGTGGAAAAGATGCTTCTCTAGTCCAAGTCCAAACGACTCCCCCCGGATACTGAGCCAATGGCCTCTCTCCAAGAGGCTCAAAGGAGGCACTTCCGGCGACGGATTACCCCGATAAACAGTCTGCGAAACTCCGTACTCCTCAGGACGATCGCCCGCTTGTGGTGCTCTCGCGTTGCGGATAGGGTGAGCAAGCCCGCTGAAGGAAATTGGGTACGAATGTGGATCAATCCATCGAGCGAAGGAATTCGCGCCGGTTTCAAATAGCGTTACCACTCCTGCTCCGCTGGACCGACAGCGGGAGCCACTACGACTCCGGCCACTGCGTAAACATTGGTCAAGGCGGAATGTTTGTACTCGCTGCTACAACTCCTCCTTTGGGGGGCGACGTGGAGATCGAATTTGTTTTGCCACCTTTCAGCAGTGTGCCTCGTCCTACACGACTTCATTGTGTGGGCCGGGTAAGCCGAGTTGAAACGTGCTACCAGCTCAAGGGATTTGCTGTGGCGGGGCAGTTTGTAGACGAATGCCAGGCCATGCCGAATGCGTTCGTGTCCGGCGCTGAATCGTCCGATGTGGGCTAGGGTTTTGGGAATTGCTCAGTTAGCAGGTCCAATTGGGACTCAGAGGGCGGAGCTGCATCCTTGACTTGAGATTTCCACAGCGTGCTCCGATGAATGAGTTGGGCGGTGTAACAAACGGCACCTCTATGCGCTCAATTAAAATTTTGACTTTGCCTTGCACAGAGGCAAAGGTGCAGTATTCACCAAGCCACTAAAACACAGTCCCGCAAACGGCCATGCCACTTCGCCGAGATAGCGATCACCCTTCCCGCGATGGAGGGGATCCCAAGATAGCGTTTGCAGCTTCCGCCGAGCACCATCTCGGTGGACACGCGGATCACAGGAGCACCGAACGTTGTGACTCAGACAGGCGAAGCCACGCATTTCATCGAGGATACGAACCTCGTTCATCCGGGAACATCGGCCATTGAACACTGCTGGTTTGCCGTTCAGACCAAAGCCAGGCATGAGAAGCGAGTTGCTGCCGAACTGGAAGAAAAAGGCGTGGTAGCTTTTCTCCCTCTATCCGCCGAAGTGCATCAGTGGAGCGATCGCAAACGCCAGGTCGACCTTCCGTTGTTCAGCACCTACGTATTCGTTCGGCTCGGCTGGGAGCAGACTTCTCGTATCAAGGTATTGCAGACAAACAGCGTTTTTCGTTTTGTGGGTGTGCGAGGCATGGGCAATCCCATTCCCGACGAACAGATAGAGACCCTACAAACGATTGTCCGAGAAAAGGTTCCCTTTTTGCCGTATCCGTTTCTCAACGTTGGCCAAAAGGTTCGAGTCCGAGGGGGAAGCCTGGACGGTATTTGTGGAGTCCTCTCGGCCATCAATAACGATCGGAGTCTGATCGTTTCCGTGGACAGCATCCAGAAATCGCTAGCTATCCGAATTGATGGTGGGTATGGTGTCGAGCCGATCTAGCTGCGAAGATTCGAACTGTAAACCTAAAGCCTTGGGTCTGCCTTCTGAGCAGACCCGCTAATTCCTCATTTCCAAGATTTCGATCCAATCGCAACTCATTGGCCCGCGCACTGGCCTAGCGGTCCTTTCAAACCAGTAGTTTCTTAGCTCAGGAGTTCAGCGTGATTCAGAGCAGACGGCGATTCATGAAATATCTGGCGAAGATGTTCGATCTTTGCGTGTTGATTATCGCCTTTGTGTCCGCCGGTATCGTGCTTTCCGATGGCATGTCCTTCACTGAGTTCATGGCTATACGGATCAAGCTTGGTAATTTTCTGCTTTTCGGGTTGCTATTAATCCTATGGCATAACCTGTTTATCGTCTGCGGCCTCTACACTTCGAAGAGACTTACGACGGTATGGGCAGCGATTCTTGAGGTGTGTAGGGCGACAACACTCGCTGCCGTGGTTCTGACTGTCCTTATCAAGGTATTCCGGATTCACCTAGGCACAACGACGTTTGTACTTGTTTTTTGGGCGCTTTGCACCGTTGGAATGATTGGTGGGCGATGTGCAGCCCGTTCACTTCTTCTGGCTCTGCGGAGTCGAGGAAGAAACAGAAGATTCATCCTCATTGTGGGCACAAACGATCGCGCCATCGATTTCGCCCAACAGATCGCGAAACATCCGGAGCTGGGATACAAAATTGTCGGTTTTGTTGACGACGATTGGAGTGGGATCGAGAAATTCGAAACAACCGGTCTCGTCCGCTGCTGCACTTTTGCGGGTCTGGCCGATTTCCTTCGGCATACCGTCGTCGATGAAGCGGCAATGTATCTGCCGTTGCGGTCTTACTATGAACATGCTGCTCAGTTCGTGTCGCTGTGTGAACAGCACGGGATCGCGATCCGGTTCGATTCGCAAGTCTTTAATTTGAAGAACTCAACTTCTCATGCCCATGACTGGGAAGGCTCTCAGGTGTTGGCGATCCCCGGCTCCCCGGAGGTCTGGCCCGTGGCGGTCAAGCGGGTTTTTGATTGTGTTTTCTCCGGGCTACTCCTGATTCTCCTCGCTCCGCTGTTCGTCGTTGTAGCAGTCCTGGTCAAATGCACTTCACCGGGGACCGTCCTGTTCCGCCAGACCCGAGTCGGTTTGAACAAACGACAATTCCAAATCTACAAATTCCGGACAATGATCGCCAACGCCGAACAAATCCAGGGCGAACTTCTTCCGATGAACGAAATGGCCGGGCCGGTGTTCAAGATCGCGAACGATCCGCGAGTGACTCCTCTCGGGAGAGTGTTGCGGAAGACCAGCATTGACGAGTTGCCGCAGCTGTTTAACGTTTTGATGGGTGAAATGAGTCTGGTGGGCCCGCGAGCGATGTCCTTGCGCGACTATCAGCTGTTCGATCAGGACTGGCAACGTCGTCGCTTTAGCGTCAAGCCAGGAATCACCTGCCTTTGGCAAGTCAACGGACGCAGCTCAATCCCCTTTGAAAAGTGGATGGAGCTCGATATGCAATATATCGACAAGTGGTCGCTATGGCTCGATTTCAAGATTCTTGCGCGAACTGTGCCCGCTGTCTTGCGGGGAACTGGGGCTGCGTAGTGTTGCAGCTAGTTGCCGAACTATGAAGGTCCTATTGCTAGGTAACTATGTGAATGACGGGCAGGAAAGCATGCAGAGATTCGCCGCTTTCATGGCATGTGGTCTGACCCAGGCAGGGCACGAAGTTCGACTGTTGCGGCCACCTTCCATTGTTGGTCAGCTGTGGCCTTCGGGGCGGCGTTTGGGGAAGTGGATGGGATACGTTGACAAGTTCGGCTCGTTCCCCGTTATTCTCCGATCCGCAGTTGAAAATGTCGACTTGGTTCACATCTGTGACCACGCGAATTCTTTCTATACGAAGTATTTGAAATCTGTTCCGCACCTCGTGACTTGTCACGACCTCTTGGCCATCCGAAGTGCTCTCAGAGAAATTCCAGAGAACCAAACCGGCTGGACTGGTCGGCAACTCCAGCGGCTGATTCTAAAAGGGTTGACTGCGGCTCAGCACGTTGTGTGCGTGTCTGAAGCGACGCGAAGAGACCTATTGCGGATCACGAACATTCCTGAAGACCGCGTCTCGCGTACTTACAACTCGCTCATCTATCCCTATTCGCGGATGGAGGAGCACGAAGCTGCAGCCAGGGTTCGCGAGCTCCGCATTGATGCGACTCAACCCTTCTTCTTACATGTTGGAGGGAACCAGTGGTACAAGAACCGGCTTGGAGTGTTGCGTATTTTCTCTGCTTTTCGCCGCCTTACCCTGGGACGAACCTTCACGCTGGTCATGGTGGGCAAGCCCTGGACCGCAGAAATGCGACGATTCGTTTTGCAGCATGAGATGAGTGACGTAACGACGGAACTGTCTGGGGTTGCCAACGAAGATCTGCGAGCGCTGTATTCCACCGCTACCATGATGCTTTTTCCTTCGTTGCAAGAAGGTTTCGGATGGCCCATCGTAGAAGCCCAGGCTTGCGGGTGCCCTGTCGCAACATCCAGCCGGCCTCCGATGGATGAAGTCGCCGGTGACGCCGCTATCTACATTGATCCTGAAAATCCGGAGTCGGCCGCTGCTGCCTTAAGGAACGCCCTCGATAGAGTGGCCGACATGCGCGAACCCTGCCTGCTGAACGCAGCCCGGTTTAGATCCGGAATGATCGACAGATATTTGTCAGTGTACAAGAGAGTATGCAATGGCAGGCCCGCACTTCGTTGGGTCAACTAGACAAATCATGATTTGCCCGTCGACATGTTTCGCGAGGAATCGATAGTGAAAATCCTTCACGTCATCAACTCGGTGAATCCCACGACCGGCGGACCGATCGAGGGAGTCAGGCAACTGGGGGGGACGCTGGCCTCCCAAGGTCACGTGGTCGAGGTCGCTTCTCTCGATCCCCCAGGGGCCCCCTACTTGAAGCAGCTGCCGCTGCAAGTCTATCCCCTAGGCCCGACAAGACTCCGATACGCCTTTAGCACTCGGCTCATTCCGTGGCTCATAGCTAACCGGAGCCGGTACGATGCCGTCATCGTGAACGGAATTTGGCAGTTTCACAGTTTCGGAGCCTGGCGCGCTCTACACAATTCAAACACACCGTACGTCGTGTTCACTCACGGCATGCTCGACCCCTGGTTCAAGAAGGAGTATCCGCTGAAGCATGTCAAGAAACTGATGTATTGGCCATGGGCGGAGTATCGCGTACTGCGAGATGCGCAAGCAGTGCTATTTACAAGTGAGGAAGAGCGCGTGCTGGCCCGCGAGTCTTTCCGGCTTTATCGTTGCAATGAGGTTGTCGTCAACTATGGAACGGCTAGGCCTACAGGAGATATGCACCTCGAGCGGCAAGAGTTCTTCGGTCGCTATCCGGAGTTGCGTGGCAAGAAGCTGGTGCTATTCATGGGACGAATTCATCCTAAGAAAGGTTGCGACTTGCTGATCGAGGCTTTCGCCAACGTGCTGGCGCACCAGGCCGGATGGCACCTTGTGATCGCCGGTCCAGACCAGGTGGGGTGGCAAGAGAAACTTAGCAATTTAGCGGCGCAACAAGGCTTGACCTCATCAATCACCTGGACCGGTATGATCGGCGGCCCCCTGAAGTGGGGGGCTCTTCACGCGGCGGAGGTGTTCGCGCTGCCTTCGCATCAGGAAAATTTCGGGATTGTCCTGGCTGAAGCCTTGGCCGCCGGCGTGCCCACGCTTATCTCGAACAAGGTAAACATATGGCGCGAGATTCAATCCGACAGAGCGGGGTTGGTCGCGGAGGATAATCTCAAAGGCATCAGCCAGCTATTCCAATCGTATTTGAATTTGCCCGATGACACGAAGCTGGCCATGCGGCAGCGAGCCCGCGTATGCTTCGAGCAAAGATTCGAAATCAAGCAAGCGGCTAACACCCTGCGAGCCATATTGGTTGGCATAACGGGAGTGAATTAGCAATTCTTGATTCGCGGTGGAAAGCCAGAAATCCTGCGGGGGTTCCATGTTTATGAAGAGTCTATTTGTAACACATACAAAGAGCAGGATACGTTGTGTCTCCTGCACTCACGGGACCGCTATTTTCTTGTTTTTAGCGCTCGGGCTCGTTGCGAAAACGCAGGCACAAGTTAACAAGGTTAATGATCCCGCCTTAAACGCGGCACAAGCAGAAGCACAAGCGGCACCTCCGACAACAGAGGATTACGTCATTGGCCCCGACGACCTTTTGAACCTTTATGTTTTGGATGTGCCTGAACTCTCACGCGACTATCGCGTAAGCGCTGCTGGGGCCATCACGATACCGGTTTTACCAACTCCGCTCGATGCGGCGGGATTGACCCTTTCAGAATTCTCGAAACTGCTCTCACAAGACCTTAAGGCGAAAGGTTTGGTCAGTGATCCGCATATTACGGTATCTGTCGACCAGTCTCGGCTGCACTCGGTCGCAATTGTCGGAGCGGTGAAACAGCCGCAAGTCTATCCACTCTTAAGCCGAACGACGTTGCTTGACATTCTCTCCCAGGTAGGGGGTCTGGCCGATGATGCCAGCAATACCGTTATCGTGCACCGTGGTGACATTGCGAACAGAGCCTCGAGCCAAGGTACTGGTACTACGCGTGGTACACAGCAGCAACCGGCCGACACGCTGACTCTTGATCTACGACAGTTGCTGGAAAGCGGCGATCCAAGTCTCAATATTTATATCTACCCAGGTGACCGAATCACGGTGCCGCGAGCCGGTGTAATTTATGTGGTTGGTGCCGTAAACAAGCCTGGCGGGTTCACGATGAAAGCGAGCACTCACGGCATGACGGTCCTTCAGGTGCTGGCTTTAGCAGAAGACGCGAAGACCACGGCCAAGCGAGACCAGACCGTGATCATTCGCAACGATCCGCAGGCTCGAGAGGGCCGTAAACAAATCCCAGTGAATCTGAAGGCTATCCTGGGAGGCAAGAGTCCGGATCCAGTGCTACAAGCGGAAGATATTCTTTTCATTCCCGATAGTAGTGGAAAACGTGCCTTCAATCGGGGCATCGAATCGATAGTACAAGCCGCCACGGGCGTCGCGATTTATGGAGGAGCGCGCTTCTAGCCTTACACTAGGATCTTCCCGGACGGAGTAGTCCGAATCGTAAAATATGCTGTTTTTCAAGAGCCACAATTCAGGTGAAGGGCGTTGCAGCCAATGAGTGACAACAGATATATACCTCCGTCGCGCCAGCTGATTACCTACGCGCCTCCCACGGAGATTGTCGAATCGCGCATGGTTCCTGCGCTCGATGAGCGATCGCCGAACCCGGAAGGGGGTACCCCTCTGGCGGCTTACTGGTACGTGCTTTTGAAGCGCCGCTGGACGATTCTGGCGGCGGCGGCGCTGCTGACAACTATCGCTTCCGTTATCTCCTTCCGGACGACTCCGATATATGAGGCCACAGCCCGCGTGGAAATCGACGATGAAACCCCGCAACTGCAGTCGTCAAGCGAGGCATATCAGAAAGCAGATGTGGATGACGTCTTCCTGCAGACCCAGATTCAAGTTCTTCGGAGTGAAAGCCTAGCGTGGCAAACCATCGAACAGCTCAAGCTGGCGCCGCATTTCGACGGCCTGCCGGTGGACAAAGTGGCAATCCAGGAGTCCGATAAGCACGAGGGATCGGACAGGCGGAAGGTGCAGCTCATAGGTGCTTTCCGTAGCCGACTAAAAGTTGACCAAATACCAAAGACTCGCATGCTGACGGTGAGCTTTCAGGATCCGGATCCACAAGTGGCCGCGCAGGTGGCGACGAACCTGGTCAACGTCTATCTAGAATATAACTTTCGGCAGAAAGATGAGGCGATACGCCGCTCTGGCTGGATGGAACAGCAGATGGAGGCATTGAAGGCGAATGTCGAGAAGTCGCAGCAGGCTGTTGTCAGTTATGAACAGCAAAATCAGATCGTCTTCGCGGGCGACAAGCAGAATGTGCTAGAGCAAATGCTGGCGGACCAAAGCCGTGATGTGACCAGCGCCAAGAGTGAACGCATTCAGAAGGAATCGCTCTACCGGCAGGTGGTAGCGAATCGTGCCCACTTGGCTTTTCTCGTACACGACGAACTACTCGGGAGGCTAGAAGAAAAATCGGCGGACTTGAAGCAACAGTACACGGCAACCGTTGCGCAGTATGGCCCCAATTTTCCAAACGCAAAACGATTGCAGTTACAAATAAACACAAACCAGAGTCAGATTGAGGGCGAGCAGGATCGCATAATCAACCGGATGAGCAGCGACTATAAGGCCGCTAGCGACCGCGAAAGGCTTGCCGAGGCCGGCGTCGCCCAACAAAAAGAGGACGTAGGCAGACTGAATCAGTTGCTGGTGCAGGACAATATGCTGCGCCACGAGTTCAGCACCAATCAGCAACTCTATGAAAGCTTGCTGCAACGCCTAAAGGACGCGACGGTCTCTGCGGCTCTGCGGTCGACGAATATTCATCTGGTCGATAGTGCGCTGCCGCCAATCGTTCCGGTGCGGCCTAAGAAACTTCTGAACATCGTGGCCGCTTTGTGGGTGGGGCTGATTCTTGGGGTTATCGGAGCCTTTGCTCAAGAAGCGCTGGATTCTTCCATCAAGACCGCGGAAGAAGTGGAGGCACTGATGCTAACACCGGCCCTCGGTGTCATTCCTTTCGAGCGAGGCTCGTGGCTCCGGGGGCGAACTCTGGCCAAGGATGCGGGAACTAATCAGCTAGCACTGAACCTGACGAAACATCCGAACTCCCCGCTCTCCGAAGCGTTTCGCGCGCTGGGAACTGCGGTTTCGTTGCCTTCCAGGCCAGTTAGGACCCTGCTCATCACCAGCACACAGAATGGCGAAGGCAAGACAACCACGGCCCTGAACCTGGCGCAAGCGTTGGCTCAGCGTAAAGTCCGTGTGCTGATCATCGATTGTGATCTTCGGAAAGGCGAAGTGGCTAAAGCAATTGGCCTGGCTAACCCCAAGGGTTTGACCGAGGTCCTTTCGGGTGAACTAGATGTTCCCGACGTGTTACAGGCTCTCGAGCCGAATCTGTGGGCTGTTCCAGCCGGCGCTATTCTGCCCAACCCGGTAGCCCTGCTCGCCTCCCAGGAGATGGTGATCCTGCTGGAAAGAGTTGCTGCCCGCTTCGAATTTGTGATCATTGATTCGCCACCGGTCCTGGCTGTGACGGATGCGGCGATCCTGTCTGGCCTCGTAGACGGAGTTTTGTTGGTAGCGGCGAGTGGCACGACCCCACGCGGTGGACTCATGCGCACGCGAAGAATTCTGGAAGCGTCGGGAGCTCGCATATTGGGTATCGCGGTGAACAAGTTAGATACGCGCCGTCCAGGTTACGGGTATACCTACTCTCAGTATGCTTAGAAGTGAAGCGGTTGTTCCGCAGTTCCTTCGCGGGGCGGTGTCTAAAAAAGCCGAAATGCAAAGTGACCCAACAGCAATCGTAGAATCTGTTACAGGAACCGAACTCCTGGAGTTGGATGTTCCACTGTCTTCGTCAGCTCAAGGCTGGTTCGCCCAGACTACGCTGAGGAAGTGGATACTGATCTTGGCGAAATTTGCCTTCTTCCAAGCATTCGTGCAGGCGCTGGGACTTGCAGCGGGACTTTTAATCGTGCGCACCTTGCCCAAGCGCGAGTATGCCTTCTACACCATCGGAAATACGATGCTGAGCACGATTCTTGTGCTCGCTGACAGCGGAATCAGCAGCGCTCTCTCGGCAATCGGAGGCAGGGTGTGGCAAGACAGCCGGCAACTGGGAAGCTTGCTAAACACCGCCCTTCAGTTGCGCCGCCAACTGGGGGTGGTTACCCTGATCGGAGTCGCCCCCGTACTCATCTGGCTGCTGACCCAAAATGGCGCGAGCCGTCTAACTGAAGTCGGAGTGGTCATTGCTGTCTTAGCGGGGTCAGGTTTCGAGCTTGTCACTCGAATCTACTCCATAGCGTTGCGACTCAGATCGGAGATCCGGCAGATCCAAAAACAGGCTCTACTGTCGGCGCTAGTGAAACTGGCGATTGTCACTGGAGCTTTTTTCATTTTCATGAATGCAACGGTGGCTATTTTCTCAGTGGTTATTGGATACGCAGTCCAGTATGGAATGTTACGCAGATGGGTACACCGAGAGGTGGATCGCAGTGCGCCCGCAGATCCAGCCATGCGCTCTGAAATCGTCTCAGTCCTGAAAAAACAAGCCCCGCATTCAATTTACTACTGCCTGGAGGGGCAGATCATGATCTGGCTGATCAGTATATTTGGGAATGCGGAGGGCGTTGCCAACGTGGGAGCCCTGGGGCGATTGGCCGTCATTTTTGCCCTCCTTTCCTCGGTCTTAGCGGAGGTCGTACTGCCGGCATTTGCCCGCATCCAGTCCGTGCATCACTTGCGCCGACGCTACATCCAGATCGTGGCGGCTTACACCAGTCTGGCGGTCTTGTCGATTGCTGCCGTGGCAGTTTTCCCCCAGCAAATCCTAGGCATTCTGGGCCGCCAGTACAGCGGTCTTCATGCCGAGGGGGTTCTGATGGCGGCTTACGCAGTGGTATCGACTACCGCCGGGTTGCTCTGGGGCATCAATTGCGCGCGCGCCTGGATCGTGCCCCCAGCGGTCCTGATACCATGCACCATCATCGTGCAGGTCGTTTTGATTTCATTCCTGAATCTGTCGACCGTGAAGGGTGTCCTTCTATTCTCTATGTGTTCCTGGGTTCCGAATATCCTGCTATCGCTGTGGCTCGCGATGAAAAAGATGTGGTGGACGCCAGTAGTAGCCGCATAAGGTTCCTCCCAGGCCACGGTGGCAGATTTGTCAACTTCGTCCACTGCGTTGCGAACGTTAGAAAGACGTGGGTTTTCGGGCCCAGCGGATTCATTCTCAACAAGGAACCGGCAAAAGCGCTCGCCAGTACCGATTGTAAGCGTGAGGAAAAGGAGACGATCCTTCTCAAACCGAGAGCGAGCAAATTGAAGTACCGGCGACATTGAAGATCGACGACTAATGCGGAAGCTCATTATCTTATCGCCATATGGCGCCCCAGGTACAAATGGATTGTGTGATCATGTGGATCAAGTCGTCTCTGCACTTGGGGACCAACATCTGCCAGCGATCAAGAGAATCGGCGTTACGTCTTCGGCTCAGGAGGTCGATGTTTCGCGTGGCATTCTGATGCGAGGAGACTCTCGAGCGTTAGACCATCTCTTGGATCAATCTGTGACTTCTGACTGTACATTGGTCGTTCACTATGTAGGCTATGGGTACGAACGACGAGGATGCCCGTTCTCGTTAATTAGGAGCTTGCGCCGCTCTCGGTCCTCACGGGACTTTCGCGTGATTTCAGTTTTTCATGAATTGTATGCATCGGGTCCACCTTGGACCTCTGCATTCTACGCCGAACCTTTCCAACGATTTCTGTTTCGGGCTTTAGTGGACTTATCCGACAAGGTTGTCACAAGTACCCCCGCGTACAGGCGCATCTTAGAACAGCACTGTAGAAGCACGGACATGCACCCGGTCACTTCGAATGTCGGTGAGCCCACCGACCCGCGTGAACTCAAAGACCGTCCAAATAGAGCTGTTGCTTTCGGGCTGCCTCCTTCCCGGCGGCGACTAATGGAATCAGGCACGTTAGAATCCGTGCTTCAAAAGCTTGGCGTCGACGAAGTCTTAGAGATCGGAGAACGCAGCAGTCGACATCCGCCAGACATCGCGGGGGTACGATGGCATCAGTGTGGAGTCCTCAGCCGGGAGGAAGTAAGTGAGTTATTTCTTCAGAGTCGTTTTGGTCTTCTAAGCTATCCGCGCAACTTTTTGTCGAAATCTGGCGTCTTCGCTGCATATTCTTCTCATCGAATGGTTCCGGTGCTGCTAGCCAATTCGGGTTCCGAGGTCGAGGAGTTGATACCGCACATTCACTATTTAGATGGCTCAGACATGGACCCTATAGACACTGGAACTCTTCAAAGTGTTGCTGATGAATGTTGGCACTGGTATGTGAATACTCGCTCTTTGGCTGTTTGTAGAGAACTCTACATCGACTGGTGCCGGGACTAAAGATACTACTATCCCTGGCGATGGTTGGAGTTTTTGCAGCATAGTTGTTGTCAGCGTTGCCAGCATATATTAC